>ERZ839947.233-NODE-233-length-82729-cov-7.125384_pt1 | contig 82729 bp, 79 predicted proteins | sample MGYA00519908_ERZ839947 | MGnify/ENA primary metagenome ERZ839947 (study PRJEB31850, sample SAMEA3708857) | human gut metagenome | biome: human gut; feature: human-associated habitat; material: faeces | place: China | collected 2014 ... | reverse complement strand
CCGCCTAATAATTTAGAGTGAACCTCTAAGCACCGGATAATTTAATATACCAAAAATACTGCTTTTGCAGTATTTTTTATTAGCTATTTTGACTAGACAAGTGTATAATAATCTTTACCGTATGTGTCTACTTAGTATTATTTGGCATGATACGTAAGCGCTTACTAAAGGAGTTCGCTATGAAATATTTACAAAGATTAGGTAAATCACTCATGTTACCTGTTTCAATCATGCCTATAGCAGCACTACTTAAAGGAATTGGGTATTGGATTGATCCTACTGGATGGGGTATACATAACCCAATTGCTGCTTTACTCATTGCTGCTGGTGGAGCAATTATAGATAACCTTCCCATTTTATTTGCGATAGCTGTTGCTATGGAAATGTCTAAAAAAAGAGATACAGCAATAGTGTTAAGTGCTCTTGCTTGTTATATGATGATGACAACAATTCTATCATCTAAATGCATCGCATTAATATTGCAAATTCCAGAATATGCTGTGGATTTAGCTTTTCATAATACGCAAAGTGCTTTTATTGGTATTTTGGTAGGTTTGATTGTGGCTATTTCTTTTCAAAAGTTTGATCAAAAAAGATTACCTCAGTTTTTAGCTTTTTTTGATGGAAAGAGATTTGCTTCCATTGTTTCTATAGGAATTACACTTTTGATATCTTTAATATTTATTGATATTTGGCCAATGTGTTATCACTTTTTTATTTGGTTTGGAAAAGAAATCGCTAATCTTGGACCTATAAGTGCAGGAATCTATGGTGTTTTAAATCGTTTATTGATTCCAACAGGCTTACATCATGCTCTCAATTCTGTATTTTGGTTTGATGTTGCAGGTATTAATGATATTGGCAAATTTTGGGGAACAATTTCAGGTGGTGTTAAAGGTGTTACAGGAATGTATCAAGCAGGATTTTTCCCAGTAATGATGTTTGGGCTTCCTGGAGCTGCTCTAGCTATGTATCGTTGTGCTAGAAAAGAGAATAAGAAAAAAGTAGGTGCTATCTTATTTTCGGCTGCTTTAGCATCGTTTTTTACAGGTGTGACTGAACCACTTGAGTTTGCTTTTATGTTTGTAGCACCAACACTTTATTTAATTCATGCTTTACTTACAGGGATGATGCTTTTTATTGCAGCAACTTTTAAATGGATGGCAGGGTTTGGTTTTTCTGCAGGACTTATAGATTATGTTTTAAGTTTTAAATCACCATTTGCTAATAATATTTTATTTTTAATTCCTTTAGGAATTATATGCGGATTGATTTATTACATTGTTTTTAGAGTATTGATTACACGTTATAATATTATGACACCTGGAAGAGAAGAAAATGAGGTAAAGAAAGTAGAGAAAGTCGAAAATAATTTTGATGAAATTGCTATTCAATTATTTGAAGCATTAGGTGGTAAAAAGAATATTATAAGTGTTGATCATTGTATTACGCGTTTACGTGTAGAAGTTAAAGATATCTCAATAATAGATAAACAGACTCTATCAAAGATGAATTTTTCTCATATTGTTGAAGCAAGTGAGCATGAAATACAAATCATTATAGGAACTGAAGTTCAATTTATTGCTGAAATATTAAATGAAATACTAATGTAGGAGAAATGAAATTGAAGATTATAAAAATATTTAATAATAATAGTATTGCTGCTTTATCTGATGAATTAGGGGATATTATTTTAACAGGATCAGGAATCGGCTTTCAAAAAAAGATAGGTGATTTAGTTGATGAATCACGGATTGAAAAAACATATATCTTTAAAGAAAAAGGTGAAAAACGTATACGTAGAGGGATCAATGATATTGAACCTATTTATTATGAAATTACTAGTTTATTAGTAAGCAAAGCAACAGAACAATTGAATACCCAATTTTATGGGGAAATCTTTCTAGCAATTAGTGATCATATTGCTTTTGCTATTAAACGAAAAAAAGAAAATATTGATTTGCCAAATGTAGTTTTATCTGAAACAAAAGCTCTCTATAAAAAAGAATATCAGTTGGGTTTATGGATTATAAAAATGATTAAAGAAAAAACAGATATTCAATTAGAAGAGGCAGAAGCAGGGTATATTGCATTACATTTAGTTAATTTTTCTACTAAAAACAACGCACAAAATACTTCTAAAATTGTTAATTTTGTAAAAGATGTTTTTGATATTATTGAAAAAACAATGTGCATTAAATTAGAATTAGATTCTATCGATTATGCAAGATTATCTACACATCTTAAGTTTTTAGCTGAAAGAGTTTTTCGACATGATATAGGAAATACAATAGATACAACAGAAAATATAAGAGATATGTTAAAAGAAAATATTCGGTTATCTCTTTGTGTTAATCGGATAAAAAAATTAATTCAAAAAAAATATCATTATACATTAACACCAGATGAACAAACATATTTATGTATACATATCAAAAAGAATTGTCACATTTAATGTAAGCGCTTGACAAAAAGTAATGCTATTTGTTATTGTATAGACAAGGATTGTTACTTTAAGTAGGCAAGACCAAATATATTGACGGCATTTTAGAAATGTTGTTTTTATGTTTGGTCTTTTCTTTTTAAAGAGAAGGGAGAAAAATATGAAATTGAAAAAGAAAAGTGTTGTAGCTGTATTAACATTATCGATGTCAATGGGTTCAGTATTATCGATGGTACCAGTTTTTGCAGAAACATCTCAACAAAATTTAGCGTTAAACAAAACAGCTTATGTTTCAGCTGAATATGGCACAATGCCTAGAAAAAATTTAACTGATGGTAATGAAAAAACACGTTGGTCAACAGAAAGTGGACCTACTCAATGGGCATATATTGATTTAGGACAAGAATATGAAATGAATAAGTTTCAAATGTTTTGGGAAAATGAATCGACTTATGCCTCAGCTTATAATATTTATGTTTCTAATGATCTTAATTCTTGGGGTGAACCAGTACTTTCAAGAACAGATAATAAAAATGTTGTCAGTGAAGAATTATTAGGTAGTAAAGTAAGTGGTCGATATGTTAAGTTAGAAGTTACAGAAATGAAAGGGTATCCTAATGTTTCATGTTATGAATTTAAAATTTTTAATACAGATGAAAAAGTACAAGATCCAAATACAAATGTTGCATTAAAGAAAACAGCAATCGCAAGTTCTCAGGAAGCAGAAAGTGTTAAAGCAGCAAATGCAGTAGATGGAAATACATCATCACATAGTTCTCGTTGGGGAAGTAATATTGGAAACGGACCAGATTGGATCTATGTTGATTTAGGTGAAAGAATGAATGTTAATACTGTTAAGGTATTCTGGGAAACACGTAAAGCAACAGCTTATAAGATTCAAATTGCTGATACTGAATCTACGCCTCAAGAAAGTGATTGGCAAACAGTTAAAGAATTTAAAGATCGTCCAAAATCTTTAACAGAAAAAATTGTTTTAGATCAAATCTATAAAGCAAGATATGTGCGTTTATATGTTGATTCACATACTTCAGAAGATCCAGATGGTGGTATCGCTTGGAATACGATTTCTATTTATGAATTAGAAGTTTATGGTGGAAATCCTGATGAAAAAATGTCAATGAGTGATGTTTTAAATGGAATTCAAGTAGAAACACCAAAAACTGGAGATAAAAAGTTAAAAGTCACTTTACCAGAAGTTGAAGGATATACAGTTGAATATAATGGAACAGATTTTGAACAAGTTGTTGATGAAAATTTAACAATTTATCAACCTATTAGTGATAAAAATGTTAAAGTATCATTCAAGATTACAGATAATGATACAAATGATTATAAATTCAAAGAAATTGCTGTTACAGTTCCAGGTAGTCAAAAAAATGATGAAACAGCGAATAAAGCACCAAATGTTTTACCAGAATTAGCTGAATGGAATGGTGGACATGGAAACTATACAGTTTCTAAAGGGGCAAGAATTGTTTATAAAGATAGTTCACTTCAAAAAACTGCAGAAGCACTTGCTAATGATTATGAAGATATTACTGGAAAAAGTATTGCTGTTGTAAAAGGTGAAAGCAAAACAGGAGATATTACTTTAGCTCTTACAAAAGATAAATCATTAGGGTTACAAGATGAAGGATATTTAATGGATATTGATGATTCAATCAATATTAAAGCTGAAACAACAACAGGGGCTTATTGGGCAACCAGAACGATTTTACAAAGTATTAAACAATCAGGAAATGTTCCTTGTGGGACAACAAGAGATTATCCACTTTATAAAGTAAGAAGTTTTATTTTAGATGTTGGACGTAAAACATTTACAATGGATTATTTAAAACAAATCGTTAAACAAATGTCATGGTATAAAATGAACGATTTCCAAGTTCACTTAAATGATAATTTAATTTCAATTGAAAGTTTAGCTGATCCAATGACAGGTTATTCAGCATTTAGATTAGAATCAGATGTTAAAAAAGGTGGAAACAATGGTTTAAATCAACAAGATTTAACAAGTACAGATTTATTCTATACAAAAAAAGAATTTAAAGATTTTATTAAGGATTCAAGAGATTATGGTGTAAGTATTGTTCCTGAAATTGATACACCAGCACATTCATTAGCACTTACTAAAGTAAGACCTGATTTAAGACATGGAACAAATGGACGAGAAAATGATCATCTAGCTTTAAGAGATAAATATGATGAATCATTAGGATTTGTACAAAGTATATTTGATGAATATATGAAAACAAGTGATCCTGTTTTCGATGAACAAACTACAGTCCATGTTGGTGCAGATGAATATAATGCAGATAAAGAAGCTTATCGTCGATTCTCAGATGATATGTTGAAATATGTACAAGATTCAGGAAGAACAGCACGTATTTGGGGAAGTTTAACTCAATGTTCAGGAAAAACTCCGGTTAGAAGTAAAGATGTTCAAATGAATTTATGGAACTTTGGTTATGCGAATATGGATCAAATGTATGAACAAGGTTATGATTTAATTAACTGTAATGATGGTCATTATTATATTGTTCCTAATGCTGGATATTACTATGATTATTTAAATAACAATATTTTATATAATCAAGCAATCAACTCGATTAGTGGTGTCACAATTCCTGCAGGTGATGAACAAATGCTAGGTGGCGCTATTGCTGTATGGAACGATATGACAGACTATTTAGAAAATGGTATTAGTGAATATGATGTTTATGATCGTTTACAAAATGCAATTCCATTATTTGGTGCTAAATTATGGGGTAAAGGAGATAAAACATTAGATCAAGCTAATAGTTTAAGAACAACATTAGGAGATGCACCAGGTACAAATTTTGGTTATGAAGCAGCTAAAGATGAAAATGGTGTAATTGCACATTACAATTTAGATGAATTAAATCAATTAAATAATCACGAAAATGTTGAACTTGCTTCATTAGATAGTCATGATGCATTACGTTTGTTAGGAAATAAAAGTTATGCTACTACATCATTTAGTACTGTTGGTTTAAATAATGATTTACGTGTAAAAGTTAAACGTGAATCTTCAAGTGAAGAGGAACAAATTTTATTTGAAAGTAGCTATGGATCAATTAAAGCTGTTCAAAAAGAAACAGGAAAAGTTGGATTAAGTAGAGAAAATCATGATTATTCATTTAATTATGAATTACCAGTTAACCAATGGGTTGAATTAGAATTCAAAAATAGAAAAGAAGTTATTGATTTATATGTAAATGGTCAATTAGTAGATACTCTTGGTGATGATGAACAAGTAAGTGGTAGACCATTAAAAGCAACAATGATGATACCGTTTGAAAGAATTGGAAGTAAGAAACATGCTTTTAAAGGATATGTTGATGATATTCGTTTAGGTACACAAAAAACATATGCTTCAACAATGGAATTGGATTATTTAGTAACAAGTGCAAGTTATATAGCAGATGAATCACAAAATAAACAATTACAAGAAAAAATAAAAGAAGCAAAAGTAATTTTAAAAGAATATGATCCAAATGAACAAACAATTTTAACACTTACAAATGAAATTAAAGAATTAGTAAATGGAATTGATTACAAAAAAGCAAATTATACAAGAGTAGATCACTATTTAAATTCAATTCCAAAAGATTTATCTATTTATACAGAAGATTCTGTTAAAAACTTACAATTTGTTATTGATATGATTCAAAGAGAATTACCTAAATCAATGCAAGATACAGTCGATCAATATGAAGTAGAACTTACAAAAGCACTTACTAAACTACAATTAAAATCACAAGTTAATGTAAATTACATTGATAACAGCAAACTTACAGCAACTGCTTCATCTTATCAACATGATGGATCAGATCCTAAAAATGTATTAGATGATAATCCATCAACAATGTGGCATACAGATTGGAATTTATCAACACCTCATTGGATTGCTTTTGAAAATAAAGAAGAAATGAGTGTCAATGGTTTAACATATGTTCCTCGTCAAACTGGTAAAAATGGAAATGTTACAAAATATCGTATTGAAACAAGTGATGATGGTATTAATTGGAAAACAGTTAAAGAAGGTAATTTATCAAGTGATTCATCTACAAAAGTCATTGAATTTGATACAGTAAAAACAAAACATCTTCGTTTATACTACGTAGAAGCTGTTAATAATAACGGAAGTGCTGCAGAAATTAAATTACATCGTGCAGATATACCGGCAGATGTTGATGGTTTAAAAGATGTTATCAATAAAGCTAAAGCTATGGAAGATATTGGATATTTATCTACTTCATGGAATCATTTACAGGATACAATTAAAGCTGCTGAAGGTTTAGTCAATGCAGAAAATCCTGACGCTAATGAAATTGAAATTATGAAACGTCAATTAACAGATGCAATGGTAAAACTTGTATTATCTGTTGATAATGAACAATTAAAATCATTCGTTGATGATTTATCAAATCTTGAACAAAAAGATTATACAAAGGATTCATGGAAACAATTCCAAACTGTTCTTAAAGAAGCACAGGATGTTATAAGTAATCATGATGCAACAAAAGATGAAATCAATGATATGTATCAAAAATTATTAGATGCTTATAATGGACTTGTTACACTTAATGATAAATCTGGATTAACTGATTTGATTAGTAAAGCTGATCAACTTCAAGAAAAAGATTATACAAAAGATTCATGGAAACAACTGGTAGAAGCATTAACTCAAGCAAAAGAAGTATCTGCTAAAGAAGATGCTACAAAAGAAGAAATCAACGAAGCTATTTTTAATCTAGAAAAAACTATGAATGCTCTTAAAAAAGTAGATTCATCTACTAAAGATGATAATACTTCAAAAGGAAATACTTCATCTAAAGATAATCAAGTAATTACTTCTACTACTAAAAATGATAAAAAACAATCTTCAACTGCTAAAACAGGTGATGAAACAAATATTATTTTATTTGTATTAATGGCTTTCATGTCATGGTTAGGTATTAAAAAAGTAAAAAAAGAAGAATTATAAAAATAGATGCCACTATTAAGTAGTGGTATTTATTTTGTCTAGACAAATTTATTGTAAGCCCTTGCACAGACAAAGAGTGTATGTTACAATACAGGATGTAAATACGGATTGTTACTTTAAGTAGGCAAGACCAAATAACTTACATTTTTTTAGTGTATCTTGTTTGGTCTTTATTTTTTGGTTTGTATTTGCAAATTAAGATTACATTATTCATTTAAGGGAGCAGTAATGTAAATAAGAAAGGAAGAAGAATATGAAAGAAAAGGTAAAGAGAATTGTTTCTCTAGCACTTGCATTTTTAATGTCAATTGGATGTATTCACTCTTATCCAATCGTCAGTGCTTTGGAAAATGATTATGAAGTCTATCCAAATCCTCATATGATGGATTATCAAGATGGTTCATTTGATATGACATCTACTGTCAATGTTGTCTATGAAGATGGTATTGATGAATATACAAAGGATAGAATGAATGAAGTATTAGCTATTAAAAATATAAAAGCAAGTACTTCTGAAGAAGTAAAAGAAGGCCAAACAAACATTTTAGTAGGTATTAAAGATTCAAATCAATATGTTGATCAATATGTTGGTGAACATTATTCAGTAAAAACAACCCAATTATTTGATCAATTAGATTCATACTTATTAAAGGTTGATAATGGAACAATTACAGTATTAGGTAAAGATACAGATGCGGCTTTTTATGGTCTTACAAGTTTGTATCATATCTTTAAACAATTAGACGGAACAAATATCCGTAATTTTACAATAGAAGATTATGCTAATGTTGCTAGTCGTGGATTTATTGAAGGTTATTATGGAAATCCATGGTCAACTGAGGATCGTAAGAAATTAATGGAATGGGGAGGATACTACAAGTTGAATTCTTATTTCTATGCTCCTAAAGATGATCCTAAACATAACTCTAAATGGCGTGAACTTTATACAGATGAAGAAATTGAAACAAAAATCAAACCTCTTGCTGAAGCAGGAAATAAATCAAAATGTCGTTTTGTATTTGCATTACATCCATATATGTATAATGCCATCAGGTATAATAGTGAAGAAAACTATCAAGCAGACTTAAAAGTATTACAAGCTAAATTTGAACAAGTTATTAAAGCAGGTGTTCGTCAAATTGCTATTTTAGCAGATGATGCTGGAAATGTTGGTGGTGCTAACTATACAAAAACATTAACTGATATGACAGCATGGTTAAAAGAAATGCAAAAAACATATCCTGATTTAAAATTAACATTACCATTCTGTACACAAGAATATATGTCTAATGGACAAAGTTATTATCGTAATTTCCCAGCAAATATTCAAATCGTTATGACTGGTGGTGGAGTATGGGGAGAAGTTACAAATAACTTCACAACAACTTTTACAAATAATGCAGGGCGTGGCCCTTATATGTGGATCAACTGGCCATGTACAGATAACTCTAAAAAACACTTAATTATGGGTGGCTATACAACATTTTTACACCCTGGTGTAGATCCAAATAAGATTCAAGGAATCGTTTTAAATCCAATGCAACAATCTGAGCCAAGTAAAGTTGCAATTTTTGGGAATGCATGTTACTCATGGAATATTTGGCAAAGTGAAGAAGAAGCTCAAAAATGCTGGACTGCTTCATTTAAATATGTCGATCATAATAGTGCTATTGAAACTCAAGCATCAGCTGCTTTAAGAGAACTTTCAAAACATATGATCAATCAAAATATGGATGGTCGTGTAACAGCATTACAAGAATCAGTAGATTTAAAAGATCGTTTAACAAGCTTCAAAGAAGCTCTTACAAATGGAACAACAATCAGTGATGAACAATTTGAAGATTTGATCAATGAATTTACAATCTTAAAAAATGCGAGTGCTACATATAGAGCACAAGCAGGTGATACAAGAATAAAAGATCAAATTGTATATTGGTTAAACTGTTGGGATGATACAGCAGATGCAGCAATAAATTATCTTAAAGCTGTTAAAGCTGTACAAGATGAAGAAGCTAATGATAAGATTTGGGATCTATATTCTACTGGACAAGCTGCTTTTGAAAAATCAAAAACATATGGATTCAATTATGTTGATCATTTAGAATATGCAGAAGTAGGAGTACAACATATCGTACCATTTATTAAAGCAATGGATTCTTATTTAGGAGATATTGCTTCTACAATTGTAAATCCAAATAAACAAGTTACTAAATTTATTACAAATCGTAGTGATAGTCCAACAGGTAATATTGATAATGTATTCGATAATAAAGCCAATACAGAAATCGTTTATAAAACACCAAATACAATTAGTAAAGGAACTTATGTAGGCGTTAGTTATTCAAAAGCAATTGATATTGATAGAGTGACTTTTAGATTAGGAACAAATTCAAATTCAAAAGATACTTTTTCTAAAGCTAAAGTGCAATATACAACAGATGGTAAAAAATGGGTTGATTTAGATAATCAAGAATATACTTTACCAAATGATGTAGCTTTAACTGACTTAAATTTAAAAGGGGTTAAAGGTATTCGCATGATTGCTACTGAAGATAAAGCGAATACTTGGTTAGGTATTAGAGATATTGCTGTTAATGCAGATGAAGTAGTAACTGAAGAAGATCCAGGTACATTATCTGTTGATAAATTGACACTTAAAGGTGGCTCTTTAAATAATTTATTAGATGACAGTAATGCTACTTATGCTCATTTTGCTGAAAGTCCTTATAAAGGTGGAGAAATTAAAGATTATTTACCAGTTGATGCAAGTATTACATTAACTTTCAAAAAAGCAAAAACATTAGGTACAATTTATTTTGGACAAGATGCAGGAACAGATAAATCAACAAAATATGTCATTGAATATACAACGGATGGTCAAACATGGAAAGTATTAAAAGAATATAATGGTGATGCTTCTGTTGAATTAGATGTATCAAGTCAAAATATTAAAGCAAAAGCAGTTCGTATTAGAAACTTAGAATTAAATTTAAAAAGTAATACAGCAGGATATTGGTGGAAAGTCAATACATTTAAAATGGCTGATCCAGGACAAATCAATGCAACATTTATGTATACAGATACATGGGGAATTTATCGAGGAACAGTAGCTAATTTAACAGATGGTGATAGTTCAACAGCATTAGATTTTAGTACCTCAGGTGATAGAACAAGAAAAGGTGATTATATTGGTTGGGATTTAGGTAAAGAAACAGCTATTGGTAAAATTCATGCAGTTATCGGTGGAGACCGCAGTGCAGGAGATAAATGGGAAAAATATAGTTTACAATACTCTAATGACAACCAAGACTGGACTACTTATAAAACATATCAAGGTTTAGCTAGTGGAAAAGATACAATTGATGAAAATTTCTATGGTTTAAAAGCACGTTATGTTCGTTTAGTGAATGAAGAAGAGAGAGCTGTATGGGTTATTTTCTCTGAATTTACAGTAAATGCATATAATCCAGATGAGGATTTCAATAATGCTAATGTTTATACAAATACAGATTATAGATTAGCTTCACAAAGTGAAGAAGCACTTACAGAATTGATCTATAATCAAGAAATTACTTTAGAAAAAGGTCAATACGTTGGTGTTGATTTATCAAGAATCAAAGATTTAAGTACATTCAATATTGATTATGAAAATGGTCAAGGAGCAACTTTACAAGTTTCAAAAAATGGTGTTGAATGGACAACTGTAACAGGTCAAGAAAAAGAACTTCCAGATGGAAGATATGTAAGATTAATTAATAAAACAGACAAAGCTATTAAATTGACAATTAATCATTTTGAAGTACATTCAAATGAAATTACAGCACCATATTTATATAAGGCAACTATGAATATTAATCCTTCATGGGGTGTTGGTGAAGATACTAGAAATAATGGTGCTGCTTTTGATGGTAATATCGATTCAACAACAGAATTTGGTGATTTTCCACAAAAAGGACAATATATTATTTATGATTTAGGACAAGAAAGAACAATTTCTAAAATTCAAATGTATTGCCAAGATAGTGCAGTTAACTATATTAGAGATGCTGATATTTTAGTATCAGATGATTTAGAAAACTGGACAAAAGTTGTAACTATTGGAGATGGTAATGAAAATACAAATGATGCTGGGGTTAAATGTATTGATTCAGATGCGGGTTATAAAGCATCAAGCACATATCCAAATAAAGTCTATGTAGAAGGAACTGCTAATAATATTAAAGCACGTTACTTAAAGATCTTAATGACAGCAACAAATAATAATAGAGCTGTTGTTTTCAATGAAATCGTTATAAATGATGGAGAATATGTACCAGTTTCAAATGATCCAACATATACTTCTTCAACTGTAGAAGCAAATGGATTTATTCCTCAATATATGTTTGATGGAGATTTATCTACAGCTTATAGACCAGGTTCTAAAGAAGCTGGAAGCATTACTTATACATTATCAAGTGATTTAGATGTTAAGAAAATGCATATTATTCAAAAAGGTGAAATTTCAAATGCAAGAGTATCTGTTCTTGTAGATGGTGAAAATGGAAAGAAATGGGTTCAAGTTGGAACTCTTAAAAAATCATTAAATGAATTCTATATGCCTGAAGGAAACGTTTATGAATTAAAGATTGAATGGGATGAAAATAAAATTCCAACAATTTCAGAAGTTATTATGTTAAATGATGATGAATATGCTTCAACAGCAGCTAATGATTTACAAAAATATATTAATTCTTTAGATGTTAAAGAAAATAAATATACAGCAGATTCTTATAAAGAATTTGAAAAGGCATTAAAACAAGCTCAAAAAGTTTTAGATAAACAAGCGGGTGAATTAGATGCTATTACAAATGCAAAAGCTGAATTAGAAGTTGCTTATGCAAATCTTGTTAAACGTGGAGATATTCAAAGTGTTAAAGATGAACTTGATACAATTAACAAGTTAAAAGAAAAAGATTATACAAGTGAAACATGGGCTATTTTACAAGATCAAGTGAAACTTGCTCAAGAATTCATTAAAAAGGATGAAGCAACAATTACTGAAAAAGAAGTTATTAATATGGTAGATGCTTTACAAAAAGCAAAAGCTCAATTAGTAACAAAAGTATCAGTAAGTAAAAAAGAGTTAAAAGATTATATTACATCAAATGAATTAGATAAGTTAGATACAAATAAATATTTAACATCTACTGCTGATTCATTTAAAGAAGCATTAAAGAATGCACAAACATTAATCGAACAAGAAGATGCAACAAAAGAACAATTAGATGAAGCTTTAAAACAATTACAAGATGCAAGAACACAATTAGTTTTAAAAGCAACAGATGATGAAGTAAATGCATTAAAAGCATTAATGGATCAATATCAAGAAAAAGATTATACAGCATCATCATGGAAGAAATTTGAAAAAGTTTACAATGATGTTAAAGCTGCTTTAGAAAATGAAAACACAAGTGATGATGTTCAAGCATTAACTAATACTTTAAAAGAAGCTGCTCAAAAACTTGTTAAACGTGGTAATTTAGATGGTATCCATGGTTTATTAGATCAAATTAAACAATTAGATAGTAAAAAATATACAGAAGCATCTTATTCTAAACTAATAGATGTTGTTACTGAAATTTCTAAGAAGTTAGAAAATTCATCAGAAATGACACAAGAAGAAGTCGATGCCCTTGTAAGTGAATTACAAAACGCTATTAATGCATTAGAAAAAGCACCAACAGTCACTACAGATACAAATGAACCTGCTCATAAACCTCAAGTTGTAACAAATAACAAAGTGAAAACAGGTGATTCAACATCTGTATGGACATTTGCAACATTTGCATTAATGGCAGCAATCATTTATGTATCTTTAAGAAAAAGAACAAAAGAAGACTAAAATAAAAGGTTTCTATTTTCAAGATTAAGAAAATAGAACCTTTTCATTTTAAAATCAAAAAAAGATAGCGTTTTCATAAGCGAAGACGCTTTTTTTATGGTATATTTAAAGAAGAGGTGAAAATCATGAAATTAAAAGCACTTGATCAAAGACAAGCTGGTATTTTGTTACCGTTATTTAGTTTACCAGGAAAACATGGAATAGGGGATTTAGGAAAAGAAGCTTATGAATTTGTTGACTTATCTGCTCAAGCAGGTTTTTCTATTTGGCAAATTTTACCATTAAATCCATCAAGCTCCGGGAATTCACCTTATACACCTTATTCCTCTTTTGCGGGTGATGAAATATATATTTCTTTAGAACTTTTAAAAGATTGGCATTTGTTAGATGAAGTTCCTAACTATTTACAAGATTTAAAAAGAGTTGATTATAAACGCGTACGTTTATTTAAAGATTGTTATTTAAGAAAAGCTTATCAAGTTTTCTTAAAAGATAAAGAATTAAAGAAAGAATATCGTACTTTTGTTAAAGGAACATTTTGGTTAAAAAAATATGCGCGTTTTATGGCTTTAAATAAAGCAAACGAAGGTTTACCTTGGGTAGATTGGAATGATGAAGATCAAAATATTAAAGGAAGTAATGAAGGATTAGAAGCAGAAATTGATTATATTCAATTTCTTCAATATATTTTTGTTAAACAATTTAATTTATTAAAAATACATGCACATCAAAAAGGAATATCTATCATGGGAGATTTACCTTTATATGTAGGTGATGATTCTGCGGATGTTTATGAGTATCGTAAATGTTTTCAATTAGATGATAAATTTTATCCTAAATTCGTATCTGGAGCATCACCTGATTATTTTTCAAAAGATGGCCAACTATGGGGACATCCTCTATATGATTGGGATTATTTAAAGAAAACAAGATATAATTTTTGGATTAAAAGATTAAAATGGAATAATGAAATTTTTGATATTTTAAGAGTTGATCATTTTAGGGCTTTTGATACATATTGGTCAGTTCCTTATGGAAGTGCTACAGCAAGAGAAGGAAAATGGATAGAAGGACCAAGTTATCATTTTTTAGATTCAGTTTATAAACAATTGCCTAAACTTAATATGATTGTTGAAGACTTAGGAGAATTACGTCCACAAATACATGAACTGAGAGATCATTATGATTTATTGGGAATGAAAGTTATGCAATTCTCTTTTGGAGAAGATGAAAGAAAAGTTAAATATAAAATTCCTCAACATTGTGTTGTTTATACAGGAACACATGATAATGCTACTCTTAAACAATGGTATGAAGAATTAGATAATAAAGAAAGAATGAAAGAAATTATGAAGGGTCTAGGATATACAGGAGAAAATCTTGTGGAAGATATGCTTGCATATACACTTGAATGTGATGCGGTGATTTCTATTGTTCCTTTACAAGATCTACTTGGCTATGGCAAAGAAGCTCGTATTAATTTACCAGGGACAGTAGGTCCACATAACTGGTCTTATAAACTTACTTCATTTGATGATTATCAAAATCAAATACAAATAATTCAAAAAATGTTAAAGAAAGCTAAAAGATAAATACCATACTTATTATTTATATATCCTAAAAAATAGCGATAAAAGCTACTTTTTTTAATTTTTCAACAATGTAATCGCTTTTATTCGATGAATTTAATTTAATAAATTGATTTTTGTTTATAAAAAAATATAATTGTTTTCGTAAACAAGTCATGGACAGGTTTTTCTTCCTTAAATATTTTTTTGACAACAACATTCTAAATTTGTACATCGACTTGAAGTGTAAGACCAATCGGTCTTTTTCTTTTTATATAAATGTATAAAAAATAAAACATTACCTATTCGTGTTGACTTTATTTTTAAAACCGATTTATAATACACACAACAAGTGAAACCGATGAAGTGGAGATAAAAATAGAACGTGCACTTATAGAGAGTTTGGATGGTGGAAGCAAACAGAACGCAGTCTATTAAATGGACCACTGAGGGCAAAAGGAAAGGCATTAGCTGAGTATTCTTTGACGTAAGGCTTACGTAAGTAGCCATAGATGTGATAGCATCTAGTAAAGTGCATGAGTGTATCATGAATCAAGGTGGCACCGCGGATATAACCGTCCTTGAAAGTTTAACTTTCAAGACGGTTTTTTTAATTATTAGGGGGAATTATATGTATTATCCAAGTTTAGAAATGTTAGAAAAATTAGATCTAAAATCTTATGATTTAGTTCCAATAAAAAAAGAAATCTATAGTGATATGATTACACCTATAGAATTAATGAGAAAATTAAAACAATATTCTAAACATGTTTATATGTTAGAAAGTCATGAAGATAAGACAAAATGGGGAAGATATACTTTTATAGGTTTTGATCCTAAAAGCGAAATTACTTGTTATAACAAGATGATGAAAGTGGATGATAAGATTTTTAAAGTGACACATCCCAAAGAATATATTAGAAAAGTTTTAAATGAACATCGTAGTTTAAAATTAGAGGGTTTTCCTACTTTTACAGGAGGCTTAGTTGGTTATTTTAGTTTTGATTATTTTAAATATAGCGAACCTTCAATTATTAAAAACCAAAAAGATAATGGTTTCAATGATGTTGATTTAATGTTATTTGATAAAGTTATTTGTTTTGATCATTTTAAGCAAAAGTTGATTTTAATTGTTAATATTGGAACAAATGATTTACAAAAGAATTATAAAAAAGGAATCAAAGAATTAGATGAGTTAGATTATATTATTAGAAAACATGTTAAAACACTTGTTCAACCATTAAAATTATTAGAAGATTTTAAACCAGTTCTCTCTAAAAAAGAATATTGTCAAATGGTTGAAAAAGGTATTGATTATATTAAAGAAGGTGATATCTTCCAAGTTGTTTTATCAAATAGACTTTATGCAAAAGCAACAGGTTCATTATTTGATAGCTATCGTGTTTTAAGAACAACGAATCCATCACCTTATATGTTCTATTTTGCAAGTGATAATATTGAAGTAGCTGGAGCTTCTCCAGAAACTTTAATTAAATTGGAGGGAACAAAGTTAACAACTTTTCCAATTGCTGGAACGAGAAAAAGAGGAAAAGATGAGCAAGAAGATCAACAATTAATAGATGATTTATTAAAAGATGAAAAAGAATTAGCTGAACATAATATGCTCGTTGATTTAGGAAGAAATGATTTAGGAAGAATTTCTAAATTCAATAGTGTACATGTGGTATCTTATATGGATATCTTAAAGTTTTCAAAAGTTATCCATATAGCAAGTATTGTTAGCAGTGAAATTAAAGAAGAATATGATGCTTTAGATGCAGTTGATGCTTTACTTCCTGCAGGTACTTTATCAGGAGCACCAAAGATCAGGGCATGTCAAATTATTAATCAATTAGAACAAAATAAAAGAGGTATTTATGGAGGAGCGATTGGTTATTTAGATTTTACAGGAAATATGGATCTATGTATTGGTATTCGTTTAGCTTATAAAAGAAATAATGAAATTTCTATTTGTAGTGGTGCAGGAATTGTTTATGACAGTGTTCCTGAAAATGAATATCAAGAATGTTTAAATAAAGCAGGTGCGGTTGTTGAAGCAATCAAGATGGCAGATGGAGGTATTGATTATGATTCTACTCATTGATAATTATGATAGTTTTGCTTATAACCTTTATCAATTGATAGGTTCAATCGATGAAGATATCAAGGTTATAAGAAATGATGAAATGACAGTTGAAGAAATAGAAGAACTTCAGCCATCATGTATTATTATTTCACCAGGTCCAGGGAAACCAAGTGAAGCGGGTATTATTGAAGAAGTTGTTCAAAAATGTTATACGAAATATCCTATTTTGGGAGTTTGTTTAGGGCATCAAGCAATTGTTGAAGCTTTTGGAGGAACAGTAAGTTATGCTCAAAGCGTCATGCATGGAAAGTCTTCGATAATTAAAGTAGATACTACAAATCCAATTTTTAAGGGAATCGAGGAAAAGACAGCAGTGGCTAGATATCATAGCTTAGCTGCTAAAAAAGAAAATTTACCAGAATGTTTGAAGATTATAGGGGAAAGCGATGATGATGAAATCATGGCAATCAGTCATAAAAACTATCCTGTTTATGGGTTACAGTTTCATCCAGAGTCGATTTTAACAAAAGAAGGTAAAAAAATAGTTGAAAATTTTTTAAAGGAGATACAAAATGATTAGGGGAGCAATTATTAAATTATCAAAAAAAGAAGATTTAACATATCAAGAAGCTTATGAATGTATGAATGAGATCATGGATGATCAAGCTTCTGATATTCAAAAGGCTGCTTATTTAACAGCACTTTCATTAAAAGGTGAAACAATTGATGAAATAACTGCAAGTGCTAAAGGAATGAGAGAACATTGTGTGAAGTTATTGAATGATCAAGATGTTCTTGAAATTGTAGGAACTGGAGGAGATGGATCAAATTCTTTCAATATCTCTACAACTTCATCTATTGTGATTGCTAGTGGTGGTGTTAAAGTTGCTAAGCATGGAAATCGTGCAGCAAGTTCAAAAAGTGGCGCAGCAGATTGTTTAGAAGCTCTTGGAGTGGATATTACAATCAATGAAAAAAGAAGTAAAGAATTATTAAACGATATTAATATTTGTTTCTTATTTGCTCAAAACTATCATTTAGCGATGAAATATGTTGCATCAGTAAGAAAAGAACTAGGTATTCGTACAGTCTTTAATATTTTAGGACCACTTACGAATCCAGCAGGAGCGACTTATCAAGTCATGGGTGTTTATGATGAATCATTAGTTGAACCACTTGCTCAAGTTTTAAGTAATTTAGGGGTTAAAAGAGCTATGGTGGTTTATGGAAGAGATGGTTTAGATGAAATCTCAGCATCTAATGAAACTTTTGTTTGTGAAATTAATGAGAATCAATTTAAAACATATACAATTTCACCTGAACAATTTGGTTTACAAAGATGTTTAAAAGATGAACTTGTTGGAGGAACTCCAAAAGAAAACGCTCAAATTACACGAGATGTTTTAAATGGTAAACAAGGTGGATCTAGAACAGCTGTCTTAATGAATGCGGGGGCAGGTTTATATATTGGTGGTAAAGTTGATTCTTTACAAGCAGGAATTGATTTAGCAGCAGAGTTGATTGATAGTGGAAAGGCAAATGAAAAACTAGAAGAGTTTATAAAAGAATCAAACAAATAGGAGCGTATATTATGATTTTAGAAGATATTGTTGAAAGTACAAAAGAACGTGTTGAAACAAATAAAAAACGTCATTCAATTTATGAATTAAAAGAAAAGGCATTTGCAATGCCTATAGACCAAAGTTTTCCTTTTAAGAAAGCTTTAGAAAAAGATGGAATGTCTTATATTTTAGAAGTTAAAAGACATTCACCATCAAAAGGACAAATTGTTTCCACTTTTGATTTTAAAGCAATTGCGAAAGAATATGAAATGATTGGAGCAGATGCTATTTCAGTAGTAACTGAACCTGATTATTTTAAAGGGGATGATGATTTTTTAAGAGAAATCAAACGTATTGTGAAAATTCCTGTTTTAAGAAAAGATTTTGTTGTAGATGAATATATGGTTTATGAATCTAAAATCTTAGGAGCAGATGCAATTTTATTAATTGCAGGTGTTTTAGATGAAATTACATTAATGCGTTGTGTTAATTTAGCGCATAATTTAGGTATGTCAGCAATTGTTGAAACACACAGTTCAATGCAAGTAAAAAAAGCATTGCGTGTAGGCGCTAAAATTATTGGTGTAAATAACAGAGATTTAAGAGATTTCAGTGTTGATTTAAATACAACATTAAAATTAAGAGATATGGTCGATGATGATGTTATCTTTGTCTCTGAAAGTGGTATTAAAACAAGAGAAGATATTGAATTATTAGAAAAACATCATGTAAATGCTGTCTTAATTGGTGAAGCTATGATGAAAAGCCATGATAAAAGACATACATTAGAAGTTTTAAAAGGTATTGATGAAGAAGATTAAAATTTGTGGTTTAAAAAGAAGCGAAGATGTTGATTATGTTAATACATATCAACCTGATTATGTTGGCTTTGTTTTTGCGGGGAAAAAAAGAAAGATTACTTATGATCAGGCAAAAGAATTAAAAAAAGGTCTTTTATCTTCGATTCAAGTTATAGGTGTTTTTGTAAATGAGGATATTTCTTTTGTTGAAAAATTAGTTAAAAATGATGTTATTGATCTTGTACAATTGCATGGTCAAGAAACAAATGAATATATAAAGATTTTAAAACAAAAAATAGATGTTCCAATTATTAAAGCAATTCAAATTAAAAATGATGATTCTTTCAATGTAGACTATGACGTTGATTATTATCTTTTCGATCATGGTTCTGGAGGAACTGGGGAAAGTTTTGATTGGTCTATGTTGAAAGAAGTCAATAAACCTGTATTTTTGGCAGGGGGAATCAATCTTTCTAATATTGATGAAGCTTTAAAAATGAATGTTTATGGATTAGATGTTTCAAGTGGTGTTGAAACAGATGGTTTTAAAGATAGGGAAAAAATTAAGGAAATCGTAAGGAGAGCTAGAAATGAAAGGTAGATATGGAATACATGGGGGACAGTACATACCTGAAACTTTAATGAGTGAAATTCATAAAATTGAAGAGGCTTATGAATTTTATAAAAATGATCAAGCATTTAATGATGAACTTAATACATTATTAAAAGAATATGCTGGTAGACCATCTTTATTATATTATGCGAAAAAGATGACAGAAGATTTAGGTGGCGCTAAAATCTATTTAAAAAGAGAAGATTTAAACCATACAGGTTCTCATAAAATCAACAATGTATTAGGACAAGCTTTAATGGCTAAAAAAATGGGAAAAACAAGAATTATTGCTGAAACTGGTGCTGGGCAACATGGTGTAGCTACAGCCACAGCAGCAGCCTTGCTTGGACTTGAATGTGAAATTTTTATGGGAAAAGAAGATACAGATCGTCAAGCTTTAAATGTTTATCGTATGGAACTTTTAGGAGCTAAAGTACATCCTGTAACTACAGGGACAATGACTTTAAAAGATGCGGTCAATGAAGCAATGAGAGAATGGACAAAACGTGTGGATGATACGATGTATGTTTTAGGTTCTGTGATGGGACCTCATCCATTTCCAATGATGGTGAGAGATTTCCAAAGTGTGATTTCTAAAGAAGCAAGAGAACAAATTCTTGAATATGAAGGTAAACTTCCTACAGCTGTGATGGCTTGTGTTGGTGGTGGAAGTAATGCGATGGGAATGTTCTATAATTTTATCAATGATAAAGATGTAAAACTTATTGGTTGTGAAGCCGCTGGTAAAGGTGTCGATACAGCTTTAACAGCAGCAACAATTGCGACAGGATCATTAGGTGTCTTCCATGGAATGAAATCTTACTTCTGTCAAGATAAATGCGGTCAAATTGCACCTGTTTATTCTATTTCAGCCGGTTTAGATTACCCAGGTATTGGACCTGAACATGCTTATTTACATGATACAAAACGTGCACAATATGTACCAGTTACAGATGATGAAGCAGTGGATGCTTTTGAATACATTGCAAAAACTGAAGGAATTATTTGTGCTATTGAAAGTGCACATGCGATTGCACATGCAATCAAAATAGCACCAACTATGAAAAAAGATGATATTTTAATTGTCTGTCTTTCAGGTAGAGGAGATAAGGATGTTGCAGCGATTGCAAGATATAGGGGGAAAGAAATCTATGAATAGAATATATAAAGCTTTTGAAAATAAAAAAGCCTTCATTGGTTTTTTAACAGCAGGAGATCCTGTAATAGATAAAACAGTAGACTATATTTTAGATATGGAACAAGCAGGGGCTAGTTTGATTGAAATTGGTATTCCCTTTTCTGATCCAATTGCTGAAGGACCAACCATTCAAGAAGCAAATGTACGTGCTTTAAAAAACAAAGTTACAACAGATGATGTTTTTGAAATGGTTAAAAAAGTAAGAGAAAAAAGTGATATTCCTTTATGTTTTATGACTTATTTAAATGTTGTTTTCCATTACGGTTATGATGAATTCTTTAAAAAATGTCAAGAAGTTGGCATTGATGGTATTATTCTTCCAGATTTACCTTATGAAGAAAGCCAAGAAGTCAAAGATGTTTGTTATAATTATGATGTTACTTTAATTTCAATGATTGCCCCAACAAGTAAAGATCGTGTTGAAATGATTGCAAAAGAAGCAAAAGGATTTATCTATCTTGTATCGTCAATGGGTGTTACAGGAACAAGAGATAATACTTCATTTGCTAATAATCTTGAAGAAATTATTGGACATATTCGTCAAGTAACAGATACACCAGTTGCTATTGGTTTTGGAATTAATAAATCAGAACAAGTAAAAGAATTTAAACAATATGCTGATGGCGTTATTGTAGGTAGCGCAATTGTTAATATTATTAAAGAACATGGAAATCATGCAGATCTACCTTTAAAAGAATATATCCAATCACTTACAAAAAAACTTTAAGGAGATAGTTGAAAAACTATCTTTTTTTACATTTTTTAATGTAACCATTGACGTTACATTAAAAGGATGCTACATTATTAATGTAATAAAGACGATTACATCGAGGAGGAGAAAGAAATGAATAAAGTAATTGAATTTTTAAATGCTAACCCAGTGCAATATCTTGCAACAGTAGGAAGAGATGGTAAAGCTAAATGTCGTCCATTTATGTTTGCTGGAGAAATGGATGGTAAATTATGGTTTTGTACAAACAACCAAAAAGATGTTTACAAAGATATGTTAGAAAATCCTGAAATTGAAATTAGTGTTTCATCACCAGAATATGCTTGGATTAGATTACATGGTAAAGCTATTTTTGAAAATAACATGCCTGTAAAAGAAATGTGTATTGCTAATCCTATCGTTAAAGGACAATATCAAACAGCTGATAATCCAATTTTTGAAGTGTTCTATTTAGAAGATGCACATGGTTTAATTGCTGACTTCAGTGGTAATGCACCTTACGAATTTTAATTATATTTTCTTTGGGATTTTAACCCAAAAGTTTCAATTTTAAGACTCAAAGATTTCTTTGAGTCTTTTACTTAAAGGAGAAAGACAATGGAAATAATGACAAAAAAAGTACTAACAACTAAAAATTTAACGATGATAGCAATGTTTTCTGCTATTTCTGCTGTATTGATGGTTTTTGAGATTCAGCTTCCTTTTTCACCTTCATTCGTTAAATTTGATTTTTCTGATTTACCGGTAATGCTTGGTGGTTTTTTAATAGGACCATTTGCTGGAGGGATCATTGTTTTTATGAAAATTTTATTACATTTTTTATTGAATGGAACAACATCCTTTTTTGTAGGTGATCTTTCAAATTTATTACTTACACTTTCGTTTGTATTACCTGCTTCGTTTATTTATCAACAAAAAAAGACTAAGAAAACAGCAATTCAAGGATTATTAGTAAGTATAATATGTACAAGCCTATTGGCGATTATTTTTAATTTATTTTTAATCTTTCCACTTTATTTAAAAGTGTTAAATTTAAAAATGGTGGATCTTATTAATATGATTCACGTAGTTAATCCTCTGGTAAAGGATGTATTTACGATGATTGTTTTTTCACTTTTACCGTTTAATTTATTTAAATATAGTATTGTATCAATGATTACAATGTTAAGTTATAAGAAATTAAGTATATTATTTAAGGAGTAAGAAAATGAATACACATGAAATCTTAAAAGTTTTACAAGAAGATATACATACAGTTATTATTGCAACAACAGATCAAAAAGGTTATCCCTATACGTGTGCAATTGATATGATGTTATTAGAAGATGAATTGCTTTATTTTTTAACAGCGAGAGGAAAAGCGTTTTATAATCGTTTGATGAAACAAAGTCATATTGCTTTAACAGGTTTAAAAGGAGAGGATACAATGTCTTCGGTTGCTATTTCATTGCAAGGAACGGTTAAAAATATTGGTCATGAAAGACTTGATGAAATATTTGAAAAAAATCCTTATATGAAAGAAATCTATCCAGATGAGATTTCAAGAGAAGTTTTAGAAGTTTTTCAAATTGATAAATGCCAAGGTGAATATTTTGATTTGAGTCAAAAACCGATTTATCGTCAAAGTTTTGTTGTTAATGAATCTTTAAAAAAATCAGGATATTATGTAGGTGAAGGATGTATTGGTTGTAAGATGTGTTATCGTGTTTGCCCACAAAAATGTATTGATATATCAAGTAAACCAGTTGTTATTTTACAAGATCATTGTTTGCATTGTGGAAAATGTCAAGAAGTGTGTCCTAAACAAGTGATTTCTAGATACTAGGAGGTAAAGTTATGTTTTTAAAAAAGAATAATGAAGGATCAATAATACAATTGTCAAAGTGTATAGAAGAGTGTGATGCTATTATTATTGGTGCAGGTTCTGGGTTATCGACTGCGGCAGGTTTGACTTATGCAGGAGAAAGATTTGAAAAATATTTTTCTGATTTTATAAAGAAATATCATTTAAGAGATATGTATTCAGCTGGTTTTTATTCTTATGAATCCTTAGAATAACATTGGGCTTATTGGTCAAGACATATTTATTATAATCGTTATATCAATTCTCCTAAAGATACGTATCAAAAATTACTTGAACTTGTTAAAGATAAAGATTATTTTGTTTTAACAACCAATGTTGATCATCAATTTCAAAGAGCAGGCTTTGATTCAAAAAGACTTTTTTATACACAAGGAGATTATGGTTTATGGCAATGTAGTGTACCTTGTCATCAAGAAACTTATGATAATGAAGAAATTGTAAGAGAAATGATTGAAAAACAAAAAGACATGAAAGTTCCTACGGAGCTTGTTCCTCGTTGTCCTCATTGTCATGCTCCACTTACAATGAATTTACGTTGTGATAATACCTTTGTTCAAGATGAAGGATGGTATCAAGCTTACAATCGATATGAAAATTTTTTAAGAAGACATGAAAATTGTAAAGTGCTTTATTTAGAACTAGGCGTTGGTGGCAATACCCCAGCCATTATTAAATATCCATTTTGGAAATATACAAGTCAAAATAAAAATGCAATCTATGCTTGTATTAATTATGAGGATATATCTTGTCCTATTGAAATCAATAAAAGATCACTTCTTATTAAATGAGATATTGATCAAGTCATTAATAATTTATTGAAAGAAGGAAAATAAGATGAATCAAAATGAAAGATTAAACTATCTCATTAATTATTTATTAGAAGATCTTCATTTAGATAAAGATTTATTTTTTGGTGAAGATCTCTTTACAACTTATCGAAAACTTGTCAACATTCGTGAAGCAAAACCTGTTTCTAAAAAATTCTTAGAAATTCAAGATGAAATGTTACAAGAAGAAAATCGAAAAAAAGGGATTGTTTCTTTTGAAAATGATAATAATAAAATTATTTTATGGAAAGGGGATATTACCCGTTTAAAAGTAGATGCGATTGTTAATGCAGCAAATAATCAAATGGAAGGATGTTTTGTTCCTGGACATCATTGTATTGATAATGCCATTCATACCTATGCAGGTATTCAGCTAAGAGAAAAATGTCATCAAATAATGAAACAACAAGGAATATTAGAACCGACAGGGAAAGCTAAAATTACACTAGCTTATAATTTACCTAGTTGTTATGTTATTCATACTGTAGGTCCTATTGTAAGAGAATTTGTGACAAAAAAAGAAGAAACATTACTGGCTTCTTGTTATGAAAGTTGTTTGAATTTAGCGGAAAAATATGGTTTGAAAACAATTGCTTTTTGTTGTATTTCTACCGGTGTTTTTCATTTTCCTAATGATTTAGCGTCTAAGATTGCTATTGAAACAGTAAAAAAACACTTAGAACATTCAACAATAGAAAAAGTGATTTTTAATGTATTCAAAGATGAAGATGAAAGATTCTATAAACAAGTACTTCAAAAGAATCTGTAAGGATTCTTTTTTTGTTTATATTCATTATTTTTGTCTATCCTTAAAATATGGAGGTAAAATAATGAATATTAAAAGATATAATGAAATTGCAGATAAGAATAAACCTCAAAAACAAGTATTAAAGCATACATTAAGTGCTTTTTTAGTTGGAGGAATAATTGGAATGATCGGAGAATTTTTTTTAAACCTTTATCAAAAATTATTCTCTTTTAGTGAAAAAGAAGCAACCCCTATTATGCTTATTACCCTTATATTCATTGCAGCTATTTTAACAGGATTAGGTCTTTATGATCGTTTAGGAAACTTTGCTGGTGCTGGGTCTTTTATTCCTATTACAGGGTTTTCTAATGCAATGACTTCTAGTGCTTTAGAAGCAAGAACTGAAGGTTTAGTAACAGGTATAGGTGCTAATATTTTTAAATTAGGTGGTGCAGTAATTACTTTTGGAATAGTTGCATCATTTATTGTAGGAGGACTTAGATATGTCATCACGTATTTCTGGTAATAGCTTTATTTTTGAAAATGTCTATATTCAAAGTGTTGGTACAACTGCAGGAATTGTTGAACATCAAGGACCTTTAGGACATTATTTTGATAAGCATTATCCTGATCATTATCATCATCAAAAAAGTTATGAACAGGCAGAGATAGAGATGTTGAAAGATGCTATTTTGCTTTGTTTAAAAAAAGGAAAAGTCAAAAAAGAAGACATTGATTTGTATTTTGGTGGAGATTTAAATAATCAAATTACAGCCTGTTATTATTATGCAAGTCATTTATATAAACCTTTTATTGGCTTATATAGTGCTTGTAGTACGATTGGTCTTGCTATCGCTAATGCAAGTATAATGATAGAAAATCATAATATTCAAAATGCGATTGCTTGCACTGTTTCTCATAATGCAACAGCTGAAAGGCAATTTAGGTATCCTATTGAATATGGTATTCAAAGAAAACAAACCATGACTTTTACTGCAACGGGAAGTTGTGCGGTTTATTTATCTTGTAAGGTTAGTAAAGTAAAAATAGAATCTATTACTTTAGGAAAAGTGATTGATTATGATCAATATGATGCCAATGACATGGGACGAGCAATGGCTCCAGCAGCCTTAGATACGTATTTACAACATATGAAAGATTTAAAAAGAGATGGTACTTATTATGATTTGATTTTAACAGGAGATCTTTCTAATTATGGAAAAAAGATTATGAAAGATTTATTAAAAGAAGAAAATCAAAAATATAATGAATATGATGATTGTGGATGTCTTTTATATGATGTTACCCAAAATATTTATCAAGGTGGAAGTGGACCAGTATGTAATGCTTTAGTAAGCTTTGGATATATTTATCAAATGATTTTAAAAGGTAAATATAAAAGAGTATTAGTTCTAGCAACAGGAGCATTGTTAAATCCAGTAATGACAAATCAAAAATTATCTATTCCTTGTGTTTGTCATGGTTATGTATTGGAGGGTGTTTCATGAATTATTTATTATCATTTTTATTTTGTGGTTTTGTTTGTGTTATAGCACAATTAATCTATGAATATACAAAATTAACTCCGGGACATATTACTTGTAGTTTTGTTGTCCTTGGAGCACTATTAGATTTATTTCATATTTATGATCGTTTAATTAAAATATTTCATGCAGGAGCAATGCTTCCTATTACAAGCTTTGGACATTCACTAATGCATGGCGCTATGGCAATGACAAAAGAATATGGTGTTTTTGGATTGGCTATGGGGATGTTTGATTTAACAGCAGCCGGAATTGCTTCAGCTATTTTATTTGCTTTTTTAGTCGCAATCTTTTTTAAACCAAAATCGTGAATAATAATTCATTTGATATCAATGTTAGAACACTTGATTTTCATAATCGAAAAATAGAAATCAATTATGTTTCAAGTCTCTGTTCTGATGAATTAATTGCTTATTTAGTTGAAGGAATTACGAATGCTAAAGGAAAAACATTAAAAGATTGTTTAAATAATGGTGATGTCCAAGAAGAAATAGATGCTACCAAATATAAATATGCCATGCTTACAGGATGTGCTATTGTAAAAGATTTAGAAAAACAAAAAGTCTATGTTTTAGATACTCGTCATTTTCCTTCTCGTTCTATTGATGAACCTGATACAGAAAAAACAGTAAGAGGAAGTAAAGATGGTTTTAATGAAAATTTATTAAATTGTGCTGGATTAATTAGAAGACGTATACGTACATTAGATTTAGTAATGGAAAAAGTAACGGTAGGAAAAACAAATAAATTGGATATTTGTTTATGTTATCTGCAAAGTAAAATAGACAAAACAATGTTAAAAAGTATTAAAGAAAGATTACAAGAAATTAAAAATGAAGATTTAATTATGACAGATCGAGCTTTAGAAGAACTGATCTTTGATCAAGGTTATAATCCTTTTCCACTTGTAAGATATAGCGAACGGCCAGATGTTGTGTCAACACATATTTATCATGGCTATCTTGCCATCATTTGTGATACTTCAAGTTCGGTTATGATGTTGCCCACAACTCTATTTGAAATTTTAGAACACGTAGAAGAACATCGCCAAACACCTATTATTGGAACTTTTATTCGTTTAATTCGTTTTAGTGCCGTTTTTCTTTCTATCTATTTAGTTCCTTTATGGATGCTGATTAAAAATCAAGGAAGTATCAGTTTTAAAACACTCTTTTCTATTATTTTGGTAGAACTGGCTGTAGAACTTTTAAGAATTGCGACTATTCATACGCCTGATTCTATTTCAAATACGATGGGGATGATTGCTGCAGTTTTATTAGGTGAATTTGCGATTGAACTGGGTTTCTTTTCAGGTGAGATATTGTTATTTGTATCTATAGGAAATGTTTGTGGTTTTGCAACTCCTAATTATGAACTCTCACTAACGAATAAATATGTAAAAATCTTTATGATTCTATTTTCAGGGTTATTTGGCTGGTTAGGTTTTATTGCGTATCAAGTTATTTTATATATGTATTTAATATCATTAAAACCTTTTGGCTTTTCCTATCTTTATCCATTAATTCCTTTTAATGGAAAAGATTTACTTCAATTCATTATTAGAGAACCTAAGAAGTAGTGTATAAATTGTACATAAATCTTTTAAAATATATGTACGATTTATACATTTTTTATAAAACAAAAAAACAGAAGTTATCTCCCGTTTTAAAATAAAGTAAAAATAATTAAACTACATGTAGCAATAGCAACAGCTGGTGGATCAATATGTGTTCCACAATCTGTGTTAAGCACCATGCCAAAAATCAACCCAATAAAATGAGCAATGACTCCAAAAATAACAGCAATCAAAATATTACCTGTTTGTGCCATGGCATAACCTACAACAAGAGTTGTATGGTGTGTAGCAGGGAAATCAGGATCACTTAATGCAAAGATAAGTGTTAAAGCACTAATTGAAAAACCAATTGTATAAAGACCTGTTTCTTTTGCAAAATAAGCCATGACAGTTGAAACTGCAATTCCTATAAGTAATTGGAATAACCAAAAAGAATTAGGTGCTGTTTCTAAAAAATCTAAATTCTTTTGATTATATGTATTTTCTCTATTAAATAAACTTCTACCTAAAACACCTACTAAAATAACAGAGACTGCTCCAGTATCTACCGGAAATGAAAAATAATTTTCAAAGGCAAAAATCAAATAACCTAAAACACCACCGATAGCTCCTACGAGTAAAACCTTTGGATCATTGGTAAAAGCAAGTGATCTTGATGTTTCAACACCTCTTATGTTATGTTTTGTTCCTGCATAGGCAGTTGCAAGTCCTGCAGCGTTAAAGATAATACATGGTAAAAATAAATTATTTGATAAAACTTCATTTAAAAATGTGGTATCAACACCAACATGTTCTAATAAAAATATAAGGAGACCGACAAAGCCTGTACAAATAAAGGTTTGTGTTCCACCAATTAGTGCTCCTAAAATTCCTGCAAAAAAAGCTAAAATAATAGATAATAATGAAAACATTTTATAACCCCTTTCAGGCGTATTATATAGGAAATAATCAACATAATAAATACAAAATATAAATTTATGTTATAATACCTAAGAGGTGAAACAATGGAATATCAAGTTATATTAGATGATTTTCAAGGCCCTTTAGATTTATTGTTACATTTAATTAAAGAAAAAGAGATGGATCTACAAACACTTGAACTATCAGTTATTACAGATCAATATTTACAATATATACATATGATGGAATCATCACAACTTGAAGTGATGTCTGAATATTTAGTCATGGCTGCACAGCTTATTGAAATGAAAAGTAAAATGCTTTTACCTAAAGAAAAAGTACAAATTGAAGATGAGTATCAAGAAGATCCAAGAGAAGCACTCATTAGAAGACTTATTGAATATAAAAGATATAAAGATGTTTTAGACGAGATTCAAGAAAAATATGAAAAAAGACAATCTATGTTGATTAAACCCTCTCATAATATGGAAGAATATGTCATTGATACTTCAACAATGATTCCAGAGGGGTTAGAAGTATATGATTTAATGAAGGCTATGCAAAAAATGTATCAAAGAAAAATGTTATCACGACCATTAGATACACATATTTCTAAAAAAGATATTTCCATTGAACAAAGAAGTGATCAAATTAGAAATTATTTTAAAGTAAGAGTTAATAAAAGGGTAAAATTAGATGAATTATTTGATAGAGGGGATCGCTATTATTTTATCGTGACATTTTTATCGATTTTAGTTTTAGCTAATGATAAAGAAGTTGAAATTATCCAAGAAGGATTGTTTGATGATATTTATGTAGAGGGGAAAGAGTAATGGAAGATTATAATAATATTATAGAAGGTATCCTTTATCTAAAAGGTGATGAAGGTATTGATATAAAAGAATTATCACTGATTTTAGAAATTTCTAAAAAAGAAGCTGTGGAAGCTATGGATCATTTTATAGAAGCTTATTCAAAAAGAGGCTTTGATGGCCTACAAGTTGTTGATTTTGGTGGTAAATATAAACTTGCAACGAATCCTCAATATTTTCCTTATTATCAAAAAATGGTAGAACAATCAAAAACAACACTTTCTCAAGCAGCTTTAGAAACACTCGCTATTATTGCTTATAATCAACCAATTACTCGTGCTAAAGTTGAAGATATTAGAGGAGTTGGTTGTGATGGCATGATTAGAAAACTCATTGCTAAAGCACTTATTAAAGAAGTAGGCAGAGAAGAAAGTCCAGGACTTCCTATTTTATATGGGGTAACGAATGAATTCATGGATGCTTTTTCACTGGCTTCTTTAGATGAACTTCCTGAATTAGGGGATATTGTAGAAACTGAAAGTGATGAAGATATATTTGCGACAAGATATCAAGAAGGTGATTTAAGTGAAACTGATTAATCATTTGAAAACAATTAATAAACATAAATACTATGTGACAATGCTTTGTTTTAAATGTGGTTTATATAAACAAGGATTACTACATGATTTATCAAAATATTCGCCAACTGAACTAAAAACAGGCGCTAAATATTGGGTAGGGACGCGTTCACCTAATTCAATTGAAAGAGAAACGATTGGTTATTCTACTGCCTGGTTACACCATAAAGGAAGAAATAAACATCATTGGGAATATTGGGTTGATTTTTCAAGAGAAGGGGTTGTTCCTGCCAAAATGCCTACAAGGTATGTTGTGGAAATGTTTTGTGATCGAGTAGCAGCAACAATGGTTTACCGTGGAGAAAATTTTGATGTATCGGCTCCTTTAGATTATTATAATAAGACACATGGTTATTATGTCATTCATCAAGAAACAGATGCAATGATTAAAGATATGTTAGTTCATTTATCTAAAAGTAATTTAGAAGAAACAATTGATTATATTAAAGAAACTTATTTATAAATTCTATGTTTTGCATAGAATTTTTTTATAGAAATGATATAATAGCTATATTATATTTAAGGAGCTTGAAGATGAATTTTTTACATTTAAAATATTTAATAGAAGTTGAAAAATATGAATCTATTTCTAAAGCAGCACAGCATCTCTATATTAATCAACCGCGTTTATCTAAAATTATTAAAGAAATAGAAGAAGAAGCTAATATAAAAATCTTTGAAAGACATAATAAAGGGGTTGTTCCAACAACTAAAGGAAGAGAATTTTTATCACAGGCTAAAAAAATTGTTCAAGAAGTAGATTATTTAAAAAATATGTATCAGGATGATCCTCATAAATTGAATTTAGATATTTGTGTCCCTCGTTCAAGTTACATCTCAGAAGCTTTTATTGAATATTTAAAAATGGATAATAATATGAAAAAGAAATTGAATCTAAATTATCGAGAAACGAATTCAATTGATACGATTCAAAATGTTTATGATGGAGAAAATAATTTAGGAATTGTACGTTTTCCTTTAAGAGATCAAGATTATTATTTCAATATTTTAAATTTAAAAGAATTGACTTATGAAAAACTATTTACTTTTGATTATCAAATACTTATTTCAAAAGATAATCCTCTTAAAGATAAAGATATCTATATGAAAGATTTAAAGAAACAAATTGAATTAAAACATGGAGATATTCATATTCAAGAAGATCATCATAATCATAAGCATATGAACATTTATGAAAGAGGAATACAATTTGAACTTTTAAATGAGATTCCAGAAACTTATATGTGGGTTGCCCCAATGCCTAAAAAGCTTTTAAAACAAAATGATTTTGTTTTAAAAACATGTAAAGATAAGAAAATACCATATGTTGATTATTTAATTTATCGAAAAGGATATATTTTATCAAAAGAAGATCAAAATTTTATAGAATGTTTGAAAAATGTAATCGAACAAGTGAAGTGAAAAAATGCACATGTAATGTGAAAAAAATAACTTGATATATAAAAAAAGGCATATCACTATGCCTTTTTAGTATCTAACCAAAAATAAATGTAAGTGCTATCATTAGAAATAGGAAAAGAGGAGAATAAGTTATGCAAAGATTTACATTACCTAGAGATTTATATCATGGAAAAGGTGCTTTAGAAGCCCTTAAAACATTAGAAGGAAAAAAAGCTATTGTATGTGTTGGTGGAGGATCAATGAAACGTAATGGTTTTTTAGATCGTGCTGTTAACTATTTACAAGAAGCTGGAATGGAAGTTAAATTATTTGAAGGTATTGAACCAGATCCATCAGTTGAAACTGTTATGAAAGGTGCAGCTGTTATGGAAGAATTTAATCCAGATTGGATTGTTGCCATGGGTGGAGGTTCACCAATTGATGCAGCAAAAGCTATGTGGATTAAATATGAATATCCAGATATCACATTTGAAGATATGTGCAAAGTATTTGGTATTCCAAAATTACGTAAAAAAGCTCATTTCTGTGCTATCCCATCTACTAGTGGTACAGCAACAGAAGTTACTGCTTTCTCAATTATTACAGACTATAATAAAGGAATTAAATATCCTATCGCTGACTTTGAAATTACACCAGATGTTGCTATCGTTGATCCTGATTTAGCTGAAACAATGCCAGTTAAATTAGTTGCTCATACTGGTATGGATGCAATGACTCATGCTATTGAAGCATATGTTTCTACAGCAAACTGTAATTATACAGATCCACTTGCTATTCATGCAATTGAATTAATTCAAGCTAACTTAGTAAAATCATATAATGGAGATATGGCAGCAAGAGATACAATGCATGATGCTCAATGTTTAGCTGGTCAATCATTCTCTAACGCTTTATTAGGTATCGTTCACTCAATGGCACATAAAACAGGTGCTGCTTTCGTTGATCAAGGTGGACATATTATTCATGGTGCAGCTAATGCAATGTATTTACCAAAAGTTATTGCTTTCAACGCAAAAGATCCAACAGCTAAAAAACGTTATGGTGTCATCGCTGATTACATGCATTTAGGTGGAGCAGATGATGATGAAAAAGTTGCTTTATTAATTAAATATTTAAGAGGTATGAATGATGAATTAAATATTCCTCATGGAATCAATAAATATGGTGCAGACGGTATGCCAGCTGAAACTGGATTTGTTCCAGAAGATATCTTCTTAGCACGTGTTGATGAAATTGCTGATAATGCAATTGCTGATGCATGTACAGGATCAAACCCACGTATTCCAAACCATGATGAAATGGTTGCTTTATTAAAAGCTTGCTACTATGATACAGAAGTAGATTTCTAATAGAATAAATGAGGTCCTAAATAAAGGACCTCTTTTTTTATGTGTATATACTATAAATACGTTTTTTAGGTGTTTAATACATACTTATGAAAACAATATTTCTTTTATTTATCTATAATAAAGATAGATAAAGGGGGTAGCTATTATGAAGTATGCAATATTAGATGGAAAATTAACTCATATTTCTAAAGTGAAAAAAGGAACAATTGCCAGAGTTTTTGGATACAGTGATGATTTAGTAATAGCTGTAGGTGGTAGGGAAAGAAAATATTGGAAATATTTAGATGTGAAACGTACAAGAATGTATCAAGGATTATAGGAATAACATTGTTTATTCCTTTTTTTGTATGTATAATAGAATTATTGGAGGTTATAGGATGAAATATGGAAATGAGATAAAAAATATATGTCATCTTGCATGGCCTGCTATTATTCAAGAAGCAATGAATACGGTAGTAACTTATGTAGATACAGGGATGGTTGGTTCTATGGGAGCAACAGCTTCTGCAGCAGTTGGTTTAACATCTACTGTTACTTGGCTGTTAGGAAGTATTTCGGTTGCCTTTGGAGTAGGTGTCTTAGCCGTATGTGCTCAGTCAGATGGCGCTAAAGATTATAAAAAAGTACAGATTGCGGGTCAACAAGCCTTATTTATTTCTTTTATTATAGGATTGATAACAACTATTATTAGTATCATAATTGCTCCATTTTTACCTGGTTGGCTCAATGGTGCCAAAGAAATAAGGCATGATGCTTTTTTATATTTTTTAATTGTATCAGCACCATTTATATTTAGAACATTTATTATTATTCTCTCTTCAACTTTAAGAGCTGTTAAAGATATGAAAACACCAATGATGATCAATGTTTATATGAATATAATCAATATCGTTTTAAATTTCTTTTTAATTTATCCGACAAGAAAGATATTTGGGATAACTGTTTATGGAGCTGGTTTATCCGTAGCCGGAGCAGCAATAGCTTCAGCTATTTCTTATATTGTTGGAGGAATTTTGATTTTTAGACATTATTATCAAAATGAAATCTTTGATTTTAAACATACAGGATTTCATTTTCATAAACCAGTATGTTTAGAATGTTTAAAAATTTCTATTCCTGTTGTTATGGAAAGAAGTGTTATTTGTTTAGGACATGTTACTTTTGCTTCGTTGATTGCTAAATTAGGAGTTGTTTCTTTGGCAACACATTCGATAGCAATTCAAGCAGAACAAGCGTTTTATGCACCGGGGTATGGTTTCCAATCAGCAGCAAGTACACTTGTAGGAAATGCTGTTGGTGAAAAAGATGAATCTAAAGTTAAAAGAATGACGTATCTTACATGTGCAATTACTTTAAGTATCATGGCTATTGCTGGTGTTTTATTATTCATAAATGCTCAAAATATTATGTCGATTTTTACTCCTGATCAAAAAGTTATCGCTTTAGGAACTAGGGTATTAAGGATTGTTTCTATTAGTGAACCAATCTATGGTATCTTGATTATTTTAGAAGGAACTTTTAATGGAATGGGGGATACCAAAGCACCATTTGTATTTTCTTTGATTACGATGTGGGGAATAAGGATTTTTGGTTCAATGCTCATGATCAATGTCTTTTCATTTGGACTTGAAAGTGTTTGGATTATGATGGTTTTAGATAATGTTTCTAGATGTTTATTATTATCAACACGTTTTTTGAAAGGAGAATGGAAATATCGGGTTTATCAATAGGAGGAAAGAAAATGAAATATAAAAAATTTGAAAATACAATTATCGCAAGAATTGATAAGGGTGAAGATATTGTTGAACAAGTTAAAAATATTGCTTTAAAAGAAAATATCAAACTTGCAAGTATTCAAGCTTTAGGTGCAATTAATGATTTTACAGTCGGTGTTTTTAAAACAAAGGAAAAGAAATATTATGCTAATGAATTTAAAGGTGATTATGAAATTGTATCTCTTACGGGAACTATTAATACAATGAATGGTGAATATTATAGTCATATGCATCTATCTGCTGGAAATGATCAAGGAGAAGTTTTTGGTGGTCATTTAAATAAAGCAATTGTTTCAGCAACATGTGAAATGGTTATTCAAGTCATCAATGGACAAGTAGATCGTTACTTTGATGAAGAAATTGGTTTAAATTTATTAAAATTATAAAGGAGCTAACTATGGAATATTTAACATTACCACAAACGGATTTAAAGGTATCAAAGATTGCTTTAGGATGTATGAGAATTGCTGATAAAAGCATTGAAGAAGTGGAAGAACTTATCAAAACTGCTCTAGAATCAGGAATTAATTTTTTTGATCATGCAGATATTTATGGTGGAGGAAAATCAGAAGAATTATTTGGTGAAGTATTAAAAAGACATCCTGAATATAGAAAACAGATGATTATTCAAACAAAGTGTGGTATTGTTCCTGGAAAAAGATATGATTTTTCTAAGGAACATATCTTAAAATGTGTCAATGAATCATTAGAAAGATTACATACAGATTATGTAGATATTCTTTTGCTTCATAGACCAGATGCTTTATGTGATCCTCAAGAAGTTGCTGAAACTTTTAATGAGTTATATGAAGCTGGAAAAGTTCATTATTTTGGTGTTTCTAATCACACACCTTTACAAATAGAATTATTAAAGAAATATTTAAAATATCCAATTATTATTAATCAATTACAATTATCAATCGTTCATTCAGTAATGATTGATTCAGGATTAAATATGAATATGAAAGAAGCATTTGCACAAGATAAAGATGGTGGTGTTTTAGATTATTGTCGTTTAAATGATATTACGATCCAACCATGGAGTTCAATCCAAGCTTCTTGGGCGGAAGGAACTTTTATTGATCATCCAAATTATCAAAAATTAAATGATGTTATGCAACAATTAGCTCATAAATATCAAGTAACTAAACCAGCAATAGCGATTGCTTGGTTACTTCGTCATCCTGCACATATGCAACCAATCGTAGGAACAACATCCTCTCAACATTTAAAAGAAACAATTAAAGCATGTGATTTTACGCTTACAAGACAAGAATGGTATGATCTCTATCTTGCAAGTGAAAAACCACTACCATAGAAAGTTGCTTAGGCAACTTTTTATATACCTTATAATAAAAATAATATTTATTGAATAAATATAATATATTGATATAATAAAGATGGGTGATGTTTATGAAATATAAAAGAATATCTACAAAAGATTATTTAGTAAATGAAAATCAATTTATTGAATTATTAGAAAATAAAGCTTTAGAAGGATGGTATTTAAAAAATATAAGTCTAAATTTTTTAACATTTGAAAAAAGAACACCACAAAGAAAGCATTATAAAATATATTATAAACAAATAAATAAAGATATAAAGGAAGCAGGATGCCGTATTATTGTTAATTATTTTGGGTTACAAGTAGTAGAAGTTGAAGATCTTTTTGCTCAACCTTTAAAACAAGATGTAGGTGATAAAAAAGAAATCTTATCAACGATTTATAATTTTACAATTCATTATTTTTTAATGATCATGGCCATTGTTTTATTAATTGCTTATCAACCTTTTAAAATACATGGGTTTCCAAGTTTACCTTATTTGACTTTTTATTTTGGTACTTATTTATTTTATACTGCTGTAAGTCTTATAAGCCTCTCTTTGTTCTTTTTTGGCTTATGTAATCTATCACATTTAAAAAAAGTAATGAAAAATAAGCCCTTTTATTTAGAAAATATTTTTAATACTTTATCTAAAATAAATCTTTATGTTGGGATTATTTTGATTTTATTAGATTTATTAAAACAAAATGGTTTCAAATCATTTCTGATTTTACTTGTTTCTTGGTTAATTGGTTATCTTGGACATCTTTATAAAGAAAAACATCAAAAATCTAATGCGATTGTTTATCTTTGTGTTATTGCTACAATTGCTTTAAGTTTGTATGACCATCCAGCAGATGGCGATCCTTATAGCACTATTGAACCTGTTCAAAGCTTACAACAACCTTATAGCTATGAAGATGGTGGAATGTTATATCAAGGATGTTCTATTGAAGGGGATCATGGAATGATGGAAGGCTATTATAAAGGATTTACGGCAGCTATTTCAAAAGGTATTTTTGAATATCAAGTAGAAAATATTTTTAAAAATAAAATAGCTTATAAAAAAATTATTCAGCAATATCCTCTGATAACTCAAAAAGATAGTGATTTATGTTTTAAATATAAACAAAAATATGTTGTATTAAAGGGTCAAGAAGTTTTTTATATCAATAACAAAGAAGGATTACCGCTTTCTAAATATATTAAATATTATCAACGATTAAAGGTCTAAGAATTTCTTAGATCTTTTTTGTATTAAAATAATAAAAATAATATTGATATACAAATAATATAATAATATAATAAAAGTAAGGAAAAGATAAATTACATCTCTAGGCAAATAAAGTATTTATTAGAATATATGTAGAAAGGAATGTGAGATTTATATGAAGATAATAGATAAAGTATGGGTCTTTGATTATTTAATGGAAATTTTTATGATCATGACCATGGTTTGTGGTCAAAGTTTACTTACAAATTCTTTAAATCCTTTAGGATATATTAGTATTCATATTAGTTTTATTATTTATTGTTTATTTTATTTTTTACCTATTTTATATTTTATTGCCTTATGGAATAGTGATGTCATAGATTATCGAAAAAATATAATTCTACTTATTATCTTATTTATCTTTAATAAATTATTTCATGGAGATCAAGTTCAACTTTCTTTTCCATTACCTGCTATAGATTTTTATGTAGTTATTTGTTTAATTATAACGATAGTATTTTATATAAGGAGAAAAAATGATGAAAGTAAAACTTATTTTAAGTCTTGATGAATTAGAAAAAGCATATAAGGAATATAAAAAAGCCTTTCGTTTTTCTGGGTTATTCTTTGGTATTCATTAAGAAATAATGGAAGATAAAGATTTTGAAAAATATTTATATTTTTCAAGTGATAAAGTTGAATGTTATGATATAGAAAAACATAAGCTTTTTGAAATAGACTATGATGATTTTTATGAAATTGATCTGTCTTTAAAACAAAAGGTAGTTTGTATGTTAGTAACAACAAGAAATCAACAATATTCTTTTGAATGTAAACAAGATACACGTTTTTTACAAATAATTGATCTTTTTGAACAAAAGAAAATAAGATATATAGATAGAAATTATTTTATTTCAATCAAGCGATAATCATTGAAAGAAGGGAAATTTACCCTTCTTTTTCATTTAATGAATAAATCTTAATAGAATGAAAACAGGAGGGATAAAATGATTTATTCGCTTATTGTACTAACAGCAGGCTTTTTTGTTTTAGTGAAAGGAGCAGATTGGTTTGTAGATGGAGCATCTTCACTAGCAAGTATTTTTCATGTTTCTCAATTAGTTATTGGATTGACGATTTGTGCGATGGGAACCAGTTTGCCAGAGGCAGCTGTTTCATTAGTAGCAGGGTTAAAAGGAAATTCAGGAATTACCATTGGGAATGTTGTTGGAAGTAATATTTTAAATATTTTGATTGTTTTAGGAATGAGCGCTTTGATTACAAAAATAAAGATTGAAAAATCAACATTGTTCATTGAAATTCCTTATATGTTGCTTTCAAGTCTTGTTTTACTTGTTATGGGAAAAAGTCAACAAGTTGTATCGTTTCAAGAAGGACTTATTTTAATAGGTATGTTTATCATTTATTTACTTTATTTGTTTTGGTTGTCACAAAAAGAAAGTGAGGAGGAAGTCTCTTCACAATACTCTTTTATAGGATGTGTGTTGTTGATTGGTTTAGGCATCTTTTTTGTCATGATTGGTAGTCAACTGGTTGTTAAAGCAGCCACTCAAATAGCTTATTGGTTACATTTTTCTCAAAGATTCATCGGTTTAACGATTGTTGCTTTTGGAACATCATTGCCTGAATTAGTAACCTCTTTACAGGCAGCTAGAAAAGATCATGCGGGTATTGCGATTGGAAATATTGTCGGAAGTAATATTTTTAATATTTTATTTATTGCTGGAGGTGTTTCTTTAATTTGTCCAGTACCTTTTGAAAGTAAATTTATTGTAGATATGTTTGTAGCTATAGGAAGTGGTTGTTTATTATGGCTTTTAACGGTTTATCGACATGAATTAAATAGAATAGGTGGTCTTTTGATGTTACTTTCCTATGTAGTGTATTTAATCTATTTGTGTTAAATGGAAAGAAGAAACATAGAATGATATAGGTGATATAATGAAATTGTTGATTAGTTTTTTGATGATTTTTCAAATGATTTGTACCAATGTCGAGTTTTATGGAAAGAGTTATATTGTATATGATAGTTTAAATCAATATGTTGTAGAAGGCAGAAATATAGATTATTTACAAAGTGTTGCTTCAATTTCTAAAATTATGACTGCCATCGTTGTTATTGAAAATAGTCGCTTAGATAAAAAGATTACGGTTGATGAAACGATTAATAAAGCTTATGGGAGTTGTGTCTATATACATATAAAAGATCGAATTACGATTCAAGATCTTTTATATGGTTTAATGCTTCGAAGTGGGAATGACTGTGCTTTAATGCTGGCTAAAAGTGTTGGTGGAAGTGTTGAACGTTTTGTGGAAATGATGAATGAAAAAGCTAGAGATATAGGAATGAAACAGACACATTTTTCTAATCCTTCAGGTTTAGATGAAGAAGATGAAGGAAATTTATCAACAGTTAAAGAAATGGCGATACTTTATCGTTATTGTTGCCAAAATCCTCTTTTTAATCAAATTGTTAAAACAAAAGAGTATAAAAGACTAGATGGAAAAGGTTATTGGCATAATAAAAATCGTCTTTTAAAAGAATATCCTTATTGTGTTGGTGGTAAAACAGGTTATACCAAAAAAGCCAAAAGAACATTGATTACACGAGCTATAAAAAAACAAGTTGATTTAATTATTGTTACTTTTAATTGTGGAAATGATTTTGAGTTTCATCAAAAAAAGTATGAGGAATGTTTTAAAAATTATGAAAAACTTGTGTTGTTTGATAAAGGGGTTAGAAATATTAAAGGAAACTGGTACTTGTTTGAAAATGATTTGTTGATGTCAAAAGAAAAGGATGAAAGTGTAAGTTATTTGATTCATAATGAAGAAATGTTTATTTATAGAAATCAAACGTATATTAAAAAAATTAAATTAAAGAGATATCGGTTTAGAGATTTTTATTTAATGATCTTAAAGGATCTAGTTTATGAATAAGATTTTTCATTATGGGATTATTCTTTTTATTATTGTTGGTTTGATTTTTAATAAACAAGAAGCCATGTTAAAAGCTCTTTTACAAACACCTTTTGATGTCTTTGAACTTTGTAAAACACTTATTTTAAGTATTTGTTTATGGAATGGTTTATTAAAAATAATTCAGGCTTCAAATATGATGAATCATTTAAATTTTCTATTTAAACCACTATTACGTTGGATCTATGGACGATGTATTCAAGATGAACAAATCTATCAATCACTATCTTCAAATTTGATTGCTAATCTATTAGGACTTGGAACACTTGCTACAATGAGTGGTTTACAAGCAATTTCTAAATTAAAAGAAAAGAATTATCCCCTTCAAATAAAAATACTAGTAGTAATCAATACGGCAGGCTTTTCTATTTTGCCAACTACCATGATGACAATTAGACAAAATTATCATAGTCAAAATATTTTAGCTTTTTATCCTTATAGTTTATTTATTGGTTTTTCAATTACAATTATAGGAATTGTTATTATTAAGGTGATTGAACATGTCTAATTTAATTCTACTTATTATTTTATGGAGTTTTTTAGAATGTGCTTATAAAAAAATACCTATTTATGAAGAATTTATTACAGGAGTCAAAGAAGGAATGCGTTATTTAATGATTCTTTTTCCTTCTATAATGCTTCTTACTTTATGGGTCAATCTTTTTTTAAGTAGTGGTTTTATCTCTTTAATAGGTACTTTCTTTATTCGATTTTTTTCAATTCCCCTTGATTTATTATTAATGGCTTTTACAAGACCAATAAGTAGTCAAACTTCTCTTATTATTTTAAAAAGAATTTATGATCATTATGGAATAGATCATCTTTATAGTTTAATGGGATCTATTTTACAAACAGGAAGTGATACAACTTTATATGTTGTTTCTTTATATTATGGAAGTATTCATTTAAAGAAGTATAGCTATACATTATGGTTAGGCTTTTTCTTAGATTTTCTTTCATTTGTTTTTATGCTTTGTTTTTATTATTTAGGAATGATTTCGTAAGTTTTTAATATATTGGAATAAAAGGAGTTATGATAATGGAAACGAAACAAATTCTTAAAGATATTGGTAAAAGATGTCAAGGTGATATTTATTTAGGAATCGTTGGACCTGTAAGAAGTGGGAAATCGACTTTTATTAAAAGATTTATGGAAATGGCGGTTATTCCTTATATTGAAGATCCTGATGTAAAGATAAGAACGATCGATGAACTTCCACAATCAGGAAAAGGCAAAATGATTATGACTGTAGAACCTAAGTTTATACCGAATCAAGCCGTTAAGATAGATTTACAAGATGATTTTAAAATCAATGTACGTTTAGTTGATTGTGTAGGATATGTGATTGAAGGGGCAAGTGGTTATCAAGATGACAGTGGGATACGTCTTGTTAAAACACCATGGTATAATGAAAGTATACCTTTTGATCAAGCAGCTAAAATTGGAACAAAAAAGGTTATTCAAGATCATTCAACGATTGGAATCGTTGTTACTAGTGATGGTAGTTTTCTAGATATTGATGAACAAAGTTATCACAGTGCAACAAAAGAAATCATTCAAGAGTTGCAAGATATAGGGAAACCATTTATTGTGATTGTCAATAGTAAAGATCCTTCAAGTTCAAAGTGTCAAAATGTTGTTGAAAGTTATCAAAAAGAATACGATGTACCAATCATTGCTATTGATACAACCAACATGTTAGAAACTCAAATCGTGCATCTTTTACAAGAAGCACTTAATGAATTTGGAATTCATGAAGTGAAAATTGAAGTTCCACGTTATATTGCAATGTTAAATCAAAAACATTGGTTAAAACAAACATTAGATGAAGCACTAAAAAATTCATTAGTAGAAATCAAAAAAATAAAAGATGTCAAACATCTTACAGAAGGTATTGAATCGTATGACTTTGTTAAAAGAGCTTATTTAAAAAGTGTCGATACATCTCATTCTTCAGCGACGATTCGCATTGAAGAAAGAAATGGTTTATATGATGAATTACTAACAAATATTGTTGGTTATGAAGTAGATCGTTCTTCTATTCTTGCCTTGTTACAAGAATTGATGACTATCAAGGATGAATATGATGGTATTTCGAATGCCCTTAGTATGGTAAGACAAACAGGTTATGGTTATGCGATTCCTCGTTTAGAAGAAATAGAATTATCAAAACCAGAAATTATTAAACAAGGTTCTAGATATGGAATGAAGTTAAAAAGTAAAGCAGCAACCACTTATATGATTAAAATTGATATTGAAAGTACATTTGAACCAATTATTGGTTCAAAGCAACAAGCGGAAAGCTTTATTGATTATTTAAATCATAATGGAAATGATAAGGAAGCTATTTTTTCATGTGATGTTTTTGGCAGAAAATTAGGTGATTTAATAGAAGAGGGGATGTATTATAAATTGAATATGATTCCAGAAAATGCAAGTTTAAAAATACATGATATATTGTCAAAAATTGTAAATAAAGGTAAATCAAATGTGATAGCAATTGTTTTATAATTTTTTAAAAAAGTTCTTTAAAAATCTCTTGAAACAACGTTTTTTAGATGCTATACTAACCTAGTATTTTATTATTGCGGGGTGTGAAAATGAATAAGAAAGAATTAGTTGAATCAGTTTCAATAGAACGTAATTTAACAAAAAAAGAAGCAGAACTACTTGTAGATACTGTGTTTAATACGATTACTAGAAGCGTTGTTGAAGGAGATAAGGTACTTATTTCTGGATTTGGTACTTTTAAAGTCAATGATCGTAAAGCTAGAAAAGGAATTTCTCCTAAAACTCAAGAAGAAATGATTATTCCTGCTAGTAAAACAGTGACATTTAAACCTAGTAATAGATTAAAAGATGCTATGAATTAAGCATCTTTTTCATTTTCTGTTCATAATAGAAGTGTAAACTATAAATTGAGGTGAATAAAATGTTTAATTATTACTATTATACAAATTCTTATTATATGTTAGGGAATATACTTGTTCTAGTTGGTGTTGCTTTGATGGCACTTGCACAAATGAAAGTTTCAAGTGCTTATAATAAATATTCAAAGGTTCAAAATAGCAGGCATTTAACGGGCTATGATGTAGCGCGAGAAATTCTTGATCAACATGGTTTGTCTTCTGTTCAAATCTTTGAAGTTCAAGGACGTTTAAGTGATCACTATAATCCAAGTAATCAAACATTACATCTATCTCGTGATATTTATCATGGGACAAGTATTGCTTCACTTGCGGTAGCTGCTCACGAATGTGGACATGCACTTCAACATCAAGAAGGTTATAGACCATTGACATTTAGAAATGCTATCGTTCCTGTATGTAACTTTTCTTATAATTTAGGATGGGTTGCCATTATGATTGGTCTTTTTATGGGAAGAACATCTATTGCTTGGATTGGTGTTTTACTTACAAGCTTAATGTTATTATTTCAAATTGTTACCCTTCCAGTTGAATTTGATGCATCTTCTAGAGCTTTGAGTATTTTAAATGATCGTTATTTAGTTCAAGATGAATATTTTGGAGCTAAAAAAATGTTAACAGCTGCAGCGCTAACCTATGTTGCAGGAATGTTATCGACCCTTCTTTCATTACTTAGAATTGTCTTAGTTGTTTTAGGAAATGATCGAGGAAGAGACTAAGCCAAAAGGCTTTTTCTTTTTGTTTAAAAAGGTTATAATAAGGTAGCATGGAGGAATAATGTATGAAAGCTTTTTTTAGAAAACATCGTTTTAAAATCGTGTTAACATTTTTAGTTATTGTTTTTGTATATATATGTTTTTACATGCTTTGGGTACATGTTCCTTACACAAAGCATAAAAATGATTTAGTAAGTATACAAGAAGAAATATGTAGTCAATATCATTGTGACTATGATGACTATTTTAATGCTTATCAAAATAAGAAAATAAATTATATTGTTAAAGTAAAAAATAAAAAGAAAACAATGTATGTTGTATGTAATAAAAAATTAAAAAAGGTAGATACTTTTGAAGGTGAAACTATTTCTAAAAAAGAAGTGAAGAATGCTTTTGTTCAAAAATATCAAGTAAATCCAACAAAAGTAGAGATAGGATATGAAAATGATCAATTTGTTTATTGTTTAACTTATAAAGGAAAGGATACTTTATTATATGCGTTTTATTCTTTAGATAATGGAGAATTTTTGAAAGCATATAAATTATAAAAAGATATGATTAAATATTTAAAAGATTTAGAATGTATAAATTTAGAAAGATTATTACTTTTAAGAGGGAAAGAACTCTCTTTGACAGATGAAGAATGTCATATATTACTATTGATTGATACTTTTGTTACGTTGCATAAAAAAATGATTACACCTTCATTATTATTAAAATATTCATCACTTACTCCTCATGAAATGGATCATATTTTAGATTCTCTTTTAAAGAAAAAATGGATTTTTAATAAAAATGGAGCGATATGTTTAAATCATTTTGAAGAAAAACTTTTAGAAAATAAAGAAGCTCCAGTAGAAGAAAAAATGAATATGATTGATGTTTTTGAAGAACAATTTGGTAGACCATTAACACCGATGGAATTTGATAGTATTAAAGAGTGGGTTCAAAGCGGTTATAGTGAAGAAATGATTTTAAAAGCTTTAAAAGAAGCTGTTAAAAGTCAAGTTTTAACTTTAAGATATATTGAAGGTATTTTAATTAATTGGGCTCAAAATGGAGTTAAAGAAAGATATATTGATGAAAAACCACAAGAAAGAAAAGTAAAAGAAAGTCATTATCATTGGTGGGAAGATGAATAAAGAAAAAACAAACAAAGTATTAGATTACTTTGAAGAACTCTTTCCTGATGCTCATTGTGAACTCAATCATCAAAATGTCTTTGAACTTTTAGTAGCTGTCATGCTTTCAGCACAAACAACTGATAAAAAAGTCAATCAAGTGACGGCTTCACTTTTTAAAAAGTATCCTACTGTTGAATCTTTTGCTTTAGCATCTTTGGAAGATCTACAAAATGATATTAAAATAATTGGACTTTATAGAAATAAAGCTAAAAATTTAAAGAAAATGGCACAGGTTTTGCTTGAAGAATACAATGGTGAAGTGCCAAAAACAAGAAAAGAATTAGAAAGTTTACCAGGAGTAGGTAGAAAAACAACGAATGTTGTTTTATCTGTTGGTTTTGATGAACCTGCATTTGCTGTAGATACACATGTTGAACGGATTTCTAAAAGATTAGGCTTTGCTAAAAAAGATGATACAGTAAATGATGTTGAAAGAAAGGTTTGTCGTTCTATTCCTAGAGATAGATGGAATAAAGCACATCATCAGTTCATATTCTTTGGTAGATATTTTTGTAAAGCACAAAATCCAAATTGTAAAGAATGTCATTTATATGATATGTGTAAAGATAAAATAAAAGAATCGAAAAGATAACTATGGATCAAAATATTCAAAAAATATTAGAAATAAAAAATAAAAAAATGCAAAAAGCATTTAATCAAAATCATATTGAATTACTTTTTTTAGATAACAAACAAGAATTATTAAATTATTTAGATTCTTTACTTAAAGATGATCAAACAGTAGGTGTTGGTGGTTCAATGACTTTATTTGAAACAGGAGTTATTAATTATTTAAGAAATAAACCCGTTCGTTTTTTAGATCGTTATCAAGAAGGTCTTTCTAGAGATGAAATTGAAGATGTTTTTCATCAATCATTACTCGCTGATGTTTATTTAACAAGTTCAAATGCAATCGATAGAAATGGAAATCTTTATAATATTGATGGAAATGGAAATCGAGTAGCAGCAATGATTTATGGTCCTAAAAAAGTGATTGTGATTGTTGGCATGAATAAGATTTTTGATGATGAAGATTCAGCTATTCAACATATTAAAAACATATCATGTCCAGCTAATGCATTACGTTTACATAAGAACACACCATGTGTTCAAGTTGGAAAATGCGTAGATTGTCAAAGTGACGATCGTATATGTAGTGCTTATGTGAAGATTGCAAGGCAACCGTTAAGTAGAATGACGGTGCTTGTTATAAATGAAGAATTAGGATATTAGGGGGTAATACTATGTTTGAAAAAGTAAATATTCAAGATTTAAAGTTTAATCCTTTTGATGAAATTAGTAATCATTGGGTACTTATTTCAGCTAAAAAAGATGGAGTTGTTAATACAATGACAGCAAGTTGGGGACAACTTGGACATTTATGGGGTAAAAATGTAATGACTGTTTATATTCGACCTCAAAGATATACGAAAGAATTTGTAGATGCCGGAGATTATTTTACTGTTACTCTATTTGATGGTTATAAAAAGGAATTAGGTGTTTTAGGTTCTAAATCTGGTAGAGATGGCGATAAAATTGCTGAAGTTTCTTTTGATATAGAGGAAGTAGAAAATCAACCAACTTTTAAACAAGGTAAAATGGTTTTTGTATGTAAGAAAATTTATAGTGATATGATTGATCCTAAACAATTTATTGATTCATCTTTAGATGAAAGATGGTATCCACAAAAAGATTATCATCAAAGATATATTGGTGAAATTATTGCTGTTTATGAAAATAAATAAAAGTTAAAAGAGGTTCGAATGAACCTCTTTTATGCGTCTGAACGTTCAAATTTATTTTTCATTGAAAGACTTGATTCGTTTAAAACAAGTGAAATTGTTTTATTTGTTTCTTCTTTTAACATATCAGCTATTTCTTGATTGGCTTGATGTTTAAGTTGAAGTTGTTTGTTTAAATCGTTTTCTTTTTGTAAAAGTTCATCATAGATGTTTATTAAGTGATGCCCTTTAGCCATAACATTTTTTTGATAACGTTCGATATGAATAGATGATTTCTTATAGGAAGCATCTGCCATAGCAGCAATTAAACGACTTGACCAATAGAAATTATCTGTAGAAACAGTATCTGTTGTATTAGATAAATAATCTGGTGTTTCACTGATACTTCCATAGAAAGGAACCAATGCGTTAAAGACATTTGATGCATAGGCGATCCATTCAATTGCTTGGAAAGACTTAGGTACATCATTCCTTAATTGAATAACTGATAAAAAGTCATTACGATTAATTCCTATAGGACGGTACATTCCTTTTTTTGATAAATCTCCATATGTTTTATAAGGGTCAAAATCAGTTCCTTGGAAATGTAAAGATAAAACATATTTAACATCTTCTACTGTAATTTTCTTTTCTGGTACTTGTGACCATGGAATATCATCATCAAATGGTTGATGATTAAATGTATGTGGATTAAAATATCTTTCAATATCATAAGCACGTGGTGTATTGTAAATATGATCAGAATCATCATGACTTCCAAATGTGTCACGAGCATTAAATTTAGAACTTAAAGAAAGATCTAGATGATATTTTTCTATGAATTCTTTCATATCTAAAGAACACATATGATTTTTCTTGGAAGTAAGTGCATCTTCTAAATCAAAATTATCAATACCAAATTGATTAGGCATAGCTACATAGTGATCATCTGGAACTTTTTTAGCTATCCAATGATGTCCACCAATTGTTTCTAACCACCATATTTCATTTTGATCTTGAAAAGCAATTCCATTCATTTCATAGGTACCATATTTCTCTAATAGTTGACCTAATCTTTCAACACCTTCACGGGCACTATGAATATAAGGTAAAACAATATAAACAATATCTTCTTCTCCAATTCCACCAGGAATATTGTTTTCTTGATCATATTCTACTAATGGATCAGCCCCTAATACTCTTGGATTTGAGGTAATTGTTTCTGTTGCTGTCATCGCAATATTTTCTTCATTAATACCGCTGGCAGCCCAAATTCCTTTTCCTTTAACCGCATTAGGCATTGCTGTATAAGACATAGGATGATCTGGTAAATCAATTTCTAAATGTGAAATAACTGTTTTATATTTTCTTTTTTGTTCTTTTGAAGAAATGACAATAAATTTTTTAGGTGTAAAACCATTAGCTCCAGAATCATCATTTCTAGCAATCATTGTAGAACCATCATAGGATGCATTTTTTCCTACTAATAATGTTGTACAAGACATAAAATTCCCCCTTTATGTTTTTATATTATAATACAAAAAAAGGGAAATGCATCCCTTATGATTGATATTTAATGGTAAATTGACTTCTACCATTTCTTTTAGAATGATAAAGAGCCTCATCAGCTTCTTTAAAAGCTTCATCAAAAGTTAATGATGTATTAAATGCATAAATACCCATACTCATAGAAAAACGAAGACGATTATGAGATAAAGTAATTTCATCTAAATGATTCATTAATTCTTTACATAAATAATTTAAATCATTTTGAATATTTTTCACAAAGATAACAAATTCATCTCCACCCATTCTAATTACAATATCATCTTGATTTGTATAAAACAATAAATACTTAGCTAGTGAAATTAATAATTCATTTCCTGATAAATGACCATAAGTATCATTAACTTCTTTAAAATGATCAATATCTAAAACAATTAAAGCATTTTTTTGACCAGGATGATGCTTAATATATTCATTAACAATATATTTTCCAGCTTCTAAATTATATAAATGAGTAAGAGAATCTCTTTGAGCTCTTTGTTTTAAAGTATTTTGTTCATGCCAACGATGAGTAATATCTGAAGCTGTTGCTAGTATGATTTCAGGTTCATCATTTGAATTATAAATAGTAGTAGCATCTAATGATTTAACATAATAATCTTTTGAATTTCTTTGATGTTCTCTAAAAATAATTGGTCCTTTACTTTTTTGAGTAAATAAATCAACTATTTTTTGCTTATCTTCTTCAAAGACAGTAGACTTTGAAGAAGTAACATAATCTAAATAATGATCATAAACTCTTTTTTTAGATTGATCTAAAATATCAATAATCATACGATCTTCATGAATATGATATTCTAATATAGAAATAGAATTATCTTTTAATGCCATTTGATATTTTTCTTTTTCAATTAATGAATTTAATTCTCTATTTTTAATAGGCGTAATATCACTTATACAACTTTGAACAAGCACATCTTTTTGTAAATTAAAAATAAATTGTCCTTGATCATAAACCCATAAATAACTATGATCTTTTCTTCTAATACGATACTCTAATTGATGTCTTTCAAGAGAAGAGACGTCTTTTGAAAGTGTTTCAATGACATGATAAACATCATTTTTATGAATACAATTAATCCACTGATTTTGTACATCGTTTAAAAATTCTTCTTTACTATGATATAAAAGTAGATTTAATAAATGGTCATTTACATCGATAATTGTTAGATTTTTATCTAATTTAAAAGAACATATAGGTAATGAAAAAGATTCTTCTTTTTCATGAGATATGTTATTTCCTATAGAAGTATGAAGAAGTTCTATTTGATTATTTTTAAGTACAATACTATAAAAATATTGAGTTGTTGCTTGATATTCTTCCATATGAAGAATAAAACTACCTTCAATTACACATACTGAATCATTTTGATAAATAATATTTGTATTAAATTCATCAATAAAGAATGTAAATTGATTAGATTTGTATTGCTTTAAATGATTAATAATATCATCATATGTTAATACACCTTCTGTATTTAAACCCATGGCTTTGATATTTTTAGATAAATAGGGTAGTAATTGTTCAATATCTTGATTATTAAAAATCATTTCTAGAATATTTTTTGTATATGTTTCATAATTTTCAATAGCCATTTTCTTTTTCCTCGCTATCTTATTATAACATTATCTAAAATAAAAACCATTCATTTGTTTAAATGAATGGTTTTTCGTTAAGATACTGTAAAATGAATGGTTTTTTCAACAGATGCTGAACCATTTGATTCTAAGAATTTAATAGAATATGAACGTCCATGACTTAAATTAGAAAATGTAGCGCTATGATGATTAACAGATGAAAGTACATTTCCATTTTGATCATATAAAGCAATTGTCACACTATGACCTTGACCTTGAACTGAAATGGTTGCTTGAATAGATGTTGATGAAATAGTTGCCCCATCATTTATTTGACTACTATCACAAGAAAGTGATGCATTTACTGTTGATAAATTAATAGATAAATCTTTTTCTATTTGATTAGATGTACGTTCTGGTGCTCTTTCATAACTATAGAAACCAATTACTTTTACATTTTGATTGACTGTATAGTTCAGTGTTCCACTTGAAGTAGAGAAGTTTTCTCGATGAAGTTCTTGACCATTTTGATCTTGGACGACAACTGTATAAACAACTTTACCAAATGTTTTCGTTGCATCATTAGCGTTTTCATCGGTAACGGCGTTTTCAGGATTATATGGAGCAAAGTTAAAGGTAATACTTTGACCACTTAAACTTACATCAAATGAAGAAAGTCCAGCTAAATTAAAGACATCACTATCAACGCTTTGAGCAGGGGCAGTTCCTTTTTTAAACCAAGCTTGAATAATCATATCTTCGCTCATTCCTTCACTTGGTGAAACATATGGATAAATACCTTTGACCATCGCTGCTTGTTCAACATCATCTGGTTGATCAGGATAAGATTTTTGACTTCCTTTACTTTGCAAATGATTTAAAAGTGTTTGAACAACTTTACCAGGATAAGCTTTATATTGACTCGTTGTTTTACCTTTATCAATACCTTCTTTACCAAATCCCATCCATACAGAACAGATATAGTCAGATGTATAAGCTGACATCCATAAATCACGGCTTTTACCTGCCATTCCATTTTTAGCCGTACTAGACCAGTTAGAAGTACCTGTTTTAGCACCTACATTTTCAATACCACTGACATACGCATAATTACCACTACCATTTTTAGTATAATCTAGCATGACTTGTCTTACCATAAAAGCACTGGCTTTTGAATAAGCACTTTGTTTAGCATTGTTTTGAATTTCTTCATCTATATTAAATGTTTCACCTGTTTGGACAACTTCAACATAATTGATTGTATGACTTTCAGTATATAAGCCATTATTAGAAATAGTAGCGTAAGCTCCTGCCATTTCAAGTGGGGAAATACCATAAGACCAACCACCAATGGCACTTGCTAGACCAATATTTTCTTTATTCATTGAAATACCAATAGATTCCATCGCTTCTTGGATTTTATCACTACCAATTTTTTGTTGAACTTCATCAAATGTTTTAATAGCTGGTATATTCCATGAATTTTCAAGAGCGTTTTCAACTGTTACTAAGCCATGGAACTGACGATCCCAGTTTTTAAATTTACCATTATAGTAATCATCATCATTAATAGAATGTCCTGTAGACCAATCAAGATTTTCAAAAGCAAGTCCATAATCCAAAAATGGTTTTACGGAAGAACCAGGTTGTTGTTTTCTAGTAGCGTAGTTGTAATCCCCATAAGAATAATTACGTCCACCAATAACAGCAATAATTCGACCATCTTGGCTTGATTGAACAGCACCACCCATGCGCATATCTTCATCACTATAATCATATTTTTCACCATTACCAATAGCAGCAGCAAGTGCTTGGGTTTCACTATTACAATATGTATAGATATTCATTTGTGTTTTTAAAGGATCTAATCCTGTTCTTTTCTTTACTTCATCTGTTACGATATCTACATAAGCTGCATTAACGGAACTGTTTGTAATTTTGGATGAGCATAACATGTTTTCAACCTTCACATTTTTGGCGTCATCACATTCTTTTTGAGTGATATAACCATGCTTCACCATAAGATTTAAAATTGTATTACGTCTTTCCGTGGCGTTATTTAAACAATAATAAGGATCATAGTTGTATGGTGAATTTAAACTTCCTGCAAGCATAGCTGCTTCTGGTAGGGTCAATTCACTAACGTCTTTATCAAAATAATAACGAGAAGCAGAAGAAATACCAATTGAACGTGTACTTCTACCAAAATAGATCTTATTTAAATAAAGTGTTAAAATTTCCTCTTTACTTAAAGCTTTATCCGCTTGGATAGCAAGAATAATTTCACTAAACTTTCTCGTATATGTTTTTTCAGCATTAGGGAAGTAAGTTTTTTTAATCAATTGTTGGGTGATTGTAGAACCTCCACCTCTAATACCTCCGGCTACTAAATTAGACATAGCTGCTTTAGCAATACGTGGCAAATCAAAACCATTATGTTCAAAAAAACGTGAATCTTCAGCAGCGACAACAGCATCGACAAGAACTTGTGGAAGATCTTCATATGTGATATTTTCTCTTGTTCCGTTTTCTTCACTACCATAAGTATAAAGAACTTGCCCTTGATCATCGTACATCACACTTGCACCGGATGATAAAAGTTTCTTTGCATCAAAGGTTTCTGTATCTTTATAGACACCATAGGCTAGAACACTCACACCACCAATTAAAGCAACTAAGATACATATAGTAAGAGTGATAAATACTTTCTTTTTATTTATTTTCTTTTGAGTTTTATTTTTTTTCGAAGACATAAGATACCTCCATGTTTTTCTTATACAAGTATACCTTATTTTGTATATTAAAAGCAAATTTTAGCCAAAAATAAAAGCCAACATTGTTGACTTTTATTGATTCGTATTTGGATTTGGTTGACTACTTTCACCACTTGAGCTACTGCTATTACCACCAGAAGAACCACCGCTTGTATTACCTCCAGTAGTACCACTAGAAGTACCACTATTATCTGTTGAGGTTCCATTATTAGAAGAACCATTATTTTCAGTATTTGTATTTGAATTGTTATTTTGATTATTTGAATTGTTATTAGTTTCAGAAGATTGATTTTCATTTGTATCAGTTTGATTTTCTTCTGTTTGTGTTTCTTCAGTTGTTTCTTCGCTTATTGCAGCATGTCCTTCATGCTTAGTTCCTTTTTTATAATAATCATCTCCATCTTTTACAACAGTAGAAGGTTGTGAAGGATATGATTTATCTCCTTTTTTACTTTGTAGATGCTTTAACAAAGTTTGTACTACTTTACCAGGATATGCTTTATAACGACTGGTTGTTTTTCCTTTTTCAATACCTTCTTGACCAAATCCCATCCATACAGAACAAATATAATTAGAATTATAAGCAGTCATCCATAAATCACGACTTTTTCCAGCCATGCCTTTTTTAGCACTGCTGCCCCAGTTAGAAGTACCTGTTTTAGCACCGACATTAGAAAGGCCAGATAAGTATGCATAGTTACCACTACCATTTTTAGTATAATCTAACATCACTTGTCTTACCATATAAGCACTAGCTTTGGAATAGTCACTTTGTTTAGCATTGTTTTGAATTTCTCTATCAATCTCATATCTTTCACCAGTTTGAACAACTTCAATATAATTGATCGTATGACTTTCAGTATATAAGCCATTATTAGAAATAGTGGCATAGGCACTTGCCATTTCAACTGGAGAAATTCCTTTATTCCATCCACCAATAGCATAAGATAAATTGGTTACATTACTTTCACTAGACATATCAATACCAATTGATTCCATTGCGGAAGTAACGCCTGATTTGCCAATTTCTTTAGTCACTTCTTCATAAGTTTTAATGGCTGGGATATTCCAAGAATTTTCTAGAGCACTTGTAAGTGTAACAGTTCCATGGAATTGTCCATCCCAGTTTTTAGGAGTAAATTTACCTTTAGAATAAGGTGTATCCTCTAATGTTTTACCAGTACACCAATCTAAGTTTTCAAAAGCTAAACCATAATCTAAAAACGGTTTTACAGAAGAACCGGGTTGTTGCTTACTTGTTGCGTAGCTATAATTTCCAAAATTATAATTACGACCACCAATAACAGCGACGATACGACCATCTTGACTTGATTGGACGGCACCACCCATGCGCATATCTTCATCACTATAACTATATTTTTCACCATTACCTAAAGCACTCGCAAGTGTTTGAGTATCAACATCACAATAAGTATAGATATTCATTTGGGTTTTTAAAGGATCAAGTTTTGTTCTTTTTTTAACTTCAGCTGTTACCATATCAACATAAGCAGCAAGTGTGTTATTATTGGTTGTAGGTGAAGCACAAAGTGTATTTTCAATCTTTGTATTAACTGCTTCGTCATATTCACTTTGAGTAATATAACCATGTTTAACCATGAGTTTTAAAATAGTATTACGTCTTTTTGTAGCGTTATTTAAACAATAATAAGGATCATAGTTATAAGGTGAATTTAAGCTTCCTGCAAGCATGGCTGCTTCTGGAAGTGTTAATTCACTTACATCCTTATTAAAATAATATTTAGTTGCTGCAGCAATTCCAATCGAACTTGTACTTCTACCAAAATAGATTTTATTTAAATAAAGGGTTAAGATTTCTTCTTTACTTAAAGCTTTGTCAGCTTGAATGGCTAAAATTATTTCACTTAATTTACGAGAATACGTTTTTTGTGCATCAGGGAAATAAGTCTTTTTAATCAACTGTTGAGTAATTGTAGAACCACCACCAGTGATTCCTCCAGCTTTTAAGTTAGATAATGCCGCTTTAACAATACGTGGTAAATCAAAACCATTATGTTCAAAGAAACGAGAATCTTCAGCAGCTACAATGGCATCTACTAAAACTTGTGGTAAGTCATCATAGGTCACATTTTTTCGTGTACCGTTTTCTTGACTACCATAAGTGTACATAATATCACCATTACTGTCATACATGACACTTGCTCCAGAGGATAACAGTTTTTTAGAATCAAAAGTAGCTGTATCCTTATATACACTATAACCAAATATACATGCAAAAACTAAGATTAAACAAAGAATAAGCATTGTTACTACTTGAATGATTTTTTTTGAATTTAATTTTTTTGTTTGTCTTTTCATTTAAATACCTCACAATAATATTGATCAATAATTTCTAAATAATGAAGACGAGGAAGAAATCCTTGCCTTATCAAATGACCTTTTTCTTTTATTGTTTCATAACGAAGGGATTTACGATCGTTTTTTCTATATGCTTCTACCATAAAAGAAGCATCTAAGAGATAAACTTCATTCACTTTTGTAAAGGCGATAATTAAAAAAGCAATTCCTCCATGATGAATGACTTTATCGAGATGATTAATTTGATGTAAAGAAATGTTCGTAAAGGGAAAAGATAATGTTTTTGTTTCTTTTGCTTCAAAATCAATATATTTTCCTTTATAAATACCATTATAATCTGTTGTTGAAGGGGTTCTAAAATAAGCTTCTACTATTTTTGCTGAACTTCTTTCTGGATAAGAAACCTTGACAATTTGAATAGGGGTAGGTTTTTTATGAATAACTGCAATATCATGTGATAAATAATATTCATTTGTTAAGTTAATATCTTCTTCTAAGTTCATTCCACGGTGAGCAGTATTATGTTTACCTTCAATCATAGATGTATAATGATTATTTTTTTTCTTATTTGGATAATTAACCATAGAAACTCCTTTTTATCTGCATATATATGGGTATTATAACACATATTTTTTTTGTGATAACAACTCTTTAGTAATAAATTATTTTTTATCTTGAAAAAAGGAAATAAATTGGTACAATGAGGTAAAGGAGTTGAAAAGCATGGAATATAAAGTCGTATTAAGTCCAAAAAAAATTGTCAGTAAAGAATTTAAAGTGGATTTTAAAGGGTACAATGCGGATGAGGTTGATCACTTCTTAGATCAAGTAGTCAAAGATTATGAAGCTTTTGCTGGACTATTGAACAATTCTTATGATAGAATAGAACAGCTTGAAAGACGTCTTGCTGATCAAAAAGCTATGATAGCTCGATTAGAAAGAGAAAAAGCTTTACAAGATGATAACTTAAGAGCATTAGAAGATAATGTTTCTTCCAATGTAGATATCTTAAAAAGATTATCATTATTAGAAAAAGCAGTATTTCAAAATAAATAACAAATGACAGATAATCGCTGCTTCATTGAAGTAGAGGAAAGTCCAGGCTGCCACAATCTGCGATGATTGTAGTGTTTGTGCCTCACGAATCAATAAGTGAGGGTAGTGTAAACTAACGACAGAAGGAAAACCTAAGGGCAACTATGGTAGCACTTCATAAATGGCTCCACAGAGACAATTCCATAGGAAACTATGGCTGAAAAGAGGAAAGCTCCGCAAGGCAGAAACCCAAATTTGGTAGGGGAACCTTTAAAACGGAATTGAACGGGATAGAGGACGTGTAAACGTAGATAAATGATTATCTAATACAGAACTTGGCTTATTATCATTTGTTTTAAATTGGCATGGAAACATGTCTTTTTTTAATAGAACTGAGGGGAAAATATGCAAAGAAAAACACTTCATAAACAATATAAAAAACTAGGTATATCAGCAGTTAGAAGAATTGGCTTTAGCTTTTTTGCGGTTATTTTAATAGGATCGATTTTATTAAGTTTACCAATGAGTCATAGTGTTCATTCAACAAGTAGTTATTTAGATCATCTATTTGTTGCAACTTCAGCAACCTGTGTAACAGGCTTAGTGACTCATGTAACAGCTAGTGAATATACGCTTTTTGGACAAATAGTCATTATTTTATTGATTCAAATAGGTGGGTTAGGATTTTTAACTTTAATGTCAATGTTTTTTGTTGTATTAAAAAGAAAATTGACATACGCTAATAAAATCGTTATGCAAGAAGCACTAAATAGAAATTCTTTAAATGATACAAGTGTATATATTAAAAGAGTTATTAAATATACAGTTTGTTTTGAACTTATTGGAGCAATTTGTCTTGCTTTTGTTTTTATTCCACAATTTGGAATCCTTAAAGGAATTTATTATAGTTTATTTCATGCAATTTCAGCATTTTGTAATGCTGGATTTGATATTTTAGGAAATAATTCAATGGTTCCTTATGTAGGCAATGTTTGGATCAATTTAGTTATTTGTGGTTTGATTATTGCTGGTGGTTTAGGTTTTGTTGTGTGGATCGATTTACGTTTATCTTTGATTCATTATAGAGAACATTTTAAGTATTTTAAAATGAAAAGGTATTTAGAATCTTTATCTTTACATACAAAGATTGCATTGATTTCTACATTTGTTTTAATTTTTGGAGGAATGACCGTTATTTTCATATTAGAATTTCAAAATCCGCTAACATTAAAATCTTTACCATTTTCACAAAAGATACTCGCAAGTTTTTTTCAATCAGTAACACTTAGAACAGCTGGATTTGCGACAGTAGATATGGCTTCTTTACATCAAGCAACGAAGTTTTTTATGTCTATTATTATGTTTATCGGTGGTTCTCCTGCAGGAACTGCTGGTGGTGTTAAAACGGTAACTTTTGTTATTGGATTGTTATACGTCCGTGCATTAATGCGAGGTGATGAAAATATTCATGTTTTTAAAAGAACAATTGATGATCAAATTGTTAAAAGAGCATTAACAATTATGTTGATTAGTTTTGCGATTGCTTTAACAGGTTTATTTATTTTATCAATAAGTGAGCAGGCAGATTTTATTGATCTACTTTTTGAAGTTTTTTCTGCTTTTGCGACAGTAGGATTAACAGCGGGTCTTACACCAACACTGACATTTGTTGGAAAAATTGTTATAATTATTTTGATGTATATAGGACGTATTGGTCCTATTACGATGGTTTTGATTTTTGTAAGAAAATATAACGCTAAGAAAGGAAAAGATGTGAACTATATAAAAGAACATATCTTAATAGGATAATGAGATGGAAAAACAATTTGTTGTATTAGGGCTTGGAATTTTTGGCTCTACACTTGTAAAGACACTTTCTCAATATGGTAGAGAAGTCATTGCAATTGATAAAAATCCTGAAAATGTACAAAGAGTGGCAGATTTTGCGACAAAAGCAGTTATTGGTGATGTCACAGATTTTCAATTTTTATCAGATTTAGGATTAGATGATATGGATGTAGGAATTGTTGCTATTGGAGATCGATTAGAAGATAGTATTTTAGCTACAATGAATCTAAAAGAACTGGGAGTACCTTATGTTATTGTTAAAGCTAAAAACAAACGTTTTAAAGTTGTTTTAGAAAAAATAGGTGCTGATTATGTTGTCCGTCCTGAAAAAGAAATGGGAGAAAAAGTAGCAAGAACATTACTTCGAAAAAATATTAAAGATTTAATTGAATTAGATGAAGAAAATTGTATTGTTGAAATGAAAGTACCTCAAGCATGGGTAGGAAAAACATTATCACAACTAGATTTAAGAAAACTTTATAGTATCAATGTTTTAGGTAAACGAAATCCTCATACACATAAGTTAGAAGTTCCTGTAGATCCTAATTTAGAAATAGAATTAAATGATACTTTCCTTGTTTTAGCACAAACTGATGAAATAGAAAAATATGATTATTTATTATAGAGGTTTATTATGAAAAACGAAGAAACTTTATTTTTGTTTGCTAAAGCAATCAAAAGCTTAATAAAAAAACAGCCTTTAGATAAAATTACTGTAACAGATATTGTTTCAACAGCAGGAAAAACCAGACAAACATTTTATCGACATTTTCAAGATAAATATGATTTAGTTAATTGGTATTTTGAAAAATTAGTTTTAAAATCATTTGAAGAAATGAATCAAGGTGGTACTTTACAAGAAGCCTTAAATTTAAAGTTTGCTTTTATTGAACAAGAACATGCTTTCTTTAAAGAAGCTTTTAAATCTAATGATTATAATAATCTTATTCATTATGATTTTTGTTGTATTTATGATTTTTATAAAGAATATATACATAAAAATACAGGAAAAACATTATCTTCTGATATAGATTTTTTACTTAAAATGTATTGTAGAGGTTCTGTAGATATGACTGTAGAATGGGTTTTAAATGATATGCCTATTTCTAAAGAAGATATTGTTACTTATCTAATAGAAGCTATACCTGATAAACTAAAAGAATGTATGATGTAAATAGATAAGATAAAATTGTTTAAGAGAAGAGATAAACTGGATGAAGTTAAAACGAAGTAAAAATAAAATGATTGAAAGATTTTTACAAGGTTTTTTAATTATAATTTTAGTAATTTTGACTATTTTTATGATGAATGATGTTAATAAGATACAAGGAAATGCAAGAGTTATTAACTATGCAGGCATTATTCGAGGAGCGACACAAAGAGAAATTAAGTTAGAAATATCAGGTAATAAGAATAATAGTTTAATAAGGTATTTAGATAATATTTTTGATGGTTTGATGGATGGTGGAGGAAAATATCAACTCACAAAGTTAAATGATCAAAAATATCAAAAGAAATTAGTTGAATTGAATAAATCATGGATTTCTTTAAAAGAAGAAATTCAAAAAGTAAGAGAAGACGGTTATGAAAATACAAATATTATTGAAATGAGTGAGAATTATTTTTATCTTGCTGATGAAACAGTAGATGCTGCTGAAGAGTATTCTCAATATTGTGCTTCTCAACTTGATATGATTGAAAAAGGACTTATTGTTACTTGTACATTAATAATTTGTATTATTATCAGAGAGTCTATTTCTGCGGTTGTTCTCATGAAAAAGAATAAAGAACTTAATAAGTTAGCTTATATTGATTTACATACAGGACTTCCAAATAGAAGTCGTGTGGAAGAACTTTTAATAGAATATCATCAATTTGAAAAGCCAACAGCAATGATTATTTTTGATTTAAATGATTTAAAAGAAGTAAATGATACATTAGGTCATATTGCTGGAGATACACTTATTATGAATTTTGCTCATATTATAAGAACATCTATTCCAGAAAAGTATTTTGTAGGAAGATATGGTGGAGATGAGTTTATTGCTTTATTAAATGATGTAAGTGAAGATGAAGTGAAATCTATTATTAAAAAGGTTCAAGATGAAGCAAATCGTTATAATGAATTTAGTAAACAAATATATATTGAATTTGCTTATGGATATGCACTTTCTATCAATTACCAAGAAGCTAATTTAAAAGTATTATTGAATCAAGCAGATAAAAATATGTATGAATGTAAAACACGTATGAAACAAGCTAAACAAAACTTGAAAAAGTAGGTTCAAAATGAACCTATTTTTTTGTAAATAACTTTTGAGACAAAAAGATAGATGAAGTATGTTATAATTCAAGTGTAGTAAAAATAAGCAAAAAAGGAAGGAAGAATAGTATGATTCATAGTGGGATGACATGTGATACAGCAGCTAGAACACTGCTTAGAGATAATGAAGTATTTGCTTCTAGTGTTCTTTGATGGAGAAGAAGTCATAGCTTATAAAACGTTAGTCTCTTATGAAAATGATCAATCGGTATTAATAGATCATCAAGATATTAAAAGAAGAAGAGATATCGTAAAAAAGCAACGATTGATGGAGTAGAATGTATATTAGGAATCGAACATCAAAGTAGAGTAGATGATCAAATGGTATTAAGAGTAGGCAATTATGATTTCTTGACGTATATGAACCAAATGAAAAAAGGAAGTAAGTTAAATGGTGTAGGGACAATGACTTTATATACAGGACCAGATAAGTGGAAAAAACCTAGAAGGATAAAAGAAATGATGAGTGTACCAAAAAGATTAGATCAATTTATAAATGATTAGAAAATACTGGTCGTAGATATCAAGTTATTGAATGAAAGAAAAATCAGTTGTAGAAAGCCAAGAGAAATTGTGATGTTGACAAAAGCAATGTATGAAGGAAATTATAAAGCATTGATACAAGATATCGTTGTACTCAAAGAAAGTTTAATCATAGCAGCAATATTTACACATACCAAAATAACAGAAGAAGACTTACCAGAAGGAGATGAAGTAAGAATGTGTGTAGAAATGGATAGATTATTTAATAGATTCAAAAATGAAGAAAGAACAGAAGGAATTGAAACAGGAAAACTAAGTACTTTAGAAACGCTTCTAAAAGTAAAACTAGGAAGTATATCAAGAAGTTTAGAAGAACAATTATCAAATACAAGTATTGAACAATTAGATGAGTTAACAGTTAATATTTTTAATATTAATAGTGAAGAAGATGTTATAAAGTTACTTCATTAAAATTTAAATAAAATAGGTGGTAAGTTTGCCTTTATAATGGCTTACTTCCACCTATTTTTATTTTGAATAATATACACAGAATGAACTAATCTGTGAATTTTGCAATAGGTATTATTATTAATTAATAAATATTAAAAAAATCAAACTTAAAATAAAAAATAGTTATGTTTATATTTCTTATATAAAAACAACCAAACTGCATTATTTTCGACTGAACAACATTGCTTTTTTTAAAAACATTTTTTTAAGTGAAAAAAATGTAGAAAAAAGGATTATTATGTTTATTTTCAAGGGTATTTGTGTTATATTCAAAGCCGTAGATTAGTTCAATCTACGTATTTATTTGTATCTATAGAATATTGAAACTTCTGCTTTTGTTTCAATAGTTAAAATAGATAAAAAGGGGTAATCTAATGGCTGTATTTACAAGTATGGATGATCCTATGGATCAAGAAAAGAAAGATATGATGGAAAAGCAACATGAGCTATTAGCAGATATGTTAGATTTAGCAATTCAAGAGTTAGAAAGTGTTGTAGAAGAAACAGATTATTGTTTATTAGATCATATGAAAGAATGTAAAGATTATACAAGTATCTTTAATTGTTTAAAACATCGTGCTTTAAAGAGATATAAATAATGAATTGTTATGTACTTTATTGTCAAAGTTATAAGATAGAAAACCTATGTCAAAGGTTTAATCAAAAAGAAGGAATAGAAGCTTTTATACCACAAATAGAAAAACATCTTCATTCAACGAATGAACTTGTTTTAAAACCTCTATTTCCTGGATACCTCTTCATTAAAACAAAAATGAATCAAATAGAATTTGATACATTTTTGTTGTTAATGAAAGAAGAAAAGAATGGTGTTATTAGAGAATTAAAGAAAGATGATGTTTCAGCTCTTACAAAAGATGAAATACATTTATTAAAGCTTTTATTAAATGAACAATATATATTAAAGATGTCTAAAGGATATAAACAAACAAATAAAACAATTATTATAGAAGGTCCTTTAAAACAACTACAAGAACATATTATATCAGTTAATAAAAGAGAACATTTTGCAATACTTAATATCGAATTTCTAAATAGAAGAATAAAAGCAGGAATTGAAATGCAAGACAAAGAGATATAGCGTCGAGGCTAACCACCTATATCACATGTTGGAATATAGAACACCTAGTCTAATATAAATACTTATTAGATAGGTAAACTATATTCTTTTTTTATTTTGGAGGGGATAAATTGGATAAACTGATAATTGTTGGTGCTGGAGGACATGGTAGATGTTGCTTAGATATTGCCAGAGAAAAATATGAGGAAATCGTATTTTTAGATGATGGGTTAGTAGGACAAATAGTCAATGATTGTAAAGTCATTGGAAAAATAGAAGAAATGAAAACATTATTTCCACAATATAATAATGTATTTATTGCTGTTGGAAATAATGCTTTTAGAAAACAACTCTACTTACAAGCAAAAGAAATAGGTTATAACGTTATAACCCTTATAAGTAAACAAGCAACAGTCTCAAAATATGCATCAATAAAAGAAGGAAGTGTCATCTTTCCTCATGCTGTCATAGAACCAAATGCAACAATAGGTTATAACTGTATTATTTGTGCAAATGCAACAATTAATCATGATGCTATTATTCATGATCATTGTTTGATTTATTCAAATACAGTGATTAGACCTAATGTCGTTATTAATGAACTTACAAGAATTGGCAGTAATTGTACGATTACCTTTGGTAAAGAAATAGAGGAAGGTAGTGATATTAAAGATGGAGAGGTGGTTATATAATGTATAAAAAAAGTATTAAAAGAATCATTGATTTTATACTAGCATTAGGGGGATTAATTGTATTAAGTCCAATCTTTTTTATATTATGTATCTGGATTAAATTAGACAGTAAAGGACCAATTCTTTTTAAACAAAAAAGAATTGGAATCAATAAGTCATATTTTAATATCTATAAATTTAGAACAATGTATGTAGATACACCAAAAGATATGCCTACACATATGTTATCAAATCCAGATCAATATATTACAAAATCAGGTAAATTCTTAAGAAAGACATCATTAGATGAATTACCACAGATACTCAATATATTAAAAGGAGAAATGGCAGTTATAGGACCAAGACCTGCCTTATGGAATCAAGATGATTTAATAGCAGAAAGAGATAAATATCATGCTAATGATGTAAGACCAGGTCTTACAGGATGGGCACAAATCAATGGTAGAGATGAATTAGAAATACCTGTAAAAGCTAAGTTAGATGGAGAATACGTAGAACGTATCTCTTTTTTATTTGATTTAAAATGTTTCTTTGGAACAATTACATCTGTTTTAAAACATGATGGAGTTGTAGAAGGAGGAACTGGAAGTATGAATGGAGATCATGAAGCATGAAAGTATTAGTGATTTCTCAATATTATTATCCAGAACCTTTTAAAATACATGAAATATGTGAGGAATTAGTTAAAAGAGGACATGAGGTGACTGTTATAACAGGTCAACCTAATTATCCAGATGGTGATTTAATAGAAGGTTTTCCTAATCAACAAATTTTAAATGGTGTTGAAGTAATAAGAACAGATATTGTTTTAAGAGGACATAACCCAATTTCTTTAATTAGAAATTATTTAAGTTATCCTAGAGTTGCTAAAAAAGCAATAAATAATTTACATAAAGAATTTGATGTTGTTTTTGTATATCAACTTTCACCAGTTTTAATGATTAAACCTGCCTTATATTATAAGAAAAAATATAATAAAAAGGTTTATGTTTATTGTTTAGACTTATGGCCTGAATCTTTAAAAGCATTAAAACTAAGTGAAAATAATCCAATATATAAATTAATGTTAAAGATATCAAATTCTATTTATCAAAAATGTGATTTTATTTCAGCAACATCACCAGCTTTTTTAGATTACTTATCAAATATTAATCAAGTCAAACAAGATTATTTAAATGTTGTTTATCAACATGGTGAAAAGATGTTTTTAGAAGTTGAACCTTACAAGCAACAAGAAAAACTTAATATCGTTTTTGCTGGAAATATTGGAAAAGTGCAAGATTTTGATTGTTTAGTAAATGCAGTAACAAGATTACCAAAAGAAAAGTTAAATCAATTAATGATTACAATTATTGGTAGTGGATCATATTTAGATGAATTTAAAAACAAAGTAAATGAAAATCATTTAAATGACGTTTTTGTATTTACAGGAAGAAAAAAAGTAGAAGAACTTATTCCTTATTATAATCAAGCATCATTATTTTTATTATCTTTAGAAAAAGGAAGTACAGTAGGAAAAACAATTCCATCAAAACTACAAACTTACATGTCGGCAGGAAGAGGCATTATAGGAAGTATAGATGGTGCTGCAGCTCAAATCATACATGATGCTAAAGCAGGAATGACTTGTCCTGCTGGAGATGATGAAGCATTAAGTCAGATTATATTAAAAATGTTAAATCAAGAAAATCAATTAGAAGAATATTCAAAAAATAGTAGGGACTATTTTTTGAATCACTTTACAATTGAAAAATACGTAGATCAAATAGAAAAGAAAATGGGAGAATTATTATGAGTTTATTTAAAGGAAAAACATTACTCATTACCGGAGGAACAGGTTCTTTCGGTAATGCAGTATTAAATCGTTTCTTAGAAACAGATATCAAGGAAATAAGAGTATTTAGTAGAGATGAATTAAAACAAGATAACATGAGACATGAGTATCAGGCAAAATATCCTGATACTTTTTCTAAACTTAAATTTTATATTGGTGATGTAAGAGATATCAACAGTATTAAAAATGCTATGCATGGAGTTGATTATATCTTCCATGCAGCAGCTTTAAAACAAGTGCCTAGCTGTGAATTCTTTCCAGTAGAAGCAGTTAAAACAAATGTATTAGGAACAGAAAATGTTTTAACTGCTGCTATTGAATGTGGAGTTAAAAGAGTAGTTTGTTTATCAACAGATAAAGCTGCTTATCCAGTTAATGCCATGGGTACAAGTAAAGCAATGATGGAAAAAGTGATTGTTGCGAAAAGTAGAACAGTTGATCCAGATAAAACAAGTATTATGTGTACAAGATATGGGAATGTATTAGCTTCAAGAGGTTCAGTAGTACCTCTTTTTATTAACCAAATAAAAGAAGATAATGATTTAACTGTTACTGAACCTAGTATGACTAGATTTGTAATGACTTTAGAAGAAGCTGTTGATTTAGTATTGTTTGCTTTTGAACATGGTGAAAGTGGAGATATCTTTGTTCAAAAAGCACCAGCATGTACAATTGAAGTACTTGCTAAAGCAGTACAACAATTGTTCCATGCTGAAAATGATATCAAAGTGATTGGTATCAGACATGGTGAAAAGATGTATGAAACATTACTTACTGATGAAGAGTGTGCACATGCCATAGATATGGGTAACTTTTATAGAGTACCAGCAGATAAGAGAGATTTAAATTATGATAAGTATTTCTCTGAAGGTATGGAAACAGCTAAATTAACACAATTTAATTCTAACAATACTGAATTAATGGATGTAGAAGCAGTTAAGAATAAGTTATTAGAAGTAAAACTAGTAAGAGAAGAATTAGAAGGTTGGGATAAATAATGTCTAGGATATTATTTATCAATTCTGTATGTAATGGATCAACAGGAACTATATGTAAGAATTTATATAAAGCAGCCGAAGAAGCAGGACATACATGTTGTATTGCTTATGGTAGAGGAGATGCACCTAAAGGATTTAATACTATTAAAATAGGTAATCAATTAGATATCTATTTACATGTATTAAAAGCAAGATTGTTTGATGCTAGTGGATTTGGTAGTAAAAAAGCTACTAAAGATTTTATCAAACAAATAGAAGAATTTAAACCTGATGTTATACATTTACATAATATCCATGGATATTATGTAAATATTGAAATTCTTTTTAATTACTTAAAACAACATCCTGAAATTAAAAAGATTTGGACATTACATGATTGTTGGTCGTTTACAGGACATTGTGCTTATTATACATATGCTAAATGTGATAAATGGCAAACTTGTTGTAATGGGAAGTGTCCAAATAAAATGGAATATCCTCAAACTTTATTTTCTAATATTAAAAGAAATTTTAATAAGAAAAAAGAAATATTTAGTAATGTTGAAAATATGATTTTAGTTACTCCTAGTAAATGGTTAAAAGATGAAGTAGGAAAATCATATTTAAAAGATTATCCAATAGAAGTAATTAATAATGGTGTTGATACAAATTTATTTAAACCAATGCCATCTAATATTAAACAACAATATGGAATAGAAGATAAGAAAGTAATATTAGGTGTAGCATCAGTATGGGATAAAAGAAAAGGATTAGATACTTTTATAGAATTATCTAAAGAATTAGATGATCAGTATCAAATCGTATTAATAGGATTAAATAAAAAACAAATAGAACAGCTACCTAATAACATTATAGGTATTTCTAGAACAGAGAATGTTCAGGAATTAGTTAAATGGTATAGTACAGCAGATGTTTATTTTAATCCTACTTTAGAAGATAATTATCCAACTACTAATTTAGAAGCAATAGCATGTGGGACACCTGTTGTTACTTTTAATACAGGTGGAAGTCCCGAAAGTGCACATAAAGATAATATAACGGATAAGGCAAATTATAGAAATTTAGTTTTTAATTATAGAAAGGAAATTAAAATTTTAGATGTTGATGCGTATAATATGGCTAGAAAATATCTTAAAGTTTTATGTAAGGTAATAAAATGAGAATAGTACTATACACTAATATTTTAACACCATATAGGAAATATTTTTTTGATGAATTAAGCAAAAAATGTGAAGAAAACAATATTTCCTTTAATGTATTGGTGATGACAGAAACAGAACCAAACAGAAATTGGAAATACGATGATTTAAAAACAAATTATACGATATTGTTAGAAAATAAAAGTTATACTTTTGGTGATATTTATATACATTATAATCCAAACTTAAAGGTTGTAATAAATACATTAAATCCTACTCATGTGATCTGTGCGGGAAGTTATTTATGTCCCGGAGTTAACACAATATTAAATATGAGCAAAAAATTAAATTATGAGACTTTTTTTTGGAGTGAATCACATTTATATGAAGAAAAAAATAATTCAAAATTAAAGAATATAGTAAGAGAATTTATTAGAAATTATATTTATAAAAAATTTGATGGTTTTTGGTATGCTGGTAAATTATCATTAGATTTTATTGAAAAATATGCTAGTAAAAACTTTAAAAAGATATTTGTTCCTAATTTAGTCAATAATGAAGTGTTTGACTATCATAAAATTAGTAATATGCAAAGAGAAAAAATATCAGAATATTATAATATTTCTAAAGAAAAAATTACTTTTTTTTGTCCTGCAAGATTAACGACTGTAAAGGGAATTGATCTATTTTTAAAATGTATTAAAAATTATGATAAAAAAGACAAGTTTCAATTTTTATTGGCTGGAGACGGTGAATTAAGAAATGATATAGAGAGAATTTCTAAAAATAGTAACATAGACGTTAGTATATTAAATTATTTAAGTCAAGAAGAGGTTGCACAATTGTATTGTGTTGTTGACTTTTTTTTAATGCCTTCGCTTTCAGATCCTAATCCACTTACATGTATAGAAGCATTGTGGTCTGGATTACCATTATTAGTATCAAATCATGTTGGAAACTATCCTGAAGTTGTAAAAGAAGATAAAAATGGTTTTGTGTTTAATTATGATAAAAGAGATGAGCTATATATTATTTTAGATTCGATTTTGTTGAAGAATGAAGAGTGGTATAAAGAAGCAAAAGAAATATCCTATAGGACAGCAAGTGAAAATTATCAAGCTGAAAATGTATCTATAAAAATTGTTAAATATATGGCAAGAGGAAAAATATAATATGGAAAAAAAAGGAAAAAAAATAGGATTAATTATTACTACTTTTGTAATTGCTTTTTTTCTCGTGATTATTTTTCCGTTTTCCGTAGAAAAGATTTATCAAATTAACTATATTATCGACTCAGTATTACTTTTATTAACTTTAATGATATTGATATATTTAAATATAAAAAATAAAATGGATATGTTGGAACCTTTAGTGTTTGTTTCTATGATATATATTTTTATGTATTTTGTTTGTCCGATTATAGATATTTTAAATAAAGAATTTTTATGGTATGGATATGATTTATTTAAATATGGACCTATGGCAAGTATTATTGCTTTTATTGGCTATATAGCTTTTTTAATAGGGTATTATTGCATAAAAAGATTAAAAATTAAAATTCCAAAATATCAAATAAGCACAAATATTAATAAGGAGTATTTTTTAATTTTATTATATATTTTTTGTATATCTATAAATACAATTTATTTAAAAAAGTATTATGGATTTAGTTTAGGATATGTTCTAACTCTAGGTCAAGTAGGTCAAACAGATTCAATAATAAGTTCACAAGGAGGAATTGGTATATTATCAATGCTTTCATATGCACTACCTGCAATTTTAATACTTTACATTAATGAGGGAAAACACACAATAATAAAAATTATTATGTTTTTATTAATCTTGCTAGAACAAATGTTAGCTGGATTTAGATTTTACATAGTGCAACTATTTGTCATGGTTTTATCAAATTATTATCTAAAAACAAAAAAAAGACCAACAATAAAACAATTAGCAATATTTTTTATAGTTATATTATTTTTTATTATGTTTCTAACATTAAATAGAAGTGCACTAAGAGGAGGAGATACGACAAACGTAGTGAGTATGTTCGAGGTAACTGATTTATATAGCGTGTTTGAAGATACAGTATTTTTTAATTTTAGAATATATAGAAACTATTATGGTATAGTTGGAAAAGTTCCATCAGTTTATAAATTTTGTTTTTTAGATCAATTGGTAATAGGGACTATTGTAATGATGATACCTCGAGCAATATGGCCTAGCAAGCCTTATTCTTATGGAGGAGTAGGATTAAAAGTATTGATAGGAAATAATATTGCTTCTGGTCAAGCATATCCAAATTTAGGAGAATTTTATTATTCACTAGGAATAATAGGTGTAGTTTTAGGTATGTTAATCTATGGTTATTGGAATTATTGTTATAAGGATAAATATTTCAAATCCAATAATTATATTTCTATCACAAGTTATTCTATTTTGTTGGGTAATAATCTTCAATTAATTATTAGAGGGTTCATGCCATCGAATTTTTGGATGGTAATATTTTCTATGTTACCAATTTGGATTTATTCAATCATTAAATTTAGAGAGGAGAAATAATTATGGTAACTATACATTTTGTTTATACTTTATACGGTGGAGTTGCAAGAGTAGCAGCAAATATAATTAATGAACAGTTAAAAAATAATGAAAAAGTTATCGTGGTGTATTCCGAATATGATTCTGCATTTGATAATTATGTTAATGATAGTATAGAGCTTATACATGTAAATATGAAAAATGTTATAGGTTATAGTATGCTTTTTGGTATGAAAATTAGAAAAGTTTATAATGCTGTAAAAAAGAAATATCCAAGTTCAAATATTATAGTACATGCTCATAATGTTCAAACAATTGGGTTATTATCAAATATTAAAGGTATTCCACTTTTATGTACATTACATAGTATGGCGGGAAGTGAAAATGCAAAAAGAGTAAAGATATCTAATTTTATTTATTCATTGATATTAAAAAAGCTAGTATTTCATAATGATGATATCTGTTGTGTAAGCAAAGCGTTGAAAAATGATTATAATAAATACATAAAAAAATACGATATGGATGTTATTTATAATGGTTTACCTTTAACACAAATTAAGCATATTAGAAATAGTGATAAATTTGTCATTGGACATATAGGAAACGTTAGTTACGCAAAAGGATGGGATTTAGTTTTTAATAGTTACAAAAAAATAAAAAATCAAAATAATTATGATATCGATTTTATAAGTGCTGGAAAATTAATAAATTTTTCAGAAGAAGATATTTTTAGAATGAACGATAAAGTTCGGTTTAATTATTTAGGATTTGTTAATGATGTTTATAATAAAGTTTTACCTAATATCGATTTATTAATATTACCTTCTGAAAATGAAGGATTACCAATGGTAGTTTTAGAAGCACAATCTTTGGGAGTGCCTTGTCTTGTTACTCCTGTTGGAGGAATGACTGAAATCATAAAGAATGGTATTAATGGTTTTATAGTAAATAATCAAGATGATATAGTTGACAAGATAATATATTTAGTTGAACATAAGAAAGATTATGAAAAAATGTCAAATAATTCAAAAAAAATGTTTGAGGATAATTTTTCTGCAGGAATTATGTATAAAAAATATGAAAAGAAGTATCTAAACAATAAAAATAGAGAGGGGAATGATAGATGAAAGTGATTGTCGCCCATCCTGGTAAACAGCATTCATATAGATTGGCTACGGCTGTTAAAAAAAATGGTGATTTATATAAATATATTACAACAATATATAATAAAGACACATCTTATATATATAAATTGATGAATTGTTTTTTAGGGTCAGATAATAAAGAAAGAGCAAAAAAGAGAAAGTGTGAGTATTTAGACGATAATGAAGTTATACAATTTAATAAATGTTTAGGAATTATTATTTTATTTTTAGTAAGAATACCGATTTTTAATAGATTGTACAATTTTGCTAATTTAATAATGGCAAATTCGTTTGGTAAAAAAGTAGCAAATTATGCGATAAAACATAATGTAGATATGGTTATAATGTATGACACAAATGCTGCAAAATGTTTCAAAATACTAAAAAGTAAAGCTCCGAATATAAAAAGAGTGTTGGATGCATCAATTGCAAATAGAATTTATACAAAAGAATTATATGAAAATATTTTAGAAGAAAAATATTTAAAAAATATGAAGGAGCAAGATTATTTTCTATGGGAAAAAAAATATATAAAATCTTATAAAGATGAAATTAAATATACTGAATATGTATTATGTGCATCAGATTTTGTAAAAGATAGCTATATATATTCTGGAGTTGATGAAAATAAAATTTTTTTGTTACCATATGGAACAAATTTCAGTTGCAAAGAATATTTTCCACGTAAAATTAAAGATAAAGTGGATTTTTTATTTGTTGGACAATTTTCACTTAGAAAAGGTATTACATATTTACTCAAATCAATTGAAAATATAGAAAATGCAAACTTGCATATTGTAGGATTCTATGATGTTAATTCTAATTTATATAAAAAATATTCGAAAAATAATAACATTAAATTTTATGGGCAATTATTACAAAATGAAGTACGTGATATAATGCAAAAATGCGATGTCTATGTCTTTCCTTCATTGTGTGAAGGTATGTCATTATCATGCTTAGAAGCCATGAGCTGTGGTTTACCTTTAATAGTTACTAAAAATTCAGGTGTTTCAAATTTAATGAATAATAATGGTTTTATTATTAATGCTGGTGATGATGCCGAAATAAGTAATGCGATGATGAAATTTATTAGTAATAGGGAATTAATAAATAAATTAGGAGAAAAATCATATAAATTGTCATTAAATTATACTTGGTTAGAATATGAAAAAAATTTATCAAATATTTTAGGTATAATAGGAGAAAATAAATGAATGATGAAATAAAAGTAAGTATTTGTTGTGCAACATATAATCAAGAAAAGTGCATAGAGAAAACTATAGAAGGTTTTTTAAATCAAAAAGTGAATTTTAAATATGAAATAATTATACACGATGATTGCTCAACAGATAAAACAAGAGATATAATAGAAAAATATAGAATTCAATATCCAAATTTAATAAGGACTATATATCAAAAAGAAAATAAGTATTCTAAAGGTGAAAAAATAACAATAAATTATTTGTTTCCAAATGTTCAGGGTAAATATGTGGCGTTATGTGAAGGGGATGATTATTGGAATGATGAAAATAAACTAAGAATAATGTACGAATGTTTGGAAAAAAATAAGGATTGTTCATTTGCAACACATATTGTTGAAAAGATAAGTAAAGATGGAAATTGTTTACATGAATTTATACCGGCAAATTATAAAATATATAGTAATGAAGTGAATAAAATTGATATAGATGATTTTTTTACAGTTTTCTCAAAAAAAACACTTACTCCTTTTCAAACAAGCAGTTATTTTTTTAGAAGTGAGTATTTATATGAATATTTAAATATAAAGCAATTTCAAACTATACCTGGAGTAGGAGATTTACCATTAGTATGGTATCTGATGTATAAAGGGAAAATTTTATTTATAAAAAAAAATATGTCTTTTTATAGAACAGGTGATAGTAATTCATGGAGTGCAAAATTAGATGATATTAATTATAGAATAAATCATTTTAAAAATTTAATTACATTTTTAAATTTTTACGATGGGTATACAAATTATAGATACGAAACACATATAAAATACCTAATAAAAAAATATAATTTTGAAATATTGAGATATAGTAAAAATTATAAAAAAATAATAACAGGCGGATATATTGATATGTTGATGTTAAATATTAAACCTATTATATTTGAATTATTATGGAATAAATTTAAATTTTTCAAATTATTTTATGAATTATATAAGAAAATAAAATAACTTTTTGTATTATAAGAGGAGCTATTATGAATTTTGATGTAATAAAAAATTTAATATGGAAGTTCAGTGAAAGAATGCTTGCACAGGTTGTTACATTTGTGGTGTCAATTGTACTTGCAAGACTTCTTTCACCAGCTGAATATGGGACAATAGCCTTAGTAATGGTATTTATTACAATTGCTGATGTATTTGCAAATGCAGGCTTTGGAAATGCACTTATTCAAAAGCTGCATGTAGATAATGTAGACTATTCATCAGTGTTATACTTAAGCTTAGGAATTTCATTTATTATTTACGGGATACTGTTTATATCTGCACCTTATATTGCTGATTTCTATAACAGTGCATCATTATGTATGGTTTTAAGAGTTCTTGGTATAAGAGTTCCTATTGCAGCCTTCAATTCTGTTCAGCAGGCATATGTTTCAAAGAATATGCTGTTTAAAAGATTCTTCTTTTCAACATTATTTGGAACATTATTATCTGGTGTAGTTGGCTGTGTTATGGCATATAATGGATTTGGAATATGGTCTCTAGTAGGTCAGTATCTTACAAATACCATTGTAGATACTACTGTTCTATGGTTTACGGTCAAATGGAGACCAGATCTTGTATTTTCTTTTAAAAGAGTGAAGACTCTTTTTTCTTTTGGATGGAAATTATTAGTTTCAAGTTTACTTGATACAGGATATCAACAATTAAGAAGTCTTGTTATTGGTGGCAAGTATACTTCTTCAGATTTGGCTTACTACAATCGAGGACAGCAGTATCCTCAGTTAGTTGTCACTAATGTTAATACCTCAATAAGCAGTGTCTTATTTCCTGCGATTTCTAAGAATCAGGAAAACTTGGAAGTTGTTAAAAATATGACAAGAAGAGCTATCAAAACTAGCTCATATATTATGTGGCCTTTAATGTTTGGATTGGCTATTGTTTCTAAACCGCTTGTTTCATGGATGCTTACAGATAAATGGCTTCCTTGTGTTCCTTATCTTCAAATTGCCTGTTTTAATTATGCTTTTTGGCCTATTCATACAGCTAATTTAGAAGCATTAAAAGCGATTGGGAGAAGTGATTTGTTTTTAAAGTTGGAAGTCATAAAAAAAATAATTGGTTTAGGCTTGCTGATAGGTTCTATGAATTTTGGAGTCATGGCTATTGCTTTAAGTATGATTGTTGCAACAATACTAAACAGTTTTATCAATGCATATCCAAATTCAAAGATATTGAAATATAGCTATATGGATCAGATAAGAGATATGATGCCAAGCATATTGTTGTCATTATTTATGTCTGTGGTTATCTATCCAATAAGTTTTATAATCAGTAATTCTTTACTGCTGATTATCGTACAGATATTTGTAGGAGCAATTATTTATATATTATTTTCAAGAATATTTAAATTTGAATCATTTATGTACATCATCAATATGATCAAGAATAGAAAAAACAAAGGTCTTTCTAAGACTTTTTTATTTTATAAAAGGAAGGTGTAAATTATGGATAAGATATTAGTAACACGTTCATCTATGCCAGAACTGGATGAATATGTAGAAGAAATAAGAGATATTTGGGATACACACTGGCTAACTAATATGGGAGATAAACATAAAAAACTAGAAGCTCAGTTAAAAGACTATTTAGGTGTAGAAAATATTTCATTGATGACAAATGGACATTTGTCATTGGAACTTGGATTACAAGCTATGAATTTAAAAGGAGAAGTGATAACTACTCCTTTTACTTTTGCTTCAACGACACATGCGATTGTAAGAAATGGATTAACTCCTGTATTTTGTGATATCAATCCAGTAGATTTTACAATGGATGTAACTAAGATTGAATCATTAATTACAGATAGAACATGTGCCATTATGCCAGTACATGTCTATGGAAATGTATGTAATGTAGAAGAGATTGAAAGAATAGCTAAAAAACATGATCTTAAGGTAATCTATGATGCAGCACATACATTTGGTGTCAGATATAAAGAAAAAGGTATAGGGTCATTTGGAGATGCTTCAATGTTCAGTTTTCATGCAACTAAGGTATTCAATACGATAGAAGGTGGAGCTGTATGTTTTAAAGATGAAGCATTAGGAAAAGAACTATATAAGCTTAAAAACTTTGGAATTAAAAATCAAGTTGAGGTTGATGGTGTAGGTTCCAATGCGAAGATGAATGAATTTCAAGCAGCAATGGGACTATGTAATTTAAGACATATCAATGAAGAAATAGAAAAAAGAAAACATGTAGTGGAAAGATACAGACAACATCTACAAGGAGTACCAGGTATTCAATTAAATCCAATTCAAGAAAATGTAGAATCAAACTATGCTTATTTTCCAGTTATTATAGAAGAAAACATCTTTGGGGCAACAAGAAATGAAGTATCTGATAAATTAGGAGAACATGGTATCTTTTCAAGAAAATACTTTTATCCACTTACAAATACATTTGACTGTTTTCATGGAAGATTTGATGTAGATCAAACACCAATAGCATTACATATATCTAAAAGAGTACTGACATTACCATTATATGCTGATCTTGATTTAGAAACAGTAGATAAAATATGTAAGATCATCTTGTCTTGTAGAGAGGTGTAAATATGGAAAAGAAAAAAATAGTTGTTTTTGGAGACTTACCTATTGCGACAAAAGTTGTAATGAAAATTATGAAAATGGAAAGTTTAGAGTTGATAGGTGTTGTAATAGGAAATGACTCACCTCATAATAATGATCCATGGAAAGATGTAGAATGTTTGGAAGCGTATGCAAGAAAAAATAACATTAGCATATTTACAATAAAAGAGTTAGAAAATACCTTCGAAAAAGAAACATTAGATTTAGGATTGTTATGTAGGTTCAGTAAAATTGTAAAAAAGAATACAATATCATTATTTAAATATGGGATGATTAACATGCATGGTGGATTATTACCTGAATTTGCAGGTTTATACAGTTGTAATTATTCTATTTTATTTGGTTCACAAATTGGTGGAGGTACTTTGCATTTTGTTGATGAAGGAATTGACACAGGGAATGTTATTAAAAGATGTGAATTTAAAATTACTGATGATGATACAGGTTTTACAGTATTTCAAAAAACACAGAAAGCGTTATATGAAGGAATGATTGAAGTTATACCAATGGTCTTGAATAATAAAATTAATACAATTTCAATGCAACAGTTGATAGAAAAAGGTCATAAGAGTAGATATTTTAATAAGCAAAGTATCAATTTATATAAAGAAGTTTTTAAAGATGAATTATTTAATGAAAATGGATTAAGAAAGATTAGAGCATTTGACTTTCCAGGATATGAACCAGCATATTACATGTTAGATGGTAAAAAAATTTATTTACGAATAAACAAATAAAAGGATTTGAAAGAGGGATAACTATGAATATATTATTGACTTCTGTAGGAAGAAGAGGATATTTAGTTCAATATTTTAAAGAAGCGCTCAATGGAGAAGGAAAAGTATTTGTTTCTAATAGTGATGCAAATTCTTCAGCATTTAAATATGCTGATGAACATGTAGTATCACCGTTAATTTATGATGAAGGATATATTGATTTTTTATTAGACTATTGTAAAAGAAACAATATAAAAATGTTAATTTCACTTTTTGATATAGATTTATATGTTCTTGCTAAAAATAAAAAGAAATTTGATGAAATAGGTGTTACTGTTGTAGTATCAGATGTAGATTTTATCAAGGTATGTAATGATAAATGGTTGACATATCAATATTTATCTGAAAAAAATATACCGACACCTAAAACATATTTGGATTTAGAAAGTGCAAAAAATGATATAAGTAACAAGATAATAAGTTTTCCTTTAATTGTAAAACCAAGGTGGGGCATGGGTTCATTAGAAATATTTACAGCAGATAATCTAGAAGAATTAAATGTTTTTTATAAAAAGATCAAAAGAAATATTGAAAACAGTTATTTGAAATATGAATCAAAACAAGATTTAGATAACTGTGTGATTATACAACAAAAAATAAAAGGTTTTGAATATGGTGTAGACATTATTAATGATTTAGATGGATGTTATAAAAATACTGTTATAAGAAAAAAGATAGGTATGAGGGCTGGAGAAACAGATGCAGCTGAAATAGTAGAAAATGAAAAAATATTAGGTCTGACAAAGAAATTAGCAGGATATTCTAAACATATTGGAAATCTAGATATGGATATATTAAGTGATGGTAAAAACTATTATATTTTAGAAATGAATGCTCGTTTTGGGGGAGGATATCCATTTAGTCATCTAGCAGGAGTCAATTTACCACTTGCTTTAGTTCAATGGAAACAAGGAAAAGAAGTTGATCAAGAAATATTAAATGCTAGAGTTGGTGTTATAGGACAAAAAGATTTAGTAATAAAACAGTTAGAAAAATAGTGAACTTTTTTGAAAAAGAAAACATTTTCATAGTACTTGCTGTTTTAATGATATAGAAAAGGTATAGTACTAAAATTATGTGATTAATTAATAAACTTCTTATAATAAATGAAAGGAAATTGAAGTATGTTAAAAATTTATATAGGACCTAATGGATATGGTAAAAGTTATAGAATGTCGAAAGATATAGAAAAACTAAAAATAATAGATGAAGATAGAAAAGATATTATTAAATTAGAGTCAGAGTTAGTATTTGCTGATGAAATGAAAGATACAGTGAATAGTTCTTTTGTAATGGATTATTTGATTCAGGAATTGTTAGAAAATGATGAAATTATTAGTGCGAAAAAAGAATATGAAAAAGCTATAGACAAAGCAATAATAGACAATCAAAATATTTATAATAATATTATGGAAAATGTACTAAATCTAAATTCTCAAGAAAGAACAAAAGATGTCTTAAATACTACTGAAAAAAAAGAGTATAAAAAAATTGTAAAAGTAGATTCTACTGATTTAAAAAAGAAAATGGGCAGTGGTCAGAAGTTGCAGTTTATGCTAGAGCTTATAAAGATCAGTACAAAAAAATATATATTTCTTGATGAACCAGAAAATCATACTCATCCGTCATTGCTGCATAATACTGCTAAATTAATTAATGATCTATCAAAAGAAAGAGAAGTATGTGTTGTAACACATTCTATAGATTTACTTAATATGTTAGATGTTGACTTTGATAATTTATGGATTTTTAATGATTCAGAAAACTACATACCTAAAAAAATTAATTTTGATGAATCAATTAAATTAAATGACAGAATTCATTTAGAAAATATACCATGTAAGTGTAGAACATACTATAATAAAGATAAATTAATAAAAAATATTCTAGAACTTCATAAAAAAGAATTTATGGAAGCATTATTTTCTAATAAAATATATCTAGTAGAGGGAGTAAATGACGAATTATTTTTGAAAAAAATGCTATTAAATAAAGGAAAATTATATGAACAATATAGTATTTTTCAATGTTATGGAAAGCAACAATTCATAGTTTTTTTAAAAATCTTTAATAGCCTAGATATTGAGACAGTTGCATTATTTGATGAAGATAAAACTAGTGACGATACTAATATGGCTATCAATGAACAAATTGAAACATTTGGAAAATATATAAAGTTTATAAATAATATTGAAAATGATATTGCTTATAATGGAAATAAAGGTGATACTGTTAAATTTATAGAGTATTTGGATGAATTTGACGATTATGATCGATATTATGATAGAATAAAATAAGAATTTTAATAGTGATTGTATATTGTAAGCTTTTTGGGGTTAGTAGGGAAGTAAAGATGGTTACATTATATAGAAGAAAAATATATACGTTTATAGATATTTCATTGTAAATAAGAAACAATAGAGAGTAATGATCTAGAGTAAAAATTTCAAATTGATAGATAATGAGTAACCATTATTAGAATAAAAGTGGATAAAATAAATATAAAACCACATAATATAAAGATGAAAAAGAGGAAGGTATATAATATGCTTAACACTGTACAAAAAGCAGCATTAGATTTGATTCATTCGGATGCAAGATTTATTTATACACTTATTGATATAAGTGCGTCAAAAAAAATCAATAGTAATTACATGATGATGAGTTTGCCATATATAGGAATTTTTGCTGATGGTGTAGAATAATGGTGTAAAAAAGCAGAAATTAAAAATGCTCCAAGATTTAGTAATCAAGAAAAGGATTTTTATGTAAAGCTAAGACAAGGTCATAAGCTTTATGAATTACCATATAGTGAATATAAAACAATGTTAATTGTAAATTTACAAAAAAGCGATCAACATTTTTATAGTATTCGAAGTTTACTTGAAAAAATAAAGGGATATTACAATGTAGGAGTAGACTATTGTGGTGAAGAAGTATGTGGAAATACTATTTTATGTAATATGTATTTGCCTTTTGAAAATGTTTTTTCAGATGAAATAGGATATATAATAAGAGATCTAAGTGTTGTTTCAGGTAAACTTGTAGGATTTATTTTAGATTCAAATTTAATACCTTATACATACTATGATAAAAAAATTAACATAATATATAAAGATTATCATTTTTATAAAAGATGTCCTATAAAATTAAAAACAGATTTAGGTTTTATATTATTTAGTATATTATGCAGTATTAATTATGCTACTGAATTTATTGATAAGATTTTTAAAGAAGAAATCCCACAAAAAATTAAATTTGCATATTTACAATATTACTACATATGTGATTTTATGGATGAATTAAATAATGCTAATAAAACAAATTTTTATATAAATAAATCATTAAAAAATAGATTGTTAAGAAATTGCTTTGCTCATTATGGATTAGGACAATTAATGAAAAAAAGTGAAATAGATGATGGTGATATTTTAAAAGGATTAACACAAAAGGTATTTAATATGGATTATTTTACTTGTAAAAATTACTATATCAATATTTAAATGATTTGAAAAATCAAATTAAAGAAAATATATTTTAACTTATAACAAATTTATAACAAATTATAAGTTATTGTTTGTGGTATCATAATGAAAATGATAATATAATTTAAAGAAAAGGTGATACAATCATGAATAAAAAAATATATTCAAATATAATAAGAAATATTAACTCACTACTTATTACTATTGAAGAGATAATTAGTATTGATAAGAGTGGTCGTACTTATTACAATACTTCAATCAATTATAGAAATACTGAAATATCTTATAAGAAAAATAGCTATATAAGTTTAATAAAGTATGACAACTACTTTAAGTAGTTGTTTTTATATACAATAAAGGAGGTCCCAATGAAAATATTAGTTACAGGAGCTAAAGGTTTTGTAGGACAAAACCTTGTAGCTTCATTAATGAATATAAAAGAGAATAAAGATAGAACAAGAGATGTAGTGATAGATGAAATCTATCAATATGATCTAGGTGATGAAGATAAGCTAGATGAGTATTGTAAAGAATGTGATTTTGTATTTAATTTAGCTGGTGTTAATAGACCTAAAGATCAAAGTGAATTTATGGAAGGTAACTTTGGTTTTGCGAGTACATTATTAGATACTTTAAAGAAGTATGATAATAAGTGTGGTGTGATGTTATCATCTTCTATTCAAGCTACTTTACTTGGGAGATATGCCGGAAGTGATTATGGTAAGAGTAAGTTAGCTGGAGAAGAGTTATTTTTTGATTATGCTAGAGATAATGGTAGTCAGGTATATGTTTATCGTTTTCCTAATTTATTTGGTAAATGGTGTAGACCTAATTATAACAGTGCAGTAGCAACTTTCTGTTATAATTATGCGCATGATTTAGATATTACAGTTAATGATGCAAGTGTTGAACTTGAGTTATTATATATTGATGATTTAGTTAATGAGATGTTAGATATTTTAGAGGGTAAGGAGCATCATTGTACTTTTGATGGTGTTGATGCTATTGGTTGTAAGGATGGTAAGTATTGTTATGTTCCTACAACTTATAAGGTAACTTTAGGTAAGATTGTTGAGTTATTGGATTTATTTAAAGATCAACCTTATAGTTTAGTGATGCCTGAGATACCTGAAGGAAGTTTTGCTAAGAAGTTATATAGTACTTATTTATCTTATTTACCAAAGGAAAAAGCTATTTTTCCTTTGAAAATGAATATAGATGATAGAGGTAGTTTTACAGAATTATTAAAGACAGAAAACTGTGGACAATTTTCTGTCAATATTTCTAAGCCAGGGATTACTAAAGGGCAACATTGGCATCACAGCAAATGGGAGTTTTTTATTGTTGTTTCAGGACATGGTTTAATTCAAGAAAGAAAAATAGGAAGTGATGAAGTGATTGAATTTGAAGTATCTGGGGATAAGATAGAAGCTATTCATATGTTACCTGGATATACACATAATATTATTAATTTATCTGATACAGATAATTTAGTAACTGTTATGTGGGCTAATGAATCATTTGATCCAAATCATCCAGATACTTTTTTTGAAAAAGTTTAAATTTTTAAAAGAAAAAATCAATATTTTATCATATATAATAATGAAGGGTGTTATACTATTGATAATTACTTTATTTATTATAGAAAGGAAGATGATAAAATGTTGATGGAAATTTATTTAAGTGAAGAAAAAGCAAAGAAAAACAATATCAATTTAGAAGAATGTTATCAAAAAATAGATAACTATTTTTTGAAACATGGTGTTAAAATTAAATCACCTGGAGTTTATCAAGGTGTAAAAAAAGATTTTGGTACCTTTGTAACTGCTCAAGGTCAATTACCTCAAACAAACTGGTTTTTAAAAATTATTGATCAATGGTATATAAGTTATTTTGGTGATACACCAGATAGTCCTGAATATAGAGAAGACGCTTTAAAGACATATTATACAGTTAAAGCACAAGTAAACCGTTATGTTAGAAAGCAAAAAAGCAATTAATTTTGATTTAAGTGATGTACGATTAAGAAAATATTACCCTTCAAATAATTACAAGAAAGCATGGAGTGATATAAAGTCATATCTTTTAGATAATGGTTTTAATCATAGGCAGTATTCTGGTTATATTTCTAAAGAACCTGTAACTATGGATTATGTGATTCAACATATTATAGAAATGGCTTTACTCTTTCAATGGTTAAAATATTGCGTCAAAGAATTTGATGTAACGATTGTTGGAGATGAATATAGTTTAAAAAATTATCTTCATTCAAATAATAGTT
>ERZ839947.223-NODE-223-length-84096-cov-10.725836_pt1 | contig 84096 bp, 62 predicted proteins | sample MGYA00519908_ERZ839947 | MGnify/ENA primary metagenome ERZ839947 (study PRJEB31850, sample SAMEA3708857) | human gut metagenome | biome: human gut; feature: human-associated habitat; material: faeces | place: China | collected 2014 ... | reverse complement strand
ATGCCTGATATTCCTCAGTATAATCACCCTGAACAGGATTTGATGTATGCCAGTTTAAAGCTTCACATCCATACTCACTCATACCAATTGGAATATTTGGATATTTCTTGTGGAAGTTATCCATGAACTCTCCGTTCATATCCGTTGTTCCACCGTACCATCCATAATAGTGGTTGTATGAAATCACATCTGGAATCTGTACATATTTTGCATCAATACTGCACATAGATACAACAGCCATTGTCGTAAGTCTTGTTGGATCCATCTGGTGGCACAAATCATTTAAGATGTTGTGATTTTCAATCAGATCAGCATCTTCTGCTCCACCCATAGTGATTTCGTTTGAAAGTCCCCAGACAACGATACATGGATGATTGTAATTCTGTGTAATCAGTTCTTTCATCTGTGAAACGGTATTTTCACGTCCGTTTGGTAAATGTTTAGAGATATATGGAATCTCTGCCCAGATCACAAGTCCTGCTTCATCGCACAGATCGTAGAAATACTGATTGTGCTGATAATGAGCAAGACGGATGGTATTGGCACCCATTTCAAGGATAAGGTCGATATCCTCTTTGTGTTCTTTATGTGTCAAAGCGTTACCAATGTGTGGTCTGTCCTGATGACGGGATACACCGTGCAGTGGATAGCGCTCTCCGTTTAAGATAAATCCTTTTTCCGGATCGATAGCGAACGTTCTGCAGCCGAAGCGCGTGCTTCTTTCATCTAATACTGCATCATTTCTCTTTAAAGAAACTTCTGCGGTGTAAAGATGTGGATCCTTGCGTCCGTTCCAAAGATGCACGTTTTCAATCTCAAAAGTTGCCTTTGTCTCATCAGCAGAAGTAGTCTTGGTTGCCACCACAGCGTCACCGTCTTTGATAACATACTCTAAAGTGTCGCCTTCTGCAGCATCGGTAACAAATACCTCAACCTCGACCTTAGCGTTAGCACCCTCTACCGTCGGTGTTACGGCAATGCCCGGTGTTCCGTAATAGTCCAGATCAAAGTGTGCATCAGATACACTGATCACATTAACATCACGATAGAGACCGCCATAGAATGTGAAGTCTGCCATCTGTGGATATACATGGTCGTTTGGTGCATTGTCTACTGCAACGACGATCTCATTGTCCTCTGCCAGAAGATCTGTGACATTGACTCTCCAGGTAGAGTAACCACCGTCATGGTGTCCTGCCTCTTTGCCGTTGACATAAAGCCATGCACTTGAGTTTGCTCCCTCAAATTCCATATAAACGATCGGATCTGAGCCAAACTCGTCACGCTTCATGCTCTTTGCATAATAGCATGTTCCACGATAGTAATCGTTACCACCGTCCTGTCCGTCATCACCATTCCATGTGTGAGGCAGATCCAATGTCTCCCAGTTGCCCTGAGATAAAACGGATGTGCCTTCTGCAACAGAAACTGCATCTTTTGTGAAGTTCCAAGATGCATTGATGTTCTTCTTTGTTGCCATTAAATTTACCCTCCTTTTTCGAAAATGAGCACACGGCTCTTTTCTTTCTCACTTGCTTTGTGAACCCAGTATAGCAATCCAGGATAAATTGCTCTTGTCTTACTTTTGCTATTTTGGTAAAATTTTTACATGAATTGTATTCTTGACAAAAAAATTACAGATACCTGGAAATATATAGAAGCAAAATATGTCAAACATAGAAAAAACATATACGAAAGGAGCACTTATGGCATTTGAGAATATCAGTACGGATGATTTTTTCCCATTATTTAAGCAGACACTAGCGGACAGTTTTAAGGTCGATTCCTTTTTCATGCATGCGCCCTACCACGATTTCGAAAAAATGGATATGGGACTTAGGCGCATGGTCTGGGGTGAATACTCTACCAATTCGCCCATCTTCTCTATAGCAGAGGACTCTCCCTATCGTATCGTTGTCTTGAAAAGCACGCTGGGCTTTTACAATATGATCATTTCCCTGACCGCAGATGAAGAACCGGATCTGATCGGTATCATGCCATTTCGGACGGAACCGATCAACCAGGCAAATATCAACCGCATCATGAAAGAAAACGGCATTGCTCCCCAGCATACCTCGACCATGTCCCACTTTTATCTGTCCCTGCCGGTCGTAGAGTTGAACGATCTGATCTTGACCATAGAGCATCTGATAACGTTCTTTTTTCCTGCCTTCGCGGATCACCGTGTAGAATATGTCAATTACAAATCAGAAAAGCACGCCCTCAATCCCAGCGAAGAACGCTTTCATAAGTTTTCTTCTGATTATGTTGAGGAAATGCACAAGCGTATCGAGGCATGCAGCAAGGCTGTAACCAGTGGAAATCAGTCGCAGGCTCTCGATCATATGAAATCCCTGTTAGACTATGCGGCTCCTTTTCAGTCCAGTCCTCTGCCACAGATAAGACATGAATTATTTGCAATGAATACCTTTCTCGCGGCAAGGCTTTTGGAGACCGCAGTTCATCCTTACTACGTCTTTAACCAAATGCAGAACTTTGACCTCAAGATTGCAGAACTCAACTCCCAACGCGCTCTGACACATCTTCCTTTTGAGATGACCAGAAAATATGCCCTGCTTGCCAAAAACTACACCTATGAAAAATACTCCTATCTGATTCGCAATGTCGTCAACTATATCGACCAACATTTAGTTACCGACTTGAGCCTTTCTGTACTGGCAGAGGAATTTGACAAAAATCCTTCCTATCTGTCAAATGCATTTAAAAAAGAAGTCGGCGAGACGCTGACTTCTTATATCGGCAAACAGCGCATCCAATCCTCCCTGCGCTACTTTAATACGACCAGCATGAGCGTCGCTGAGGTCGCTGAGGCGGTCGGTATTCCTGATTTCGGTTATTTTTCTAAACTCTTTAAAAAGCACGTCGGCGTCAGCCCGCGTGAATACAAGAAAATGCTGGACAAATAGTCCGGCATTACTTTTCTGTCAGTCTGACTGCCGTAGGAGAAGTGGCAAGTCCACCCAGACTGGTCTCCTTGATCGCAGACGGCATCTCATTGCCAATCCTGCGCATGGCATCAATGACCTCATCTACCGGAATGGCAGACGTGATCCCTGCCATCGCCAGTTGGGCTGAAGTCAATGCATTCACTGCGCCTGCCACGTTGCGCTTGATGCAGGGAACTTCTACCAGTCCCCCGACCGGATCACAAGCAAGTCCTAACATATTCTTGAGGGCAAAGGCTGCTGCATCTGCAATCTGCTTGACAGAACCTCCCTGTAAATAAGCTAGTCCGCCTGCCGCCATGGCACTGGCAGAACCGATCTCCGCCTGACAACCGCCGGATGCTCCGGCAAGTGAGGCATTCTCTGCAATGACTGCACCGATACCGGCAGAGACAAACATAGCCTCAACCATTTTCTCCTCAGGCAGAGAAAGCCTCTCCTCTACCACCAGAAAAACTGCCGGGATCACACCGCAAGAGCCCGCCGTAGGCGCTGCAACGATACGATGCATGCAGGCATTGGACTCGCCCATCTTGATGGCTTTTTCCATGACCTGTCCTACAAGCCCTCCACAGAGATTGGCACCCTTGGCATTGTAGACATGCAGTTTCTCCCCTGCACCGCCAGCCATACCGGATGCGGAATGTATAGTCGGATCATAGCCCGCATCCGCATCTTTCATCGCCTGATACATATGGCGCATGGTCGCAAAAGATGTCTCATAGGAAACACCTCTCTCCTCCATATCCGCCTGCAGGACGATCTGCCAGAAAGGGCATGATTTCTCTTCACTTTGTCTGATAATATCTGCTATCGAATGATACATCTATCTATTCTCCCGTCATTCCAAGATAGGTTACCTTACGGATACCGTCAAATCCACGCAGCCAGTCAATGCCGCTCTCTGGCACTTCCTGATCACACTCAACCACCATGACAGCCTCGCCGCCACGGCTGGAGCGATACAAGCGCATGGATGCGATATTGATATTCTGGTTAGAAAGCATGGTCGTCACTTCGGATACATGCCCCGGACGATCCTCATTATAGACCACAAGCGTCGGTGACTCTCCCGAAAAGTTGGTCTCAATGCCATCCAACTGTGCAATATTGATCCGGCTGCCGCCCAGCGACTGTCCGATGATCTCCAGACGTTGCCCGGATCTGCCATGTAAGATCAACTGCGCGGTATTGGGATGTGCCTCACGCAGGATGGCCTGTCCAAAACTGACGACAATTCCCCGCTCCTCAGCGATCTCCAGTGCCTGTGGGATGCGGATATCGTCTGTCTGCATACCTAAAAGTCCTGCCACCAGCGCTTTTTTCGTACCGTGTCCGTCCCCGGTCGCAAGAAAGGAGCCATGCAGGTTGATCTCTGCCCGCACCAAAGGCTCCCCCAGCAAGCGCCCGGAAATATAGCCGATCTTGACGGCTCCCGCTGTATGAGAACTGGACGGTCCTACCATGACCGGTCCCACCACCTCAAAGATGTTCATACGCAATCCTCTACTTCATCAATTCTGCGACAATGCCATTTATGATCTTGCCATCTGCCTTGCCTTTTAAGTCAGCCATGACAGCCTTCATGATCTGTCCCTTGTTGCCTGTGGCGATCACGTCTGCAAACTTCTCCTGCAAGTATGCCTTGATCTCCTCTGCATCCATCTGCTTTGGTGCAAATTCACTCATGATCTCATAGCGCTTCTTATATTCTTCCAAGAGGTCTTCTCTGCTCTCCGGGCAGGTGTCGATCTGTTCCTTGCAAGACTTTAACTCTTTTAAGATGGCTGTATTGACCATGTCATCCGGGATATCCTCACGGCATCCTGCATCAATACCGCTCTTTTTTGCAGCGGATACCAAAACAGAGATCGCATCCTTACGAAACTTATCCTTTGCTTTCATTGCTGCGATCATCGCGTCCTGTAATTCTTTCATTTTACTCATGCTGTATTCCTTCTTTCCTGCTTTTATAAAAACATTACTGCTACCTATTATAGCACAGCCTGTCTGCATGCAAATGCTTATTTTGTATCTTCGGCAATATCATAGACGGCGTCTAAAGAAATCTCTGTAGCATCGCTAAAGATCAGGGCACGCGCATAGGCATCCAGACGTTTGAGACTGCCGGTATATTCCTGATAAGCGCCACCCTCTTTCTTCTCATCCGGTACAAAATAGGTCACACGGATGGGCAGTCCCTCAGATCCACACACCTGTAAACGGGACAAAAGATATTGCAATTTCTCATCCAGACGTTCCTTAGCATCCTCGTCAAGTTCAGTTCTCTCCTCTGTCAAACGCCCGGTCTCCGCAATCGCCGCCTCATGTCCGGTCAGGGCAGAAAAAGGCGAAAACTGTGCCGCCCGATCATATAAAGACATCTGCGGATGCTTCTTTGATACCGGATGTGGCAGATTTATGATATCACTGTAGTCCTTACTTTTTCTCTGCATCATGCCCTGTGCCCTCCGATCTGGCGGTTGCGGTCTTTTGCCGTCGCGCCCTCTCGCAGATTCATGCCTTTTAAGATGGCGTTTTTGCCATATTTTTTCTTGATATCGATCATGGCATGCTGGATATTTTTCTCACGTTCCAGATCCTTTTTTTCCTGCTGATCTTCGGCTTCCTTCTGCCGGTAATCGGTAAAGAGATCCAACTGCTCGTAGGTCTGATCTTCCCGGGCATCCGCCTCCGGTATCAGATGATTGACCGAGAGATTGATCCGGCGTACCAGGAGTGCCGGATCCACAATGCGGTCATAAAGTGCTAAAACCTTTTCTGTCACCAGCCGGGTCGAGGATGTGTGCCTGTCCAGATTGGCAGTACCGTGTGCGTGTTTGGGCACAGATCTGCCATAGCGGTCAATGGTGACCTCTCCGCGATATGCCTTGCGCCGCTTGGGATCTGTCAGGTTTTCGATATCATAGCCGATCGTGAGGACGACCTGATCTGTCACCAGTCCCTTATCTACCAGATCCAAGACCTGCAGATCGATCATTTCCTGTACGACCAGACGGGTCTTGGTAAAATCATAAGGACACTGCAGAACCTGTCCCGAACAAAGGCTGTTGGTGGTCGGACGGTAGGACTTGATCATGTCCATCGTGCAGGGTTCATAGCCCCAGGCATGGTCGATCAGAAGTTCCGCATTGATACCGAACATCCGATACAAGAGGTCTTCATTATAAAAGTTATCCTCCCGCCCGATGGAACAGCGTGCCACATCCCCCATGGTGTAGATGCCGCTCGCCTCCAGTTTGCGCGCATAACCCGCGCCGACCCGCCAGAAGTCTGTCAGGGGTCTGTGATCCCATAAAAGCCTGCGGTAAGACATCTCATCCAATTCCGCCATGCGCACACCGTCCGCATCTGCCTCCACATGCTTTGCCACAATATCCATAGCGATCTTGCAGAGATAGAGATTGGTGCCGATCCCGGCGGTCGCCGTAATGCCGGTCTCCTCCAAGACATCCTGTATCATCTTGCGTGCCAGATCTCTGGCACTCATGCCATAAGTGTGCAGATAGGCAGTCACATCCATCATGACCTCATCAATGGAGTAGACATGAATATCCTCCGGGGCGACATATTGCAGATAGATATGGTAGATCCGGGTGCTGTATTCCATGTAGAGTGCCATCCGTGGCGGGGCGATCAGATAATCAATCGCAAGGGATGGATCCTTTTGCAGATCGTCATGTAAATAGGAAGTGCCCTCCAAGCGGTGCCCCGGTGCTGCCGCTGCCCGCTTTTGATTTTCCTGCCGCACACGCTGTACGACTTCAAAAAGGCGGGCTCTGCCGGGAATACCATAGGACTTGAGTGAGGGTGTGACCGCCAGGCAGATGGTCTTTTCCGTGCGGGCAGCATCTGCCACGACCAGATTGGTATTCAAAGGATCCAGATCCCGCTCCCTGCACTCCACCGATGCAAAGAAGGATTTCAGATCGATCGCAATATAGATTCTATCCTCAGCCAAGCCTATCCCCCCTTTATAATTTGATACGAAAAAAGGCACTTGTTATAGCAAATGCCCTAATTTCTTTGTTTTATGTATGATAACATATTTCGAACATATGTTCAATATCTTTATCGACGTTCCTTTACCATCATAAGGAAGGTACCAAGCAAAAGCGCACTGGATACCCAGATGGCTTTCATGCCCCAATGCAGGGAGCAGATACCGCCAAATCCTGCGCCCAGCGCAAAGATCAGGATGATTCCATAATAATGCGCCGCCTTTTTCAAGGCTCCCTTCTGGTGGTCACGCAGATAGACGGACAGACTCTCGGTTCCACTGCGCAGATTACCGATACACATGGTGCTGGCATAGCCGTATCCGTGCACCTTACGGAAGGTCTGCACCTGCATGGAGCAGGCAAAGGAAACGATCATATTCGCCGCCATATTATATTTTGCCGGGATAAATCCCACAACAAAAAGCAGGGTCATTTCGATCACAACAATGATCTGACGCCAGTGGATATGTTTGGCATATTTGTATTTATGCCCGATCTGCTCTGCCACCAGCACACCAAAGGCAAATGCCACGATCGGGAATAGATAATGCAGTGCCTTATACCAATCTCCCATCAAAAAGTGCTGGCTCATGAGTACCACGTTTCCGGTTTGTGCATTGGAAAAGACCTCCCCGCGCACATTGTAGGTATAAGCATCCTGAAAGCCTCCCGACACCGCTAAGATCGCACTCAAAAGAAAGGTCTCCGACGTCTGCATCTTTTGTTTCTTTTTTTTTCCCATCATCCTGCCTCTTCTATTTTAAATAAATATTTGCCCTCTACAATACTTCTTGCTAAGAATTGTACCCCTTTTTTCTTTTTTTGCAATGCCACACCGATGTCCATCTCAACGAATGCGTATTTTTGACTTCTGTCGGCTTGCCACCAGTGGCAGCATGATAAAATCAGGCACCAGACGCTGCAAGACTGCACCTATGCGTATCATAAAGGTCGGCACGATGATGGTACGGCGCAGGCGCATCCCTCGCAGGGCTTCCGCTACACACTGGTCTGCCGTGATACCGGGCAGGGCAAAAACAACATTCGCCCGCGCATTAAACTCTGTATCGACAGGTCCCGGACAGAGCGCGCAGACATAAACACCGCTTTTTTTCTCCCGCTGTTCCTCTGCAATACTTTTTGTCAGACTGACAACATATGCCTTGGTCGCATAATAGGTTGCCATATAAGGGCCCCCCGGCAAAAGTCCGGCAGACGATGCCACATTGAGGATGGTTCCCTTGCCCTTGACCTGCATCTGGCGCAGGACCTCCTTACATAAGATATGCATAGCCTCGACATTGACACGGATCATATCCATATCCTTGGAAAGATCTGTCCTTGCAAAATCGCCGCAGTTTCCAAATCCGGCATTATTGATAAAAATATCTATGGTCTCCTCTTTTAAAATTTCACAGACACGATAGCACTCTTTCTCTTTGAAAAGATCTGCCGTCTCAATCCGACAGGGAACTCCTAAATTGTCTGCTAATTTTTCCAGACGCCCCTGTCTTCTTGCTGTTAAGATCAGGCGATATCCCTTTTTCGCATATGCTTTGGCAAATGCCAGTCCAATACCGGAACTTGCACCCGTGATCCATACTGTTTTCTGCTTCTTTTTCATACCTAGCCACCTTTCTTTTCCACATCTGTCTATTATCACAATTCCGTTGAAAAATGACATTTTTCACGCTATAATAATAGAAACTATAATAATGGATATTTATATATGAAGGAGTATTCCCTATGGACAACAAAAAAAATCTTATAGCCAAACTACTCAAACCCCTCATAGGATTTTTAGTACTGATGCTTGCCTTTGAGATTATTTTATTTGAACTCTTATCTCATGGTTTCCTGAATACACTGGTTGCCATGATCATACAGATCATCGTCATCGCCGCTATCTTCGGACTGCTGACCTCTTTTATCCTTTCGCTCCTGCACCCTTTCTTAGCCGCTATCCGTGGTAAGGAAGCACCGGCAGAATCCGAAAAGCAAAAAGAGAAATTTAAAAAATTTGCACAGCGTGACGATGCACTCGGCGAGGCTGTCCGTACCATCCAGAGCAATACCATTGGTCTTGCTACTATGGTAACACAGATCTCCAGTGCAACACAAGAACTTGCCGCTGTTTCCGAGAGTTTCAAACAGATCTCCGGTGAGATGTCCGATGCCATGACCGATACCGAGTCAGCCATCACATCCATCATTGACAATACCGGCGCACAGGCAGACAGCACACTGGATATGCAGGACAAGATCAACGCGATCGGCGATGCGATCGACAAGATCGTAGCCAATGTCGCTGCCCTCAATGCTTCTGCTGACAAGGTTCGTTCCTGCAACGAAGCCGCAGAGACCATCATCCGCGAACTGATCCTCAACAGTGAGGAAAGCGGTCAGGCCATTGAGCAGGTGCGCCAGCAGACAGAACTTACCAACCAGTCCACCCAGCAGATTCGTACCGCTACAGAACTGATCGCAGATATTTCCGCACAGACCAACCTTTTGGCGCTGAATGCCAGTATCGAGGCTGCCAGAGCGGGCGATGCAGGCAAGGGCTTTGCCGTTGTTGCTGACGAGATCCGCGCGCTTGCCGATCAATCCAAGTCTTCTACCGAGCAGATCAATACGATTGTCAATGAACTTTTGAGCAATGCCAATGTCAGTGTAGAGATTACCGAGAAAGTTACCGATTCCTTTGCAAAGCAAAACGAAAAGATCAACGAGACAAAGGATATCTTTGGTCAGTTGAACGAGGAGATCAATCTGGTAACCCAGTCTATCTCTGATATTGATACCGAGATCACTGAGTTAGGCGATCACAAGAACCGTATCGAAAACACTGTAAACAATCTGGCATCCTCCGCAGAGGAAAATGCCAACAATGCCGAGATTACCGGCAAGAATATGGAACACTTCCACAATATCGCTCTTGCCAATGAGCGCGAGACGGACCGCATCATCAAGGTATCCGACGAACTGGTATCCTTTGCTACACAGATCAGCAAGGGAAAGGAAGAAGGCGTCAACCTCATCAAGAGTGTCAGAGGTCAGCAGTAAATTTATTTTAGAACCATAAAAGAGTAGGCATTTGATTGCCTACTCTTTTTATGTCTATCTCTCATCTACAACTTGGAAGATGAAGAACTTCAGATAATAAGATTCATCTGCCGCCCACAGGATCGGATGATCCGGGCTCTGGGTGCGAAATTCCACCTGACGCAGACGCTTGTGGGTTGCCTTGGCTGCCTCCTTGATGGTCTTTGCCAGAAGTTCCTGTGTCATAAAGTGGGAGCAGGAACAAGTTGCCAGATAACCGCCATTTTTGACCAGTTTCATGCCTTTCATGTTGATCTCACGATAGCCCTTGATGGCATTCTTTGTCGCCTCTCTTGACTTGGTAAAGGCAGGCGGATCCAAGATCACCACATCATACTTTGCCCCCTCATTTGCCAGACGCGGCAATTCATCCAGGACATTGGCACAGCGAAACTTTACACGATCTTCCAGATGATTGAGAACTGCATTGGCTCTTGCCTGTTCTATGGCAAACTCGGAAATATCCAGCCCTGTGACTTCCTTGGCTCCGGCTATCCCGGCATTCAGGGCAAAAGTTCCCATATGGGTAAAGCAGTCTAAGACGGTCTTGCCCTGACAGATGCGCTGCATAGCAAGACGGTTGTACTTCTGATCCAAAAAGAAGCCCGTCTTTTGTCCGTCCACAAGGTCCACCATGTAGTGTACACCATTTTCCACAATTTCCACATTGGTGTCAAAAGGCTCTCCGATAAAGCCCTTGACACGCGGAAGCCCTTCTTTGAGCCGCACCTTGGCATCGCTTCGTTCATAGACACCGCGGATCATGATTCCGTCTTTTGCCAGTGTCTCCTTCAAAAGCCCGACGATGTTCTCTTTCATGCGGTCGATCCCCAGCGCCAGCGACTCGACCACCAGGACATCCTCATATTTATCCACGACCAATCCCGGCAAAAAGTCTGCCTCGCCAAAGATCAGACGACAGGAGGAAGTATCCACCGTATCCTTGCGGTACTGCCATGCATTTTCCACACGCCGCCGCAGAAAATCTTCATCAATCAACTGATCCGGTTCTCTTGTCATCATGCGGATGCGGATCTTGGAATTCTGGTTGATATAACCACGTCCCATGATATATCCGTCAAAGTCATGTACCAGTACAATATCACCATTGGTAAAAGTTCCCATGATGGTGTCGATCTCATTATCATAGATCCAGAGTCCGCCCGCCTTCAGGCTTCTTCCTTCCCCTTTTTTCAGTGTTACTACTGTTTCTGCCATACTTTTCTCCTATCTCTTTTTCCTGTTCTTTCTTCTGGCGCATCCGAACGACCACTTCATATACTTCCGGTCGTCTTTCTTTCAGATGATCGTCCAGCAAATGTCTGCGCTCCTTAAAACGTTCCGCCAGTTCCGGATGCTCTAGGGCAATGCGGTCATGCACTTCCTGTCTGTGAGTTTCCAGACGGGCTGCTAAAGTTTCCTCATCTTTACCGGAAATATTAACGATCTCCTTTAGATGTTCCTCCAGATGTTCCAACCACTCATCCTCATCCAAGGCTTCCATATGACTCCACCTGCCATGCAAAAGTTCCTCGACATCGCCTGTCTGCTTCAACTGTTCAATCTGTAGAGCAATCTGTTTTTCGATCTGTTCTTCGCTCTCCTTGCCAAACGCCCAGACAAATTCCTGCACACGGTTGTCTGCCCGCTTGCGCGAAGCACTGCGCTCCTCATTATCCACGCCGCCTTCCAAGGGATAAGGACGTTGATAGCCCATATCCTTTAGGGCAATATGGATGGTGCGCCGGACGGCTCCTTCCTCGATCATGTAGCCCAGTCCCAATTTGCGCAACTGGTCATTGACACCGGCAATGTGCTCTGTCATGTAAAAACGGATATTTTCTTCCTTTAATTTATGGTACAAAATTCCCAGTCGGTCTGCCGCGGTAATATCAAGGCTGCCGACACCGCTGGCATCCAAGATCACTGCCCTTGTCTCCGGCGTGATATGGTCTGTAATGTCCTGCTCCAAGACCGCGATATTGGCAAAAAAGAGATTACTGCTAAAGCGGTAGATCAAGACACCGGAAACAGCATGGATCTGGTCGCTCTCCGTCAGATCCCGGAAATGCTTGTGCCCCGGCTGGATACCCAGAAAGCACCTTGCCGGTTTGGAGGTACGGATGATCATTTCAGAAAAAGAAAGGATCATACCGATCAAAACGCCGTTGATCGTACCCAGCAGCAAAACGCCGACAAAAGCACCGACAAAAATAAAAAACTCCGTCCGACTGACCTCCCACAGTCTTGCCGCCAGATCAAACTCCGTCGCGCCAAGCAGGGCAGAGATCACGATTGCCGTCAAGATAGGCACCGGCAGATAACCGATAAAACCGGTTCCGCACAGCAGAAGAACGATCATGGATAGCCCTGCGACAATCCCTGTCAACTGGGTCTTAGCCTGATATTGTTCTCCCATGGCAGTTCTGGAAACCGATCCGTTCATCGGACAACAGCCGGTCAGAGCCGCCACAAAATTACCCATAGAAAAGGCAAAGATCTCCCGGTTGTCATCAATCCGGTAACCGTTCTTTCCGGCAAAAGAATTTTCTGCCAAAAGGGTCTCTGCCATGATAACGACAGCAACCGATAAACTGATGGTCATGGCATCCACAAAAGGCACTGCGGAAAGATCCGGCAGGCTCCATTCTGGCATACCCGGCTCTACCGCTGATAAAGTGGCGATCCCCCAGGTCTGCAAAGGCAGATACTTAGACAGCAAAACGCCAAGCGCCATCAAGACCACTGCCATAGGAAACTTTGGCATGATCTTCTTGGATAACAAAAGGATACACAGTGCCAGAAGTCCCAAGAGCAGAGACGGCACATTCAATCCCGGCAGGCTTTCCCATAAATGCAAGAGCAATTCCGGCAACTCACCTGTCCCTGCACTTCCTCCCAAGAGTTTCGGTGCCTGCATCAGAATGATCGTGGTACAGATACCCGTGATAAAACCACCCATGACCGGTGCTGAGATGTAATTGACCAATTTGCCGGCTCCAAGCAGAGAGAATACTAAGAGCCATACCGCTACCCAGAAGGTAAGTACCGGAACGACAGACATCGCCTCTGCCGATCCACTTTCTATCCCCATACCAAGCAACGCCGATCCGACCAATGCCGCCGGAGCCGCATCCACGCCAAAAATGAACTGGGGCGATGTGGAAAAGAGGGCAAACAGAAGAATAGGGAAGACCGATCCATACAAGCCGTAAACTGCGGGCAAGCCCGCAATCTGCGCATATCCCATGGATATCGGGATAGAAACTGCCATAATGATCAGCCCCGCAAACATATCCTTGGGCAATTTTTTCTTGTCATAATCTCTCAGTGTCTGTGCCAACTGTATCTTCATCCGCCATATCACCTCTCACTTTATGTCCTATCTTCTCCCCTTCCAAAGATCACGGTTCTGTGTTGCTTCCGATTTCCTCCTCGATCTCATGGATCCGCGGCAGGTTCCACCGATAATAGGCTGCCAGAAGCCGGATCGCGATCACTAAGATCGCACAGAGAATAGTCGCCCATGCTACGCCCACCAGATCATCCATGACCACATAGGCGATCGCGCCTACGGCAGATGCCATGGCATAGACATGCTTTTTAAAAATATAAGGAATGGAACCGCTCAGCACATCTCGCAGGGCACCTCCACCGACACCGGTGATCACACCAACAACGATCAGGATAAAAGCATGTGCATCTTCCAGATGACTCTGCGCCACATTGATACCAATGACCGTAAAAATACCAAGCCCTATCGCATCGGAAATATTGAGCATATTTGCCGTGATAGGGCTCTGGCTCTGATCCAGATGCTTCTTTCGTGCCGCCCAGATAAAGACAATGCAGGCAACAACCGTCGCCACACCGATATCCAGTGGATCTTGCAAAGCGATTGGTGGCAGAATGCCAAGCAAAACATCCCTGGTCATGCCCCCGCCTACAGTCGTTACAATGCTAAGGACACAGACGCCAAAAATATCCATCCGCTTCTCGATCGCGGTCATTGCCCCGGACACGGCAAATGCCACATCCCCGATCAGGTTCATGATCTCAATCAAAAGATCTATATTCATATCGTCATTCTCCCTGTTCTTTTATCCTAATATAAATCCGCCGATTAGATTTACCGCATAGGCAACGAGCCAGGCAATCACGCATTGCCAGATAACAACGCCCCATGCCCACTTGCGTCCTAATTCCCGACGAATAGATGCAATTGCAGCAATACACGGTGTGTATAATAAACTAAATACAAGCAGGCACATAGCTGCAAGTGGTGTCATAAACTGCTGCATCGCACCGCCAAAAAGCACTTCCAGTGTAGATACCACGCTTTCTTTTGCCATAAATCCGCTGATCAGGGAAACACAGATCCTCCAATCTCCCAGACCAAGTGGTTTAAAGATTGGCACTAACACGCTTGCGATCATGGCAAGTATACTGTCCTTTGAATCTTGTACAAGGCTAAAGTGCGGGCTGAAACTGCGAAGGAACCATATACAGATAGTTGCCATGAAGATTACAGTAAAAGCCTTCTGGATAAAATCCTTGGCTTTTTCCCATAAGAGCTGCAACACATTTTTTGCTCCCGGAAGACGATAATTCGGCAGTTCCATGACAAATGGCACTGCCTCTCCTTTAAACAGCGTCTTGCGGTAAACAAGTGCCACAAGAATGCCCACAGCAATTCCAAGTATATATAATCCCATCATGATCAAGGCTCCATGTCCCGGGAAAAAGGCACTGATCAGGAAAGAATAAATCGGCAGTTTTGCAGAGCAACTCATAAATGGTGTCAACAAAATGGTCATCTTACGATCCCTCTCACTCGGAAGTGTTCTTGTTGACATAAGTGCCGGAACCGTACATCCAAATCCGAGCAGCATTGGGACGATACTTCTGCCTGACAGACCGATTTTCCGAAGCAGTTTATCCATGACAAAGGCAACTCTGGCAATGTAGCCACTGTCCTCCATTAAAGAAAGGAAGAAGAAGAGGGTTACAATGATCGGCAGGAAACTCAAGACACTTCCCACGCCGGTAAAAATGCCATCGATGACCAGCCCTCGCAATACTTCATTAACATCCGCCGCGATCATCAGTTGTTCTGTCGCATCGGATAATTGTGATATGCCAAGTTCCAGCAAATTTTGCAGCCATGCACCGATCACATTAAAAGTCAGATAAAATACCAGAAGCATAATGCCAAAGAAGCAAGGAATTGCCGTGTATTTTCCGGTCAGTATGCGGTCAATCTTCTGGCTTCGGATACGCTCTTTGCTTTCTTTTGGCTTAACTACCGTCTGCTCGCATACCTTTTCGATAAAGGTAAATCGCATATCGGCAATAGCAGCGCTCCGGTCGATACCACGCTCTTTTTCCATCTGAAGGATCAAGTGCTCAATCGCTTCTTTTTCATTGTCATCCAATTTCAGGCGTTCCATGATCAGAGCATCGCCCTCGATAATCTTTGCTGCTGCAAAACGCACCGGGATCTCTGCCGCTTTCGCATGATCATCGATCAAATGACAGATGGCATGAATGCAGCGATGTACAGACCCACCAAAATCATTTTCATCACAAAAATCCTGTCTTCCCGGCTTCTCCTGATATTTCGCGATGTGCATGGCATGGCGCACCAGTTCATCCACCCCCTCATTTTTTGCTGCCGAGATTGGAACCACTGGAACTCCAAGCATTTCTTCCATGTGATTTACATCAATAGAACCGCCATTTCCCGTCATCTCGTCCATCATGTTAAGCGCCACAACAGTCGGTATGTCCATCTCCAGCAACTGCATCGTAAGATAAAGATTTCTCTCGATATTTGTCGCGTCCACAATATTGATGATTGCCTTTGGATGTTCCTCTAATACAAAGTTACGCGAAACAATTTCCTCACTGCTATAAGGAGACATAGAATAAATTCCCGGCAGATCTGTTACTTTCGTATGCGCCTGTCCTCGAATCGGACCATCTTTACGATCTACGGTTACCCCCGGAAAATTTCCGATATGCTGGTTGGAACCTGTCAACTGATTGAACAGTGTCGTCTTGCCACAATTCTGGTTTCCCACCAAAGCAAAGGTCAGGTCTTCGCTATCCGGTAATGGATCCCCATCGCCCTTGCTATGATACTTGCCTTCCTCACCAAGACCCGGATGAACAGATTTATTGATATCACTTGTTCCTTCGTGGCTGCGTGCTCTTGCAGCAATCAGTTCCACATCAATCTGCGCTGCGTCATCCAAACGCAAGGTCAATTCGTAGCCATGCACCTGAAATTCCATAGGATCTCCCATCGGTGCATATTTGATCAAAGTAATCTCTGCTCCCGGGATGACTCCCATATCCAAAAAATGTTGCCGCAGAGCACCCTCCCCGCCCACACGCGTAATGATTGCACTCTGTCCTATCTCCAGTTCTTTTAATGTCATCATTTCATCCTCTTCGTCTAAAAAGGCACCCTCATTTCGAGGATGCCCATTTCTTGCAACGAAACCTCGTTGCCTTATACTATCACATTTTTCTGTAAAATTAAATGTTCAAAAGATCACTAAATTCTTTTAATGCGCCGTCTGTCTCATGAGCCAGAACACGTTTTGCCAGAACTTTGCCAAGTTGTACTCCTTCCTGGTCGAAACTGTTGACATTCCAAAGGAATCCCTGGAACATGATCTTGTTTTCAAAGTGTGCAAGCAAAGCGCCAAGTGCCTGTGGGTTCAACTGATCTCCAATGATGATGCTGGATGGACGACCGCCCTCAAAATTCTTGTTACGGTTGTCATCTGCTTTACCACATGCAAATGCAACAATCTGTGCTGCGACATTGGCACAAAGTTTCTGCTGGCTTGTGCTGTCCTGAATCACAACATCTGTACCGATCTGGCTATTCTTAAAGCCGATGAACTGCAATGGCACGATATCGGTTCCCTGATGGAGCAACTGATAGAAAGAATGCTGGCCATTGGTTCCCGGTTCACCAAAGAGTACCGGTCCGGTCACATAATCTACCGGCTCGCCAAAACGATTGACTGACTTACCGTTGGACTCCATATCTGCCTGCTGCAAGTGTGCAGGGAAACGGCTGAGCGCCTGTGAATACGGAAGGACTGCGGTTGCAGGATAGCCCAAGATATTTCTCTCATAAACCCCGATCAAGGCATCTAACATAGCAGGGTTTTCTCTGACATTAGCATTGGCTGAAAGTTTGTCCTCTGCTGCTGCACCATCTAAGAATGCTGCAAAAACTTCCGGTCCGAATGCCAGTGAAAGTACGGCTCCGCCTACGGCAGAGGTAGAAGAATAACGTCCACCGATGTAATCGTCCATAAAGAAGGCTGCCAGATAATCATCACTCTTGGCAAGCGGTGATGTCTCACTGGTAACGGCGATCATATGACGGGATGCGTCGAGTCCTGCCTTTGCCAATGCATCCTTGACGAATGACTCATTTGTCAGTGTCTCTAAAGTCGTGCCTGATTTTGACACGAGAACAAAAATCGAATGTGCTACATCAACAGATGCCAGTACGGCTGCTGCATCATCCGGGTCTACATTGCTGATGAACTTGGCTTCCATCTTGAAGGTTTTGTTCTTCTTTGCCCAGTTCTCCAGTGCCAGATACATAGCACGCGGGCCCAAGTCACTACCACCGATACCGATCTGGACTACTGTCGTAAATTTCTCGCCTGCGGCATTGGTGATCTCGCCACTGTGTACCTTGTTGGCGAAATCAGCGATACGCTGCTGCTGCTCTACATAAAAGGCTCTCTTGTCCACGCCGTCTGCGGTAACAGTATCTCCCAACTGACCTCTGGTCAAATGATGCAGAACCAGACGGTTCTCCCCGGTATTGATCACGGCACCATTGTATAATTCTGCAAATTTGTCAGAAAGTTCTGCCTCTGCTGCCAGTTTTTCCAGTGCGTCAATCACCTGATCGTCAACCTGTTTTGCTGCGTAGTTATATGTAAGACCTTCTGCCATCGGAACGCTGTATTTCTTTACACGATCTGCTCCGTTCTGTCCGGACATAGCCTCTACTAAATTTACTTTTTGAACCTTTGCCAACTCACCAAAAGAAGCAAGGGTATCTAAGTTTTTCCACTGTGTCATAAAATTTCCTCCTCACTCATGCATCTACTCTAACAATCGAAAAAATTATACTATTAAATGTCTCTCAGTTCAAGGCACAGACCCACCGATAAAATGGAATTTTTTTCGTATATTTTCGATAGTTTCCTTTGACTCCCCAAGTTTCTGTGCTATGATTGTGGTATCTATGGAAGGAGGTTTCTTATGTACGAATTTACAGAAGATTGCATGATACATATAGAAGAAATTGATAACGAACACCGCAGATTGTTCCAAATGATCAACGAGGCGATCGATCTCGCAGAGCACACCGAGGATGTCACAACCATCGCCGACAGCCTTCTGCCTCGTTTAAAGGAATACGCTGCCACACATTTTGCCCATGAGGAAGCCTACATGGAGAGCATCAACGACCCGGAACTGCCCTTACAGCGTAAGGAACATACGGCTTTTACAGAAAAGATGAATACCTTTGTACTGGATACATCCTCACCGGAAGCCGCCCGCACATCCTTAAATGATCTGCTGACCTATCTGGTACGCTGGCTCTATCATCATATCTTAAGCAGTGATATCATGATCGGCAAAATGTGTCAAAAACCGGAGCCGACCGAAGATCCTTTTGCCTTTACAGACAAGTACAAGACCGGTATCGAACTGGTCGACAACGAACACAAGCAGTTGTTTGCCATCATCCGTGAAGTCAACGATCTGATCCACGAAGAATTGCTTCATGACAAGTACGATGAGATCATGCGCCTGCTTGCCGAATTAAGGCAATACACCGAGTTTCATTTCAGTGATGAGGAAGCCCTGATGGAGCAAATCTCCTATCCGGGGTTTGAGGCACAAAAGCGCGCCCATTCTGCTTTTGTAGAGCGTCTGGTAGAGATCGATCTGTCCGAACTGGATGCCATGGACGACAACCAGCAGGAATATCTGATCAATCTGATCGATTTTCTTCTGGCATGGTTATCCAATCACATCCTTGGTTCCGACAAAAAGATCGGTGACTATATAAGAACACAGCACTTATCTGCAACGGACGTTTAATTGCAGATAGGATCTTTCAAATATAAAACAGACCGTCTGGCGTCTTTTAGGACACCGGGCGGTTTGTTTCCTTGCCTAAAGCGGTAATCTTCGCTGCCTGCGCTGTTTTTTGCGCCTCCCTACCCTATATATGCTTATCACTTACTTTCTTCCATCTCCAGTACCAGTGGTGTATGATCCTGTCTGGCGCCTGAATCCAGCATTTCGGATCTTAGGATTCCATCCTTGATCCTGTCACTGACCAGAAAATAATCAATTCTCCATCCGGAGTTGTTGATCTTGCTGGTCTTGACCCTCTGCGCCCACCAGGAATAAACCTTTTCCACATTGCCATGCAGATAACGGAAAGAATCCACAAAACCTTTGGCAAGCAGATGGGAAAAGCCCTCTCGCTCCTCATCCGTAAAACCCGCAGACATATGGTTGCCATCCGGGTTTGCCAGGTCGATTTCCTCATGTGCCACGTTAAAATCACCACAGGCAATGACCGGTTTCTTTTGATCCAGCCCACTCAGATAATCTGCATAACAGGCATCCCATTTTTGCCTGTCTGCAAGGCGTTTCAAGCCGTCTCCCGCATTCGGTGTATAAACATTTACAAAGTAAAAATCCTCAAATTCCAGACAAAGGATTCTTCCCTCCGCATCCATGGTATCCGGTGCGCCGATCGCCGGTGCACTCATCTGTGCCTGCAGGGACTTTTTGTATAAAACCATGGTACCCGCGTAGCCCTTTCTGGCTGGCGGTACGGAACTGACCCACTCCACCTGATAGTCCGGGAAATAGAAAGCCAATGCTTCCTTATGCTTGTCTGTCATTCCGGTTGCAGGCAGTTTTGTCTCCTGTATGGCAATAATGTCTGCATTTTCCCCTTTTATGGTGTCTAATACGGCTCTGGAAAGTTCTGCTCTTGCCGATGTTGATGTCAGTGCCGCGTTTAAAGAATCAATATTCCATGAAATAAACTTTATCATGCCATCTTCCTCTCGTCCTCAATCTTTTATGACTACTCTATCACGTCAAGCCACACGAATCAACCGAAAAGTATCCGCTTAATCTCTGCATTTTTTCTGCTTTTTATGGTATGATAGAGAACAGTGCGGATCAGCCAACTGCCGTTGATGTCAATGTCGTAGATATTTCCACAACGGGCATGGCTTTCAAATCCGACTACCAATTCAAACTCGGCACCTACTATGATGCCAATATAACACTTGAAAACAAAGAAAGTATCCAAACCATTATTGAAGTCATCCGTGCCGAATGTATCGATGACTCTATTCAATACGGCTGCTGCTTTGTCGGCATTACACCGGAACAGCAGTTTAAGATCAGTGTTTATCAGATCGTTGCTGAAAATGCAAATGCGCCGACCTAACGAAAATCTTTACAGGTTTCACTCTTCAAGATTAAGGTCAGGACTCTTTCACAGGATTGTTGTAAGGCATCCTCTTGCAGGAGTCCTTCTTTTTTTGCCTGTTCTAACGCCTTCCAGACAGATTTATCGCCCGGCATGATCAAGTCATTTCCTGCATTGATTGCCTTGGCATGGGAACACTGATTTGTCGCTGTCCAGTCACTCATGACCAGCCCCTGATATCCCCATTCTCCACGTAAGACATCCGTTAAAAGTTCTTTGTTATTGCAGACATGCAGACCATTCACACGATTATAAGAACTCATGATCGTCCATGGGTCTCCCTCTTCAATCGCAATACGAAACGCCCGAAGATAAATCTCACGCAGGGCTCTTTGTGTGACATTGGAGGACATTTCCATACGATTATCTTCCTGATTATTGCAACAGAAATGCTTGACAGAAACGCCGACGCCTCCTACAGACTGCACGCCTCTTGTCACCGCTGCCGCCATCTTTCCGGATACCAGCGGATCCTCTGAATAATACTCAAAGTTTCTTCCACACAGCGGATTTCTGTGAATATTCAAGCCTGGCGCAAGCCATATAGAAATACCTATTTCCTTCATCTCCCTGCCAATGGCTTGTCCCACTTCCTCCAGTAAATCAATATCAAAACTCTGCGCAAGAAGTGTTTCACTCGGCCAGGCAGTCATATAACGATATACCTTTTGATATTTTCCCGGAAGATGTTTAATCATTTCCTCGTGCTTTTTTATCCATCCCCAGCGCCAATCTACAAGTACGCCATCCGGGAAACGCGGTGTGCCGTCTTTTGCGATCGCAGTACACGGCACAACGTTCAGTCCTGCCGGACCATCTGACATAACAATATTAGGGACGCCTTTTTTTAATAATTTGGTGCAGGTTCTTCCTGCCGCCCCCATGACATTGTTGTAGCATTTCATGCTGTATCCACCGCCAGTGACCAATCTGATACGGTCGGAAATTGTTAAATTTCGCAAAAGTTCCTCTACTCGCTTCTGATAAGGGTTTGCCTGTGTCTTCTCTTTTCGTCTCCTCGGATCCACCTGCATCGCGTAACGGGTAAGACTTTCTTCGTAAACACGCTTGCCTTGTTCCGGTTGCATACGTTCATAAGAACGTGCAAATGGATGTACGGCAGACACCTGCTCCACAACCACATCTTCTGAAAGCGTCAATACCGCCACAGGGCTGACCGCTCCTGCATGCGTTCCCAACAGAACTCCATACTCGCCCTGCGGCAGGACAAACATTTCTTTTTCCTCATCATAAACCGCAAGATCACAGACATCAAAAGTTGTAGTAACCAGTTCTGTCTCCCCCGGCTGCAGACATCCGGTCTTTGCAAATGCCGCCAGTGACTTCTCCTCTACTCCTTGCACCATCTGTGGTTTTTGCAAATATAACTGAACCACCTCACGTCCGGCATATTTACCGGTATTTTTAACAGAAACATCTACTGTAACCTTACTTCCATCTACCAGAACAGCCTTTCTTCCCATAGAAAAAGTTGTATAGGACAAACCAAAACCAAACGGAAAACGCGGATGAATAGAAAAGGCATCAAAATAACGATATCCCACATAAATATCTTCCCGGTAATCTTCCTGTGACACATCCCCATTGCGATAGCCAAACGTATCGGCGCATGGATAATCATCATAGTGATATGCCCATGTGTCTGTAAGTTTTCCACATGGATTTACCTTTCCGGTCAAAATATCCGCAAGGGCATTTCCACCTTCCATACCACCTTGCGCATAGAAAATAACGGCATCAATCCGTACCTGATCCAAAATGGACAGATCTATCACACTGCCACAATTTAAAACCAGCACAAGTTTTTTATAATGTGCAGACAGAAGACGAAGACTTTCTTCTTCCACATCCGACAAAAGATAATCCCCCTTCTCATAGCGTCTGTCACCGCCTTCGCCCGCCTGTCTGGATAATACATAAATAGCGGTATCTGTCTCGTCACTCAGTTCATCTTCCAATATCGGCGTACACGCTGGATTCGGTTTCTGATATTCATGGATCACATCAAACATTTTCATGGATTGCACTGGTGAGAAACCTTTTATCTTTTCTTCTACCATCGCCTCCCACTCCGCAATATCTTCCTGAAACTTTTTTTCAAAACGATCCATCCACAGAGTCGTCGGGAAGGTAAATCCGGCATTTTTTAAGCCTTCCTCGATGGTCACGCTATGGCGCTCGTAAACATCGCCACTACCGGAACCTCCTTTCACTGTACGCCTGCTGCCTGCTCCATATAGGGCGATATTTTTATTCTGCAAAGGCAGAAGGCCTTCATTTTTCAGCAAAACATATCCCTCTGCCGCTGCTCTTCTGGCAAGTGACTTATGCTTTTTTTCACGCTCTGATTCCTCTGGTGTAAGAACTCCAAACGACTGAAATTTCTTCATTTTATTTTACCTCCAATCTAATAACTACCGGTTCCACTCCCTCTGCGGAAATGCTAACCTTGGCTTTCCCCTGCTCATTCTTTGCGCGAAGCACAGCAAGACATCTTCCCCGATATGCCATATGATGGTTCCGGTCAAACACCTCGTTGGTCTTACACAAGGCACTGCCAAATCCAGCCAGACTTACACAGCCCTCTACCGCAATATCCACACGCTTCTCTATATAAGGCTTGAGACAATGCTTCTTATCTGTAAATTCAATTGAAACATAGCAAAGATCCTGCCCGTTGGCGCGTAGTTCTTTCTTCTCGGCTTCCGCCCAAAGAATCGTCTCCTTTTGGGCTGTTCCAAGGAAATGCTGCGCGATTACATTTCCATTGGTATCTAATGCCTCTGCCCGTAAAACTCCCGGTTGGTAGACTAGGGAAAAACTTGACTTAAATTTTTTCAACCTGCGACACCCAATCAGTCTGTCATTTAAAAAGAGTCGAACCGACTCGCCCGCCGCATATACCTCAACCGTCGTTTTTACACCTTCATAGCCTTCCCAACTCCAACTATCAATTGCATTGGTAAACTGCCAGGCTCCTTTCGTTGGCGTCTCATCTGCATGATTCAGCGGACTAACAGCAATAAATGGTTTCTTTCGCAAGCCCCATACAATCTGCATGTAATACATGGATGCCAGTGCTTTTCCCGTAATATCAATCATCCCCTGACCAGCCAGCAAAGGAAGACCTTTGTAGGAATGATACGTCCAATCTCCAATGCAGGCTTCTCCCAGATAATCCCATGCCGACCAAACGAAATCCCCGACAAGTTGCGGATATTTCTTCACTCGACTCCAATTATAAGGTAAATCTGCCACCATAGTCTCACTGCCAACCATCATGCGCTCAGGGTATTTTTTCGCATCTTCATCATAGCGCGAGGACGCATAATTCAATCCTATGATATCTAATACATCTCCCGCCGGCGCACACGCCTTATCCCCATGTCTGCCTTTACTCATAAAGAACATGAGCGGACCCAGTTTTTGTGCCATTGCATTAAAAAAAGCGGATCCCGACTTTTTATCATGATAACTTTTCCCCGGTGGCAAAGGCTTTGGCTGATATTCCCCCTTGTCACGATAGACACCGATCCCCATATGCGCATATACATTCAGCAGCACATTGATACCAGCTGTTACCGGTCGCGTGTCATCTAATCCATGCACATAATCCTGTATCTTCCGACAGACTTTAATGCCTTTTGAGGTCGCTGTCTCCGATACCTCATTACCAATAGAGTACATGATCACGCTCGGGTGGTTTTCCGCAGATTCCACCATGCTTCTAACATCGTCTTTCCAACATTCGTCAAAATATCTGGCATAATCATGATATGTCTTTGGTACATACCAGCCATCAAAAGTCTCGTTCATAACATACATGCCGAGTCTGTCACAAATAGACAGTAAAATCTGTGACGCAGGGTGATGCGCCATGCGGATGGCATTGAATCCCGCATCCTTTAATATACGGATACGTCGTTCTTCCGCATCCCAAAATTCACACGCCCCCAGGACACCATGATCATGATGAATGCAGCCACCTCGCAACAGTATTTCTTTTTCATTCACCAAAAGTCCTTTTTCTGCTGACCATTCCAGTTTACGAATGCCAAAATCCAATCGTTTTTCATCTGTTTTACATTTTGCAATACAGGTATATAGTTTTGGCGTTTCATCACTCCATAATTGTACTTGCTGTAGTGTAATTTTCCCAGGTTCTCCCTCATATAGAATGTGGCTTCTATCACAAATGGAAACGGTCACAGCCTCCAGACTATCTCCTATAACATCCACAGAAATCACCGCAGGATTGATTGCAAGTGTTTTCACACGAATTCGCTCAATATGCTGCTTCTCTTCCACAATCAGTTGCACCGGGCGATAAATACCTGCCCCCGAATACCAACGGCAGTTGGGTTCTAGAGAGTTATCTACCATAAGACGCAGACAATTCTCACCAACCTGCAACCACCCTGTCAAATCAATGTCAAACGGCGTATATCCATATTTATGACTGCCAACTTCCACTTCATTTAAAAAGACATGACAATTCTGATAAACCCCTTCAAAATGAATACGGACTGACTTCTCTAACCATTCCGGATTAACTTTCCAATATTTGGTATAGACATATTTTCCTCCCGGGAAAAAACCTGTATTGACGCCATTTCTGCAAGAGGCATTCCGTACTTCTGTTATCATAGCATCATGCGGCAGATCAACACTTTCCCCCGGCTGACCTTCTTTCTGAAACAACCAGCCATCGTTAAAATCACATGTCATTTCCTACCTCTTTCCTAATCTGTTCTTCTTCCTTGACTGTTTCTCCAGATATTTTCGATTTTCTGTCTCAAAGTCCAGTCCTTTCTTTGCGCAACGCTCCTCTAAATCATGAATGCGGTTCTGTTCCTGTATACGATCAGCTTCTTCGCGTTCCCGTCTGGCAATTTCTTCCGGTTCTATCCATTCTTCTCCTTTGGATAAGGCAATCTGCTTCTGACGTTCACGCAAATCCTCGTTAATCTGCGGTAATTTCTTTTCAATATCAACAAACGGCAAAAGTACGATATAAATAATGGATGCCACAATATCAAACATATAAAATGCGAAAGTCATAAACTGAAGTACATCGCTGTTCGGTGTAATGCCCTGAACATCCACAAATCCCAGTTTTAAAATACCGGACTCATATCCTCCTGCGAACGGAGCCGTCAATATCGTTTGGACCGCAAGGACAATGGCAGGTCCAAGCAAGCCTTCCAGACGATAACCGGAATCATGTTCCACGCTGTCATAGGCATAACATACAAGTGTTGCAAACACATAAGCATTTGGAAGCATACCTGTCTGGCGCAGGAAGCCAGCCGCAATTGCAACCGGAATATTGGATGGGTTCAGTAGACCAACAACACTTCCTATCAGAACACAGATGTATCCTACAATGGATACGTTTTTTATCCCAAACTTCTTTGCCAATGGATAAATAGCAAAGGCTCCTATCCCCAGCGGAATACCGGTTGCGACCTGATAGAGTGTAAACATGATCGGGTTATCCGCACCTCCCAATAAGAACTTGATATAGAAGTACTGGACATTACCACCCTTAAAATTATCAACAATACTTCCTACCGTTACAATGATGGTCAACAAAACATAATATTTGTTGGTAAACAGAGCCTTCATCTGTTCTTTTAACGGAATCTTATTCTCATCTCCGTATTCCTGTGTGACATCCTCTGTGATTCGCTCACGGGTGTAGAAGTACTCCAGCAAAAGCAATGGTATGGCAATCACGGATAAGATGATCATCAGTAGCGGGTAACCGCTAATGTCATTTTCCAGCCACATCGGGAGAACTACCATAGAAACCATCATTCCAATTAAAATTCCGGAAATCAATGTCCAGCATAACTGACGGACAAATTTCAAGCGCATCTTCTCCGATGGATTTCGCGATGTCAACGAAACGATCGTATCTTTAAAGACAAAGAAATAACTGGAACCCACGGTATGATAACAGATCAGTAAAAAGAAAAAGTAATACCAGTAAGCTTCTCCCAGATCATTCGGTCCTGCAAACTGAAAAATCAGAGCACCAATAATAATCGAACAAAAACCAAAAATCAGATACCAGGGACGCAGTCTTCCCTGTTTCGAATGTGTATGCTGAACCAGCCATCCGTTTAAGAGCCCCATACCGACTGCAAGGATCTTTGCCACAGTCATAACAACTTCATAACGACTACCCATAATACGAATCATATTCACATTTGCCGTACCATACATAGCACCTGTCTGCTGTGTGAAGAATTTTTCTACCAGTGCTGCAATCGTGTTAACAATTAAGATCAACCCCAGTGGTCCTATCAAATGTCCAAAGGCAATCTCTTTTGTCGATACTGCTCTTGTACGTGCCTTTGAATCCATAAAAGGCTTTTCAAACAATCCATGATCTAATAACCTAACTTCTTTTTTCATGTGTAACCCCCTACAAAATACTTCCATTGCTTTCTATTATTTTCTTGTATTCCCACGCAGAATCCTTAACAATTCTTTTTTGCGTCGGATAATCTACATAGACCAGACCAAACCGTGGATCATAGCCTTCCGCCCATTCAAAGTTATCCATAACAGACCAATGACAATATCCCAAAATCGGAATCCCTTCACTGGCTGCACGCTTTAACTGTCCAAGATAACGATAGATAAAATCACATCTCTGCGGATCATGGACGGCACCATCGATACTTACAACATCGTGTTCAGCAACACCATTTTCTGTGATCATGATAGGCAGATGATATCGTTCGTACACGAAACGTACATTCCAGTACATAACGCGTTCATCAATGACCCAACCGAGGGAATTGCGCGGTGTTCCAGGCTTTGCTTCCTGTCTTTCTGCACCCCATTCTGCATAATTATAGGATGTATAGATATTTAATCCGACGAAATCCAATTCCTGATAGATGGCTTCCATATCTTTCTGATGTGATGCATAAATACCATAGGCACGCACCGGCTTTCCGGCAAGGATCGGATCCATCCACCATTTATTCCCCATCAGACCATTTCCTTTATCCATACTAAGTTCGCGCGCTCTTTGTATGTCGCTAGGACACTCTGTGTCGGGAACATACGCACCAGTTGAAAGTGCGATCCCGATCTTGACCGGCTGCTTTGCATACGCTCTGACCGTTTTGACCCCCTCGGCATGTGCCAACATACAATTGCGTGTCAGTCGCGACAACGCCAGATAGCGATGTTTGAAAGGCGCATGTTCTCCCTGCATATAACCATTCATGATAAAACAGCCCGGTTCATTCATGACGATCCACCACTTTACCCGATCTGAAAGCGCCTCCACTGCCACCCTGGTATAATCCTGAAACGCCGGAATGATTTTGGACGATAACCAGCCTCCTTTTTTCAGCATCCATACCGGCATATCCCAGTGAAAAATTGTAACCAAGGGTTCGATTCCTGCTGCAAGCAGTTCATCCACCAAATCCGAATAAAATTGAATTCCCTTTGGATTTACCTTTCCCTCTTCCGGTATCACACGAGACCAACTGATAGAAAACCGGTATGCCTTAAGCCCCATCTTCTTCATCAGAGCCACGTCTTCTTTCCAATGATGATAATGATCGCAGCTTTCATGACAGTTTTCCCCATGTTTGATCTGCTTTGGCTTGGCAATATCCCAAATACTCGGCGTTCTCCCATCTTCCTGCCAGCCTCCCTCTATCTGCGCTGCTGCAGATGATGCTCCCCATAAAAACCCTTCTGAAAAGCCCTCTTTTCCCATATACATTCACCCTTTCCGGGATCCCCTTTTCCCTTCTTTTTCTATCAGTATAAGAAATCTCCACGCCTCTGTATTGTAATATCGTACATTCTATTGTATATTTGAATCAGGAGGTTTTTACTATGATAGATGATTATTCCAACTTTTGCGAAATGTTTTTTGCTGCCCACTATCTGCCCATTGCCTTGTACAAAGGTCATCAATATGTGTGTTCTGCCGGATTTTATGACAATATGGATCCTTATCCTTTCGTCACGCCAAAACTATGTGATGCTTCCTCACCATCCGTCTACGTATCCTCAGACACCGGGTACTATGGCTATGTCGTCTGCAAAGACAAACAGCATTTTTTCATCTTAGGGCCTGCCTATAGCACGCCTCCTGACAGATCTTTCATCCGTTCCTATATGACCAAGAATGGTCTGCCAATAGCAAGATATGACGAGATTGCATCCTTTTTAACCGCTATTCCCTTGTATACATATAATCAATTTCTGGAACTTTTACTTTTTTTGCATTTTATTCTCAATGGGGAAAAACTAGATTTAAACGAAGCCTTTCGTCTGACCGATACGAAATATCAGTTAGAGATCGGAAAACAACAGGCAGAACGTGCCTACACAGCAAGAGAAGAACAAGCACAGCATGGCACCTACCTCTTTGAGCAACAGATGCTTTCCCTGGTCCGTCAGGGCGATGTAATCGGTCTGGAGAATTTTTTACTAAGAACCGCCAAAACATTGAATGTCAAAGAAGGAAAACTGGCGGAAACTCCCTTGCGACAGGCTAAGAATTTATTGATCGGACTGGTTGTCAGTGTTGGTAAAGACGCTGCCATTCCAGGCGGCATGGACATTGAAGAGACCTATCAGTTGATTGATACCTATACACAGGAATGTGAAAAACTGCAAAGTGAAGATGCGGTCAAAAATCTCCAATACAATATGACCATGGATTTTGCCAACCGTGTAGCCATGCAGAAATCCCCCCGAACGATCTCTGCTGATACCAAGCAGTGCCTGCAATATATCACAACACATATCAACCAGCCCATTGGTGTTTCTGATGTTGTAGCGCATTCTTCCCATAGTCGTTCCTCCCTGCTCCGCCATTTCAAGGAGGAAACCGGTATGTCTGTAAACGACTACATAACCCTGCGGCGCATGAAAGAAGCTGCCTCTCTCCTGCGATATACAGACAAATCGCTTGGTGAGATCAGCAGCTATCTTTGCTTCTCCAGTCAGAGTTATTTTCAAAATGTGTTCAAAAAACACTACGGCATCACACCTCTGCAATACCGAAATCAACGAGACTAGGCCTCGATACCTTCCATTTCAGCGTTGATGGTGTCCTCGCTGGCAGCCATAGCCTCCAGAGTCATGGATGTTTCTGATGCCCTTGCTGTTGACACTCTTTTCAATATCGTCATCGTATTCTTTGATCGCATCTTCCGTCAATGGCTCGATCAAAAGATCCTTTGCAAGCGATTTTGCTTTATGCTTTGCCTCATAAAAATAGCCGATCACGCTAAAGACAAGGGCACCGACAAAATTGACTATAAGGTCTTTCATGGTGTCAATGATTCCGATATCCAGATAACCGCCATCCACTACATAGGTATCTCCATTTTTTGTTTCTATGATCGTCTTTGTAATATCATAGATCCGCACCGGGGTCTGGGTTTTGCTTTCGTCCAAAGTCACGGAACCAATATTTGAGACAATGAAATCTTTTTGCATATCCAAGAGAAATACCTGATCAAAGGTAAATTCAATGAACTCCCAGATAACACCCACCGTCATAGAAAAGCAAAAGGCGACGATTGCCAGATAAAAGGGTGACAACTGCATGGATTTGCTACCGCGGTTTAAGATGTTGAAAAGAGAAAAGCCGATCGCCGCACACAGGAAACCGTTGATGGTATGTAACATGGTGTCCCATCCCGGAATCGCCGTGTAATATTTGTTGACTTCTCCCAAGATTTCTGCCGCGTAGATGAATACATAAATGATCATCTGAAATACCGGCGGAATCTCCACCTTCAAAAGCTGCTCAAAAAGGGATGGCAGGAGAAACAGGATAAGAGAAAGAATACATATCGCCAGACTCTCGTAATTCCGTGTAAAAATGCAGCGTACTGCTGTCAAAATGACCAGAGTTCTAAGTATGGAATATGTAATAAACTGCTTTTTGTTCAAGGCAATTCTCGCTTTTAAACGCTTGATATATTTTCTCATGTGCCTGCTCCTTTTATTTTGCAATGATTCTTATATTTTAACATATCCCTTTTCAAAAAGTCTATGAATATGAACCGTCGTTTTTACTGAGAAATTACTGCCTTTTCCGAAAAGCACACTTCCAATATCCACTTTTTTGTCTTGAATGTCCACTTTTGAATCTCCAATGTCCACTTTTTCTTCATTCAAAAGTCCACTTATATGAAGATTTCTATTATCAGAAACAGTATCGTGGGTGTGTATTTTGGGAGCAGCACCGTTTGCGGCTCTCGGATTTGTGAAATACAACGGAATGACAGCGGAGAAATTTATATGGGCGTGGATTAAGTCTGAATTTCTTATGCCCAAGAAGTTGGTAGTTCACTCTACAAACACCTATAACTGACAGTGCCACATCGTTTTGTGCATTACCAAGGATTTAGATAAGTACGTCCTCTTGGTAAATTATCTTCTTCATCTTCTAAACTTTGCTGTATGTGATTATAAACATTATGAATACTTTCAACAAAATTTCTTACCCAATCAGGGTTTGTCTTAGAATAATCTCTCAAACTCCAACCGATGCTATATAATTCTGCAGCCTGCTTGTACGTTACAAAACGCTTACGAATATTACCAATGCCTTATACCTTATCCTTTATTTGGTTCGCTTTGTTCTATTAGCCAATTTCTTATTTTTTTCATTTTTGGCTAATAGAATTATTTATCCAACAACCAATCCGCAATATCAATAACCTTTATTCCCTCATACTGGTATTCATCATGCCTGGTTCTGGCTATCACATACTTAGGGTATGCATCCTTAATCTGCAAAAGTGGAGCTACCTCTCTTTCAAAGGTCTTTTCTTCACTGATATTATCAGATACCTGAATATAGATTTTCTCACTCCGCTTTACTGCGACAAAATCTATTTCCTTCTTATATAATATACCCACATAAACCTCATATCCTCTACGCAAAAGCTCAACAGCCACGATATTCTCCAATATGCGTCCATAATCCATATTTTTTGTTCCAAGCTTTGCATAACGGAAAGTATGGTCACTCAAATAGTATTTGTTGTTGCTCGATAAATACTTTTTCCCCTTAATATCATATCTCCTAACCTTGTAGAACGCGAATGCATTGCACAGGTATTGCATATAATTACCAACCGTCGTATGGTGTATCTTCTCCTGCATGCTTCCGAGAGTATTGGTAATGTTACGCGCAGAAGAAAGATTAGACACATTATCCATAAGAAAATCCACAATTCTATCCATCAGCTGCGTATTTCTTATCTTGTATTTTTTGCGTATATCACGCACTATCAGTGTATCAAACACATCAGCTATATAATCGTACTTTGCTTCCTGATCTTTATAAAGATAGGAACCTTATAAAATTTTTTCTTTAATTGATTCATATAATTCTTCACTGCTCTCTTCTCAAATGTTCAAGTCCAAACTGCTCTACTAGTGCTTCGATCTGTGGGCGAATGTATTCCTCGCACCAACGCAACTGTCCATCATGATTCTCTTCCCGTCAAAATAAATTTCAGAAAATCTGCTTTTCCTCTTCCCCTGTATTCAAAATACAATGGCTTCACTCCTTCTGCCATAAATGATACACCTTTGCTCTCTTTCCATTTGTCAGAAGCCTCTAGCGGAATTTCTGCGACGATTTTTCCCGGTTCTGTCATCACACAAAATATACCGGAAGCTCCCCGCGTCACAACCTTTACATTTGTTTTTCCACTAAAAGCAAAGTATTTATATCCGACCAGTGTTTTATTTTCCAGATCCTTGACAAAGCGCGTATTCCCCTCGTGATTGACGTTAGGTGAATATTTTCCTTTTTGCACATTACTTAAATGTGGCATTTTTCCGTTGGTCAGGTTACAGCAAATTGCTGCCGGATATCCTCCTTCTGTCACAAGCGGTTCTCCGTTTAAACCACAACTTGTCATCTCCACCTGTTTAATGGTACCATCCGGCAAGATTTTTATTTCTTCTGCACATCCCTGTCTGGAAAAAGCGGTATTATGTGTCAGTCGATGATAAAAAATATAATATTTTCCATTGATGTACTCAATGCTTCCGTGATTGGTTCCCGTAGCAGCAAGGCGATCCTTCGCACTTCTGCCATGATAACCAATATCACCATTCGATACAATGACACCCCGGTATTTATATCCATGATCCGGATATTTACTGGTTGCATAGCATAGTTCATGGTTGACATGAGAAGAATAGATAAAATAATACAAATCTCCAAATTTACGTAAGGAAGCTGCTTCAAAAAAGCTATGTTTCCGCAGTTCACTGCCCTTTTTCGCATTGTTGAGTGCAGGCAGAATTCTTACCGGCTCACTTTTTACTGTAAGCATGTCACCACACAATTCCACAAAATTTGCTCCTAAAATACTCTGCGGTTCTTCCTGCCTGATTTCTTCCACTGTTTTGTTAAAAACCTTGCTCATGATGCCCGGCATGATTTTCCTCATCACTGGTGCATGCGTATCCATTCCAAGTCCCCATCCATATGTAAGGTAAATATGCCCGTTATCATTTATAACCGCTGGGTCAAAGGGAATAAACCGTTGCATAGGTCTTCCGTCCGGATAGCAGACATCTCCATAATATTCATATTTACCGGCGGGTGTATCACACACTGCCACAGAAATCGGTCCATCAAATCCATGGTCTCCCCGACCTGATAAATCATAGTACAGATAATAGCGTCCGTCATTTCCCTGCACGACATCCGGCGCATACATATCCTGCCGTTCCTCACAGTAATGTCTGCATTGCTTGGCTTGATAAATTATTCCCTCACAACGCCAATCTGTTAAGTCATCAACTGGTGCAGACCACGCTTCATAATCGAGAAGACAAAAACAGTCCCCGCCCTCCTTATCATGGCTGCCATAAATATAAACTCTATTACCAAACACATGTGGTTCTCCGTCCGGAATGTAAGTGTCTAACGGGAGATATGGATTAAATACCTGCTTCTTCATTTTGCCTCCTTACTTTCTTCTTACTCAAATTGTGCATAATCTGTTTCGGATACCTGACTCATTTCCTCATCATCCCATAAATTAATGACTCCGATACCCATTTTTTCTCAAGTTCCAATAACCTTGTTACCATGCTCTGATATGCTTCACTCTCATACTTTGTTCCCGTATAAAATACGACCGGACAGTTCCACGTCTCCTTTGGATTATTCCTTAATTCACTCTATATCATATCGAACAGGTTTATTCCTAACACATTTTAGTTTATCTATAAACCATCACTTCTTGCTGGCGTATGGAATAACGCAACTTTCCACCTCCCCCAATCACATCACATCCATCCTTACCGTCTTATCCATCCCATCCGCTGTCTTGATATGTATAGTAACTTCTCCTGGCTCATATAAAGATCTTATCACAATCTGACATCTGCCCTGATAGGTCTTCTGCGCATTATCCGTAAAAGATCGATTAGAGTAGGGCTTCGCTGTACCTATGCCTTGAATCACTGCAGGACCTTCTATTGAAACCGTCAACTCTTTTTCTTCTGCGGGGCACCATATTCCTGCTTCGTCTATAGACTCCAGAATAATGTAATTCAAATCCTGTCCATTTGCTTTCATGTTTTTTTTCTCAGCTTTCACACTTAATTCTGAGATACCGTGGCCAGAAGAAAGCACCGTCCTAGCTAATTCCTTCCCCAGAAGATCATAGGATATTGCAGTGAGCGTCCCCTTATCATATTTGCAGACAAAATCAGTGCGATAGCCCTTAACTCTCTTCTTTCCAAGTGTCTTTCCATTTAATTCAAGCTTTACATAGCTTCCATTACTGTAGACTTCAACATGAGCCTTCTCGCCTTCATACCCGGGCCAGTTCCAGCTAGGTATGGCATCCGTAAATCTCCATGCTTTCTTTAAGACTTTCTGTGAACTCATATTAACCGGTCGAACGCCAATATATATATCTTCCAGTCCCCAAACCACCTTTTGAAATCCATTTTGTGCATCTGCATTTCCTAAGATATCAATTGCTCCACTTCCGGCTAAAAGTGGCATCTCTTTATTCGCTTCATACTGCCATGCGCCAATTCCTGCTTCTCCGATATAATCCATAGCGGTCCAGCAAAAGTCGCCAATTAAGACATTTGAACTCATCACTCTTGACCAATTATAAGCCAAATCACCAATATATGTTTCCGTACCAAGCAATATTCGTTCTGGATGATTTTTAAGTTCCATATCATATCTGCATTGCCCATAATTTAATCCCAATACATCAAAGCAACCTGCTATCCCATCCACAACAACTCCCGCCTTTTTTGTTTTGGTCTGGGTTGACATTAGAGATCCCAATTTCTGTGCAAGAGCATTAAAGAAAGCGGAACCCGATTTCTTTTCTTCAACATAATCTAATTCTGGTAATGGTTCAGCTACATATTCGGCTTCATCTCTATATATTCCCATTCCCTGTTTTGCCCAGACAGTGAGCATAATATTTATTCCACAGGTTACTGGTCTTGAACCATCCAGCTTCCTTACAAATTCTGTCATTTCTGAAGCCAGCTTAATTCCTTCTTCCGTACCAACTTCACTAACCTCATTGCCTATAGAATATATAATGACAGAAGGATGGTTATAATCTCTCTCTACCATTGTCGATAAATCACTTTTATACTCATCCCAAAATACTCTGCTATAGTCATGATGATTCTTTGGCATATACCACCCATCAAACGCTTCATCTAGTACATACATTCCAAGCTCATCGCAAGCATCTAGTAAGCTTTCAGAACAAGGATTGTGTGACGAACGAATTGCGTTATATCCGGCTTCCTTTAGTATCCGAACCTTACGATATTCTGCATCTTTGAATGCACAGGCTCCTATCACACCATTATCATGATGGATACATCCACCTCTTAACTTTTCAACCTGTCCGTTGATTGTTAACCCCTTCTCTGAACTCCACTTCAGCTCACGAATTCCAAACTTCTTCTCTACATATTCAGACTCAGTGCTAATCTGACAGGTATATAAATACGGCGTTTTTGAACTCCACAAATTAGCATTTTCAATCACAAGGTCACCGAGTGGTCCTTCAGCTACAATCTTACCATCCGCATCTATTATTATTACATTTGCATTCTTCATGTTACATGAAACATGAATAGTAGGGGGATTGATACAAACTGTATTGATCCGAACATCATCAATATGTGTTCTATCTCTCCTAATCAGTGTTACCATTCTATAGATTCCGCTGCCGGAATACCATCTGGTATTGGGAACGAGTGTATTATCAACAATGACTTCCAAAACATTTTGCCCATCAACACTTGCATCCGTTATGTCCACATCAAATGGAGTGTATCCATACAAATGATTTCCTACATTTTGCCCGTTTAATAGAAGCTTAGTTCGACCGTATACCCCATTAAAATGTATTATTATCTGCTCATCCGAACTTCTGCTATCAAGCGAAAATTCCTTCTTATAGACATATTTCCCGCCCGGAAAAAATCCTGTCTTATCACCATTTCTATTTGAAAAACTTCTTTGTTCATGAATCATTGCATCATGTGGCAAATTAACATGACAACTAGACCCATCCTCTTTCATCAAAAGCCAATCTCTATTGAAATCTAATTCCATTTTTTTCTCTCTACTATTCTCTGTTTTGTCCAATCTCTTTTTTGATTTGATCCATTTTGTCGTCCAGTTTATAAACACTGATAAGAACAAACAGTATTACTCCCACGATAATAGGTGCATAAATGGTTAATCCCTTGATTCCTGCCATTGCCAAAGTGCTCTGTGTGTCTGCACCACTAACAAATCCTGTTGCTCCCATGATAAGTCCAGCCACACCACTTGCCACTCCGGCTGAAATTTTTTGGCCTGCACTGCTCACCGCTGAATAAGCACTTTCAACCCGGTATTTCATTTTCCATTCGCCATAGTCCATGCAATCCATAAGCAATAATCCAATAAAATAAACCATAGGAAGTGTTCCAAATGAACATACAAGGGAAGTTATTGCATAAAGTACAAGATTTAATGGTGCTAACGCTCTCACAATACATGCAATTAAATTACATAACAATCCCATCTTAAGAACCTTAGTTTTTCCCCACTTTTCAAGCATTTTAGGAATAAACAAAAGAAAAATTGGGGTTATTAATGCAGTCGCACTGATGATTGATAATAATGTAAGATTACCGACGTTATATGTAAAGTAATAGCCTGTTACAATTGTTCCCAAATTTGAATTAAAATAATAAAAGAATACTAATCCAAGACAGATCAATACATATTTATTGCCAATAATATGCTTGATCATATCCAATACAGAAACCTTTGTTTTTTTAGCAGTATCATTTGTTTCATTTGTAAATGGAATTTCTTTTACAAAAACAAATCTGAGTGCAGCTAAAATGATAGAAGGAATACCCATTGCCAAAGCCAAAACAGTCCATCCCTGCTTTTTAGCACATAACGTGGTAATAATTATAGGCATTGCAATTGCAAGTATTGTGCTTCCATAGGTTACAATTGCTCCACCTATTGCAAGAGTAGATGACTTATCCTTCTCATTTGGCATAGCCCTAAGCATATAAACCTGTTCAGAACAGTTAAAAAATGTTAATGCTACAGAATTGATAAGCGTATAACATACAAAAACGTATGTGAGTTTTGCTGTTGTACTAAAGAAACTTGGTACAGCAAAAATTAGAATAATAAATACCCACGCGACAGAAGCAAATAATGAATATGGACGTCCCTTTCCCCATTTCGAATTTGTTTTTTCGATAATGTATCCTGCAATTAAATCTGTAAAACCATCAAATATTTTTGATGCCATCAGGATTCCTCCAACAGATGCCGATGATAAAAGCACACTCTGCGTCAGATAATATGTCAGATATCCCGCCATTATTCCCCACAATCCATTCGATGTTAGAGATGGCAAATTCCATACCACTTTTTGAAACATTGTTATTTTTTTCTCGCTCATTTTGACCTCCTACAGTATACGAACATCTTTATTTTATTCTATATATATCAGATCTAATATTTTTAATATTGCACAATCGTCTCTTTTATTGTACTATTATCTTATTAGGGGGAATTAATAATGAACTGGTCAGAGCATAATTTGGAATCCATATGTAAATACTCATATAATATTTTCCGGATACCTGTTTATTTATATGAATCTGAAAAACTGATATCTTCAATTCCAACAGAATTAATGACATATCATCCTCATGAGATATTACAAAACCCCAATTTCGTTGGTAACTCAATCTCATACTATCAAACCAAAGACAATTTCTTCTGGGGAAGTATTTCTATAAAAGATACCGAATATAAACTTCTTATAGGTCCTATTTCTTCGCTCCCATTATCAGATAATCAGCTTTCTTATCTTTTTTACCAAATGAAGGTGCCTGCTGTGAAACGTAAACTAATTGAAAGAATATATAAAACTATACCACTCTATACGCAGCTTGACTTCATTGACAGACTTTTATTTCTGCAATACATTTTTAACCAGGATGATATTACCAGGAATGATTTTTTCCGCCTGCAAAATGACACTTTGTCCGACACCTCCAATCAAACATATATGAAGAAACAATCATTCAACGAGGATTTCTCTTCCATGCTTATCGAGCCAGATTCAATTATTATGTACATAGAAACTGGTAATATCCATTCTGTTATGGAATACCTTTGCTCCCCAGAGGCATACACAGAACTTCCGTGGGGGGAGAACAGTATTATGCAACATAAGCAGATTGGATACTATTCTATCGCTCTGTTTGCAGAGGCAGCCAGACGAGGAGGAATACCATTAAAGGAATGTAGCGAGATTGTTGCAAATTATTACTCCGACATTACAAAGCTTGAAGATATTGAACAAATTGACTTTTTAATCGGACGCTGCGCTCTTTTCTTTGCAGAGAAAGTCCACTCTATTCCGCTACCCCAAAATCTTGATCAGTCACTGCTCTCAAGTATTCATTTCATACGCCAAAATGTGTATTCGAGCCTCACTGTAGATGATGTTGCTCAACAATTGGGCTATAGTCGATCACATACAAGCAAACTTTTTCATGAAGAGCTTGGATTTACACCAGGGGAATTTATTATCCGTACGAAGCTCGAGGAATCGAAGATTCTACTAGCTCATTCCGACAAATCTCTTTCAGAAATAGCATCCTTGTTAACATTTGCTAACCAGAGCCATTTTCAGAGATCCTTTAAGAAACACTATAATATCACCCCTCTACAATATAGAAAAAAAAGTCTGGGCACTTCAATTCCGAATCAATACCCACAAACCTAAAGATGGCAGAAGCATGCATGCCTCTGCCATCTCCTATAAAATAACAAGATTCCACCTTCTCCTAGCATAAAAGAATGGCACTAGTGGTATTGACGAGGACTTTTCTACTTTATTCTTCATAGCCATCGTTCCTTGGAATTTCTAATTACTTCTTGATTTATATCTTCCTTTTCCGTGACCGGACACTGGTTCAATAATATCCGCCTGCACCAAATTTGAAAGAAGTTTTGAAGCACCTGAACCTTTCAGTTCAAAAAGCTCCACAACTGCGCTTCTTTCATCGTAATCTTGCCTTCAATATTCTGAATGGCGGTATCAATCAAATATTTTAATGGTTTGAGTCCGTCCACTGCCCGAAATCCGATTGCCGTACTCCAAGCATACCCCTTAGCGACACCACCTATAAACTTAAATGGTTTAAATGTGTCATATCCCTTCTCTTATCTACTAAAACTTACGCCAACACTTTTCATTTCAGCAAATACATACTATTTGTAATCTTTGTTTTTGAGCGACGTACCGACAAACGGTATCGTTGCAAATTCCCGAGGGTTACTACGTATAACGTAATCGATATAATTAGCCACCATCAATGCGTAAGCATAGTACCCCATCGGGTTCGGATGGAAGCCCAGCCCGAACGATTTACGCATTTCGGCATCGTATACGGGCGCATGCGCAGTCATATCCAGCAAGTATGTAAAGTCAAACATATCGCACAATTTGGCAAGTTCGCTTGCGATATAACGAATATCTTTATCGCAGGCTTCACCGCGAAGTTGCGGAGTAACGACAAAAATACGCGCATTTGGCTCGATCGTTTTAAGTTTGCAAACGATTTTGCCCATATTGCCGAAAAACGTATCGGCGTTATCCTGCGGACATTCTGCGTTAACGTCCTTGACGCTTCCCAACGGATGTCCGCAGACAAACGAATCGTTGTTGCCCAGCGCAATGATATACGCTTGATTCCATTGCCAAAATCCGTTTGCATCCGCCCAACTTTGCATATACTCGCGCGCGGTCATTCCGCCGCGAGAATAATTGTTGTACTTCGTCCCCGTAATGCGCTCCAAAACAGCGGGCCACGAATACTCGTACATATCGGTATAAACTATGCTGCCGTTTTCGTCGTGGCTTTCGAACTCACCCGACGCCAAAGAATCCCCTATCACTCCTATTTGTTTGAATATGCCTGCAAAACCGCATGTTTCCTTGATAATATCCAACGGCTGTTCGTTTGCGCCGAGTTCAAACCATTTGTTATCCATTTTTATTCACCCTCCTGTGTTTCCTCTTTAATTTTTTTAGGCTTATCCCATTCCGTACCCGTTACCTTTTTAAGATCCAGTCCGCGAGTTTCGCCGACAAACAGCCACATTATTACGATTGCGCCCACAAGCCCCGGCACAGTCAAACCCAAGTACATATAGCCAAACATCTTTTCGGGAATGACAGGAAGCAGTATCATAGAGATAACCGTTGCAAGTCCACCCATAACTCCGTTAAGCAACGTGTTGATTACAGTTACGGACGAACGCAAGTTTGTAGGAGAAGACTCGGAGAACATTATTCCGCCGATAGTATCGCCCGCGCCCCAGTAACTGCCCATAAATCCGCCGATTGCAAAGCCTGTCAAATACGGAGTCCACTTGAACATACCGCTTAAAATAAACAGCAAATAGCACGCCAACGCTGAACAAGACATCGCAATTATAGTTATTTTGCGCCCGAATTTGTCCGACACAAAACCCGATATCAACGTAAACAGCGCGTTGCCTACGGGATACAAGAATAGAGCAAGAGTTATTTCTTCTTCCGTCATCAAAGCAGACTTTGCCATAACCGTACTGTACGTTGCCGTACCTAACGAAGCAAGATAGAAACAACAGCAGGCAATGATCAAAAAGCGTAATTGCCTGTGTCTGAATGCGAATTTTACAGCGGTCAGAATTCCGCCTTGAGCGTTTTGCTCGCACTCTTCCTTACTGCGTTGTTTGCGTTCTTCGATGGGAGTTTTTAAGTACTCTATTCTTTTTGTTAAAAACGCGTTTGTTTCCTTTGCAAAAAGCAAAGCGAATAACGCCATTACAAAACCGATAATTGCCGGAACTAAATATACAACGTGCCAACGCTCGCTTACATTTTGCATAAGCGTAGCCCTAAGCAACGGAACAAGCAACGTACCCAGTATCGCCACCGCTTTTACGATTGCGTAGTTACGGGCGCGGGACTTTTCGTCGGAGCATTCCAGTATGTACACACATTGCATATCGTGCGACACCATAAAACTCATCAACGTGCCTCCTATCATGTAAACGTATATATCCTTAGATAAATACACAAGGAACAGCCCTAACCCCATACATAACGTGTTAATAACCAAAAACGGCTTACGCCCGAATTTGTCCGCAAGGGGACGGTAGAAAATAATAAGCACCGTTACCGGATAGGAAATAAAACCTATGGCGGAAAAGAGCGATAATCCCGCGCCGTATTCCATACCCATATTTTTTACGAAGAATTCCGTAACAATATTCGCCTGAAACTGAATGGATATAGTAGATGCCATTTCGTCCGTTATGTAGATGAGCGACAAAATCATAAACAAGTAAATCATATAAAACTTGTTGCGTCTTGCGCCCAACTGCTTTTCGCGGCGGATAAGTTCTTTGGCTTCGCGCGCCTGTAATCGTTCAACATTTTTTGCCATTTTGAGTTTTCTCCTTTTGAAAATTGTAAACAAGAAAATTCTTGGTCATCTCGTCGGTAATGCCGTAGCGCTCCGCCAAATTGTGTATGGCTTGCAAAAAATCCGCACCGGAGCAACCCTTGGACAACAGGTTTTCTTTTTCGATAAGTTTATTCCAAAAAACATTCAAAACTATTTCGTCGGTGGCAAGAGAAACAACCGAATGATTGCGCGTATGCACGTAAACATTGCGATCGCCCTCTTCGCCGACTAAGCACTCTCCGCCGTCGATTATGATTGTTGTTCTGCGGTAGGGAAACAGAGTTGAAACGTCGTTGATATTGTACGAATACACCGTTGCGCCGGCGACCGAAATACTTTCGAAGGTAAAAATATACACCTTTACTCCACGGGATATTGCGTTTTCGATATTACTACGCAGCACCTCGAACGACTCCTGCCAAATGGACAGCGAAATTTCCGCTTGCGCGCTGTCGATAAGTTCCTTTGCCTTGGCAACGTATTTTTCTTCGCCCACTATATTCATTACGTAATCGACGTCGGCATTTTCCGTTGCGAGTTGTTGAAGTTCGCGTTCGGCGCAGGCAATATTCTTTTCGTTTTCTTCCTTAATGCTGCGGATAAGATCTTGATACTCGATAGGCTTGTAAAAATTAGGTTCTCCGTCTATACGGATGACCGCGCCTTTTGCAATCAAACGATTGATGACTTCATAAACCAACGAACGCGCAACGCCGGACAATTTGGCGATTTCGTAGCCGTTTAGCACTTTGTGTTTTATCAACGTGCCGTATACTTTTGCCTCGTTAGATGAAAAACCGAGTTTTTCCAAAAATTCAAAACTATTCATAGTAGTTATCCCCCACACCACTATTGTAATGCAAATCTTTCCGTTGTCAATTTCTTTTTAAAATATTTGATATTAAATTTGCTTTTTTTCGTCAATACAGACTATCGTCAAAGTACAGTTCGTTGTATAAATCGCCGTCTTTCCTATCGAAACGTTCTTGCTGCTCGGGTGTAAAAGATACTTTTAACGTTTCTGGTTTACGCAACGTAAATTTGCCGATATCGCGTCTGCGCGTACGATTGATTATATGGGCAAATGTATGAAGGCTTTCTACATCTACTATAAGTTTTGCTCGATCTTCCAGTGAAATTTTATCCCTATTCAACATTCTGACAGCGTTTCGATAAACAGGGTTTGGAATTAACATTGCCGTTCCCCAATTAGTATTGCCAGCTTTTACAAGGTTGTCTAACGCTTCTTCCTTCCAATTCTCTTTGTTTTCAAGTTTTGCAAAATCAAGACATCTTGCCTTGCCCTTATAATTAGAATCTCCCATACAGAGATTATATAAGCAATTAGCCTTATTAATTATTATCTCAGCATTTTTTCTACACCATGTAAGTTCATCTATACATAGTTGTTTATAATGGCTTTCAGCCGGGGTGTCTTTTTTATTTTCCTTCAAGTCAACCTTTATAAGTTGTTTGTCATCTACTGGAATCATAAGATTGTAATTCAGCTCTCCCAATAGTTTTCCTTTTTTGTCTATTATCTTATCAAAATCAGCTCTTGGGCTCATTCTCTTGTGTTTTTCAACCGGGTGTGATAATAGAATCAGATATTTGCGATTATTGCAGCCAACTACTGTACCTACATATATTCGATGTTGCTTTCCAATCTGTGGTGACACAGAAGAAACTCTGTCATCAATATTATGCAAATTCCTAATATATTTCATATCTATCCGATATAAATTTAGTCTTTCCTGTTTCATAAAACTCCTAGATATTAAAAGTGGCTATGCTAAAAAGCATAGCCACCATGAAGAATCACCAGAGGCGATTCTTACGCTTTTACGACCTCCACTTATAGATAGGACCCACCTTTAATATTAAATTACCAAAAAGCCAGAAATAGTCAATACATTTTCAGAAATTATTTGTACCTTCCTTATCTCACATAGTCAATCAGTTTCGACCTCAATCGACAGATATTTTCCTCTGATTATCACGTTTCTTGGCTTCTGCAATCTTCTCATGAATATTGGTATTGTACAGCTTATACAAATCCGTAGCAATATATTCAGTTTCTTCAACACTAAATCCATATTCCTGAGCTACTTCTTCGACCCTTATGTATCTTTTTATTACGTATAATAACAAATGTATTATCTGTGTTGAAGATAACGGTATAGGAGCTTCCGATGAACAAATAGAAAAGCTCAATCACACACCGCATTATATGGTCTGTGATACAAACACTACCGAACAACGACATGGTTTAGGACTGCTGATTGTGAAGCAGATTATGAATGGTCATAGTGGAACTGTTATAATAGCGCACAGTGAATATTATGGCGGTTTCAAAACAGAGCTTACTATCCCACTATAAAGTGTATTTGAAAGTGAATAGTAATAGATTTTATCTCCTTTATCACACCAACAGACAATACGATTAAAATAAATTGCTTTCCAAATATTTATTACCTTACCACAATTCCCTTAATTTTGAATGAGTAAATCACGCAAAAAAATTGCTTGATTTACTCATTCGCTTATTAACTAGAAAAAGTACAATGAAACTATCAAACGAAAAGGAGATTAAAATATGACAACATTATTAAAAGCAAATGAAGTAGCAAAAATTTATGCCAAAGGGCAGCGTCCAAGTCTGAATAAAGTATCCTTCAATGTAGCAGAAAGTGAATTTATCGCTATTATGGGTGCTTCTGGCTCTGGAAAGACTACATTGCTTAATGTTCTTTCCACCATTGATACCCCTACAAGTGGCAGCATTGTAATCAATGGTGTTAATTTAGAACAACTGAGCGACACAGGTGCAGCTGATTTCCGCAGGGATAATCTTGGATTTATATTTCAGGAATACTTTTTACTTGACAGCCTTACCATCCGAGAAAACATCTCTGTTCCACTCACTTTGCAAAAACTTCCCTATAAAAAAATCGAAAAAATGGTGCAGAGTTTAGCAGAACGATTTGGCATTGCATCTCAATTAGACAAATATCCAAACGAGCTGTCTGGCGGGCAGAGGCAACGGGCATCGGCGGCAAGAGCCATTGTAAAACAGCCAAGTATTTTGTTTGCTGATGAGCCAACAGGAGCATTGGACTCAAACTCTGCTACCGAGTTATTAAAAACTTTGAAAGAAGCAAATGAAGAATTGCATACCACTATACTGATGGTCACACATGATGCATACGCTGCAAGTTTTGCGAACCGTATTCTGATTTTCAAAGACGGAAGCATTATAAGGGAACTTCTTAAACAAGATGCCGACAGACGAACATTCTATGAAGCAATTGCACAGGAAGTAGCCAAATTAGATACGGAAAGATAAGGGGGCAAAATTCATGAATAATTTATCAATGGCACTTAAAAATCTTAAAAAAAATTTTTCATTTTATGCCCTTGAATTGTAACGATACTATCCATTTTGGGCATTGTATGCATGTTTATCGGTCATATTTTCCTTAAAATGTTTATCTGTCGCTATTTCTACCAGTTCAGGAAGCGCTTGTGCAGCATTTGCTTTAGCTTTTGCAGCAGCACCTCGCAGTGATCGTGTATATATGGAGCCGGTAAATTCATCAGGAAGATCCGTTCCTATGTATATAATATCGCTGCTATCTGCCATTATGTAAAATTCGCCTACATACTGCTTTAAATATTTTTCTACATCTTTCCAATCAATTCCACGTTTTCCTTTAAAGATAATATCATTGATCATTACAACACATAAAGGTAATAAGGAAGAGTAGCAAAAAAGATCAGTTATGACATGTGTTACATTAGAGTTGAAATCACAGGAGAAAAAGGAAATCGAATATGAACAGCAGAAAAAAAGTCTTATGGAAGATATTCATTTCAACATTATATTTAAGCGCATTTACATTCGGCGGTGGCTACGTGATCGTGAGTTTGATGAAGAAGAAATTCGTAGATGAGCTTCACTGGATCGAAGAGAAAGAAATGCTGGATCTGGTTGCAATCGCACAGTCTTCACCCGGGGCGATTGCGATAAACGGAGCGATTGTCGTAGGATATAAGCTTGCGGGAATTACCGGTGTACTGATATCGATCATTGGAACAATTATTCCGCCATTTGTTATTATATCGTTACTTTCGGTCTGTTATAATACATTTCGTAGTAATGAACTGGTAAGCCAGATGCTGGAAGGCATGCAGGCGGGAGTCGGAGCGGTGATTGCATCGGTGACGTATGAGATGGGAGCAGGTGTAGTAAAGGAAAAGGACGGAATCTCACTGCTGATCATGGCAGGGGCATTTGTGGCGTCCTGTGTATTTGAGGTAAATGTTGTGTATATCGTGATCATATGTGGATCGCTGGGTGTTTTACGCACATGTATGAACAGGAAAGGAGCAGGCAAATGATATATCTGCAGCTTTTTTTTAGTTTTTTACAGGTTGGGATGTTCAGCTTTGGCGGCGGTTATGCGGCGATGCCTTTGATACAGGGACAGGTTGTGACGGGACATCATTGGCTTAGTATGTCGGAATTTACGGATCTTATTACAATCTCCCAGATGACACCGGGACCGATCGCAGTGAATTCGGCAACCTTTGTCGGAATCAAGATTGCAGGAATACCGGGTGCGCTGGCGGCAACATTTGGATGCATTCTGCCTTCATGTATCATCGTAACTGTCATTGCAAAACTCTATTTAAAATATCGCAGTATGGAGGTACTTCAAGGCGTGCTGGGGTCTTTAAGACCTGCCGTTGTGGCGATGATCGCATCAGCAGGGATCGCAATCCTGATCACGGCATTCTGGGGAAGCAGGGATCAGATCGCACTTGCGGGGACGAAGTGGAGTCTGGTAGTGATTTTTGTGGTTTGTATGATATTACTTCGAAAAGTAAAAATGAATCCAATATGGGTGATGGTCCTGGCCGGAGTGATGAAAGTGGGAATGTCACTCATTTGAAATCGGGCTACCGCAATCCCACTGGCTTTAGACGGTGGGGTAAGGTAGCCGGAAGCGGAGGTTTGTGCTACACTTGCGTTATGGGAACGTGGAAATCAAAAAACAGACACAAATATTTGTTACAGTATCATATTATTTTCGTATGCAAGTATAGAAAGAAATTGCTGATGTCAAAACAAATATCAGATGATATAAAGCAGTTTTCTTATGAGATATGTCAAAAGCATAAAGTCATTATCAGATATATGGAGACAGATAAAGATCATATTCATTACATGATAGAAACAGAACCAACAATGTCTATCAGTAAAATAGTAAATCTGATGAAGAGTTATACAACATATCATATTTGGAAAAGATATCCGGATTATCTACGAAAACATTTCTGGAAAGAACATACTTTTTGGACGGACGGATATTTTGTCTGCAGTGCAGGAAATGTATCAGAAGAGATGTTGAGAAAATATATAGAAAATCAAGGGTAGGAAGGTGGCGACAGTGGGTGTTAAAAGCATATAAATACAGGATATATCCTAATAGCGAACAAAGAATTCAGATTGCAAAAACATTTGGCTGTTGCCGTTTTGTTTACAATCAGACATTGGCATATCGGAAAGAAATATACGAGAAAGAGAAAAAGTCAGTTAGTAAAACGGATTGTAATAATTACTGTAACAGAGAATTAAAGAAAGACTATGAATGGTTAAAAGAAATAGATAAATTTGCTCTGACCAACGCAATCTATAACATGGACGTTGCATATCAAAAATTCTTTAAGGAGCATGCAGGATATCCGAAATTCAAGAGCAAACACGATAACTATAAATCATACACAACAAACTTCACAAATGGAAATATTGCGGTAGATTTTGAGACAGGGAAGATAAAACTGCCAAAATTAAAAGCAGTAAAAGCAAGGTTACACAGGGAATACAGTGGGCAGATTAAGTCAGCGACCGTTTCGCAGGTTTCCAGTGGAAAATACTATGTATCCATACTTGTAGAAACGGAGCATAAGGAACTGGCACATACAAATCATAACATAGGAATTGATTTAGGAATTAAAGATTTATGCATTACTTCTGATGGGAAGGCATATGAGAATCTAAAAATCATAAAAAAATACGAGAAACAGCTTGTAAAGCTGCAAAGGCAGCTGTCACATAAAGGAAAGAGAAGTAAGAACTATTATAAAACAAAGAAAAAGATAGCATTATGCCATGAGAAAATAAGGAATATAAGAAAAGATTATCTACATAAAGTTTCACATGAGATTATCAGCGAAAACCAAGTGATAGTTTCAGAAAATTTACAGATAAAAAACATGGTAAAAAATCATCATCTGGCAAAAGCCATAAGTGATGTATCATGGTATGAGCTGACAAGACAGTTAGAGTATAAGGCAAAATGGAATGGCAGGAAATACATCAAGATAGATACATTTTATGCCAGCAGTCAATTATGTTCTGTTTGCGGGTATCAGAATCCAGATACAAAAGATTTGTCAGTGAGGACATGGATATGTCCGAAATGCGGAGCGGAACATGACAGGGATATCAATGCCGCAAAAAATATACTGACAGAGGGATTAAGACAAATAGCATAAAGAAATATATAGGGCAGGGACTGCCCGAATTAACGCCTGTGGAGATAGTAGGTTACGAGGTCGATGAAGCAGGAAGCCCATTGGCTTAAGACAATGGGTAGTTCACCAATGATAAGGTGGAAAAAAGGACAAAACATCGTTACTGCTCAGACAGTATCTGAGCACTTTGCTGTATCATACATATCAGTTACTATATTTACCAGATTAAGGTTGACGCTCTATCGTGAATTAAATATAATAAACTTGATTTACTGTGCCTTTTTAGGGGAATACCGAAGGCATCTGGAGGAAAAATGAGAAGAAACCTTAATATAAAACAGAGAAAATGGCGGAGCTTTATCTTTGCAACGATTTTTGGTGTGACAGCAGCGACTGCGGTCATTACGGTAAAACCGTTGGAAAGTTATGCGTATACGGAGACGGCGGGTGTTTTGAATGATGGACCGGTACAGATGCGAAAGACTCCGGTAGATGGGGACAAGATCACATCTTTAGCTGCGGGTACAGCAGTCCGTGTGATAGATGAAGTGGATGGCTCCGATGGAATGAAATGGTACAAGGTACAGATTTCCTATAATGGAATGGCATCCACCGGATATATCCGGTCAGATTTTATCACGCTTTCAACAGAAGATACCTCTTCCGGAAGTACGATCACAGATAATTCAGCACAGGGTGCAGCCGGAGTTGTCACCAACACGAACGGCAATGTCTATGTGAGGACAGGTGCGAGCACGGCATATTCTCCGGTCACGACGGTAAAAAGAGATCAGACAGTCAATGTACTCGGACAGACAACCACAAATGGAACTGTGTGGTACAATGTGACATTTAATAAGAATGGTGTGGATTATGCAGGTTGGATCTGTGGAACCTATCTGGCAGTAACCGGACAGACTTCTGCGGATGGATCGCAGGGAGACACCACAACGGTGACGGATGAAGAATATGTTGCATCGTTAAAATCAGCAGGATTTCCGGACAGCTATTGTAACTCACTTCTGGCATTGCACCAGAAGTATCCAGACTGGCAGTTCGTTCCGGTACAGACAGGACTAGACTGGAATACCGTCATTGCAAATGAGAGTGTTGTCGGAAGGAATCTGGTGCAGAGTTCTTCCAATGATGCGAGAAAGTCAACGGAGACGGGGGCTTATGACTGGGCGACCAACAAATGGTATGGTTATGACGGAGCAGGCTGGGTAAGTGCCTCCTCCAATTACATAGCATATTGCATGGATCCGAGAAATTACCTGAATGACACGTATATTTTTCAGTTTGAAACGTTAGAATATGCGCCATATCAGAACGTGACAGGAGTTGGAAATATTCTGTCAGGCAGTTTCATGAGTGGAAACTATAGCGATACAGACGGAGCATCGCGAAGCTATGCAGATACTTTCATGGAAGTGGGACAGAACTTGAGTGTCAGTCCTTATCATCTGGCTGCAAGATGTAAGCAGGAGCAGGGAAATAAGGGGACAAGTCCTTTGATCTCTGGCAATTACTCTGGCTATAATGGATATTACAATTACTTTAATATCGGAGCATATACGACATCGTCTGCGTCTGCGACGGTCAACGGATTGATTTATGCGAAAAATAACGACTGGAATTCTATTTATAAATCAATTAATGGTGGAGCTGGTATCGTTGGAAATAATTATGTGAAAAAAGGGCAGAACACCTTATATTTCCAGAAATTTAATGTGGTGAATATGAACAGCATATACTCACATCAGTACATGACAAATGTGCAGGCGGCAATGTCAGAAGGAAAAACAATGAGCACTGCTTATGCGGATAAATCACAGGGATTTATATTCCGTATTCCGGTGTATAGCAATATGCCGGAGTCAGCAGTGACGTTTTCAGACAGTGGTAATCCGAATAACTGGCTCTCTTCTCTCAGCGTAAGCGGATATGGACTGACACCGTCTTTCCAGGGAGCAGTAACCGATTATTCCGTGATCGTTGGAACCGAGGTAAGCTCGATCAATGTAGGTGCTTCGGCAGTTGCACCGAAAGCGGGAGTTTCCGGGGCGGGAACTTATGCATTGAATTATGGAAATAATGCGATCAACGTAACTTGTGTGTCACAGAGCGGTTCGGCAAAAACCTACACGATCAATGTGGTAAGACAGCAGCCGGCAGCAGACAATACCCAGACACCGGAAAGTGGTGGAACAACGGTTGCGGACGGCGTATCCGTTTCTACCTCCTATAAACTGGGAGATACCGTGATCACAGGTATTACACCGGGAACAGGCGCTTCTTCTGTACTTGCCAATATCTCAGCGGGAAGCGGCACGGTCAAAGTGCTGAAAGCAGATGGCACAGAAAATACCGGTGCAGTCGGAACAGGTAATAAAATTGCAGTATATGCAAATGGAACACTGGTGAAGCAGTATGACGTTGTCATTTACGGTGACATCAATGGAGATGGAAAAATCTCTGTGGTCGATCTGGTCATGATGCAGAAACAGATTCTTGGAACATCACAGCTTTCCGGTGCGTATGCAGCGGCTGCGGATATAAGCAGAGATGGAAAAGTTTCCGTAAAAGACCTTGTGCTTTTGCAGAAACATATTATAAATGCAGCACAGATTGAACAGTAACAGGGCTGTGTGGATAGAAAGAGTTATTTTAGTGAGAAAATACAATTTTCACACATAAGAATGGAGAGTAAAATGAAAAAGAAATTAGGTGTGATCATTACACTGTTAACATTATGCATCTGCCTTATGACACCGCAGATGCATGCCAAGGCGGCTTCCGGAAAAACAACGATCGCTGTGTCTGCCGGTTCCCTGAATATCGGACAGACTGTGACGGTAACGGCAAAAGCATTAAGTGCATCCGGGGACAGTGCATATGCCAATATGGTTTTGACCTATGATGCCGGCATTCTGGAGTTTGTGAGCTGTAATGCAACTTATGGCGGTGGCGGCGGAAGTATTTCGGTAGCGAGTGACAGCTTCAGTGTGACATTAAAAGCAATCAGTGCGGGAAAAGCTTCTATTTCGCTTTCTGCTACGGATGGTGTTATTTACGGTACCGAAGAAGAATTGGATTCCATGGCAGGCAGCAGCACTTCTGTAACGGTCAAAAACGAAGCAGCAGGCAGCAATGGAAATGCGGGAAATGGAAGCAGTTCTGGAACAGGAAGTAACAACAATACTGGAAGCAATACGGCAGCTTTATCCGCAGATAATTCCTTAAAGGCACTGACGATTTCACCGGGAACATTGTCTCCGGCTTTTAAGGGAAGCACCACAAAGTACACGGCAACGGTTGATAATTCCGTGACAAGTATTGCAGTGAGTGCAACACCGGTCAATGAAAAGGCAACGATTGAGTCTGTGACTGGAAATACGAATCTTGCAGTTGGGGCAAACGTTGTTCAGATTGTCGTAAAAGCAGAAAATGGTACAACAGCCACTTATAAAATCACTGTGACAAGACAGGCTGCAGGAACCACCGGAAGTGAGACGACAACTACAGGCGGTGAAAACGGAGACGACGGAAATGGTGACAGCGAGACTCCAGAAGATACTGAAGAAGTGGACACAACGGAAACTCCGGTATCAGCGGCAGATGTTGTGATCAATAACACGACCTACCATATCGCAGACAATTTTACAGAGGAACAGATTCCGGCTGATTTTACAGAAGCAACAGTTAATTTCCGTGGAACGGAATGCAGAGGTCTGACGTTTGACAAAGGAACAATTTCTCTGATCTATCTGGAAACAGACAATGTGGACGCAACGACCGGCAGATTCTTTATTTATGATGAGACCAGGGATGTTGTCTATGATTTTATGAAGTTTACTGCAGGTGAGAGCAGTTATGTGATTCCACTTTTGGCACCGCTTGATTCGGTACTGCCGGAGAGTTATGTGCAGGTGTCCCTGCAAATGCCGGAAAATACCGTGATGACCGCTTACCAGCTTCCGGTAGAGGATGGAGAGGAAGCATCTGATTTCTATATCTTTTATGGAGTGAACCAGGATGGAACCGAAGGCTGGTATCAGTATGATGCAGCAGAAGGCACTTACCAGCGTGTGAACGGAAATATTACAGAGACAGCGGATTCTTCTTCGGATGATCTTGCAGCATTGCAGAGCCAGTATGATGAACTCTCAAAGAAATATAAAGATGCAAAATCCTTTTCCAGAAACATGATCGCTGTGCTTATTTTTGTATTGGCAATCGCAGTTGTGATCATACTGAATATCATGCTCTTTGGCAGAAAGAAAAAAGGAAAAGACGAACTCTCAGAGGACAACGATCCGGAGCTTGACGAGCCAGAGAACGAGGACGACGAAGCAAACGAAGAGACAGAAACCGAGAAAAAACCTTTCTTGGGAAAATTCCATGGATTCCGAAAAAAAGAAAAAAATGAGGATGAGGACGATTATTTCGATGACGAGGAAGAGTACATCGAGGAAGAACATCCGATCAACAGGGCTTACCGCGAATGGAATGATTATGAGGATGAAATTCCATCCACTTCTGAGAAATCAGTGACAGAAGAAAAGTCCGAGAAAAAATCATCTACTGAAAATGAAAAAATGGATGTGCCGCAAAAAAATGAAACTTCTGTGAAAAATGAAAAAGGAATGGAAGTTTTCGACCTAAATGATTTATAATATAAAATAGAATGTAGGTAATTGCGAAAATCATTCATAAGGAGAGTTTGCAATCACCTAATAAATAACATGAGGAGACAACATGCAATTACCATACACTGTAAAAGCCAAAAAAGCGATTGATATCGCCGGCAAAATGTCAAAATCATTACATCATAATTATATCGGAACCGAGCACTTACTGATTGGGCTATTGAAGGAAAATTCAGGAGTAGCGGCAAAAATTTTGAATGAGAATGGTGTAGAGTTAGATAAAATTGTAGATCTGATCAAAGAATTGATCGCTCCGGCAGAGGGAACAGCAGTAGCAGAATCAGATGGTTATTCACCGAGAGCAGCAAAAGTTCTTGAGAATGCAGAGAAGGAGGCAGTCAGATTCCATGCTGATGCCATTGGAACAGAACATATTCTGATTGCCATGATCAAAGAGACAGACTGTGTTGCATCCAGATTACTGACAACGCTGTCCGTCAATATGCAGAAAGTCTTTGTGGACACTCTCATTGCGATGGGGGAAGATGCAAATCTTTACCGCGAAGAATTTCAGAATGGCCGTCCGGGAAAAAAGAAAAATAATGAGGGAACCCCGACGCTGGATCAGTATTCCAGAGATCTGACACAGCTTGCAACGGAAGGAGCACTGGATCCGGTGGTTGGACGTGAGGAAGAAATCCAGAGAGTGATTCAGATTCTAAGCAGAAGAACGAAGAACAATCCATGTCTGATCGGAGAACCGGGAGTTGGTAAAACGGCTATCGTGGAAGGAATCGCAGAGCGTATCGTATCCGGTCTTGTACCGGACTCTGTTCAGGGAAAAAGAGTGGTATCTTTAGACCTATCCGGTATTGTGGCTGGTTCAAAATACCGTGGAGAATTTGAAGAGCGTATCAAAAAAGTGATTCAGGAAGTGACAAAAGCAGGAAATGTTTTGCTGTTTATCGATGAGCTTCACACAATCATCGGTGCCGGTGGCGCAGAGGGCGCGATCGATGCCTCTAATATTTTAAAACCTGCACTTGCCCGTGGTGAGATTCAGATCATGGGAGCAACGACAATCACAGAATACCGCAAATATGTAGAAAAAGATGCTGCACTAGAGCGAAGATTCCAGCCTGTGACGGTGGAGGAACCGGGCGAGGAACAGACAGTTGCAATTTTGAAAGGGCTTCGCGGTAAATACGAAGCACATCATCATGTAAAGATCACGGATGAGGCAGTCGAGGCGGCAGTCCGCCTGTCAGCGCGCTATATCAATGACCGTTTTTTGCCGGATAAGGCAATTGATCTGATGGATGAAGCAGCAGCAAGAGTGCGGTTTGGCGTGTCTAACCATACAGAGAAACTTGCGGAATTGAGAAATCAGATCACGGAAAAAGAATTACAGTTAGAGGATGCTCTGAGCAATTCCGATATTGCGCTTGCAAAACAGTGCAAGGAAGAAAAAGAAGCATTGGAAGCAGAGCTTGAGAAGCAGACAAAAAAAGCGCAGCGTGAGATCCGCAGAAAGAATCTGTCTGTCACAGAGGATGATGTGGCAGATGTTGTTTCCGGCTGGACAAAAATTCCGGTGAAGAAACTGGCAGAAGGCGAGGCAGCCCGTCTGAAAAAATTAGAGGCAACGCTGCACAAACGTGTCGTTGGTCAGGAAGAAGCTGTGACGGCTGTGGCAAAAGCGGTGAGACGTGGACGTGTCGGTTTAAAAGATCCGAGAAGACCAATCGGTTCGTTCCTGTTCTTAGGACCTACAGGCGTAGGTAAAACGGAGATTTCCAAGGCACTGGCGGAGGCTGTTTTCGGCAATGAACAGGCGATGATACGTGTCGATATGTCGGAGTACATGGAGAAACACAGTGTTTCTAAAATGATCGGTTCCCCGCCGGGATATGTCGGACATGAGGACGGCGGTCAGCTCAGCGAGAAAGTGCGCAGGAATCCGTATTCCGTGATTTTGTTTGACGAGATCGAAAAAGCGCATCCGGATGTATTTAATATTTTACTCCAGGTGTTAGACGATGGACATATCACGGATTCCCAGGGACGCAAGGTGGACTTTAAAAATACGATCATTATCATGACATCAAATGCAGGAGCACAGTCCATTGTGGAACCGAAAAAACTTGGTTTTGCATCTTCTGATGATGAAAAGCAGAATTACGAGCGTATGAAAAACAGTGTGATGGAGGAAGTGCGCAGGATTTTCAAACCGGAGTTCTTAAACCGTATTGATGAGACCATCGTATTCCGTTCACTGAACAAAAATGATATGAAACAGATCGTCACATTAATGTTGAAAGATCTGACAGACCGTTGTAAGAGCCAGATGGATATCACACTTCATGTGCGTGACAGCGTGAAAAATTATATTGTGGAAAAAGCATACGAACCGAAATATGGAGCAAGACCACTCCGCCGCAAAATCCAGAATGAGATCGAGGATCAGCTTGCAGAAGAAATCTTAGACGGCAAGGTGAAAAAGGGTGATGAAGTGATCGTCACTACGAAAAAGAATGCAGTTGTTTTTGAAGTAAAGGAACAGTAACACAAAAATAAAAAAATCCTTAAAAATGATGAAAATGCTGGCAATCGAAATGTAGTTGAGCTATAATGATTTTACAAAATTTTTACGGTGCAGCAGGCAGAGAAGGACTGTACCACAGGAGGAAAAGATGAGCGCTATTAGTGAATTAATTCGTTCAGAAGCAGATGGAACGATCAGTTTTGGAGATTACACTCTGGATGCAAAGGCAAAGCTTGATAACTTCGGGCATCAGGGAGATCTTTATAAGGTAAAAACTTACAAAGACATCACAAAGCTGGAGCGTAATGGTATGTTTGTTTATGAATCCGTACCGGGAACAGCGGCATATCATTTGAATGCAACGGACACAGGAATTTCTTTTTCCGTGGAAGGACCGGAAGATGCTCAGATCACACTGGAGTTAGAAGAAGAGACTGAGTATGAAATTACAGTGGACGGAGCAAGCGCAGGTAAGATGAAAACAAATCTCGGTGGCAAGTTGACCGTCAGTGTGGAACTTGGAGAGAAACCGGTAGAAGTTCAGATTCAGAAATGCTAAGAAATGATAAGGGGTTGTCAGAAACGGCAACTCCTTTTAATGTCAATCGGAACTATTTGCAGAGTTTCCGGTTATTTTTTTTGATAGGGAAGGTTATATGGCAAAAGGAAAAACAAGTATTTTTTTCTGCCAGTCCTGCGGATACGAATCGTCCAAATGGATGGGGCAGTGTCCGGGATGTAAGGAATGGAATACATTTGTAGAAGAAGTGGTGGACAAAAAGAGTGCGGGCACACTGGCAAAGCAGAAAGCGACAGCATCAGAGGCAAAGGTACTGCCTCTGTCCCAGATCGAGATGACCTATGACAAGCGTGTGTCAACAGACATGAAAGAATTAGACCGTGTACTTGGCGGCGGTATTGTGCAGGGTTCCATGGTGTTAGTGGGAGGCGATCCCGGAATCGGAAAATCCACATTGCTGCTTCAGGTGTGCAGGAATCTGTCGGAGCATAACATAAAAGTGCTCTATATTTCCGGGGAGGAATCTTTGCAGCAGATCAAAATCCGTGCGGAGCGCATCGGAAATTTCGGGGACAGTCTGAAACTGCTGTGTGAGACAAATCTTGACACCATAAAGGCAGTCATTGACCGGGAAAAACCGCAGATCGTTGTAATCGATTCCATCCAGACGATGTTTAACGAAGAGGTTTCCTCGGCACCGGGCAGTGTATCACAGGTGCGCGAGTCCACAGGTGTTTTGATGCAGATCGCAAAGGGAATGGGAATCTCCATTTTCATTGTGGGACATGTGACGAAAGAGGGAGTGGTGGCTGGACCGAGAGTGTTAGAACATATGGTGGATACCGTGCTTTATTTTGAGGGTGACAGGCATGCAGCTTACCGTATTTTAAGAGGTGTGAAAAACCGTTTTGGTTCCACAAATGAGATCGGTGTGTTCGAGATGCGGCAGGATGGTCTTGTGGAAGTGGAAAATCCGTCTGAATATATGTTGAGCGGCAAGCCGGAGGGAGCGTCTGGCTCTGTTGTGGCATGTTCCATGGAAGGGACTAGACCAATCCTTTTGGAGGTGCAGGCACTTGTATGTCACAGTAATTTTGGTATTCCGCGAAGAACAGCGGCAGGAACGGATTTTAACCGTGTCAATCTTTTGATGGCGGTTCTGGAAAAAAGACTGGGCTTAAAGCTGGGTGACTGTGATGCCTATGTGAATATCGCAGGAGGAATCAAAATGAATGAGCCGGCAATCGACCTTGGCATTGTTCTTGCATTGATCTCAAGTTACAAGGACAAACCAATCGATGAGAAAACCATCTGTTTTGGCGAGGTCGGATTAAGCGGTGAGGTCCGCGCGGTAAATATGGCAGAACAGCGGGTGCAGGAGGCAAAAAAACTTGGCTTTGAGGTCTGTATTCTACCGGAAGTCTGCAGAAAATCCATGACAGAAGTAAAAGGTATCAGGCTGGTCGGTGTGAGCAATCTTTTAGATGCCATGAATTATCTGAAATAAAAAAATTGTATGAATTTTATAAAAAATAAAGGAAATTGAAAAATCCTGCCGAATAATAAAAATATGGAGATTTTATTGAAACGATTTTTATATGGTGCTTCGGGAGAGACTGTCAGATATCAGAGAGGTGATACATATGACAATACGGGAAGAACTTGAAAAAATGGAGCGGGAAACATTAAGCCCTTATGCAACGCTCAGTGTGAACACGAAAGGCAGGGAACGCGGGGAAGAACAGTGCGATGTCCGGCCTGTTTTTCAGCGAGACAGGGACAGAATCCTGCATTGTAAGGCATTCCGGCGGTTGAAGAATAAGACACAGGTTTTTCTGACACCGAAGGGAGATCACTATAGGACAAGACTTTCCCATACCTTAGAGGTATCGCAGAATGCGAGAACGATTGCGAAAGCGCTGCGTCTGAATGAAGATCTGGTGGAAGCGATCGCGTTGGGACACGATATGGGGCATACGCCGTTTGGCCATGCCGGAGAGTATGTGTTAAATGAAATCTGTGAAGACGGATTCCGGCACAACGAGCAGAGTGTCCGTATCGTGGAAAAACTTGAGAAAAACGGCATGGGATTAAATCTGACTTGGGAAGTGCGGGACGGTATTTTAAATCATCAGTCTAAGTCAATGCCACATACGCTGGAGGGAAAAGTTGTCCGCTTATCAGATAAAATCGCCTATGTTTACCATGACGTGGATGATGCGATCCGTGCAGAGATTCTGACGGAGGATGATATTCCGTTAGAGATTCGGAAAACACTGGGTTTTACAACAAAACAGCGTTTAAATACACTCATACATAACGTGATCATGAACAGCATGGATCAGGATGACATCCGGATGTCAGCAGATATTCAGGAAGCCATGTTTGAGCTGCGCCATTTTATGTTCGATCATGTATACACAAATCCAATTGCCAAGGGTGAGGAAGTGAAGGCTAAGGCAATGATCCGGCAGCTTTTTGGATTCTACAAAGACCACATTGAGTTTCTGCCGGAAAAATACCTCGCCATGCTTGATGAAGGGGAAAAGACGGAGCGTGTGATCTGCGATTACATCGCAGGTATGACCGACCAGTACGCCATCACCAAATTCAGCGAATACTTCCTGCCGCAGGCTTGGCAGGTAGATGGATATTAAGCCAATATAGCCTGTGGCGTGCGCAGGCGGATGGGTATTATAGACAATTGCGAAACTCATAATAACCTAAATTGAATTGTGAGAAATTGACAAAAGACATGAAAGACATTGGGGAGCCGCCGGCACTTAGAAGGCAGATACAACGGTAAGTTGTGTCTGGCTTCTTAGTACCGTTGCGAGCGACACATAGCGAAAGCGTGTCTTGAATGTTTTTGTTAATTTTGAACAATTTAAAGAAGACTATGAGGAGTTTCGCAATTGGCTAATAGATATTAAAAACGAAAGGAGGACACGCAGTATGCCATATTTTTCGGATGATATAATTGAAGAAGTGCGTTCCAGAAATGATATCGTGGATGTAATCGGACAGTATGTGCATCTGACGAAAAAGGGAAGCACCTATTTTGGACTGTGTCCTTTTCATAATGAGAAAACAGGATCGTTTTCTGTTTCTCCGAATAAACAAATGTACTACTGCTTCGGCTGTGGAGCCGGAGGGAATGTTTTCACGTTTATGATGCAGTATGAAAACTTTACCTTCGGGGAGGCAATGGAAGCCTTGGCGGACCGGGCAGGTGTTGCCCTGCCAAAGCAGGAATATTCTGCCGCACAGAAGAGAGAGGCAGATAAAAAACAGCGGCTGTTGGAGATCAACAAAGAGGCAGCCAGATATTTTTATACATTATTGAGGAATGACCGTGGAAAACATGCACTCGCTTATTTCCAGAAAAGAGAATTGTCTGAGGAGACCATGAAAAAGTTTGGTCTGGGATATTCAGATCAGTACAGTGATGACTTATACCGGTATCTCCGTTCCAAAGGGTATGAGGATGAGATCTTAAAAGAGTCGGGGCTTGTGACGATCGATGAGAGACGCGGCGGCTATGACAAATTCTGGAACCGTGCCATGTTTCCGATTATGGATGTCCACAACAAAGTCATTGGTTTCGGTGGCAGGGTGATGGGCGATGGAGAGCCGAAGTATTTAAACTCACCGGAAACACCGATTTTTGATAAGAGCCGGAATCTGTATGGACTTAATTTTGCAAGGACAACAAAGAAACCACAGTTTTTACTGTGTGAGGGATATATGGATGTGATCGCACTGCATCAGGCAGGATTTGACAATGCGGTGGCATCGCTTGGAACTGCGCTGACGGCAGGGCATGCGAACCTGCTGAAAAGGTACACCAAGGAAGTGTATTTAACCTATGACAGTGACGGCGCAGGGGTGAAAGCAGCGCTCCGGGCAATTCCGATCTTAAAGGAAGTAGGGATTACGACAAAAGTGATCAACATGCGCCCGCACAAGGATCCCGATGAATTTATCAAGGCTCTGGGCGCAGAGGCGTATCAGGATCGTATTGATCATGCGGAGAACAGCTTTATGTTTGAGATACGCATTTTAGAACAGCAGTATGACATGAAAGATCCGGAGAGCAAGTCAGCCTTTTATCATGAAGTGGCGAAGAAACTCTGCTCCTTCACGGAAAAAATCGAGCGTGATATTTACGTTCAGGCAGTCGCGGAAAAATATATGCTGCCAACGCAGGATTTACAGCGGCTTGTCGGTAAATACGGAATGCAGATGGAAGGCATCCGAAAACAACCAACCCAGTTAAAAACCGGTATCAATGAGAAAAACGCCTCCGCCAGAGGAATCAAAAAAGAAGATGGGATGAAGCAATCCCAGAAACTTCTTTTGACATGGCTCATAGAGAATACCGGATTATATCATAAGATAAAAAAATATATCGCGCCGAAGGATTTTACGGAGGAGATATATCATAAGGTAGCTGAAGTATTATTCCAGCAGTTTGAGGAGAGCGGAGAAGCAAACCCAGCGAAGATCGTCAGCATGTTTCCAGATGAGGAGGCACAGAAAGAGATTGCGGCGCTTTTCAATGCAAGGATCCATGAGGTCGAGTCAAAAGAAGACCGGGAGAAGGCATTGAAAGAGACCATTATCCGCATCAAACAAAACAGTATCAAGTATCGGTCCGAGCATTTGGCACCGACAGATATGGCTGGTCTGATGCAGCTTGTAACAGATAAACGTGACCTGGAAGAATTGGAGAAATTGCATATTTCCATTGATTAGGGACAAAATAGTAGAAAACTTGAGAGGATGAAACAAAATGGCAAAAAAGACAGAAAACGAGGTAAAGGAAACCAAAAAAGAAGCAGCAGTGATGGATGAAGCTGCAAAAGAAAAGTTTCAGCAGAAGTTAAAGGATCTGTTAGCCTTGGCCAAAAAGAAAAAGAACATGTTGGAATACCAGGAGATCAGCGACTTCTTTGCGGACATGCAGTTAGAGGCAGAGCAGTTTGATAAAATTCTTGATTTTCTGGAAGCAAACAATATCGATGTACTTCGGATCACAGATGATGATTCTGATGATGAAATTTTACTCGATGTAGATGATGAAGACGAGATTGAAGTGGAAAAAATCGACCTTTCCGTGCCGGATGGCGTGTCCATTGAAGATCCGGTCCGTATGTATTTGAAGGAGATCGGTAAAGTACCTCTTTTAAGTGCAGAGGAAGAGATCGAGCTGGCAAAAAATATGGAAGCCGGTGCTGTGGCGAAGGAAAAGATCGCAATCTTAAAGAGCAGAGAAGAGAATGCAACGGAAGAAGAACTTGCAGAGATCAAAGAAGAGATCAAGAATTTGCAGAAAGATCTTGATGCAGGGGATGAGGCAAAGAAACGTCTTGCAGAAGCAAACTTACGTCTGGTTGTTTCCATTGCAAAAAGATATGTGGGACGTGGAATGCTTTTCCTCGATCTGATTCAGGAAGGTAACCTTGGTCTGATCAAAGCAGTTGAAAAATTCGATTACCGCAAAGGATACAAATTCTCTACCTACGCAACCTGGTGGATACGTCAGGCGATCACAAGAGCAATCGCCGATCAGGCGAGAACAATCCGTATTCCGGTTCATATGGTTGAGACAATCAATAAGCTGATCCGTGTATCCAGACAGTTACTTCAGGAGTTAGGACGTGAACCTAGTCCGGAAGAAATTGCAGCAGAGATGAATATGCCGGTAGAGCGTGTACGTGAGATCTTAAAGATTTCGCAGGAGCCTGTTTCTCTGGAGACACCAATCGGTGAGGAGGAAGACAGCCATTTAGGAGACTTCATTCAGGATGATAATGTGCCTGTACCAGCAGATGCAGCAGCATTCACATTGTTAAAAGAGCAGTTAGAGGAAGTACTTGGAACATTGACCGAGAGAGAGCAGAAAGTTCTGACACTCCGTTTTGGTCTGGAGGACGGTCGCGCAAGAACACTGGAAGAAGTTGGAAAAGAGTTCAATGTAACCCGTGAGCGTATCCGTCAGATCGAGGCAAAAGCGCTCCGCAAACTCCGCCATCCAAGCAGAAGCCGCAAATTAAAGGATTACTTAGAGTAAAATGGTAAAGATTTCAAATCGTTTAACGACAGCTGCAGCTCTTGTCACACAGGGATATACATTAGCAGATGTTGGAACCGACCACGGATATATTCCAATCTATCTGTTGCAGCAGGAGAAAATTCCATCTGCGATCGCCATGGATATCAACGAAGGACCGTTAGAGCGGGCAAAAGAACATATTGCTTTATATGGATTGCAGGCATACATACAGACACGTCTCTCAGACGGCGTGGCAGCTTTAAAACCCGGCGAGGTGGAAGCTGTCCTCATCGCCGGTATGGGAGGCGGACTTATCATGCATATTTTAAAAGACGGGGAAAAAGTCTGTCAGTCTGCAAAAGAACTCATCCTGCAGCCGCAGTCCGAGATCGAGCGTGTCCGTGAGTTCTTAAGAGAAGAGGGATATACCATTCTCGCAGAGGACATGGTGTATGAAGATGGAAAATTCTATCCGATGATGAAAGTGCAGTATCAGGGTGAAAATGCACAGAAAGCTTCGGAAGTGTTGAAACTTTCAGATCTCTATGGTGGATTACTCCTGCAAAACCGCCATCCTGTGTTGAAAACTTTTCTTGAAAAAGAAAAGCTCATATACACAGGCATCAAGGAGAATCTTGCAAAACAGCCGGTGTCAGAAAAAATCAGGATGCGGCTCGCAGAAGTGGAAGACATACTGCATTATAATGAACTTGCATTACAGTTTTATCAATAATCCCCCTTATTTCAAAAACATCCGCATCATCTTTTCTTTCAATCCGGTATATTTCTGATACCGGATCGGCAGATCCATCCACGTTTTCTTATCGACAATACTGCGGTAATGGCTGAAGGTTTCAAAACCAACCCTGCCGTGGTAGCTGCCCATGCCGCTCTCACCGACACCGCCGAATGGCATATCGCTCGTTGCAAGATGAATGATCGTGTCATTGATACAGCCGCCGCCAAAACGGCAGGTATCTAAGACCTTCTTCTGTGCAGCCTTGTCCTCACTGAAAAAATAAAGCGCAAGCGGATGAGGGTGGGATTCCACGGTATCAAGCGCTTCGTCTAATGTGTCGAAGGTGAGGATCGGAAGCAGTGGACCGAAAATCTCTTCGCCCATCACAGCGTCGTCCCATGTGATATTATTGAGAACGGTAGGCGCAATGCGGAGCGATTCAGGCTCTGACTGTCCTCCGTACACAAGCTTTTCCCCATTGATCAGCCCGAGAATGCGTTCAAAATGCTTTTCGTTGATGATCTTTCCGTAATTCGGATTTTTCAGAGGTTCTTTCCCAAACTGCTTTTCAATCTCAGCTAAGATCGCAGTGATAAGCTCATCGCGGATGCGTTTGTCACAGAGAATATAATCCGGCGCAACACAGGTCTGTCCACAGTTCAAATACTTGCCGAAGACAATACGCTTTGCGGCAAGCCGGATCTTAGCGGTGGAGTCAACGATACATGGGCTCTTTCCGCCAAGCTCTAACGTGACAGGGGTTAAATATTCAGCCGCATGGCGCAGCACCTCCCGTCCGACGGTCTTTCCGCCGGTGAAAAAGATCATGTCAAAACGTTGCTGTAAGAGTGCCTGATTTTCTGCGCGGCCGCCATCCACTACCGCCACATAGTGCTTCGGAAAACATTCTTCGATCATGGTTTTCATGACATCAAACGTGCAAGGGGCGTAGGCGCTTGGTTTTACGACCGCAGTATTTCCGGCTGCTATGGCATCGATCAGCGGATCGAGTGTCAGTAACACCGGGTAATTCCATGGGCTCATGATCAGCACGGTTCCGTAAGGGGAAGGGGAGCGGAAGCTCTTTGCTGCAAACTGGGCGGCCGGGGTGGAAACACGTTTGCTGCGCATAAGGCTGCGGAGATGCTTCTGCATCCAGGTAAGCTCGGACAGTGTCAGCCCGATCTCACACATATAGCTTTCCATACGGCTCTTTCCAAGATCCTCCTTCAATGCCGCAGCGAGGTCGGCTTCATGGCGGATCATAGCCTCCTTCAGACTTTCTAACTGTTTCAGGCGGAATTCCGCCGGGATCGTTTTGCCACTGGAAAAAAAGTGGTTCTGTTGTTGTAAAATATCCTTGATCTCCTGCTCGGTCATGAGATGCCTCCTTTTATCTTCAGGATCGATCAGACAACTACCTGTTCTGACTCAACCTGTATCCGTACATCTGATACTTATATACTATCGAAAATAGCATACTTCTGCAAGTGTTTTACTTCCGGGCAGACAGGAAAAACAATTCTTGAAAAACGGCGCTTATAATGCTACAGTAATAATACTGATGATCTGCAGCAGAGATTATGGCGCAGATCAGTTTGATAATAATGTGACTGCCGGATACGAAGGGCAGATTGCGGAAAGGCATGGAAAATGAAATGAACGATTATAAAATAGGCACAAAATGTGTACAGGCAGGATATACCCCGGAGAATGGACAGCCGCGGCAGATTCCGATCATCCAGTCTACCACTTTCAAATACAGCACCAGTGAGGACATGGGAAAACTGTTTGATCTTGAGGCATCCGGATATTTCTATACACGGCTGCAGAATCCGACCAATGATCATGTCGCGGCCAAGATCGCAGCAATGGAAGGCGGCACAGCCGCAATGCTGACCTCAAGCGGACAGGCAGCGAATTTTTTTGCCATATTCAACATATGTGAGAGTGGAGACCATATCGTGGCATCATCCTCGATCTACGGCGGAACCTTCAACCTCATTGCAGTTACGCTTGCCAAAATGGGGATCACGGCAACCTTCGTGTCTCCTGACGCATCGGAGGAGGAGTTAAACGCTGCATTCCGTCCGAACACAAAACTGATGTTTGGCGAGACGATCGCCAATCCGGCATTGACAGTATTAGATATTGAGCTCTTTGCAAAAACAGCACATGCGCACGGCGTACCGCTTATCATAGACAACACATTTCCAACTCCGGTCAACTGCAGACCATTTGAGTGGGGTGCGGATATTGTGACACACTCCACCACCAAATACATGGATGGACATGGTGCGGCAGTAGGCGGTGCGATCGTCGACAGCGGAAAATTCGACTGGATGGCACACGCGGACAAATATCCGGGACTTTGTACACCGGATGAGAGCTACCATGGTGTGACCTATGCAGAAAAATTCGGCAATGAGGGCGCATTCATCACAAAATGTACAACACAGCTTATGCGTGATCTCGGATGCATCCAGTCGCCACAGAACGCATTCCTGTTAAATCTTGGACTGGAGTCGCTGCACGTGCGTATGCCTAAGCATGTGGAAAACGGACAGGCAGTTGCAGAATTTCTGGAAAAACATCCAAAGGTAGCCTATGTGAACTATCCGGGTCTGCCTTCCAGCAAATACTATGAACGTGCCAGAAAATACCTGCCACACGGCGGATGCGGTGTCGTTTCATTCGGATTAAAAGGCGGCAGGGAGGCTGCGTCTGCTTTTATGCAGAACTTAAAGCTTGGAGCGATCGAGACACATGTGGCAGATGCAAGGACCTGCTGTCTGAATCCGGCAACCTCCACGCACAGACAGATGACAGATGAACAGCTGAAAGAGGCAGGTGTTCCGGCAGAGCTGATCCGGATAAGTCTCGGTTTAGAGGATAAGGAAGATCTGATCGCAGATATTTCGAATGCGTTGGATGCGATCAGGGACTAATATGAAAAAAAGGAAAGTGCAGAGAGAAGAATGAGTAAGAAAAAAACAAAAAAAGTGCTGACACCGGAGCAGAAGAAAAAGCGCATCCGCAACATCATCATTGTCGCAGTGATCCTTGTGGCAGCTTCCGTTGCAACTTACTGGATGCAGCCGCAGAACAAAGCGCTGGCAGAGAGTGAAGTGTTCAGCGAAGAGGAAGTGAAGGCACAGGCGGAAAAAATTATAGGGCTTTTAAATGCAGAGGATTTTGACAGCCTGCAAAGCCTTGTTGTCCCGGACATGCAGGAGATCATGAACAAAGAGCGCATGGACGAGGGAAAGACGCGGATCTCGGAAGACTGGGGAGATTTTGTTTCCATTGAAACAATGCAGGATGCGGAGATCATACAGAGAGGTGCGCATATCGCAGCCGTTTACGTGACTGCAGAATATGAAAACATCGAGGTACATTACACACTGGCGTTCAACGAGGACATGAAGCTTGCGTCCTTTGGGATCCAATAGCCGGATCATTCCTGCGGAAACATATAGGAAAAATAAACATCCTTAAAATTAGCGTAATTGTCTCTTGAAATCGGAATCTGTGCGCCGGATTTTGTGAAGAGAGAGGTTTTACCGAACTTTTCCACGCAGCTTAACGCTGCAATATAGCTGCGGTGGCATTTATAAAACCCTTTTTCCACTGTGAAAATTGTTTCACACTGGTGAAAGGGTTCTTTTATGGAGATCACCGAGCCGTCTTTCAATGTGACTAACACATTCTTATTCTGCGCTTCCAGATATTCGACATCCTGAAAATAAATCGCCTGGTAGCCGGAATCTGTTCTTGCCGCAAAATGAGCCATGGAAGCCTTGTGGACTTCGTACCAGCTGTCGAGAACCGCATGGAAACGCACTTCGTCAAGAGGTTTCAACAGATACCAGAAAGTGCGGACTTCATAAGATTCCAGCGCAAATTCCGGTGAGGAAGTCAGAAAAATGATCGGAACGTGCGGGTCATGCTGGCGCAGTTCGCGTGCGGTATCCATGCCGCTCAAAAGGGGCATGATCATATCAAGCAGGATCAGATCCATGCCATAAGCCCTGTGTGCGGAGATCAGTTCGTCACCGTTTGTGAACCGGTAGAGCTGCAGTGTCAGCTGATGCGCCCGGCACCAGGAATCAAGACTGTCTGAAAGCAGATCCAAAAATTCAGTTTCATCATCACAAATCGCAATCTTTACCATAATAAATTTCCTCGCTTAAAGAATAATGCGGACTACAAAGTCCTCACCTTCCATGTAAAACTGGTACTGTCCGTGTTCCTTCTCTACATAATAAATGACGCTTTGAACACCGATACCGTGATTCTTTGCCGTTGTAACCGGGATACCGTTTGAAAAAACAGGTGTCTCTGAAGCCGGATTCTTCTGCAGGATCAGAAGGTGGTTTCCCTTTTCAAAAATGCTCAGATGCACGATACGTTTTTCCACAGGGAGCTTCGTGACTGCATGCATGGCATTTTCCAGAAGATTGGAAAGGATCGCACAGAAAGTCATCTCAGAGCAGCAGAGTGTCTGCGAAGTCTGGATCTGTACGTCAAAAACGATCTGATTTTCCGCAAACCGTGTCTGGTAAATGGAAAGAACCGAATTCAGCAGTTCATTTCTGCAGAAAGAGTGAATGACCGTGTCGTCATATTGCTTATTGATCTCCTGAATATAATCAAGCGCGCGCTCCGGTTCCTGTTGGGAGATAAAAGTCTGGATGGCAGCAAGATGATGGCGCATGTCGTGCCGCAGGATCTTCATGCGGTGTTCGCTGCTGCGGACCTGCTCGATCTCCGAGTGCAGGGAGTTCAACTGCATATTGGTAAGCTGACCATATTGTTCAGCGCGGTTTTTCAACTCATATTCCTGAAAATAGACAAACAGGAAAATGACATAGGAAATACACATGGCAAATGCGAGAAATTCCACGACCACCTTATTTCCGGAGTAAAGAAGCATGGAGAACTTTGTGGTAGAGTAATCAAACACATAATAGACAAATGGCATCGCCCCGAGGATATACAGCTCCCGGTCAGATTTTGCAAAAAGCAGTGCGGTAGTCTGGCACAGATACCGGCTTAAGAAAGCGAAAACGGCAACAGTCACGATAATCCTTACCAGATAATAAACCCAGTCCAATCCGCTCAGGGATAAGGCAAAAATACCTGCCCAGTTGCTGAACTGGCAGCACAGATAGGCGGTCATGATAGAGATTATGGAAGGCAGCCAGCGGAAACGGTAATAAAACACCAGCAGCAGAAAAAGCGGCAGATGAACGAAAATCGGATAGACGGCTTCCGTGAACAACGAACCGAATACCGTATTGCAGACCAGAAAGAAAAGTCCGGATACTGCTCCACCGCCAAGAAGAATACAGACATTTTTCTTATTCTGTTTTACCCCGAGAAAAAAGGCGGACAGAAAAATGCCAAACAGCATCGTCGTTAAGTGGTGTGTATAAGTTAAAATCTGAAGCAGCATGTGGCAGTCCTCCTTGTTTCACAGTTATGATACATCCATTATAAAAAATTCGGAAAACCAAAGCAAGCCTGCATCTTACAATTCACGCCATATAATTACAACTCACGCCGAAATCCGGGTTTTGGATGAACGCTGTGATAAAATGAAAAAAATGGTAAAGTGCCATATTATGAAAAAACAAACAAATGCAGGAGGAGAGTACACATGATAAGAAAAAAGAGAATGAGCAAAGGAATTGCAAAAATTCTTTCCGGTTTACTGGTGTTCGGAATGGTTGCCAGACTTGTTCCGGCAGTACCGGGTGGAACAGTGCATGCGAAGGCTGAGGAAACAAGTGGGCAGGATGTGACAGTGGCGGAGAATCCTGAGCATAAGCATTGCGTATGCGGAACTGGGAAGCTTTCGGTTGAAGGGCATACGCATGATGAGGAACAGATATGGAAAGGCATAAATTCGTTAGATAAAATTTCAAGTGCAGGCTACTACTATTTGACGGATAATGTGACAATCAATAGTGCATGGACGTGCAGAGCTAACGTAGTATTATGCTTGAATGGACACAGCATTACCCGCGAAATTAAAAGTGATGGCAGTTTTCCTTACCAGAATGCCGTTATTCACATAGATAGATCGTCTACCCTTACCCTTACGGACTGTAAGGAGAATGGAATTATTCAGCACCTAGGTGAAAAAACCGGTGCAGGTATTTACAATATTGGAAACTTTTTCATGTATAATGGTATGATTTCCAATAACAATTGCGGTGTCAAAAATGCAGGCGATTTCAACATGTACGGTGGAACAATCTCTGAAAATATCAATAAAAAAACCAGTGATTACGGCGGAGGAGTATACGTTGATGCACAACATACCTTTAATATGTATGGTGGAACAATCTCTGGAAATACTGCTGGATATGGCGGAGGTGTCAATAATAAAGGTACATTCAATATGTACGATGGCAGCACAATCTCTGATAATACAGAATGCACTTTACCTGGAGCCTTCTCTCATGGTGGCGGAGCTGTGTATAATGCAGGTACATTCAACATGAAGGGAGGAGTTATTTCTGGAAACACTTCTGAAGGTTATGGTGGTGGAGTCTTCCATTATAATGGTATCTTTAATATGTCCAGTGGAGAAATAAAAGGAAACAAGTCTACTGATTCGAATTACGGCGGAGGCGGAGTATATATTGAGGCTGGTAGATTTGAGATGTCCGGAGGTAAAATAACCGACAATAGTTCCAAACAAGACGGTGGAGGTGTGGATCAGAATGGTGGTACTTTAACGTTATCAGGTACTGCAATCATTATGGAAAACAAAGTCAACAATAATGAGAATAATCTGTATCTTGAGAAAGGCAAAACAGTGTCCGCAAGTGGACTGGCAAGCGGAGCTGTGATAGGTGTGACTACATTTGATGATCCAAAAGAGGGTTCTCCGGTTACGATTACCAGTAATGCTGCAAGTGCAGAAAATTTTAAATCTGATAATAGTGCTTACGAAATAGGTACGGATGCAATTGGAAGAGTTATATTGAAAAAAACGACAACATGTAATGTGATAGTCTCTATTCCTGACAATGGCAGTATAAAACACATAATGAATTATGGTGGATTATCCCAAAAGGTTACGAAGGGAAATAGTATTGAGCCTATCATTTTAGAAGCAGGTGAAGGTTATTATTTCAGTGATGCGGATATTTCAAACTTAACAAGAGATGGGATTAGCACAACGAAACAAGCTGATGGCAGCATAAAAATAGAGGGTACACCTAACAGCGATATTTCATTTACTGCCACCGTATCTAAGAAACCTGATACTACAACTCACACAATTACAGTTACAGTAGAAGGAGGAAAAGGAACAATTTCACCAAACGGTTCAGTAAGTGTCAAAGAAGGTGAAAGTCAGGTCTTCACAATTACACCAAATAAAGGATACGAGATAGCTTCTTTAAAAGTGGATGGCAAAGAAGTAGTAAATCCTTCCAATACCTATACTTTTACCAATGTAACAAGTGGTCACACAATAGATGTTTCCTTTAAAGAACAGGCTGTTGTGCCACCAGCTGTTGAAGCACCGACAATCACAAAACAGCCACAGCCTGTATCTGTGAAAGTCGGAGAAACGGCAACGTTTACTGTAGAGGCAGCAGGTGAGGGTTTGAGTTATCAGTGGATGGTTGACAAAAATGATAATCGAGGATTTGTTGATATTGCTGGAACAACTAGTGAAAGTTACACGTTAAATGCAATTAGTAAAGAATATAATGGATATCGATATCAGTGTATGGTAAGCATTCCAAGCGGTCATACCGGTCATACCATTTCAGATTGCGTTACATTGACTGTGACAGAAGATGCAGCACCGACACCGAATCCGGAGCCAGAACCAACGCCGACACCAACCCCTGAGCCAACACCAGAGCCAAACCCAGAGCCAAACCCAACACCGGCTCCAAATCCGACACCGGAAGCAACACCCCCGACACCGGATCCAGCACCGGCGACATCAACTCCGGCTGCATCAACTACAACGGCACCGGCAGCTTCGGCAGCTGCAGCACCGGCTCAGGTAACGTATGATATTTTGGATGGAGCGGGCAGTTCATGGACACAGAATACAGATGGAAGCCTTGCAATCAGAGGAAGCGGTGAGATTTCAAAATTCCGTGAGGTCAAGGTGGACGGAGTAACGGTTGATCCGGTGAACTATACGGTCACAGAAGGATCTACCATCATTACATTCAAACCGGAATACCTTAAGAGCCTGTCAACAGGAAACCATTCTTTCGAGCTTGTCTGGACAGATGGAACAGCGGCAACCAACTTTACGGTAGCCGAAAACACTGACCAGAGTGCAAAATCTCCAAAGACAGGCGAAGATTTCAGCATGGCACTTTGTACAGTACTTCTGATGGTTTCATGCGCAGGACTTGCAGGAATGTTTGTAAGAAGAAAAAGAAACAATGTCAGATAAGATGAAAGCAAAGCAGATTACAAGCAGGGTTTAGAAATACAAGGGAGAAATTCTATGAAGAAAAAAATATTTGCATTCCTGCTCAGTGGCATGATGCTGATGGGAATGATGCCAGTCACAGCGATGGCAGATACTTCACACACACATTCAGTGGGACAGGACAATAGCCAAAATGAAACTTGGATTGCGATTTCGAGTCTGGATGGGATAACACAGGATGGCAGTTATTATCTGACACAGCCTGTCACTCTCAATACTACATGGATATGTGATTATAATGTAAAGCTTTGTCTGAATGGAAATAGTATTACTTGTGATGCAAGTGACAGTGACACTATTGTCATAAATAACGACAAAACATTTATCCTTACAGATTGTCAGGAAAATGCCGGAAGCGTTACTCATAGCGAGAGTAAAACAGGTAGAGGCATATGTAATAATGGAACATTTTACATGTATGGTGGGAATATTTCCGGCAATGCTGTGACAGGTTCGCAATATTCAAGCGAGTATGGAAAAGAATATAAAGGCGGTGGTGTCTATAACAGCGGCACTTTTTACATGTATAAGGGCACAATCTCCGGTAACTCAGTTAAGGTTAACGCTAATGCAGATGAAGGAAACTATAGCTATGGTTACGATTATGGCTATGGTTATGATCGATATTATAGTCAGTTCAATGGAGGCGGTGTCTACAATGATGGAAGTTTTACTATGTCTGGCGGTTGCATTTTAAATAATGACGCTGACAATGATTATGGCGGTGGCGTGTATAACAGAAATAGATGTGAATTGTCAGGCAGTGCTTTAATTTTCAATAATAATGCAAGACTAGGTGGAGGTATATATAATAGTGGAAGTTTTACCATGTCTGGCGGCAGCATTAATGAAAACCATAGCGGTGGTGCCGGAGGCGGAGTTCTTAATTATACTAGTGGTACATTTACTATGACAGGTGGATTAATCTCTGGTAACGCTACAGAAAGATCCGGAGCTGGTGTATGCAATTGGGAAGGACAATTTATTATGTCTGACAATGCGGTTATCAGTCATAATGTTTCTACGGATACATATGGTGGAGGTGGTGGTGTATTTAATTTCAACGGTACATTCACTATGAATGGTGGTTCTATCAACAATAATAAGGCTCCTAAAGGCGGTGGTGGTGTAGAAAACTATGCGGAGAATAATTATAAAATAATATTTACCATGAATGGTGGAACTATTTCTGGTAACGAGGCAGGAAAGCTTGGAGGAGGAATATGGCATCATGTTTATCACATTAACAGCAGTGATAACGCAGAAGGATTATTTGTCATGAATGGAGGTACTGTGAGCCGGAATAGTCTGACAGATACTTCTTCTGGCAAGGGCGGTGGTGTATACAGTGATGGTGATATGATACTATCTGGTTCACCGAATATAGCTGGAAACACAGCAGCTAATCTGTATCTTGCTTCTGACAAGCTTGTATCAGCATCGGGACTGGCTACAGGCGTGAGAATCAGTGTGAATAAAGAAATAGTTCAAAGCGGAACAACTCCGGTGACTATTACGAATGATATTGTAAAAGAAAACTATTTTGTTTCGGAGAACAGTGCATATGAAACAGGTATGAATTCCGAAGGATATGTTGTCATGAACTTAAAAGATCCTTCATTGATTCCATTGTACGCTTTAACGGTTGAAAACGGCACAGGTTCAGGTAATTATGCAGATAATACAACCATTACAATCATGGCAAATGCACCTGAAACTGGAAAAGCATTTGATAAGTGGGAACTGATATCGGGTGATGCAGTCATTGCGGATGTAAACAATGCTACAACTACTGTGACAACCAAAATATCGCCATCTCGCATTAAAGCTGTTTATAGGGATGAGACTCAGACCCCAGCACCAAAACCAAATCCGGAACCGACACCGAATCCGAATCCGGAGCCAACACCAACACCGAATCCGGAGCCAACACCAACACCGGATCCAGAGCCAAACCCAACACCGGCTCCAAATCCTACACCGGAAGCAACAACCCCAACACCGGATCCGAAACCGGCGACATCAACACCGGCTGCATCAACCACAACAGCACCGGCATCTTCGGCAGCTGCAGCACCGGCTCAGGTAACATATGATATTTTAGATGGAGCGGGCAGCTCATGGACGCAGAATACAGATGGAAGCCTTGCGATCAGAGGAAGCGGTGAGATTTCAAAATTCCGTGAGGTCAAGGTGGACGGAGTTACAGTTGATCCGGTCAACTATACGGTCACAGAAGGATCTACCATCATTACCTTCAAACCGGAATACCTTAAGAGTCTGTCAGCAGGAAATCATTCTTTTGGACTTGTCTGGACAGATGGAACAGCGGCAACCAACTTTACGGTAGCCGAAAACACTGACCAGAGTGCAAAATCTCCAAAGACAGGCGAAGATTTCAGCATGGCACTTTGTACAGCACTTCTGATGGTTTCATGCGCGGGACTTGCAGGAATCTTTGCGAAAAGAAAAAGAAACCATGCCAGATAAGGCATTGTACAAATAATTTTTTAAAATGAAAAATAAGCTGATTACAGAGATAAAAGTGGGCAGGAAATTTACAAAAAAATTCTATTTTTATCAAAAATATGAATAGTAGAAAGAGGAGATTCAAATGAAGAAAAAGTTATTAACAGCATTACTTGTTGGAGCAATGACTCTTAATATTACAGCATGTGGTGGTTCATCAGATGCAGCAGCACCAGCTGACAATGATCAGCAGACAACTACAACAGACACAGCAGCTGATGATGCAGCAGATACAGAAGAGGATGCAGTGGATGTGGAAGATGCAGCAGAAGCAGCAGACACAACAGAGGAAGAAGGAGTTTCCCTTCTTGATGTAACAGCAGATCTTGTTGATGCAGCATTATATGCAGTGGATGATGATAATACAGAGTATGTGATCACACTCTTTAGAGATCCGGATGGATATAGCTATGTTTCATTAATGATCGTTCCACAGGATGGACAGGGAGATGTCCTTTGTGGAGCATATGATGATTCTAATGTAACAAATGTTACAGATGAAGATAACATTGACTGGACTGAGATCAGCACAACAGATGTTTATACAGGTGATGATTTCTCAGCAGTATTCGTAGAAGCAGATGACGGTTCCGTTGCAATTGCAAATTCAGATTTTTCCCTTGTTATGGAAGGTCAGTATCTGACAGCTGATGAAGCAATCGCTTATATGGGAGCAGCAGCTAACTACATCAACTAGTTTTTTGAGATATGCGGAGTAATGGAAGAACGGTTGCTTCGCATATCCTTACATAATGTAATTCAAAAATCCTGCACACTTTTATCTCTGTAATCAGCACACATTTATTTATAAGCTGTAAAATTCGCATTGAGTTTTACAGCTTTTTGCGTATAGCAAAAAATCACCTTTTCGTTACGACAGTTGGCGGAAAAGGTTACGGTCTGCCTTTATTGTAGAAAAATTTCTCACTATCTCATATAAAAGTGTGATCATAAAGCATGAAACTCCAATAAAAATGTGAGAAGTGATACTATGGAACGATTTATTTAAAAAAAGTTGCTAGATTGGAAGAATTCTCCCTACCGCAAGCCTTTAATCTTGAAATGAATTTGTGACACCAGTGGTGACACAAATTAGCTGGACGAATCACTTGTTGATAATGTCGGGTTGTAAGAGTGATGAAGAGCATGAATTTTATATTCACCTTTGTATTAAGGAGAATTATTCTAAACGTCAGTTGGAGCGACAGCTAGACAGTGGATATTACGAAAGATATATGCCCCGTTATTGGAGCCAGAACAACCTACCTTACGAGGTGGATTTCCTCATTCAGCGGGAAAACGACATCTTCCCTGTGGAGGTCAAATCCGAAGCCAACACAACCAGCAAGAGTATGAAGAAGTTCAAGGAACTGTTCCCTGATAAGGTCAGGCTTCGCATCCGTTTCTCATTGGACAATCTGAATCTGGACGATGGTGTGCTGAATATCCCGCTGTTCATGGCAGATCAGGCGGATCGATTGATTGGGTTGGCATTGGAAAAGAGGAAGCAATAGAAACTGAAATTGGCACATTTATGGAATTGCTTTTTGCGGCAAAAAGGTTGAGATAGCAATGTAAAGCCTTCTGACCCATTCTGCGACATAAAATAAAAACGAAAAACCTGTTTATAAATTTAAAGGTGAATATGAAACTTCTTCGCATTACAGCAGAAGGATTGCTGTTATTCAAGGAAAAATTGGATTTCTCTCTTTACGTATGAGGTGAAAATGGCAACTAAGTTTACAATATGACACATTAAATAATTGCGAAACTCTCGAAAACCTAAATTGAATTGTGAGAAATTAACAAAAGACATGAAAGACACTGGGGAGCGGTCGGTACTTAGAAGGCAGGTGCGATGTTAATCGTGCCTGCCTTCTTAGTACCGTTACCAGCGACACGTAGCGAGAGCGTGTCTTGAATGTTTTTGTTAATTTTTCACAATTTAAAGAAGCCTACAAGGAGTTTCGCAATTGCCTAAATGTAACGCTAATTCTGTTTCTTAAAAAACGCTTTTGTTTCCCTGACAACAACTCCGCTCAATGCGAACAGTGCGATCATATTTGGCAGAGCCATCAGTCCGTTGAAAATATCGGCGATCGTCCACACAGCGCTGACGGTCATATACGGTCCGATAAATACTGCAAAAATATAAATCCAGCGGTAGACTTTCACATGTTTTAAATTACCGCCGCTTAAATATTCAAGACAGCGTTCGCTGTAATAATCCCAGCCGAGAATTGTTGTAAATGCAAAAAATACAAGGCAGAGCATTAATACAAAAGAGGACACGGCCGGAGGGAAAGGAAGTCCCTGCTGGAATGCGTAAGTGGTGACTTCCACACCTTCTAAGCCTTCGACCCGCCATGCGCCGGTTAAGACGATGGAGAGTCCGGTCAGTGTACAGATTACGATCGTGTCGATAAAAGTTCCGGTCATGCTGACAAGTCCCTGACGGGCAGGTTCTTTTGTCTGTGCAGCAGCTGCTGCGATCGGGGCGCTTCCGAGTCCTGCCTCATTTGAGAAAATACCGCGGGCAACACCTTTTTGCATAGCGACAAACATACTTCCGACAGCACCGCCGGTAACAGCTTTCGGTGTGAAAGCAGCGGTTACGATCACTTTAATAGCTGCAGGAATTTCAGTAATATTGCAGATGATCAGGATAACGGCAAAAGCAAAATAAAGGATCGCCATAAAAGGTACAACGATCTGGCTCACACTTGCGATCCGTTTTACACCGCCGATCAATACGGCTGCGACACAGACCGTCAGGATCAGGGATGCGATCACGACTGACCAGGAATATTCTCCGAGGAAAGGAAGGATCTTGACACAGTGTGCATTGTCCGGATCAAAGAAACCGTTGATCGCACTTGCGATACCATTGACCTGGCTGAAAGTTCCGATACCGAAAAGTCCGACACAGACACCGAAAAATGCAAAAAGCTTTGCAAGCCATTTCCAGTTTTTTCCCATTCCCTGTTCAATATAATAGAAAGGACCGCCAAGGCTGTGGCCGTCAGGAGCAACGACACGGTATTTGACAGCTAAAAGTCCTTCGGAATATTTGGTAGCCATTCCGAGAAAAGCGGCTGCGACCATCCAGAACAGAGCGCCCGGACCGCCGGCGCAGACAGCGGTTGCAACACCTACGATATTACCGGTACCGATCGTTGCGCTCAAAGCAGTACAGAGAGCTGCAAAACTGGAAATTTCGCCTTCTGCCTCTTCCTCATTCTGGATCATCCATTTCAGTGCAAGGGGAAGCTTCCGGATCTGTAACAGACCGAGGCGCACCGTAAGCAGCAGGCCGCCCGCCATGATCAGCACCATTAATGGCACACCCCAGACAAAATTGTCAACATTGACAAGAAAATCATTAATTACACTCCACATGTTTCTAATCCTCTATCTTTCTTTCAATATATACATCGAGTGCAGCAGTATCACAGAAAATATCTTGCAATGAAAATGGGATGATGACCGGAAACAGGATGAACTGACAGAAAAATATCCCATATAAAAATATATGGGATAGGAAGATACATAATCAGAAAACTTCATATAAAATGAAATCTTATGTGTGCAATTAAGATATCTTCTCTGTCCGCTTGCCTGAGAGATTCATACGAAAACGTATGTTGCACCTTCGGCCCCCGGTTCATCCGGGCGTCTCCAGAGAGTCGATCCATTTACAGTTGCACCGGTATGACCGGCACCTGAGAGTGTTACTCCTTCGGTAGACTTGCGTCGTTTTCCTGCAAACTTCATCTCGAAATTGTTGATTCAACTATATCGTGTAAGAATACAAATTGCAAGGAGGTTTTTCCTGTTTTCCTGCATTTATGCAAAAAAATAGGGAGAAAAAACTGATTCATAAGAAACGCTTATAAAAGAAAACAAGTATACGAAAATATAGGAAGAAGAATAAAACTGTCAAATTCTGAAAAAAATATAAAAAGTGTGAAAATGCCTTGATGTTTCGGAAATTTTGAGAGAAACTAAAAGAAGAATGACAACAGAGTAACAGGCAGAGATCCGTGCATCTTCGGAACGTGATCGCGGAGATATGGATTGATGATGAAAAAGTGTAAGAGAAGGGAGATTTTTTTATGCTGCAGGAATGGAAAGCAATGGAAAAACCGGAGGAGGAAGAGATCAAAGCGCGCCTTGTCGCTGCAAAAGAAAAGCTGGCAAAACAGCAGCTTTTGATCAAAGAGCAGAAGATACCGGTACTTGTGCTCATGGAAGGCTGGGGAACCGCCGGAAAAGGTTCTGTGATCGGTCAGGTGATCCAGAATATCGATCCGCGTTTTTTCAAGGTGGAATCAATGGGGGAAAAGAGTGAGGAGGAGTGCCGGAAGCCATTTTTATACCGCTATTTCAGACGGATCCCGGAAGAAGGAAAGTTCGTATTTCTCGATTCGGGCTGGATGGACGAGATCGTAAAAGACGAGCTGCACGGAAAACTTTCCGATGAGGATTATGCAAAACGGATCGAGAGTGTGCGACGTTTTGAGCGGCAGCTTACCGATAACGGTTATCTGGTCATGAAATTTTTCCTGCATATCCCGGAGAAAGAACAGGCAAAACGGATCGAACATTTAGAGCATGAAAAAGATACAGTCTGGCGTGTCAGCAAAAATGATCTCTGGCAGAACCGGCATTATGAGAAGTGCGAAGAGGCATTTTCTTCCTATATGAAGAACACGAATCTGCCGTCTGCGCCGTGGTACATTATTGATGCAAAGTCGAGAAAATGGACGGAACTTCAGGTTTTAGAGACATTGACACAGGGAATCGAGATTGCGCTGAGTAATCAGAAGCTGGCAGTACCTCTTTTGCAGAACGTTTTTCCGTTAGTGCGGATGCCGCTTTTGGCAGAAGTGCCTTTGGACAAAGAGATTGAGGCGGATGAGTACCGCAAAGAACTGAAAGAACTGCAGAACCGGCTCGGTGAGCTGCACAACCGTCTTTACCGGAAAAAAGTGCCGGTCATCATTGCCTATGAGGGCTGGGATGCAGCAGGAAAAGGAGGCAACATTAAACGGATCGCAGGAGCGCTCGACCCGCGCGGTTACGAAGTTCATCCGATCGCAAGCCCGGAACCTCATGAGAAAGCAAGACATTACCTGTGGCGTTTCTGGACGAGACTGCCGAAAACAGGACATATCGCTATTTTTGACCGCACCTGGTACGGAAGAGTGATGGTGGAGCGTCTGGAGGGATTTTGCAGTGAAAATGACTGGATGCGTGCCTACAATGAGATCAACGAATTTGAAAAAGAACTTCACGACTGGGGCGCTGTGATCATCAAATTCTGGGTGCAGATCGACAAAGATACGCAGCTTGAGCGTTTTAATGAGAGACAGAATACACCGGAAAAACAGTGGAAGATCACGGACGAGGACTGGCGCAACCGTGACAAATGGGATGCGTATGAGACAGCAGTCAATGAGATGATCCAAAAGACCAGCACCTCCTATGCTCCGTGGCATATTTTAGAGTCTGTCGACAAGAAATATGCCCGGATCAAAGCTCTTAAGATCGTTGTGGAGGAGCTGGAGAAGGTGTTGGGGTAAAGGATAATATTATGCCAGTTCAGCTTCCAGCTTATTAATATGTTTAAATTCAACGATCACCATGCTAAGGCCGACTGCAAAGGACAGAAGGTCGGCGATCGGTCCAGCATAAAGTACCCCCATAATGCCGAAAAAATGCGGCAGTGCAACGATAAGCGGCAGCAGGAACAGGATCTGTCTGGTCAGGGAGAGGAAAGTTCCCTTGTATGCTTTTCCGATGGAACTGAAAAACGTCGAGGAGATCGGCTGCAAAAAGTTTAACCAGGTGAAGAACAGGAAGGCTCGGAAATAGTTGACACCGAACTCAAAATATTCTTCGCTTCCGCTTCCGAACAGACCAAGGATCTGTCTCGGGAAAAGCTGGAACAGCAAAAAGGAAATAATGGATACAACCGCACCGACTGACGCTGCGAGAAGGAAAGCGTCCTTCACCCGTTTGTATTGCTTTGCACCGTAATTAAAACTTTCAATTGGCTGGCTGCCCTGGGACAGTCCGATAATAATAGAAAAATAAAGCTGGTTTACCTTCATGACAATTCCGGCACAGGCAATCGGGATGGATTCGCCATAAACCGACTGTGCGCCGTAGTGTTTTAACAGGTTGTTCATGACGATCTGCACGATCATCATGGCAATCTGGTTAATGCCTGAGGACATGCCGAGGGAACAGATCTGTGCGAGAACTTTCCCGGAAGGGATAAAATGCTGTTTTTCTAATGTCACAGTGCGGTAATGCATGAGGTAACGGATCGCGATCGCAGCGGAGATGATCTGTCCGATGACAGTCGCCCAAGCAGCACCGTACATTCCCCATTGGAAACCGAATACGAACAGTGCGTCTAAGACAATATTAATGACAGCACCTGAAACCGTGACAAACATTGCCATTTTTGGGCTGCCGTCCGCACGGATCAGGTGACCGCTTCCGATGGTTAAAATCAGAAATGGAAAACCGACCGCTGTGACGCGGACATATTGCTCTGCCAGTGAGAGTACATCTGCCGGGGAACCAAAGAGCACTAACAGTGGATTTAAAAACAGTTCGGTGATAAGCAGTAAAAGAAATCCGAGTGAGAGCAGCATAGTGATGGAGTTGCCGATATAATAAGGAGCTTCCTCTTTTCGTCCAGCGCCCATATGAAGGTTAAAGCTTGCTGCTCCGCCGATCCCAAAAAGCAGTGCCAGCGAAGTGCAGAGCATAGAGAGTGGAAAGGCGATATTGGTTGCAGCATTTCCGAGCGTGCCGACTGCATTTCCGATAAAAAGCTGGTCAGCGATATTGTAAACGGCGCTGACAAGCATTGCGATGATGCTTGGAATAGCAAAACGTGCCACCAGCGTGGAAATCCTATCGGTACCAAGTGGATTTGTCATTTGTTTTTTCTGTGTCATGTTGATAAACTCCTTTTTTTATAAAATTCAGGTGCCAAAATGTCTGTATTTTCATTTATAATATCAAATTGTACATCAAAAATTGTGAATCATTTGAAACCAGAAAAATTGTAAGTCTGCTAACATTTTCTGTCAAGAATAAAAAATTATAAAATGTCTCTGAAATTTTTATGAAAGAATCACGGAAAGGCTTTACCAAACCGAAGAACGCAGATAAAATGGAACTCATAAAGCAAGCGAAAAACAGGAGAAGCAGATATTGAATACAACCAAAATCGCACTGGAAGCGTCATTGAAAGAACTTTTGAAAAAGAAACCTTTTGATAAGATCACCATCGCAGATCTGACAGAGGACTGTGGGATCAGCCGTATGGCATTTTACTATCATTTCAAGGATATCTATGATCTGGTGGAGTGGGCATGTGTGGAAGACGGCAAAAAAGCCCTTCGGGATAAGAAAACTTACGATACCTGGCAGGAGGGGTTTGCCCAGATTTTTGAGGCGGTACTGGAAAACAAGCCGTTTATTATGAACGTCTATCATTCGGTGAACCGTGAAAAGATCGAGAGCTTTCTATACAAACTGACATACCAGCTGATTGCGGATGTTGTCGAGGAAAAATGCTCCAGAGATCATCTGCCGGAAACAGATAAACAGTTTATTGCTGATTTTTACAAATACGGTTTTGTCGGCATCATGTTAGACTGGATCGACCGTGGAATGAAAGAGGATTATCAGAAAATCGTAGATCTGCTCGCAGTGACGTTGCATGGCAATATTGCCAATTCCATTCGGAATTTTGAACAGGAGAATGAAAAAATGTAATTCATGACAATAAAATGAAAACGATCTTTTTATCAAAAAAGGTGAAGTGATAAAATTTTTATCATTTCACCTTTTTTGTAAATTGGCAATCATTTTGGGGCAAGCTATCATAGAGACATCAAAAAACAGATTAGACAATTGCGAAACTCGTGAAAGCGTAAATTGAACAATTTAAAGAAGATTATGAAGAGTTTCGCAAACGCCTAAAAAGAGGATCGATGAAAGGAGAAATGAACCATGGAAAAGAAAAACATTGGACTTGGAGTAGCTGCACTTGCAGCAGGCGCAGGAGTCGTGGCACTTGCCGCAAAGAATCATAAGGATAACGTCAAAAATGAGGTGAAAAAAGCGGCAGCAAATGCGCCTGAGCAGGAATACCGCAACACAGAGCGTGGGAAAAATGAAAAAAACAGCAAAGGCATTTATTATACCAACGGTAACTATGAAGCTTTTGCAAGACCAAAGAAACCGCAGGGGGTTGACGAAAAAAGTGCATATATAGTAGGAAGTGGTCTTGCTTCTCTGGCAGCAGCCTGCTTTCTGGTAAGAGATGGACAGATGCCGGGAGATCACATCCATATTTTGGAGGCAATGGACATTGCAGGTGGAGCATGTGATGGCATTTATGATGCGACCAGAGGTTATGTAATGCGTGGCGGACGTGAGATGGAAAATCATTTTGAGTGTCTGTGGGATTTATTCCGGAGCATTCCATCCATTGAGACACCGGGAGTCTCCGTTCTGGATGAGTATTACTGGTTAAATAAAGAAGATCCAAACTATTCTCTCTGCCGTGCAACGGAAAAACAGGGAAAAGATGCGCACACTGATGGAAAATTTAACTTAAGTCAGAAAGGCTGCATGGAGATCATGAAACTTTTCATGACAAAAGACGAGGATCTTTACGATAAGACGATCGAGGATGTATTTGATGATGAGGTATTTGATTCCACATTCTGGCTGTATTGGAGAACCATGTTTGCGTTTGAAAACTGGCACAGTGCATTGGAAATGAAACTTTATTTCCAGCGTTTTATTCATCATATCGCCGGACTGCCGGATTTCTCAGCACTGAAATTCACAAAATACAATCAGTATGAATCACTGATCCTTCCAATGCAGAAGTATCTCGAGGAAGCAGGTGTTGATTTTCAGTTTAATACAGAAGTGATCAATGTTATTTTTGAGATCAAAGATGGAAAGAAAGTGGCAAAAACAATCGAGTGTAAGGTAAAAGGTGTGGAAGAGGGCATCACATTAACAGAAAACGATCTCGTATTTGTCACAAACGGAAGCTGTACCGAGGGAACTATTTACGGAGACCAGAATCATGCGCCAAACGGCGATGCCGAGGTTCGTACAAGCGGCTGTTGGAATTTATGGAAAAATATTGCAAAACAGGATCCATCATTCGGACACCCGGAGAAATTCTGCTCTGATATTGCAAAAACAAACTGGGAATCTGCAACCGTCACAACATTAGATGATAAGATCATTCCTTATATTATGGATATCTGTAAGAGAGATCCGAGAACCGGAAAAGTTGTGACAGGCGGTATCGTGAGCTGCCAGGATTCCAGCTGGCTGTTAAGCTGGACGATCAACCGTCAGGGACAGTTCAAAGAGCAGGATAAAAATCAGGTCTGCGTATGGGTTTATGGATTATTTACCGATGTACCGGGCGATTATATTAAGAAACCAATGAAAGAATGTACCGGAAAAGAGATCACAGAAGAGTGGCTTTATCATCTGGGTGTTCCGACAGAAAAAATCGGAGAGCTTGCTGAACACAGCGCCATCTGTGTTCCAACCATGATGCCATATATCACAGCATTCTTTATGCCAAGAACCAAAGGGGACAGACCGGATGTCATCCCGGACGGCTGCGTGAACTTTGCATTCTTAGGACAGTTTGCAGAGACTCCGAGAGATACCGTATTCACAACAGAGTATTCTGTGAGAACAGCAATGGAAGCTGTTTATGGATTGCTTGGTGTAGACCGTGGTGTGCCTGAAGTCTGGGGAAGTGTTTATGATATCCGCGAACTCTTAGACAGCAGCGTAAAACTCATGGACGGAAAGTCTCCACTTGAGATCTCATTGCCGGGACCGTTAAACGCATTGAAGAAACCATTGCTCCGTGTGGTAAAAGGAACTGTCATTGAAAAAGTACTGCGGGATCATAATGTGATCAAAGAAGGTATGATCTGATTTTTTGCCGAAAAAGATATGCCATAAAAATGTATTTATGGTTGTAAAAGATATGTCGCAAAAAATGTATTTATGGTTGTAAAAGATATGTCGTAAAACATGTATTTATGATCGTAAAAGATATGTCATAAAAAATGTAATTTTTTGTCAAAAAAGATGTTGACAAATGAAATGTGGTTTGTTATTATTAACGAGCTGTCGCAAGTAAGTGATAACAAACCACTTCAAAACGAAGCAAAACAAAATAAA
>ERZ839947.216-NODE-216-length-84972-cov-6.753842_pt1 | contig 84972 bp, 84 predicted proteins | sample MGYA00519908_ERZ839947 | MGnify/ENA primary metagenome ERZ839947 (study PRJEB31850, sample SAMEA3708857) | human gut metagenome | biome: human gut; feature: human-associated habitat; material: faeces | place: China | collected 2014 ... | reverse complement strand
CTGGTAGGTCAGCAAATTGGGGTTTCCGATTATGTGGAACTTTCGCAGGAACGTATCAATCTGTTTGCTGATGCTACGTTGGATCATCAGTGGATACATGTAGATACGGAACGTGCTAAAACAGAGAGCCATTTCAAGACTACTATTGCGCATGGTTATCTCACTTTGTCTATGTTGCCGTATCTGTGGAACCAGATTATTGAGGTGAACAACTTGAAGATGATGGTTAATTATGGTATGGATCAGATGAAGTTCGGTCAGGCGGTATTGTCGGGACAAAGTATTCGTTTGGTTGCGAAACTGCACTCATTGACAAACTTGCGCGGTGTGGCAAAGGCTGAGATTAAATTTACGATTGAGATAAAAGACCAACCGAAGAAGGCACTTGATGGAATTGCAGTGTTCTTGTATTATTTCAATTAAAATTCTTTCATTATAAATTACACGGATATTCACAGATTTAATGATGAAGCTTCAATAAAGCTCTTCTTCTTAATCTGTGAATATCCGTGTAATTTGTGATGTATTCTTTATTTCTTCCTGATATATTCCTGCCATAAATGACGAATAGCCGCTACCGGATGATACAACAACATTCTTGGCCCTGCCCATCTCATGATTTCTCTCATCCGTTCCCGCATCTCCGGTTTGTAACAATGTATGGTACAGAGTCGGCAAGTACCTTTCTTTTCTCCGAATGGACAACGTGGCAACCGTGCATGTGCATATTCCAACACTTCCCTGCATTGCGGGCACAAAGTTTCGTTCCCCTCTTTCTTCCGGCAGTAGAGGCGGATCATTTGTTCCACGGTTTGTTTTTCCTGTTCGATGCGGGACATTATTTATGCTTGCCAGCGTTTCAATTTCGGAAACTCTTGCTTCATCATCGCAATAGCTTCTTCTTTAGTAACTTTCTGTTCCGAGTCTTTATTGAATTCTTCTACAAACTGGGCACAATGTTCTATCATTTCATCCATGGTGCAGTCTTGTGCGAATTTACCTTGTTGATAGCAATAAGTGCAATAATCTGCGCTGAGGCTACCGTCAGCATTTGTTCCGCATACTTCATCGGATGTGAGCGGCATTCCGCAACTTTGGCAAAATTTCATTTCCATAATAATTTTATTTTAATAATATTAATTTATTGATTATATCTGGGAGATAAGCTTTTATATTTTTCAAAGCCATTATCCTGACTTTTATAAATGATTGTATCGATAAAATAAAGATGCCCGTCATTTCCTACTAATACATTATTAGGAAGAGCATCGAATATATCATAATTGCCATTTGAGAAAAAATCACCATCTAATTCAGAACTGAATCCCATTTTATTAAGCTCTTCTTCTATTTCGGGTTCAGTAGCTTCACGCATAGCTACAATAAATGGTTGTGAAAGTACGGCACAAACTTTTTCGGCTTTATTATATGCAAAACCTATTAGTTTATAAGAACAATCTGGAAAATAAATGTTGTGAATCCTTATACGCTCAAAAAACTGAGAGAGATTGTCATCTGAGTAGCGAAAATCATTTAATTTGTAAACAGTAGTGCTATTCTCTATTGATAGATATACTTCATTTTCAGATCCTCTATCAGAAAATATTCCTATTGTATTAATATCTTCTATCCAATACCCTTTGTCTCTTGCGAATCTTTCGAGGTTTGCAATCTGGACTCCCTTAACGACCGTTGTTCCCGCAATTGCTTGAATTGATTCAAGCACTCCTCGCGCGACATTGGATGCTTCCTCCAATAAGCAATGGATTTCATTTTCTTCGCTATGGCTTGGCGATGATATTGATTCAGTTTTTCCATATTGTTTGTTTTTATTATACATATAATGCAAAGATACTGTTTTTGTTCTTTCCTTAATTATCGTAGCAGCAATTTTTTCAGTAAACCTTCATTCAACAGGTGCACTGTTTCGAACTTTCCATTATAGAATACAGCCCAATTATTAAAGATGCAAGGCAGTTGTTTAGCTTTCTCCAAAGTATCTATCTCTACCAACCGGAGAGGTATTTGATTGTTCTCGCAATAATTGTATATCTGTTCGATACAATTGGGAATATAGGGACATTGCACACCGTAATAGATGGTCAGTTCTTTGCCCTCAATGCTCTGTTTCCGCACGTTTGATGTGAATTGCGGTTGGGTGCCGTCAAAGGAAAGAGTTAATAATTCATATTCGTCATTGATAGTATCCACTACTTTGAAGCCATATTTCAACATGAACTTCTTTTCTGATAAGAAAGGTTTCTTCTTTTTGGAAGAAAGGAGGCAGATGCCGGATTTTCCTTGCGCTTTTGCGTCGTCGATGCACGATTGTAACAATTCCTTTCCGTATCCCTTTCCTTTGTAACTGCCGGATACCCACAGGCAATAAATATAGAAATAATTATCACCAGTTACGGGAACCCAGGCTTTTTCCAACGGGGCATACTCGATGAACACCTTTCCTTGCGCATCCAGTTTGCGGAAGACGTGTCCTTCTTTGATACGCTTTGCCAGCCAGTTGCGTTTATCGTTTACGCCAGTCTGGTGTTTTTTGTCTGCAATGGCGCAACATAGGTGTTCGCTCATTACGTTCTCAGGGGTCAGTGTGATGAATGCCATACTTTTATCCATTCTTGCTAATTTTAAGATAAACCATATCTTTCAGAAGCTTTCCATCTTCATACATGGGATGATCGTAGTTGTCAGTAAAAAAGTTGGGTATGCGGTGCGAGTAGGTAAATCCGCATTGTTTGTAGAAATCCTCTGTGTACGTATCTTCTGCTGTACCTACCAATAGCGTATGATAACGATCTTTGTAGTGCTCCAATAGAAATTCTATCAGCCGTTTTCCATATCCTTTTCGTTGGTAGTGGGGATAAGTGGCGATGTTCTTGATTTCATAGACTCCGTTTCCTTCATCTGTTATCACACACGCCGCCTTTAAGTCGCCGTCGTAGAGAGCGTACATTTCTCCCCGTTCCAGGTAGAGATCTATCATGGACTCTTGTTCGTCGGCAAGTAGCAGTAGTTCGAGGAACTCCTTTTTGTTCTTTAAAATAGGGACGATGTTTATCATTCGTGTAGATTTAATTGTTCTTGAATCACCTCAAAGGTAGGCAATTGGTATGAGAAAGACAAATTTTGCTACCAAGTTGAAAAACATTATTCCGAAATTTGCTACTTATAATTAATTTCTGTTCTTTCGTACGGGAATTTATGGTTGCCCGATAATGGTCTATGCTTTTTAGGGAGAGCGAGTTTTCCAAGTCAATTCATTGGGGGGATGAGATTAAAAGTAGTCAACCTATGTAAGAAGACTATGTGCTCAATATCAGTAGATTATGATTCTCAGTTGTTCTCACTATATTGAGAATCTTGTCTCACTGTGATGAGTATTTATTCTCATCGCATTGAGAAGTTCTTCTCATCGTATTGAGAATACTTTCTCTTTATGTTGAGAAAATCTTCATTATAGGCATCCTGTTTCCGACTGATAAGTATTGTATTGCAAAGTAATATAGGTTATGGATAAAACATCCTTTGGAGAAGAAGTATATAGCGTTGTCGCCTCTATCCCTCCGGGACGGGTGCTGACGTATGGACAGATTGCTTATCTTATAGGTAAGCCCCAGTGTTCACGTATGGTGGGGCAGGCCATGCATAACGCACCTGAGGAACAAAATCTGCCTTGCCACCGGGTAGTGAATAGTCAGGGACGACTGGCCCCTTTCTGGCCCGAACAACGGGAGTTGCTGGAAAAAGAGGGTACCGTCTTTAAGAAGAACGGATGCGTAGATATCAAGGCATCCGGTTGGGAAATACTGAAGGAGGTTATTTCTTAGCGAATATATTGATGAGCAGCGAACAACTTGTCAGCAAGATACCTGTTCCCACCACTCCCGTCCAGCCGAACCATTGCCAGAAGGTTCCGGCAAGGAAAGTTCCGGTGGAACCGCCAATGAAATAGGTAGTCATGAAAATAGTATTGATGCGATTGGATGCCTGCGGACAAAGGGCAAACGCACTTGTCTGATTACTGAGCTGGATGCATTGCATCCCTATATCTATCAACAGAATACCGGCTATGATACCTGCATAACTATATTGTCCCGCATAGAGCACTATCCATGCGCTGATTATCAGCGAACATCCTATATAAGTAAGCCGTTTCACCCCGACCGTATTGATGAATCTTCCGATGGAAGAAGCGGTCAGTGCCCCGGCTATGCCGCAAAGACCCAACATTCCTATGATATTGTTTCCCGCAAAGAAAGGCGCCTGCTCCATCTTGAAAGCCAGACAACTCCACATGGCAAGGAACGATCCGAACGAGAAACCTGCACGCAACGAAGCTATGCGGAGTTGGGGATACTTCTTGACGATGGAAAACAAGGATTTCATCAGTCCGGCATAACTTCCCTGATAATTGGAAGGAAGGTCCGGGAGTATCCTTATTATAATAAGCAAACAAACGACCATCAATCCCGCGGCAATGAAGTAGATAAACCGCCAGCCCATGTATTCGCCTACAATGCCGCTTACTACACGCGAAGCAAGAATACCCGTCAGTAGTCCCGAAAGGATAATACCTACATTCTTTCCTTTGGTTTCGGGAGTGGAATATTGTGCCGCAAGGGGCATGAATATCTGGGGTATAACCGAACAGGCACCCGTCAGCAGAGAAGCGAACAGTATCAGGTGGATATTGGGAGCTAAAGCAATGGTGAGCAGTGAGACTACCAGAATGGAAATATTTACGAGGATAATATTTCTTCTGCGGTATAAATCTCCCAGTGGAATGATGAACAATAGTCCGATGGCATATCCTATCTGCGAGCACATGGCTATCAGATTGGCGGTGAACTCACTGATGTTCAGGTCACGGCTGATACGGTTCAGTAGTGGTTGGTTGTAGTATATGTTGGCTACCGTTACGCCTGAGATGATGGCCAGCGTCCAAAGCAGGGACGAGGGTACTCCTTGATTTTCTTTTAGTTCCAATTTCATGCCGCAAAGGTAGTAATTTCATGAAAAATAAACATGCATAATGATCAATGATTCATATACAGGGGCATCAGGCGATGGTAGGCTTTCAGATATTTCCTGAGTCTGGTGACTTCTTTTTCTCCGATGCAGGGCATGCGGCGCACATCCATATTATCCGTCAGATCATGAATCTTAACGGCAACGGCTATGGGATTGGAGGCACATCTTTCGACGTATTCTTCGTAATCTTCCTTATCGGAGGTCTTTGTGACACACCGCACGGCTTCAATGATTTCGGCAGAGAATCCTTCCTTTTCCAGGTCTTCGAACGTCCATTCCGTATCTTCTACAACATCGTGTAGAATACCGACAATCCTTTCTTTCAGATTCCGTCCCATATTCATTACGCGGATGGGATGATGCAGATATTCCTGTCCGTATTTGTCTTTTTGTCCTTTGTGGGCTTCGGTGGCAATAGCGATGGCATGTGAGAGAAGATGATTGTCCATAAGATTTTTTTTAGAATTGTTCGATACAAAGTTACTGAAATCTGTTATTAAATATAAGAGAGGCTTATTATTAAAATTGTATATTAACCCAATAAATGAAACAGATTATGAATATAGAACATTTTCCGGAGAAAAAAGTTTTTCAGACCGTAGTCGATGGAGAGACTGCCCGCCTGATGTATCATGTAGCTGACGGTACTTTGGATGTGCGCCACACGATTGTACCCGGTGAAATAGGTGGTAGGGGAATTGCCTCTGCTTTAGTAAAGGCAGCCTATGATTATGCATTGGCTAATGAACTGGTGCCTGTGGCAACCTGTTCCTATGCCGTGAAGTGGCTGGAAAGGCATCCTGAATATAATGGAAAGACGGGAAAGGATTATGCGGGGGAGGGGACTTGTGCATTATAGAAACTCCTTAAAACTTTGAGCAGCCATATATTATCTATATGTGGCTGCTCAAAATTTATTCACTTAATTATTTTGATTGATAAGGTTTATCACAACCTTTACCATTATATCTTTTTCTTCTGTTCTGCTTTCTGCAATCATTAATGTAAGGGCGACTAATGTGTTGTTGCTTATTAACCGGGAACCATCAGGTTTATATAAAATTCTGTTTTTTTCGAGAAACCATAGGAATAGAAAAGCAGCAATGCGTTTGTTTCCATCGCTAAATGAATGGTTTTTTACAACTAAATAAAAAAGCATGGCCGCTTTTTCTTCAATGCTGGGATAAAGTTCTTTTCCATCAAATGTCTGATAGATAGTATTGATGGAGCTATGAAATGATTGGTCCTTTTCATTTCCGAATAAGCCACTACTTCCAAATTTCTTTTGCAGAATGTGTATTGCCGCCATTGCCTCTTCGTATGTAGCCCGGAAAGAGGTGGTTCGTGTAGTTGCTTCTACTTCTAATCTCTGATATTCATACTTATCCAAGGTATCTAAGCCGTATGTGTAATCGGTAATAACATGTAATAACCCATTGGCTTCATTCAAGGTTAATTCTTTGTGTTCGATTACATTGGATAGTAATCTTACGGTATTCTTCAAATCAGCTAATTGTTGTGCTTTAGCCTGTTCATTAATAACATAACCTTTGATTAGGTATTCTTTCAGAACTTTATTAGCCCAAATACGAAACTGGATACCTTGTTGTGATTTTACGCGGTAGCCAATAGAGGTTGTCATTTCGAGATTGTAATATTCTACCTGATAAGTTTTTCCATCGGTAGCAGTTGTCGCAAATTTTGCGACAACTGGAATTTCTTTTAGTTCTTCCTTTAGTGCATTAGTGATATGCTTGCCAATAGTTTTTACATCACGGTCAAACAGTTCAGCCATTTGTTGGCGATTAATCCATACCGTTTCATTTTCCAGTCTCACATCTATCAAAGTTTGTCCATCCTTAGTCTGGTAGATGATAATATTTCCTTTGTCGTTCATTTTTTATTCTTTTTAAATACGAATTTGTAAAGGTAAGCATTTTCTTCTTTGCTGCCTTCGGATTTTTCTCTATCTTGCTTCCGTTTTTAATCATTCACTAAAGAAAAACAGAATATGAAGAAATATATAGGAGCGCACGTAAGTGCGAGTGGGGGAGTTGAGATAGCTCCTGTTAATGCGCATGAGATAGGTGCGAATGCATTTGCTTTGTTTACAAAGAACCAACGGCAATGGGTGGCCAAACCTCTGGCCGAAGAAAGTATTCGCGGATTTAAAGACAATTGTGAGAAATACTCTTTTGATGCCCGCTATATCTTGCCTCATGATAGTTATTTAATCAATCTGGGACATCCTGAAGAAGAAGGATTGGAGAAAAGCCGTGCCGCATTTTTGGATGAAATGCAACGTTGTGAGCAATTAGGTCTGAAGCTTCTGAATTTCCATCCGGGCAGTCATCTGAATAAAATTTCAATAGAGGAATGTCTGGATAAGGTGGCAGAATCTATCAATATAACATTGAGTAAAACGAAAGGGGTGACTGCTGTTATTGAGAATACAGCCGGACAAGGAAGCAATGTTGGTAATGAGTTCTGGCAACTAAAGCATATCATTGATCGTGTAGATGATAAATCCCGTGTAGGTGTATGCTTGGATACTTGTCATACTTACTCGGCAGGATATGATATCGTAAAGGAATATGATAAAGTGTTTCAGGAGTTTGATGAAGTAGTTGGATTTAACTATTTGCGGGGTATCCACCTGAATGATACTAAGAAAGAATTGGGTAGCCATGTAGACCGCCATGACAGCATAGGGAAAGGCTTGTTAGGCATAGACTTCTTTAAGCGTTTTATGAAAGATGAACGGTTTAATGATATGCCTGTTATTCTAGAAACGCCGGATGAGAGTTTATGGGCGGACGAGATAAAGTTGTTACGTAGTTTTGAAGAATAGATACACGGACGACGCGGACTAAAACGGACGAACACGGATTTTCTTAATTCATAATAAGAAGTCCGTGTTCGTCCGTTTAGTCCGCGTCGTCCGCGTATCCTTATTGATTTACCTTCACATTATTCCATTCAGATGACGGAATGATCGACTTGTCATACTCACCATCTTTCGCTTTAATATTCAGATTTTCAAATTTGAAATTCGCCAGTTTGTACTGCTCGGATGCACTTACGTTGAAAAAGACGTCACATTCAAAGTCTATATTACGCATTGTTACATGATCCGAGTAAGACATCGGAATATCTTTACGGTCTTTCAGGTCAAAGAACTGAGTCCACGGCTTGATATATAGGAAGCTTTTGGCATTTCCTTTAATATCCTCCACAAGGATATATTCATAATTTTGGGGAGTATCGGCACGCATCTTCAACCACAACAGACGGCTTGCCTGATTGATGGTACAACGACGGAGAATAATATTGCGGTTATGGATAGATTCGCTACCGCAAGTCAGTGCACTATGGCAGAAACCGTACGTACAATCTTCTATAATAATATTAGTGTTACTTCCGTTGTTAGAATCCTTATCAGCCCAGGGGCCTTTTCCACCTTTAAGAGCAATAGCATCATCGTTTACAGAAAGATAGCAGTTCTTAACCAACACATTGTTGCATACATCAATATCTATGGCATCCGTGCTGGGTGCCTTAACAGGAGCAGCCGGAGAGAAAATATATAGACCTAATAACTTCACATTGTTACATTTGTAAATGTGTGTCGTCCAGAAAGGAGAGTTGATGAGGCGTACACCGGAAAGCTGTACATCATTGCTATTGGAAATGTGCATCAGGCGCGGACGCAACTCATCCATATTCGTGCATTTCGGAATAACGGTGCGGCGCAACCAGAAAGATTTCCAATAGCGTAGTCCGTTGCCATTAATGGTTCCCTTACCGGAAATGATGAAACCATCTACTTTGTCGGCATTCACCAGTGCGGCAAAGTATTTAAGTGATTGCCCCTCGATGCGGGTGTTGATTATAGGGAAGTTGCTGATATCATCGCTACCTTTCAATACTGCTCCTTCTTCCAGATAAAGGTGTGTTTTAGGCTTGAAAAAGAGTGCACCGCTCAGATAGGTACCTTTCGGGATGATGATCACACCGCCACCTTTGGATGATGCCTGGTCGATAACCGCCTGAATTTTCTCTGTTTGAAGTAAGGTGCTGTCATTCACCACACCATGATCAGTAATCTTATATTTACCGCCAAGGGTTTCGATATTTACAATTTCGTTCTGTCTGAACCAGTCGGGAATAAGGGTACCATCGGGAAATTTCTCTTGTCCAAAAGATGGCAGGCAGAAAAGCAAACTACATATTAAAGTTACGAATTTCATGGTCTTTATCATTAATTGAGTTAATAGTGTCTTGATCGGATCGATTTATCCGTTTGCAAAAATAGGGATTAAAATCTACATGCTGCTTATGCGGATAAGCCCATTTCCTAAGTTATTTGTTGGTTTATATAGGCTTTTTGATTCTTTCTCATTTTGGTAGGCACCCTTTCAAAATGGAAAGGTACGTAGTTTGGGAATCTTGTATGCCGGATAATATATATAATTGTAGATTAATCTATTATAGATATTCCTTTCATTTTGGCATGGTATTGGTTGGATATGGAGCATTTAAACTTTTACGAATGGAATATGAATGGGTGTATTAATAGTAAAATGATAGGTCGTGTACTGGGCGTTTTACTTCTCATTGAAATGGGGATGCTACTACTATGCGGTGGAATATCATTCTGTTATGGAGAAAATGATTATATCTATTTCCTTTATACCTGCGGCGTCAATGTTGTGGCGGGAATTCTCCTTTTACTTTATGGGCGCGGTGCGGAAAATAAGATGAATCGGAGGGACGGATATTGCGTCGTGAGCCTTTCTTGGTTGTTTTTTACGATCTTCGGTATGCTTCCTTTTTATCTGAGTGGTAGTGTAGATACAATTGCAAATGCCTTTTTTGAGACGATGTCGGGCTTTACCACTACCGGAGCCACCATTTTGGACGATATTGAATCTTTGTCTCATGGTATGCTGTTTTGGCGAAGCCTTACACAATGGATTGGTGGTCTGGGTATTGTATTCTTTACGATTGCCATTCTACCCATATTCACAAGTGGGGGCGTCCAGCTTTTCTCTGCCGAGTCTACAGGGGTTATTCATAACCGTACCCATCCTAAAATCAATGTGATGGCTAAATGGTTGTGGGCGGTGTATTTAATTCTGACCTTACTTGAAACTATTTTGTTGATGTTCGGTGGCATGAATCTATTTGATGCCATTTGCCACTCATTCACTACTACGGCTACAGGCGGTTATTCTACAAAACAAGCAAGTATTTCTTATTGGAACTCGCCTTTTATAGAATATGTGGTGTCTGTATTCATGTTACTTTCAAGTATGAATTTTGCCCTGTTCCTGATGTGTCTGAAAGGGAAGGTAGGGAAAATATTTAAGGATGAGGAAGTGCGTTGGTTTTTAGGTTCAGTAGCTATTCTGACCGGAATGATGACGATAGCTCTTGTCTTTCATAATCATTATGATTGGGAGTTGGCATTCAGGAAATCTCTTTTCCAGGTTACTACCGTACATACTTCTTGTGGTTTTGCTACGGACGATTATAACTTATGGCCTCCTTTCACCTGGTTATTGCTATTCATTGCCATGTTGTCCGGTGGATGTACAGGTTCTACGAGTGGAGGTATCAAGAACATGAGACTACTCATCGTGGCACGGGCCATCCGTAACGAATTCAAGCATTTACTACATCCTAATGCCGTGCTTCCGGTACGTGTGAACCAACGTACGGTTTCTTCTTCTATCGTTTCTACTGTAGTGATTTTTATTGTTTTCTATTTCATTATAATCCTAGCAGGATGGACTATCCTATTGTTTCTGGGAGTAGGTTTTACGGAGTCCGTCAGTACAGTTATATCCAGTATAGGTAATGTGGGGCCGGGACTTGGGGCTTTTGGCCCGGCTTATTCATGGAATGCATTGCCCGATGCGGCTAAATGGGTGCTTTCCTTTTTGATGCTGATCGGTCGTCTGGAATTGTTTAGTGTGTTGCTTTTGTTCTATCCGAGCTTTTGGAAAAAGCAATAATCAGAAGTCTGCTTTTTCCGTAACGCACATGGACTGCCCGTTGACGGGATGGGTAAACTCTATGGATTCAGCGTGCAGATAGAGCCTTTTGTCTTTCTTTCCATAAAGCTCGTCGCCTATGATAGGGCAATGCAGTCCTGACGGATGTGCTGCATGCACGCGAAGTTGGTGAGTACGTCCCGTATGGGGATAAAAGGCTATACGTGTATATTTATCTGTACGTTCGAGAACCTGATAATAAGTGATGGCAGGCTTGCCATATTGTGTGTCTACCATTTGCCGGGGACGGTCCAATGGATTGGGGCAAAGCGGTAGTTCAATAGTGCTCTCATCTTCCGGGACGATGCCATCGAGCAAGGCTATGTACTTCTTCCGGATACTACGATTCTTGAATTGTGCCTGTAAGTGTTGGTGCGTCTTCTTATCTTTGGCAATGATTAAAAGTCCCGATGTAGCCATATCCAGCCTATGTACGATCATGGGACCCTCTGCTTCCGGATAAGCTTCTCTTGCCAGGTCGTATATGGATGTTTGTCTTTCTTTTCCGGGTACTGAAAGCATTCCGGCAGGCTTATTAATAATCAGTAGCCATTGGTCTTCATAAACTATATTCAATTTTTCATTGCCTCGTTCCGCCTCCTGTTGCATAGGATTTGCTTCTACCTCCAATCCCTGCAACATGTGCCGGAGAATTGGCTCGCATTTGCCCTTACAGGCTGGATAGTAATAACCGTGATGCCGTACTTCGTTTTTGGGAGAATTACCCCACCAGAATTCGGCCATGGCTATCGGTTTCCAGTGATGCAGATAGGCTTGTTGTAACAATTTAGGAGCGGCACATTCACCTGCACCGGCGGGAGGAGTCTTATGTACGGTTTGCTCGAATATGTCGCATAAAGTTTTCACTTCTCCCCGGTAGTTCAACATTCTGAATTGTTCGAATAGTTGTTGTTGCAAGGCGGCAGAGCGGACTTTACGTTCTGCTTTCAGCTCCTGTATTTGTTTTTCCCAATTACCTGCTTCTACCTGCAAGGAGGCTATCTTATCTTTCCAGGAGCGTTCCAACCGTTTATATTCTGCCTTCTGGAACTGGCTCTCTCGTATCAGATCTGCTTCTTCCTTTGCATCAAGCTGACCTGTCTTTCTGAGCAATTCTCTTTTTTCTTTTGCTTCTTTCAATTGTATCTTGGCAATTGACAATGCATCTTGTGCAGATTGGGTGGTTTGGGTAAGATTTGATCGTAGGTCAATATATTTCTTATCCTCTTCCAACCGGCGAATACGGCGGTTGATAGCGGATATGTTTTCTTCTTCTATTTTGAAGAAGCCTTGAGGTTGCAATAAATCGTACACGGGCGGTACAAAATACGGATGTATATTCTTCCCGGCTAATATGCCCGAAAAGGCGGTTAAATAACCTATGCTTCCATCTTCGGTTTGCACTATCAGCACTCCGAACATTTTCCCCTGGCTTAATTCCTCTTGCCAGTCGCTTTGCTTGCTGAGGTGGTTTTGTACCTCTTCCGCCGCCATTACACACAATGGATGAGGAGTATAACAGAAAGGGTAAGTAAACCTTTCCGGAAGTGGAATATCGCTGATTGAAGTAGTAAAACGGTGCAACATAATGGTGCAAAGATACTACATTCTTTGGGTATCTGTGAAGTTATCCGGCAGAAAAGAATTCCTCGCTTTCATTATGATAGGGTAGGAGGAAAGTGAACCGGCTTCCTTTTCCAATCTCTGAGGCCACACTAATCTTCCCACCGAGTTTTTCCGCAATTACCATGCTGATAGAAAGTCCCAGACCCGTGCCTTGAACAAACTCATCTTGTTTGTAGAAGCGTTCGAATATCATTTGTTGCTCTTCTTTCGGAATACCTTTGCCGGTATCTTCTACGTAAATGGAGACTTCGTATGTTGAAAAATCAATTTCATAGCCCAGTTTGATGTATCCTGATTTGGTAAACTTAGTGGCATTATTCAGGAAGTTAGTCATTATCTGGCTGAGGCGGTTCACGTCCGTATTGATGAAGAATGCGGCATCGGGCACTTCTTTGATGAACTCTATTTCCTTGGGTATCAATAAGGAATGTGTCAAATACATACTATCCACCCAATTATTCAGATTACACGTTGAATAGGAGAAAGTCATGTTGCCCGATTCGATACGGGAGAGTTCCAGTATATCATTGATGAGTTTCAGAAGCAATTCACAATTCGTGTTGATCGTATTGATGAAGTCAGCTTTTTCTTCATCGGGGAGGTCGTCTTCGCTGACAAGTAAGTTGGAGAACCCCACAATTGCATTCAGTGGAGTACGTATTTCATGGCTCATATTGGCGAGGAAAGATTGTTTCAGTTCTGCCTCTATCGCCAGGTCTTTTGCTCTCATGAGTTCCTCTTCTTTGTCCTTGAAGTGTTGCACATTGGTGATTAAGCCTATAATGGAGGCCGTTTCCGCCATTGCCTCCGTGGGATTGACATAACGGAGTTCATACCAGATATACCCTTTACCATTAAAGTTGCACCGGCATTGGGTGTGCGTTTTGGAATCCGGTTGGTTTTTCACATGATAAAACGTATTCAACGCATCTACTCTGTCTTCCGGATGTATCGCTTCGGCCATTTCTTGTAGGGTGAAGGCACGGAAAGGCATATCCAGATGCTCAAAGAATTCTTTATCACAGATGAAAGCATTTGTTTTCTCTATGTATTTCCAGGCATAGATGTTGCTCTTTTCGAGTGATAGCGATAATAATTCCTTTTCCCTGGTTAGTTCCCTTTGGGCGGTGCGCTTCCTTTTAGACTCTCTGACATAGAGAAGTAGCGGATAGATGATGAAAAAACAAATAGAAGAGAGAGCCAGAACAATGATACAAATAAAAAGAGGTTTGTACTTGGCTTGGAAAGGTATCTTGATTACAATATAATCTTGTGGATGTTCTTCAACTTCAACATTGATTTCTGTTTTCTGAATATCTTGGGGTTCAGCGTACTGGGGTTCTACCGCATGCATCTTTGTAAATAGGACAAAGAAGATCAGAATAATCGAAACTCTTTTCAGTAGCTGATAGCGTTTTTTCATAGCTGAAGAATAACTCATTTTGCAAATGTACATGAATATTTTTAATTCTTGCACAAATAAATAAAAATGTGAGAATTAACTCGTTTTATGTCCGAATAGCAGATTCTGTTCATCTTAAAAAAAGACTATTTTAATGTAAATCTTATTTTTTTATTTTATATACTGATTTTTCGCAATTCACGGTTTAGCCAGATAGTAACATTGGTGGTCGTATAAATGTCCATCGTAGGTTAACTCGGCCTGATGGAGAGTGCCTTCATAGATAAAACCGTAGCGTTTCAAAACCTGTTGCGAGCGCTCGTTATGGGGATAGCAATTTGCGGTGATGAGGTTTAGTTGGAGGGTGTTGAATCCGTAATCGAGAACAGATTGCACCGCTTCTGTCATGTAGCCCTTTCCCCAATGGGATTCATCGAGCCAGTATCCCAGCATGCGTGCTTGAGGGTTTTCACGCTTGGGATCTGGAATGATGCCGACTGAACCGATCAAGCGTCCGTCTTCTTTTAGGATGATAGCCCATATTCCGGGTTGGGATATAAATACGGAACGAAGTATTTCTTGTGATTCTTCTAAGGATCTGTGAGGTTTCCAGCCGGCATTGTTCCCTATATTCGGATTCTGGCAACATTTAAAGAAGGCTTCCGCATCACTTTCCCGGAAGGGGCGTAATAGTAGCCGTTCCGTTTCAATCGGAGCATCCGGTTCATTACCGGTTTCTTCCTTCCTGTATACACATTCCACTCGATTGCCATCCGGATCGAGTATGACGCTTTCGAAATATCCATCGCCCGAAGTCCGCGGTTCGCCGGCTATGGTATACCCATCGCTACGGAGTTGTTCAGTAGTGCGGAGAACGTCTTCTTTGCTTTGGAAAGAGAGAGCAAAGTGCGTGAGTCCCAACTTGTTCTCTTCTATTGGAGTATTTTGCACATCTGTGCGGCTCATTAATTCTAATGCTGCGCCATCATCAAAATAAATGAAATAGGACTCGAAACCCTTTTTCGGATTGATGTATTTTTCATTGCTTGTTCCGTTAAAGTAGCGGATATAAAACTCTCTCAATTCTTCCAGGCGAAAAGTCCAGATGGCGATATGATGTATTTTCATGCGATATAATAGTTTGAATATCTGTTCTTTGTAGTTAATTAAAAACTACTTTTTATGCAAATATAATGATTATTCCTTATAAAAGCCTACCTTTGCGCCCTAATTAAAAGAAATGATGACATTTAAACAGATGAATATTTCGGAGCCGGTGTGCCGTGCGCTCCTTGAAAAAAACTATTCTACTCCTACTCTTATACAAGAACAAGCCATACCGGAAGCCCTGACAGGGCGTGATTTATTAGGACTGGCTCAAACCGGAACCGGTAAAACGGCGGCATTTGCCATACCTATCATAGAACAATTGCTTGCCGACCCCACATTTCAGCAGAAAGGTGCTCCACGTAAGATTCGTGCTCTTATCCTTACTCCAACGCGTGAGTTGGCAATCCAGATTGATGAATCGCTGGCAGACTATACACGATATACCACGTTGCGCCATACCGTTATTTTCGGTGGGGTAAAGCAGAAGTCGCAAACCGATGAATTGCGTGCCGGAACGGATATCCTGACGGCTACTCCCGGTCGTTTGCTCGATCTGATGTCACAAGGATTTATCCGCCTCGACCATGTGCGGCACTTCGTGCTTGATGAAGCTGACCGTATGCTCGATATGGGATTCATCCATGATGTGAAGCGCTTGTTGCCTAAGCTCCCGCCCAAGAAGCAAACCTTGTTCTTTTCGGCTACCATGCCTGATAGTATTGACCGCCTGGCTAAAAGTTTATTGCGCAATCCGGCGAGGGTGGAAGTCACTCCGGCATCCAGCGTAGTGGAAATCATCAGCCAGTCCGTCTATCGTGTGGAAAAGCCTCAGAAGAAGGAATTGCTGGCACAATTATTACTCGGAGAGGCCGGACACCAGGTACTTGTATTTTCGCGTACCAAACATGGGGCAGATAATATAGCGCGCTATTTATCACGTCGTGGCATCACTTGTGAAAGTATCCATGGAGATAAGTCGCAAAATTCCCGCCAGCGTGCATTGAGTAATTTCAAGGAAGGTCGTTCCAATGTAATTATCGCTACGGATATTGCGGCACGCGGTATTGATATCAAAGGTTTGGATTTGGTTCTCAACTACGATTTGCCCGATGTGCCGGAAACCTATGTTCATCGTATCGGACGTACGGGACGTGCAGGTTGCGAAGGACGTGCCATTGCCTTTTGTTCGGGTGAGGAAGTGCCGATGTTGCGTGAAATAGAGAAACTTACAGGTATCAAACTGGAGCAACGGAAACATGATTTACCGCCTTTGGAGGAGACGAAAACAACTCCGGTTGCCAATGTTGCACGAAAGGTACAAGCGAAAGCACCGGCAGAGAAGCAACAAGGCAAGCAGAACAATAAGAGGCGGGAGAGCAGAAAGCCTGCCGAACCCTTGAAGAATACTCAGCAAGCAACGATTGTTGCTGAAAAGCCCAAACGTCATAATCGTCCGGCGAAACCGATATTAGCTCGGGAATCGCAACAAAAGCAATCGGCGGATAAAACGGAGCAAGCATCCAGTCGTTCGGCAAAGTTGCGTTCGCGTTATGAAAATTATGAATGATTGGCTATAGTTTATCTAACGATTAAAGGTTTCCATTGGTGGAGTTGGTTTATTCTGGGAAAGAAATGAACTAAATGCTGATAATAATTTAGGCGCGGATTACGCGGATTACACGGATTAAAGGCTGCACTACAACATTGTACTACAGAAAAAAATCCGTGTAATCCGCGTAATCCGCGCCTAAAATTATATTCATAACCCGAAAGAAAGAAATAGCTTTCGCCAACGGATTAAAGTTGTATTTCTTAATAAGTAAACTTGTAAAACAAATTGGTTTTTATGTTCCTTGTTTTGTTCGAAAAGAAGAAAAATGGTGATAGTTAAGTACATAGAAAATCTTTTTTATTCTTTTTAAAGTTTGTATATTAGCGCCTTGAAGATACTCAAAAATGTATTTTATTTTTGTTTTAAGTGTCTCTAACCCTAAGGTGTAAAAAGCAATATGATCGAAAAGAACAAGAGTTTAAGTGTATTTCTCCTTCATTTCTTAGAGCGTTTAAATGGATGTGAATCCATTGAAAAGAAAATCACGGAATCATTGACGGATATTTGTACTTTCTATAAATTTAAAAAAGGATTTGTCTATCAGACCGATGGTTTTCGTTATTTCTTCCTGAAAGAAACGGTTGGAAATGAAGATCATTCTCTGAAACTTCGCTTTGAGATGAATGAAATGACCAAAATACATTCCGATCGTATGAGGGTCAAGAACCGTCCTTTTTATGCCAGTAGAAACGATGACAATTCCTTAGTCGATATTGACGTTCTTGATTTTCATAAAACAGATTCCTTGCTGGTCCGTCAGTTTGAAGATAGTGAAGGAAAGATTATCGGGTTTGTTGGATTTGCTGATAGGGAGGACATAACTCCTTTCACGGATGAGGAATTGCAAGCCATTTATCTTCTGCTGGGGGCGCTTTCTAAAGAAGTGGCCGTTCGTGAGTATAAAGAACGGGAAGTGCGGGCAAGCAATACGCTGGGTAGCATCATGAACAATATGGGAGTCGACATTTATGTGAACTCTTTTGATTCTCATGATATGTTGTATGCCAATGCGTCTATGGCGGCTCCGTATGGTGGTATTAAGCATTTTGAAGGAAAGAAGTGCTGGCAGGCCCTTTATACCGATAAAACGGGCGAATGTGAGTTTTGTCCTAAAAGACATCTGATCGACGAAAACGGTCTACCTACTAAAGTTTATTCCTGGGACTACCAACGCCCGTTCGATCAATGTTGGTTTCGTGTATTCAGTGCGGCATTTCCCTGGATAGACGGTCAGATGGCACATGTCATTACCAGCGTCGATATCGATCATCAGAAAAAGATAGAAGAGGAATTAAGGATAGCCAAGGATAAGGCCGAAAATTTGGATCGTTTGAAGTCGGCCTTTCTGGCTAACATGAGTCATGAGATTCGTACTCCGTTGAATTCCATAGTCGGTTTCGCAAGTATGCTTGTTGAGGAGGAAGATAAAGAAGAGCGTCAGGGCTATATTGAAATCATGCAAGAGAATACGGAATTGCTCTTACAATTGATATCCGACATTCTGGATTTATCCAAGATAGAGGCGGGAACGCTCGATTTCAACATGGGATATTTGAATATCAAGGACTTCTGTGAAGATATATTGCGTGGTTATGAAATCAAGGAAGATAAGCCTGTACCGGTTGTGCTGGCTTCCGGTCTGCCCGATTATCGTATCTATACGGATAAGAAACGTCTGATGCAGGTTATTACCAACTTTATAAATAATGCTCTGAAATTCACCAGTAAGGGGCAGATCACTCTGGAATACCATTTTAAAGAGGGGACCAATGAAATAGAGTTCTCGGTTACGGATACGGGTATCGGAATCGCACCGGATGCGGTGGGGCAGGTTTTCGATCGATTTGTGAAACTGAACACATTCTCCAAAGGCACCGGCTTAGGGTTGTCCATCTGCCGGAGTATCGTGGAGCACCTTGGTGGTACGATTGGTGCCGAATCGGAAGTAGGAGTCGGGAGTCGTTTCTGGTTTACGCATCCTTGCGCGGAATCGGCCTGATTATGGAGTAGTTTATTATTTATGAACTAAATTTATAAGCTAATGAGAAACAAAACGTGGAAGTGTCTGGTTGTTACATCTGCAATATTCGTATTATCAGCTTGTGGCGGAGGCACAAAAAAGCAAGTAAATGAGGATGTAAGTATGGATAGTGTAAATGTGGTGTGCGATGGCCTGAAGACATTGCAACTGGATGAAGTGAAAGTTACCTGGATACAGGATAATGCGAAAGAGCGCCTGATGGAAAGAACGCTTTTTGCGGATGCTGACGATAGTCTGATAGAGAGTTTGAAACTACAAGGCGGAATACCTTCGTCCATGAGTGCTTTTCTGGTAGAAACGGGTGGAATCCGAATCCTGTTCGATACGGGCATGGGAGCACCGGATAGCCGTCTGCTATCGGGTTTGGCTTCTTTGGGAGTTACCCCTTCCGATATTAAATATTTGTATCTTACCCATTTCCATGGCGATCACATCGGTGGAATGATGAAAGGGGATAGTGTTGTGTTTCCTGATGCTGAAGTGTATGCATCGAAAGTGGAATATGATGCCTGGCTCAAGATGCCTGCCGACAGGAATGCGCAAGTGTTGAAAACGATGAATGCTTATAAAGACCGTTTGCATTTGTTTGAGTTCGGAGAAACATTGCCGGGCAATGTCGTTGCGATGAATGCTGAGGGACATACTCCCGGGCATACCGTGTTCCAGGCGAACAAATTGTTGGTGATTGCCGATCTTATCCATGGAGCTGCCCTTCAGTTGGAGCATCCCGAAATCTGCGCTACGTATGATATGGATAAGGAGAAAGCGGTGAAATCACGTAAATATTTCCTTCAATACGCCAAAGACAATGGCTTGACGATGGCAGGTATGCATTTGCCGGCTCCAGCATTCAAATAGTATTTTCCAAATTGGTACTAACAGAGGGTGTTTCTTCACCCTCTTTTGATTTTTCCAAAGTTTTCGGACGCTTCATAGGCGAGGGCTTCTTTCCGTATTTACGTTCTTTTTCCCAAGCGGCTTTCCGGGCTTGGTATGCTTCGTATTGTTTTTCTAAATAATTGTCGGCCATAATGTAATCGTTTAAAATAAAGATGCTTATCGTTGGGTAGGCAATAAGAACTCTTGCCAGTCGTACTCCTGTCCGTTTTCATCGGCTACGGCAACGCGTATGATGACTTCTCCCGTCTTTATCCGTTCTCCGGCATTGATGCTGGCGGTATATTTCACACCTTCATGAGGCTTAATCTGCTCTATCATGACCGAGGGTGAAATATAGATACGCTTCATGCCCGTGATTTCGGCCACTACCGGTACTACGTTGAAAGCTGTTCTGTTTCCTTCGTTTATGATTTCGAAGATCACTTTACAATTTTCGCCTGAGTTGATTGTATGGTCGCGATTGGCGTCAATGAAACGTATATTATGTATTCTCAGATTTTCGATAGCTGATGAATATTGGGGTTGGGGTCTGGAAGGTTGAGTCCTTTCTACCCGGTAGCTATATTCTTCTGTCTGCTTGGGGGCGGTAGCGGCATTTGCGATGGCTGCTCCGGCGATGGTTCCGACGATGGTACCAATGGCGGAACCCCGGTAGCCACCTCTCCATCCCCTGTTACTTTCGCCAATGAGGCCTCCGATGGCGCCTCCCACATTTCCTCCGATGGATGCTCCGGCCAACACCGCGCCCGGGTCACCTGCCGCCATACGATTGGTGCTACATCCGCTACATAGCATGGCTAATGCTAATATTCCTATGAAATACGTAGTAATTCGTTTCTTCATATCTGAATTCAGTTTTGAGTATATCTGCATTAAGTACCGTAAAGGTAGGGATAATTTCTCGTTTGCTGAAATACTATCTTAATTATTTCACTGATAAGGTATTGTATAATATACTGCTTCTTTATTTTATGAAAAACTAACTAAAAATTTGTCTAAATCAAATATCCGGTATACTTTTGCGCCCCGATAAATGCAGGAGGTTTTCTGCATGGATAATTAACACGAACTATATAATTAAAAAGGTAAAAAAAATGAAGAAGATTGTAATGTTTTTATTTGTGGTAATGGTTGCTTTATCAGTAAAAGCACAGGTGTATGTAGGTGGAACGGTTGGCTTCTGGCACAATGATGATGCAGATGCGACGACTTTTACATTAGCACCTGAAGTCGGTTATAATTTTAGTGAAAAATGGGCGGTAGGAGCTGTTTTGGAGTTTGCACATAGCAAAGTTTCTAAAGATGATTTAAGTTTGAAAGGAAATGCTTTCGCTCTTGCTCCTTATGCACGCTATTCTTATTATGAGAATAAGTTAATTCGCTTGTTTGTTGATGGTGGTCTGGGCTTTTCTACTTATAAAGTTGATGGTTCTGATTCAGTTAGTGGGTTTGAAATTGGATTCAAACCGGGCATTTCCATTAAATTGAATAAGAACTTTAATTTGGTTGCTAAATGTGGATTTCTGGGATATAGAGATGACTATAATGGAAGCAGCGCTAATAATGGTTATGGATTCGCTTTCACGAGTGAGGACCTGTCGTTCGGGTTTCATTATGAGTTTTAATTGAAAAACGATTATTTGTACAGAAGATCATATAAAAATATTATTTTAGAATGCCCTTTCAGGTTAGGTGTATAACTTTGAAAGGGCATTTCTATCTAGTTTTTCCATATTGTATATGTTCTCGGCAAAAAACGAATTTGAATTGTAAACAGTGCGCAAAATACGTTATTTTGCACTGTTGATAGTGCAATTTTTGTTTATTTTTGCACTATTGATAGTGCATCTGCTATAGATACTTGCTAATAGAAACAAGTAAAATGTACATTAATAGATTGACATTTTTTATTATAGGATTTTATGATGAAAAGAGTTTTCTTATGTCAATTTCTGTGTTTTTACATCGAAATAAAGATCTCTTCCTTTTTTCAAATACTTGGCTATATAATCTTCTCTCAAAATAGGGTATTTAATTTTGTTTAATGGAAAAAGATAGATGTCTTGAGGTTGTTCTCCGGTACCTCCCACACCCAATGCAAAAAACACGGTGATATTTCGTTCCTCTTGAAATCTTCGATAGTGATTCAGTTGCTGTTCCGTAGCAATGCGGGTGTATCCATTGAAGAAGTTCATTCTCCATTTACATTCGATGGCAAATTTAACGTCCAATTTGTCAAGGTTGACTTTTACAGTAATATCAGGGTTGCAATTTGCTTCACAGAACCTTCCATCTATAAATTTGTCTCCAGTCCACTCTTGCAAAGTATAATATTGAGGATTAAGCATCTTTACAATACATTTTTCAAAATCAATGCCATTTTTTCGTTTCCAATTAATTACTTCTGTTTCAGATTGTACACATTCTAATTCGGCTTCAATAGATTGAAATAAATCTTCTGCTTCTTTGTCTGTCAATTGAAAATAGGAACGGAACAGTTCTTTTTCATTTTCCGTTAGAATGCCGTCAGCCATTGCCATTTGCTTCAGTATTTCCAGATCATGATTGTGCTGTATCATATTTACTTTAATAATTTGAAATCAATTTGATAACGATAAAATTCGATGTTATGGGTTACAGCTAAGGCACGCTTAAGGCGTGCATCAGCTTCAAGTCCTATAATTACTCCTTTTACTACTTGGTTTGCTTCGGCTAATTCTTCTTTCACATATCCCATATACCGTTGAATCTGGCCAACCACTACATCAGATGCTCGTCCTTTTTTAAGTTCAATTACCAGTAATGTTCTTTTGTCTTTGCTGATTGCCAAGATATCAATGGGACCTGTGTCACTTGGATATTGTTCTCCAACTAACTCACCGTCTACTTCATAAATGTTGTATTTAGCACCTAGTGGAGTGTTTTTCCAATTTTTAATTAGAAAATCTTCCAAATGCTTCTCCATTGCAAATTCGATAAGATCTTCTACTTCAGGGTTTCCACAAACAATGTTGTCCGAATGTACATTGATGAGCGCTTCTATTTCTGTTGCATATTTAGTAATATTGCAACATGTGCCGACGGAACCGGAAGAATTACGTAACTCAACACTCATATCAGAGCGGGATATTTTTTGTGATTGCCATTTTATTCTTCGGCGGTGTGGTAGTGTAGAATTAGGTACATAGTAATATCCACCTGTAATTTGTCCAACATAATATTGCCCATTACCATCAGGACTGATTACAACATCATCTATTTGCAGCCCTTTGCATATAGTCCATAACATACTACAAGATAATCCAGCAGCCACTTTGCTTTTGTCTGGATTGGCCTCCATGAAAACGGGTATGTATCGTTTATTAAACTCTCTCCAATTTTCCGGTAATGCGGCAGATAAATCCTCATATATATTGAAATCTACGCCTATATATCCGTCCCTTACGCACTCTTCGACATACATTCCACCTCTGCCGAGCATTATTCTATTGTATTGTTTCATAATATTTTCTATAGTAGTTAAACGAATAAATGATGGCAATTTATAAAAAAAATATTATGTGACAAAGAGTGAAGATAAAAATGTTCTTTGTGTTTCATATTAGATTTACTTGTATCTATTGAAAGTAACTGAATTAGCATGTAAACTCTATTTGTAAGTAGGTAAAACAATCAATCTATTATCTATTTATTCTATAGGATTTTCTGTTACTATTCCTTGTATTAGAACTGGAATATTTTTATAAATAATAATTTATATAATTTCAACCTTAACCTTGACTTTAAATGCATTGGCTATACGTTCTATATCACGTTTTTTAGTTAATGTATTGCTACACGTCATTAAATACCAACCATTGCCAACTGCCTTTTGTGAACTTTTGTATTTTTTATCAAGTGTATTGGAGATCAAAGGTACTTTATTTTGTTTCAGACCTAAGGAGCGTACACGTTCAGCGCCTATTTCCATCACGAATTTACGGAAGGTTTCAGATGCTTGCGACTCTTGAATAACATTGCCATTGGCAAAAGTAATCTTCAATCGGGTGGCGGCAGATATTTTTCCTTTGGGTCCCGTCTTGCCGATCTCCTTATGCTCAACTTGAGGGTCAGGAAGGATTTCTTTGGCATCAGTAATATCAGCTGTAAAATTGCGTTTGCGTGATAGATGTACACTGATAGGAATTCCCGGTACATAATCAACTACAAGTACCAATTCACGTTGTACTTGTTTTAATGCGGGTGCAATTGTTTCTGTTACAATCGGAAGAATTTCTTTCTTAATGATATTCTCTTCCAAATCACTCACTTGCTTTTCAAGGTCTTCATTCAATGAAAGGCCTTCTTTACGCAATGTTTCCATTGCTTTGTATAGATCGCTTAATCGGGACATGATTATATGACATTATAATTGTTATTTTTTTCGTTGACTATAAGAGGCTCAAATAATTGGCGTAACATGCTAAACGATGTACATTCTTTTAAAGTTAATCTAGAATTACCCCACCAACCTTCAATATAACGCTTAGTGTATTCTTCAATACTTCTGCGTGGAAATTCTGAAAGTAAAGTATCTAATAATGATCGATGAATATTTAGGTGATAGTTTGTTTCTTGGACAAATGGTTCCCATTTTTTTGCTAAAATATTTTCAATGTTATTACTTTGTGTTTTCAGTATCACTTCTTTCAATAAATCGCTCAACCCGATTTCCTGTAGAAAGTTATCCATAACAGGACTTTGCCGGCCATTTTTATCCCCATTGGGAATGGTGGCTTTTGTGGCACCTGCTCCCAATATAAATAAGTGTGGTCGCTTTTTCGTTGATTCTATTATTTTATGTTTGTTAGGACTTCTCATATCCTTTACTCGTTATAGGTGTATTTAGGAATCTACAATCAAAACTTTATCGTAATAATAGTAGAACTTTTCTCTTATGACTCTTTACACAGTTTAATGAGTTTTTCTATCCATGCCCTAAATCGGGTACATTTTTCCATTATTTTAGAAAAACCAATTTCTAATGCAATCAGGTTACCTTCCAATACTTTGTCATAATCTTCTTTGATAGCTAATATCCGTTTGGAAGGTGCACCTTCCGGGGTTGTATTAATATCTTCCGGATTATCATAAGAATTGATGATTTGTTGGACTTTCTCTTTTTGTATTTCATCAAAGAATGAATTAAATCCTTCATTTGAAGCAAAGAGTAAAGCTTCGAATTCATGTAATTGTATGTAGGGAATGAAACGTACATCTTTAATATCATCTTTTATGCATCGCTCCATTTCTTCAACCTGTCCTATATGGCTGCTTTTTACACTCCATTTTTCTTTGTGTGGAACTTCCGGACAACGGAAGAAATCAACAAACATGGATACTATGAAATCTTTTTTTTCTGATTTCAATAACCGTTCTGCATCTTTTTTCAGATGTTGATAGTTTACAAAGCCACCCCGTCCTGTTTTGCTTGTACGTATCAGGATGGGAGTTACCTCGAAAATTTCATGCTTTTGTAAATAGGGAGCAATCAGTGTTTTGACAAACTCTTGCTCAGTTTGTCCTTCAACGATGATATAAAGTCTTTTCATGGTTGACCTCCTATCACATTTTTTTCCCATATATCACCGATGCTGTACTCGTCAATCCATGCTGCTAAGTCTTCTGTATTAAGTCTGTGGAATACAGTTTGTTTATTTTCCCTATCTACTACAATGATGTCTTGCGGTTCAAAGCAGTTGACAAAATTCACTGACTGAGTTGCCAAGATGATTTGTTTTTTTAGAGAAGCTTTCCGCACTAAGGCTGCTAGTTTGTTGATGGCTGTGGGGTGTAATCCTAATTCAGGTTCATCTATGATGACCGTTTCTGGTAATTCCGGTTGTAAAAGCAAGGTTGCTAAGGCTATAAAGCGGAGTGTTCCGTCGGAGAAACTGTTGGCATCTAAATACATGTCAGATTCAACTTCTTCCCATTCCAAAGTTATAGTGTCCGGAGATAAAGGGTTGGGTCTCAGCTTGAAACTTTTGAAGTAGGGGGCGATGGAGCGTATTACTCCCTCTATCAGCCTGAATGTCCGTGGTTCGTTCTCTTGTAATCGGTATAAATAGGCTGCTAAATTGGAAGCATCGTGCCTTAATCTTTCGTTGTCTCCAATTTTACATGCTTGTCTCATTGGAGAGTTTATGCTGGTATCATGGAAGTGATAGACAGTGAAACTTTTTAGGAATGTACGTAAATATCCACCATGCCATTTGGGGCTATGAAGGATTTCTGATTCTTCCACAGATTTGTCCCACCATGTTTTATTCCATTGACCTTCATAGTCTTTGGTCTTTTCTCCTTTTGTATTGAAGTAGTCGCCTGAATATTCAATAAAGGCTTTTTCTCCAACAGTCGGTTTTATCTCAAAAAAGAAAGCATTGGTATTCTTGAAATCAATGAGACTTCGGATGAAATCTGATTGTTTTCTTCCTTGGTATAGCATACGCTCTATTCCTCCTCTACTGAGAATATAGCTACCCAAACGTTGGTTTAACATAGCTTGAACCAGTTCAAAGAAAGAGATGAAATTACTTTTTCCTACACCATTGGAACCTATCAACACGTTCAGGCTGTTCAGCCTAATCTTTGCGTTGCGGATGGATTTATAGTTTTCTATGAAGATTTGTTCTATCATACTCAATGTTTTTATTTCACAAAGTTAGAAAAAGAAATTGTATAAGTGGTATGAGTAATGATGTTTTCTGTTGCATAAAGAAAATACAATTCTATTTTCTTTCCACCTTCTTCACCCACAAAAAATAACTCTTCAGCAACGTCTCTTCCGGTATAAGCTCCGTCATTCCGTGCTCTTCCAGATACAACTCCGTAGCCCTTGTAAACATCATCCCGTTTTTGAACTTGTTTCTGCGTAGGAAGCGGTAATAATCCATTCTCATTTCATAGTTGATTTCCTGTTCCAAGATTTTCACGGCTTCTTCTCCTAAATAATTGTAGGTTCGTGGATCTTTCCCTACACTGGGGCAGGGTAGGGAAAAGGTGATATTTCCCTGATCCCGCCATGACACACCTTTGGGGCGGGGAGTGGTGAGCTGTAGTAGGCAACTGTAAAGATTCTGATTTTTTGTGAAACGGATGGCACCCTCTATGGTACAATGCGCGTATGCGCTTTGCAGGTAAGCCGCGAGATAGGGCTTTACCTGAATGGTAACTGTAATCATTTTGTATATTGTTTTGAAGTGAAAAATATTTCCATACGTTTGTGTTCCTGTGGCGGGGAGCGTTCCTCGGAGCAGTGGAAGAAGGTAGATGTGTTACTCCGGCAAACGATGGAAAATCAAATGATTACGGTATGTCGATGTTGCTCTACGACCAATAGGTCGTTTCTCTACGAGGAAGGGTGCTTTGCCCGTAGAGGAACGCATGGCTTCTCTACGGGACTCTCAATTACCCGCCTCTGACCTTTGGTGCAAATATCTGTCAAATTAACATCTCTGGCAAAACTTAAAGACGGTGGTTAAAGATAGTATTGTAATGAAACATTTGTCTTTAATGCCTGTTTGTGACGTAGTATATTCGCGTGCAATAACGTGAGAAAAAATGAATGAATATGAAGACAGTCTATTTAAACAATTTTATGAGTTCGGTGGTCACTGAACTTGAAAGAAACGGGCAGTACAGTACCGCCCATGTATGTGGTAGCGTGCTGCGGTCCGTGATGACCTTTGATGGCGACGGTTTGCTTCTGTCGGGCATTACGCCCCTGTGGTTGAAGGCATATGAGCATTACCTGCTCCATAAGGGCGAAAAAGGCCTGGAGTGGAATACAATCTCTACCTATATGCGTATGCTTCGGGCGATTTATAACCGGGCAGTAGTGCGTAAACTGGTGCCTTTCGTTCCTCATTTGTTCAGGGAAGTGTTCACAGGGCGTAAGGCAGACCATCGGGGGGTACTGGAACGGGATGATATGCGGCAATTACTGGCAGAAAAGGATTTGGATATTATCTCTTCTGGTATGGAGTGGGCACGTGCATGCTTGGAGCTTATGTTTCGCTTTCATGGGATGCCTTTTGTTGATCTTGCCCATCTTCGGAAGTCTGATTTGAAGGATGGCTATCTGACCTTGCGCCGCAGAAAGACGGGGATGCCGCTTTCTGCGCGTGTGGATAGTCGAGCTATGCAGTTGTTGGAGCGCTACCGGAACCGGGACGACACTTCGCCTTATTTACTTTGTTTTCTGGATGGAAGTCTGGAAGGAATGGCTGCTTACAGGGATTACTTGCGGATTTTACGCTTGCTTAACAGTACACTGCGTGCGCTTGCTCTGTGGAGGAAAGTACCGGGTAAAGTGACATCGTACACGGCCCGACATACATGGGCCACTGCGGGCAAGTACTGTCACGTTCCCATTGAAATCATTTCCGAAGGGCTGGGACACGCTTCCGTAACTACTACCGAGGGGTACATGAAGGGGTTTGGAAATAGTCGGATGGATCGGGCGAATAAGGTTATAATGAATTACATATTTGAGAGCTAGTCTAATATGATATTTGAAGGTTAAATGCTTGATTTATAGTTTAATATGGATAAATTATCTTGTAGGTAACATAGATGTTGTTATGGCGCAAAAGTAGATAATATATTTCTAAATCCCAAGAGAAAGATATTTTATTTGCTTGTTTACATGCATTTATCAACTGGTGATTTATATTAGAAAACAAATACTACAGATTTTACAAGTTTCTCTTCCTGTGTACAGGTCTGGCGAATGATTATTTTCTCCTGCATCGTGCAAATTTGTATACTACTTCCCTTACCCGTTTCTGGAAGCTGAAGACGGGAAAAGGATTATTGTACACCGTGAAACGTATGTACATATAAATTTTTGTATATATCGGGCTTGTATGAGTCTTGTGTCTTGCTATATATGTGTATATCCGTTACCTACAAGGTAATACCAGTGTATATAATGGATAAAACAGAACAATTATCATGATAACATCCAAAACACAAGCTGCCATCGCAGTACTTAACGACATCTATGCGGGAGGAGACATAATCCGTGCGGATGCTTGCCAGCTTACAGAGCAAGATATGGATATCCTGCTTTCAAAACTTTTAAGTGCCGGACTCATAAAACTGTCTGACAAGGGAGATTCCCGTGATATACAGGTGTACAGCCCTGCACGTGACTCTTCTGATGTTTCCCTTCTCGATATCCTCGAAGCTACTGGTGAGCATCTGGATTGCAATCACCCCACTACTGAAGAATTTCACATGCGATATGGGAAAGCTGCGCAGAAACTCGGTATAGTGAACTATATCACAAGGGAATATCTGAAAGAGATAAAGCTGTTTGAGTTGTAAACGTAATCCGCGAAACCTTTTGAAAAGAAATACTTTCATATTGTCCCTGATTATGCTGCTGTTCTGTCTTGCAGACTTGCATTCTCAGATTCTTGCAGTGAAGAGTGATCTGCTGACGGGAGCACTTTCTTCGCCCAATTTCGGGGTGGAAGTGAAGCTTTCCAATCGGCTCACATTAGAAGCTGGTTTTCATTACAATCCTTTTCCGGCAGGCGGAGACAAGCGTTGGAAACATTGGTTTGTGCAGCCTGAACTGCGCTACTGGATGTGCCAGCCCTTTGGCGGGCACTTCTTCGGTGCGCATTTGTTGTACGGAGTATATAATGTGGGAGGTATGAAAATCCCTCTGGGGCTCTTTAGGGGAGTACGTTCTTCAAGATATGAAGGGGACTTTATGGGGCTTGGAGTATCATACGGCTACCACTTTATTCTCGCCCCCCGCTGGAGTATCGAGACAAGCGTCGGCGTAGGATTTCTGCATACCGGATATGAACGCTACCGTTGTTTGCATTGCGGTGAACAGACTGGCGGCGAACATAAAAACTTCATTGCGCCAACCCGGGTTGCGGTATCACTGGTATATCTGATAAATTGAGAGTTGTTTATAATTTAGTAATTTGTAATTAAACATAGAGCATGAAAAACTTAATCCGTATTCCTTTGACATTGACACTCCTGTTCGCTACGTGCTGTCTCTGTCTTGGGCAGGAGTTTTACCGGGGAGAACTATTTGTTACCGGACAACATTTTTCGCTGACGAATGGGCACCTGAATGTGGAATTGTCTGTTGACTTCGAAGGACTGAAAATGCCTTCGGATGAGTCGCTGACCGTGACCCCCGTACTTAAAAACGGTGAATACGAGCAGGAGCTTCCTGCCGTACTCATCAACGGGACGGAGAAACAAAAAGTATATCAGCGGACACAGGCTTTGGCGGCTGGTAAACGCAATGATGCTAAGGTACGCATTTCGCCAATTCCGGCAGTGGTGATACGCAACGATCATGCGGCCTCCCGCGCGTTTACCTATAAAGTGTCGGTGCCCTATGAGCAGTGGATGGAGAGGGCTATACTCTTGTTGCGTTCACAGGAATGTGCCTGTCATGGTAAGAAAGGGGATGTTTATGAAGATAAGATAGCGGATGGAATCCGCCTGCCGAAGATGAGGGTATCCCGGTTGGATGCGGATATCGATGCCGATTTTCTTTCATTGGTGAACTTTATTCAGCCTGCACCGGACAAGGACACGTTGCATTGCATAACGGGATCTATCCCATACTTCAAACGGAAGGAAGGACAGAAAGAAGGGAAGCAGCTTGGCGAACTCTCCGAGGAAAAGCAGAACTTCGAGATTTACTGCCGTCTTCGCGACGCACTGCATGATGTACGTCAGGAGATGGGTACAGAATTGGCGAAAATCAGTGTAACCGGTTACGGTGTCCCTGTGGGAAACCTGAAGAAAAACGAGACAAATGCCCTGATACGTGCTCTTAAGTTAAAGGAGTATTTACGTGAAAACCGCCTGGCGGGAAGAGCCTTGCTGGATGTGAGTTGGATTTCTGAAGATTGGGACTCCATCACTAGCCTGGTGAGAAAAAGTGATATGCTACTGAAAGAGGCTACCCTCGATCTTATTAATAATATAGAGATTGTTAAAGGTCGCGAACGTATGTTGATGTCGTTTGCAGACGGCAAGCCTTACAAGTATCTTATGGAGAAGATATTTCCTGAAGTAATGCGTGTGGACTATCGGATAGAATACACCCGCAAGCCTCTGGGCGCTGCTGAAAGTCTTCAGTTGCTACGCAGTGGAAAACAGCGCGCTCTTCATCTGAATGAATTCTTTGCTGTGGCAGGTAGCTATCCGGTGGGTTCTACTGAATATAATGATATACTGGACCTTGCTGCAAGGCTTTTCCCGGAGAGTCCGGAAACCAACATCAATGCGGCGGCGGTAGCTTTGAGCAAAAAGGAACTATCTAAGGCACGTGGGTATCTGGAACCTTTTGCCACCCTTCCGATAGCCTATAATAACATGGGGATTCTCTGTCTGCTTGAAGGTAACCGGGATAAGGCGGAGGTGTACCTCACGATGGCGGCCGCCGCCGGAGTGGAACAGGCGATTAAGGCGTTAGAAAAATTGAAAATTAAAGATTAAGCAGTGAATAATAACCATAAACGGTATAATATATGAAAACGAGTAATTATTTGTGGGCTGCGCTGGCAACAGCAACCCTTTCGCTGTCTGCATGCAGCAGTGATGAAAACGAGAATGGAATGCAGCCGAAAGAAAAGACTGCAAAACTTGAACTTACATTAGTGGGAGCACCAGCGGACAGCCGTGCTACGGGGACTCTACCCACCACCGATGAATCCCAGATCAATCGCCTGACAGTAGCTGTATTCACCGGAGCGACGGGTAACCCTGTCAATGCCTTGCGGGAATTCACAGGCAAGGATATCAAAGATGCAGAGACTGGTAGTGGAAAGACGATTTCGATACTTTGTGAACCCGGCGACGAGCAAACAATCTATGTGGTAGCCAATGCTTCCCCGGCGCTTTTTGCGGGAGTAACCAACCTTGCTGGGTTCAAAGCCAAGCTGATGCTTCTTTCGGAAACGACCAAGGCTGCGGGAGCAGGTGAGGTAACGGATGCACAAAAGGCCAATAACCTTCCGATGTTGGGAATAGTAAACAAACAGAATCTCACGGCGGGCGCAGAAGCCACGGCTACCGCGGAGCTAACCCGTCTTGTTGCGAGGGTATCCATAAGCAGTATCAAGACCGCTTTCGACAAAGCGGGGCAATTTAAAGATGCCACATTCAACGTGACCGGTATCTATCTGAAGAATGCGAATAGTTCCGTCAATGCTGAAAAGACTGGCAGTGTTCCTATCAGTGGGAGTGACAAGGCCAATAAATACCTGTATGAAGCGGTGGCTTCCCATACAGCTAATACGGAACTCACTACTCCGTACTACTTCTATACATTTCCGAATGTTTCGACTACGCCGACCAAACTCATAATTAAAGGAACGTTTGATGCGGATGGAACCGGTTCAACCAGCGCTCCCGTGACCCGGTATTATCCCATCACTATTAATAAGAAACAGGCGAACACCACTATTACAGGAGGAGAGGGCACAGACAAAGGCAGCATAGTGGCTAACACCCGATACGTACTTACCGCCGTTATCAAGGGAGAGGGGGTGGATGATGATAGTAAGGAAATAGACCCTGCTACTTTGAAACTGACGGTTACTGTTGCTGATTGGGCGCTTACCATCAATCAGAATGTGACTTTTGAGTGATATTTTCTATGAGACAGATATGACATTATAAACCAATCCGTACCAGCCTATGCGAGTTCTCGGAATATTTCCCATCTTTCCGCTTCTTTTTATTCTTCTCTGTTGCGTTTCGTGCGTGCGTGAGGATATGGAAGGTTGTGTCCGGTATGAACTGCATGTCCGTGCGGTGGATGCGGATGGGAACGACCTTACCGGAAATGGAGTTTTGCAGAAATCGGATATCTACCTTTTTAATGAACAAGGTTTCGTCAGAATGATTCCCTCTGAGGGATTCTCGGACTTTTTCTTTGGAGAGGATAGGGACGAACGGCTCACGCTCGTAGCTTGGGGTAATCTGAAAGAAGATACTCTGATTACTACGGAGATAGCACCGGGAACATCCCTGAAAGATGCGAAACTCCAGCTTCGGCAATATACCCACGGTACGCACATTCCGCTAACAGACCTGTTCTATTGTCGCAGAGAAATAGGGGAGATAAGCACGCGGGGTGTGGAAGGAGCGGATATTACGCTCGTAATGGAACGTATGGTGGCGGGCCTCAGTATACGCACGCGTTATCTTGCCGAACGTTATCCTTATAACGGTGAAGCATATCGTTTCGTCGTACACTGCATCGGTACGGAAATGGATTTTATGGGTGAGGCTTCGGGGGACGGAGCCGGATACGAACCGGCTTCCGTTACTGACGCCAAGGGGGATGTCTATGCACCGCTTTTCCATATATTCCCTACCGGGGAGGGACAACCGTTGGAAATAGACGTCTACCGGAAAGATGAGAAATTATTTACTATCACTAAAGATAATGAACTTCGTCCTTTGTATGCCCCTGTGGGGCAACAGACCAACATTGATATAGACTTTCGTTATGCGGAGGTTAAGGTTTTTGTGAGTGTGGTTCCCTGGGGAACGGTCGGTCAGGATGTAGAAATGTAAGTAAAAAGTGTATGATTAGGTTATTTGAATACAGGGTATACCCGAAAACGGAAGAACCCATACCGTTTTGCTGGAAGGTACTTTTTGTGCTGTTCATGCTGGGCACACTGTTAGCAATGGCGGCTGTGTGCAGTTCTTGCCAACCGGAAGAAGGGGGCATGGAGGATATGGATATGGATATGGAGGGTTTACCCGCTACCATTCGGGTGGAAGTGCAGGGAGAAGAACAAGCGAATTTTGTTACTCGGACAGTCAATGAGAGTGTGATCAGTGATCTGCACATTTTGGTCTATAACAGTGCGGGTGAGCTGATCGGACAGAAATACCAGACGGGTAGTTCTACGGTTACCATTAATACGCGCAGTGCTACCGGATGTACCATATATGCCGTTGCCAATACGGGTAAAGCTGACTTGTTTAAGGGATATACCATGCATAAGGAGTCTTATCTGAAAAGTATGGTATACAGCCTGACCAATTGGGATGACTTGAATAAAGGCACCAATCTGCCAATGACGGGAAGCATGAAAAGTGTGAATATCAAGGTGGGGGCAAACACATTGTCGGGAACACTGGTATTAACTCGTATGGTCGCAAAAGTTGAGTTAAAGATTAAAGTGAAAGAAAATAGTGGGATTAACATTACTAATTTGAAAATTTATAATCTTCCTAAAAGCTCTTACTATGTATCCGGTACAGCAGATGCGACAAATACCACTTGGTTGAACTGTGGCGGTATAGGTCCAAGTAGTACAACCACTGCCGGTACAATATTCTATATGTTTGAAAACCGTAGAGGAACCAAAACGATTTCCGCCCAAAAGGATAAAACGACTGCAAATGCGCCTGCACATGCTACGTATGTAGAAATTAACGGCACAATAGGCACTGTTACAGCAAAGTGGACAGTGTATCTTGGAGAAAATAATACGAGTGATTTCAATATCAAGCGGAATGGCAATTATACGTATAACATTACTCTGAATGACGTTGCGGTAACAGATACGAGGGTTGTTGTAGATTTTACGGGAACAGAAGATTTGAGTAGTGCAGGTACGGCAAATTGTTATCTTGCCAAGAAGGTAAATACGTGGTATAAGTTTAAAGCTACAGTGAGAGGAAATGGGGCTGCCACTGCTGCATTGATTTCTCCGACCGGAAGTGCTTTGGCTGCTAATGCTGCTATCAGTCCTACAAGTGCAGAACTCGTTTGGGAAACCAATGGTCATGGGCAAATAATACAAGGTGTGATTCTGAAAGATGGATATGTTTATTTCAAAACTGGCCCGAAAGCTGAAGGGAATGCAGTGATTGCGGTAAAAGACAGAAGTGGTAATGTGTTGTGGAGCTGGCATATTTGGAAAACATCCTTTGATTTAGCAGAGTTTAATTCTAATCATACACAAACGTATAAAACTAATCCGAGAAAAATGAGCACAACTATTTATGCAAACACTCTTTCTTCTCGTGATTTAATAATGATGGACCGTAATTTGGGGGCGGCCGATAATACACCTTCCAATACAGATAACGTAGCTAAGACTTTTGGTTTATATTATCAATTCGGGCGTAAAGATCCATTTCCCAACGCTAAAAAAAGAGAAAGGCGTACTACTGCGGTTGCAGAAGTAATAGATATTGTTGATAAGGATAATAATCCGCTAACCATTAATGAGTTAATGAAATATCCTTATCAAACTCTTAATTCTGATATATCTAAAGATGTGAAGGATCTTATTCTTTATTCTATAAAAAATCCTTTAACCTTTATTCTTCGAGATGATAAAGATGGCCTTACAGATGATACATTTTCGGGAAATTGGATTTATGGAGCATATAAAGGAACATCTGCTTTAGATGCTTCCAATAAATTATGGGGTAGTGATTTTGTGGATAAATCAGGCAATTTAGCTCTTAATGCAACATTTAGTGGAAAAACGATTTATGATCCCTGCCCAGTTGGGTGGTGCATACCTCCTCAGGATACTTGGACTAACTTCACTAAAAATACCCCCGAACAATGGAATAATTATAATATAGCAGGAACTACTGGAAGCGGTACATTTATCAAATATTACAATTGTCCGGTTGAAGACCAAAAGAATTGGACTGACGGGGATGGAATGGGCTTTATGAAAGCTCCTGTTTTTGGACGTCGTTTTTACATCAGAGGAGAGGGAGGTGATGTTGCTTTTTACCCGGCAGAAGGTTGTCGTTTTGGGAAAGATGGAACTACAAGCGCTGTTGGAAGTGGTTGTTACTCTTGGTCATCGGCACCTACTTATGCAACGTCACCGGATGGTGGATATTTTATTACAAATCTTTCTTGGGTGTATCCGGTGGGATATACAACCCGATCATACGCAATACCTGTCCGTTGTGTTAAAGAAACATCTCTGTAAATAAATATCTAGTTCAAGCAGATGATGATAAGGATATGAATGGAAGGATGGTTTCTGCTCCAATGAAGAAAGTATTCACTGACACTCAATGAAATTAGCAAACAGTGCGGTTTCAAGGAGCTACTCACTTATCATGTAACCCAATATATGAATGTCGCCACTATTACTAAGTAATAATAGGACATTTTCTCCTCTATTAAAAAGTACATAATGCGATTTGAGCAGGTTAAGTCCAAAGGAAAAATCGCGTAATAAAGTACTATAGTCCTTTTTCTTTCATACTAAAATAAACTAACTGATTAGCCAATTATTCAATGGTTTCTGTTTATTCATACACAGAAGCTTCATACTACGGGTATTTTAAGAATAGACGGAAAAATCTTTATTTGAATGAATTGTTCATAAGTATAAGATGCTAAAAAAGAATATGATAACGTTTTGGTGTACTTCCTATGTAGAAAATAGAAAGTATAGTTAAATGATATTGTATAATGTGGCAAAATATCAGCGAATAGATAAAAAAATATGTTTTGTATATACTTTTTTGTTTTAAATCGTCTATGAAAAAATGTCTTTTTAAGTCTATCTATGGAACTCTCGGTTTTCAATATAGATAGAAGACATAAAAATAGTCTTTGAATTCTCCGGATATACTACCGCGTTTTCTTCCTTTTTTGGTGAGTAAGTATGTGATATGTATATGGGAGTAAATAATGATTCATTTCTACAAGGCGTGTAGGCTTCTATGTGGGATAGATTTATGGATTGGAAATACCATAGTAAGTGTTCATTTGAGCTTTATAGAAGTTACCGCATCTTTGCAACGTTAACGTTAGCGAAGAGATTTTGAACATGATTTATTTAATTTAAAAAGAAAAAGAACTATGAGTATTTTGTATAAGAAGGTTTGGAGATTACTAAATCCCCTCGATAAGAAATCAGCAAAGAAGGTATATCCGGTAATCACCTATAAGTATGGTGTGGCGATGGATCTGAAGCAGATTGCGAAAAAGATCAGCCGACTTTCCGGTGTAAGTGAAGGTGTGGTGAACTCTGTGCTGAAAGATTTTCGCACGGAGTTGAAAGAAGAGTTGCTTTTGGGGCGGTCGGTAAATATTGACGGACTGGGATTTTTTTATCTTGCCGCCCGTAGCAAGGGGGCGGATACAGCAGAGGCGTTTACAGCGAATGACATCACTGGCTTGCGCGTTTGTTTCCGTGCCAACAAGGAAATTCGTATTACGGCTAACGGAAGCACCCGCTCCGAAGGACTTAGCCTCAAAGATGTGGATCGCATCAATGACGAACTTCCTACAGAAGGTGGTGGCCCGTCGTCACCTGATGGAGGAATAGTGGAAAACCCGCTTGGATAAAGTCTAAAGCTGAGGAGCTTAGAAATTAAAAAATGAAGAATTAAAAATTAAACGATTGTATTTATGAAGAAGTCTGTTTTGAAAAAAATACTGAAAGTAGTGATGGCTATTGTTTCGGCTGCGCTGGGAGCACTGGGGAACAATGCAATGAAGTGATGACGAGGAGATATAAGATCTGAGTTAAATAATAGATAGGGGAGTGTCGGAATTCAGGCACTTCCCTATATTTTTAATGAACCATTCCGTAAAGTAAAGATCGTAAAAAAGCTATTCTGTGGAGTCAGTACTGTGCTTGTTGTATTGATGAGCAAAAGAACTATGTGTAAATAACGAATGAAAATGCGTAAGAAAAAACTCGTTACTTAATTGTGTTTTCTCCTGAATAACTCTACCTTTGTTTTCATAAACCTAAAAAAACCGGTAAGTCATGAAATACAAACTATTAGTTCTTGATGTAGACGGAACTCTGCTCGATAGTGAGAAGAAAATCAGCAAGCGCACGCTGGCCGCCTTGCTGAAAGTGCAACAGATGGGCGTACGCATCGTATTAGCTTCCGGCAGGCCCACCTATGGCCTTATGCCCATTGCCAAGGCTCTGGAACTGGGCAATTACGGAGGCTTCATCCTCTCCTACAATGGCGGGCAAATTATCAATGCTCAAAGTGGCGAACTACTCTTTGAACGTAGGATAAACCCCGAAATGCTGCCCTATCTTGAAAAAAAATCCCGTAAGAACGGGTTCGCCATTTTTACGTATCACGAGGATACCATCATCACCGACTCGCCCGAAAACGAGCACATACGCCACGAAGCCGAGCTGAATGGCCTGAAGATAATTGCCGAAACCGAATTTTCGATAGCGGTGGACTTTGCCCCTTGCAAGTGCATGCTGGTAAGCGATGACGAAGAAGCCCTCGTGGGACTGGAAGACCACTGGCGCCGAAGGTTGAACGGAGCGCTGGATGTATTTCGTTCGGAACCCTATTTTCTGGAAGTGGTGCCCTGCTCCATTGATAAATCCAATACGCTGGGCGCCTTGCTTGAGAAGTTGGGTATCAACTCCGAAGAAGTCATCGCCATCGGCGATGGAGTTTGCGATGTCTCCATGATACAATCCGCCGGACTGGGCATCGCCATGGGAAACGCCCAAGACTCGGTGAAGGTCTGTGCCGACCGCATCACCGCCTCCAACGATGAAGACGGCGTGGCCGAAGCCGTGGAGAAGGCGATACTTGCCGAAATCCGCCCCGCCGACGTGCCCCTGGAGCAACTCAACCAGCGTGCCCGCCATGCATTGATGGGAAATCTGGGCATACAATACACTTATGCCTCCGAAGATAGGGTAGAGGCCACTATGCCCGTGGACGAACGTACCCGCCAACCTTTCGGCATCCTGCACGGAGGTGCCAGCCTGGCATTGGCCGAAACCGTGGCCGGACTGGGTTCCATGATACTTTGCAAGCCGGACGAAATAGTGGTCGGCATGCAAGTCAGCGGAAACCATATTTCCTCGGCTCACGAGGGAGACACCGTAAGGGCTGTTGCAACCATCGTGCATAAAGGCCGCTCCTCGCATGTGTGGAATGTGGATGTGTTTACTTCCACGGCCAAGCTGGTGTCTTCGGTGCGTGTAGTCAATGGCATACTGAAAAAAGGATGATCGAAAATGAATTGGACAACGGGCCACAAGAACCACCCGTTGAATCCGTTAAGAAGAACAATACCCGGACCCTCGTAAAAAGAACACTTGCGATTGCCGGTTTAGCCTTGGTTGTATATTTTTTGTACTCCATCGTTCACCTGTTTGTTTCGCCCGACCGTAACATTCAGCAAATCTACCTGGTGCCCGAAGACGCGGCATTTATCATCCAGTCCTCGGCACCCATCGACGATTGGGCAAAGTTCAGTGGAAGCGCAACCTGGCAATGCCTGAAGCGGGCGAAAGCCTTCGAGGACGTCACCCGGAATGTGGAAACACTCGACACCGTGGTCCGAAGCAATAAAATGTTGTTATCGCTTGTGGGCAAACGGGATATGCTCATCTCGATCCATAAAGTCCGTGCCCGCGATTGGGATTTCCTGATTGTGCTGGACATGCAAAAGGCCTCCAAGATGGACTTGCTGAAGGATCAGCTTGAAACGGTGCTCACCATGGCGGGCAGTTCCGTAACCAACCGGATGCACAACGGGATTAACATCCTCGAAATGCGCGATCCGGATACACGCGATATTTTTTATTGCGCCTTCGTGGACAACCATTTTGTAGGTTCCTATACCTCCAAACTTGTAGAATCGGCCATCGACTCACGCAACAAGCCCAAAATCGGTCTCGATCATTCTTTTATCGAAGCCGAAAAACTGGTGTCCGGCAAAGGACTTGTCCGCGTTTTTATCAATTATGCACGCCTGCCCCAATTCCTGAATATTTATCTGGGAACCGGGAACGAGTACATCGATATGTTCAGCAACTCCATGGATTTTGCCGGACTCTATTTCAATACCGACCACAAACGGATGGAGGTGAAAGGATATACCTTGCGGAAAGATACCGCCGATCCGTACATCATGGCCTTGCTGAACTCGGGTAAGCACCGGATGAAAGCCCACGAAATCTTGTCCGGACGGACGGCACTATATACCAACATCGGTTTTAGCAATCCGGTGACATTTGTAAAAGAACTGGAGAATGCACTCGCGGTCCACGATCCGCAATGGTGCGAATCTTATAGGAGTTCCCGGAAGAAGATTGAAAGTCTGTTCGACATCTCTCTGGAAGAAAACTTCCTGAGCTGGATGTCGGGAGAATTTGCCATCACCCAATCCGAGCCGGGGCTGTTGGGGCACGATCCGGAACTGATTCTGGCCATCGGCGCCAAAAGCATCAAGGACGCCCGTAAGAATATGGAGTTTATAGAAAAGAAGATCAGGCGGCGCACCCCGCTTCGGATAAAGACGGTTGATTATAAGGGATTTGAAATCAACTATGTGGAAATGAAAGGCTTCTTCCGTTTGTTCTTCGGAGGGCTGTTCGACAAGTTCGAAAAACCCTATTACACGTACGTGGACGATTATGTGGTGTTTAGCAACAAAGCCTCGTCCCTGCTCTCATTTGTAGAAGATTACGATCAGAAGAACCTGTTGAAGGATAATCCGGGCTTTAAAAATGCCTTCTCGTACCTGAATTCGAGCTCTACCGTTTTCTTATATACGGATGTACATAAGTTTTATTACCAGTTGAAGCCTATGATGAATGCCGTTACGTGGGGAGAGATACAATCGGACAAGGACATTGTCTACTCATTTCCCTATTGGACCATGCAGATTACGGGAGACGGCCAGTCCGCCTCGTTGCAATGCGTGATGGACTATAAACCTTATCAACCGGAAGAAGCGGCCGTAGCGGTGGTAGTGGACGATGAAGCCGACGAAGTAATGAACGAAGATGCCGAAACGGAGAAGGAGCAAATGAGTGAGTTGCAACGCTTCTATGTTGAGAAATTTGAGGGCAACGTCTTGCGGGAGTTTTATCCCGAAGGAGCGCTGAAGAGTGAAGCGGAAGTGAAAGAGGGAAAACGCCACGGACGCTATCGCGAATATTATGAGAACGGCAAACTGAAACTCCGCGGAAAATACGGAAATAACATACCCAAGGGCACATGGAAGTACTATACGGAGGAGGGAGAGTTTGAACGGAAAGAGAAGTATTAAAAAAGAGAAAAACAATGCTTGCATATACCTATATTGAACACGGAAAATTTGAACTTATAGAAAAAACGAAACCCGGGTTGAAAGACCCCCGCGACGCCATTGTCCGCGTGACGCTCGGCAGCATCTGCACCAGCGATTTGCACATCAAGCACGGTAGCGTGCCGCGTGCCTTGCCCGGAACCACGGTGGGGCACGAAATGGTAGGCATCGTGGAGCAAGTGGGCGCGGACGTCACTTCCATCAGGCCCGGCGACAGAGTTACGGTGAACGTAGAAACCTTTTGTGGCGAATGCTTCTTTTGCCGACACGGATATGTGAACAATTGCACCGATGCCAATGGCGGTTGGGCACTGGGTTGCCGCATCGACGGAGGTCAGGCCGAGTACGTCCGCGTGCCTTATGCCGACCAGGGACTGAACCGCATTCCGGATGTGGTGAGCGACGAACAAGCGCTCTTTGTGGGCGACGTGCTTGCCACGGGCTTTTGGGCGGCCCGCATATCGGAGATTACCGAAAAGGATACGGTGCTCATCATCGGCGCCGGTCCTACCGGAATCTGCACCCTGCTTTGCGTGATGCTCAAGCGTCCCCGCCGCATCATTGTTTGCGAGAAATCTCCTGAAAGAATACGCCTTGTGTGTGAACATTATCCGGACGTACAGGTGGTGAAGCCGGAGGATTGCCGGGAGATTGTGTTGCGGAGTAGCGATCATGGCGGAGCCGACGTCGTGCTCGAGGTGGCAGGAACCGACGACACCTTCCGTCTGGCGTGGGAGTGTGCACGCCCCAATGCCATCGTCACCGTGGTGGCCCTCTACGACCGCCCCCAGGTGCTTCCCTTGCCCGATATGTACGGAAAAAACCTGACCTTCAAGACCGGTGGCGTGGACGGGTGCGATTGCGCTGAGGTACTCCGTCTGATCGAAGAAGGCAAGATAGACACCACGCCGCTTATCACACACCGCTTCCCGTTGAATGAGATTGAGGAGGCTTACCGGATTTTTGAAAATAAGCTGGACGGGGTGATGAAAGTTGCGGTGTCTGAAAGAGAAAAGAAAGGAATAAGAGTGATTAGGGTTTAGTGATAAGTGATTAGCACCATTCGGTATATGATTTCAGTGGATTCTTTGTACCGGAGACATAACAAATGATGCGGGAACTGTATACCGAATGGTGCTAATCACTTATCACTAAACTCTAATCACTTTATCCATACCCTTATTAAAAAGAATACAGCCTTATGCCCATTATCGAAATCACATCCTTGTCGCACCCCGGAATCGAGGTGTTCTCCACCCTTACCGAGGCCCAGTTGCGTAATCGCATCGAGCCCGATAAAGGCCTGTTCATAGCCGAAAGCCCGAAGGTGATCCGTGTAGCATTGGATGCCGGCTATGAACCTCTGGCCCTCTTGTGCGAGCAAAAACACATCACCGGTGATGCCGCCGACATCATCAGTCGTTGCGGCGACGTGCCCGTCTATACGGGCGGGCGGGAGTTACTCGCTACGCTGACGGGCTATGTCCTGACGCGCGGAGTGTTGTGCGCCATGCGTCGCCCCGCGCCCCGCACGGTGGAAGATACATGTCGGGATGCCCGGCGCATCGTCGTCATCGACGGTGTGGTGGACACTACGAACATTGGTGCCATTTTTCGTTCGGCGGCCGCCCTCAGGATGGATGCCGTGTTGCTGACGCGTAACTCTTGCGATCCGTTGAACCGTCGTGCGGTCAGGGTGTCCATGGGTTCGGTCTTTTTGGTTCCCTGGACGTGGCTGGACGGCACTCTCAGTGATCTGGCCCGCCACGGCTTCCGCACCGCCGCCATGGCACTTACGGACGATTCTATCTCCATTGCCGATCCTGTCTTGACGTCCGAACCCCGGCTAGCCATCGTGATGGGAACGGAGGGAGAGGGGCTTCCACCCGATACGATTGCGGCGGCGGACTATGTAGTCCGTATCCCGATGGCACATGGGGTCGATTCGCTCAATGTGGCGGCGGCGGCCGCCGTGGCGTTCTGGCAACTTCGTATTACGGATTGAAACTACTATTGTTTTAATTTCGATGAGTATCATTAGGTAGCTAATAATTAGCAATCTGAAGATTTTTCGCATGACACTTTCTTTTTTGCTATTTTCGGTAGTTTGAGAGTGACTCAAAGAACGGGTAGTCTGTCACGGAAGTGCGAGAAAGGAATGAGTGTGAGGTGATAAAGTGATAAAACTTCTTTCAACCCATTATATAATAAACAAAAATATATTCTTTTGTATATTATATGATGGGTTGCTGCACTACAATTAATATTTTTTCTTTTCGTCTTTATTTAGCTCTTCGTGTATATTCATCCTTGATGGCGGTGAAATTTTCTTTTACCTGATTGTACTCGGATTCTTGCTTCTCTTCCAATTCAATATCTAATGCATATATTTCGCTCGTTATTTTATTGTCTAATTTTGTCTTTTCAGCTTGGGTCAATATATTGTTGAATCGGGAAAATAATTTCACTTTCAGATCCAATAGTCTTTTTTCGAACCGTTCAAGGTCATATTTCAGGTTGTAGTCAAGATAGGTATTGGAAATATGTTTCTTTTCACCTTCTTCATTATACTCAATTACTTTCTCCTTTTTCTTCACCGCATTGAAAAGGGATGAAACGGACTCATCAAAATCCTGAAGGATAAAATCTATCCATTTATTATATATATTAATTTTGAAGCGCGAAACGTTGACATTCTCGGGCAAAGGATAGAATAATAATATGAAATTCATCTGCGTTTGAGATAAAAGTTGCTGTCCCTCACCTGTGTAGTTTACGGGTAGATTTTCATAGCACATAAACTCGCCCTCATGGATAAAACCCGCTCCATCCACCAATAAAACTTCATTAGAGGCGAATGTCCAATTCTTATGCCCTCCGATGTTTTTTATGTTTAGGACCAATTTATCAGCAGTAAATTTGGATTTAGTTTTGCCATTTCCCATCGCTAACTGGGCTGGACAATCTTGATAGTATTTTTTATCTTTAATATAACGACAGTTCTTGTTACATTTTATCTCGACGTTTCTCTCGAATGAGAGGATGGTATAGATAAAGCCTTCATTTTCTTTTGGAATATTAATCTCGCTCATAAATAATGTATTTTAGTGTTTTAATTTGTAGATTATTGGTGATTAGCTGACATGTCTATTTTCCGATGCAGAAGTAGTAACTTATTGATAATTAGGTATTTGTCTGTTAAGCGGTAGAAAAGATAGAATATTGCTAACGTGTTGATAATCAATGTGTTAAAACAAATATTCTGCATAAGCATTTAATGATTTTATAGATTCTCGATTCAATACTAACATTTAACGGCTTTATTTATTATTAACTGAAATCCACCAGTTTTCTATCCATTTACAAAGGTACGAAAATCCGTGGGAATTTCGCTAAATAGGTAAACTAAATGCAAGAGGGGTTCACGTATAAGCTCTGCTGGGCAAAAGAAAAAAATCTAGGTGAAGCCTTTTCTTTTCTTCCCTTTAGTTGAGTTTACTTTAATGAGCGTATATGTATGAGTATGGAAATAAAGTAAAGCCAGAATGTTGAAGTATAGAATCCGATATATAAATCTATATTTCAGCAAAAAATATGAAGTTTTTTGTTGATGTAGCTAGTGATGCAATACTGGCTCCTGTAGTACGGGAAATATCAAATATTCGAGTGTTAGTTTAGTGAATTTGCGTAAAAAATGCGAATAATGCAATCTAATATGTGGTTGAACGGAAATTATTATTACCTTTGTGGAAAAACGGATAATATGATAGCGGAAATTAAGTTCAGGAACATGTTTTCATTCAGAGATGAGGCTGTATTAAGTTTTGAAGCTGACAGAAGTAAGGATATGGAATCATATCACGTGGTCGAATTGACTGGGGATGTGAGATTATTGAAAATCGGTGTAATTTATGGAGCAAATGCTTCCGGCAAAAGTAATATTATTAAAGTCTGTGATTTTATTAAATCATTTGTTACTTACACTCCGCTAAATAAAGCTGAACAGATTCAGGTGATTCCATTTCTCTTGGATAAAACTAGCCAGGGACAATTGTCTGAATATTCTATTTCATTTTATTTGATGAATGGAGAAAAAGCTACTCGTTATGTATATTCTGTTACTTTGGACAGATCACATGTTGAAAAGGAGACTTTGATTTATTATCCAAGCCAGCAGCCGGCTGCTATCTTTGAAAGGAATACTGAAAATAATGTATCTATTATCAGATTTGGGCAGAAAATTAAGGTTACTCAAGCTGTTAAAGAAGAGATAACCTTAAAGTGTCTACATAATATGTCTGTTTTTGCGGCTTATATGCAGGTTAATACACATATTGCAGAAATAGAGAAAGTTCTTCAGTATTTGACAAATCAGGTGATGCCTGCTATTGCACCTACATCATCATTGAGTCGTTATGCTGAAGAATCAATTAAGGAAGAATCAGCAAAAGATTATATTTTGAGGTATTTACAGGAAGCAGATTTCAATATTTCCAATATTACATCTAAAGAACAGGAAACAAATAAAGGGCTGGTAAATTATACCATGTATCAACATAGGGTTTCCTCGGAGTATGGAAACAACGATTATTACGAGTTTCCTGAGTTGTTTGAGTCAGACGGTACTGTTCGCACATTTGGTTTGGCCGCTCAAGTACAAAAGATTCTTGAGAGAAATGCTTTTCTTGCGGTCGATGAGATAGAATCTTCACTTCACCCCAAGTTGATAGAATATATCATTGAACGTTTCTTGAAAGAATCTGGAGAGGCTCAACTGTTGCTCACTACGCACTATGACGGGTTGTTGGGAGAGGAAGATTTGCTTAGAAAAGATAATATCTGGTTTACGGAAAAGAATGCAGATGGATCGAGTGTGCTTTATCCTCTGACAGATTTCAAGGGATTGAATAGAATTAGTTCTCTCCAAAAGGCATATAAGTTCGGTAAATTTGGTGCAGTTCCTAACCTATAATCATGTAACCTTATGAGAAAAATTAGAAAGAATATAGCAACTAGACAGGTTATTCATATTGTCGGTGAAGGATTGACTGAGTTGTTCTATTTCAGCCATTTGAAGAAGTTGCTTGGTTATAGATACTCTATTTCTCCACGTCTGTTTGAAAACAATAGCATTGAGAAGATTGAAAAGAAAATCAAGGAACTTCTGGATGAAGACGTTTTTGTAATATGTGTTTTTGATGCCGATGTTAGCAGACGCTCCGATGCAGAGAACAGGAAAATGACAGCGCTCAAAAAGAAATACGAGAATAATGCCAATGTTATTTTGTGTGATAGCTTGCAATCAATAGAGTATTGGTTCTTGCTTCATTTTGAAGATACATGTCGCCATTTTCAAGATTCAGCTGCAACGGAAAGGGCATTGAAGCAATATCTGCCCACATACGACAAAACACGCAAGTATCTTGAAAAAGATAAGTGGGTAAGAGATATGCTTGCAGACTCAAAGATACAGAAAGCGTGCGAGCTGGCTGAAAAATATAAAGGTCGTGATTCTTATAGTGAGATTTATAAAGCAATCCAAAAAGTTAGCGAATAGTAAATTGATTCTCAATAAAATTCAGTATTTTTGCACCCACAATTGAATAAAAACATCTAAAAACATACAATGCAGCAAAATAGAATGAACATATCAGTAAACGTATTATATCGAAGCACATTATGCTTTGAATGTATGTTGTATGTTCATACTTCAGGCATTGAGGCATTTGATAAATTCAAAAACACTTTCCAACGAACATTTTATAGACAGGTAGGAGTACATTAGATGCAGGTATTCCTATTGAAAAGATAAATTGAAGCCGTTGGAAAGTCCTTACTAAATTTCTCAACGGCTTTGTTTTTGCCCATTGGTGACGTTAGCATTATGCGCTCTACTCAGTCATTTCCGTCCATGGGTACTGGAAACATCAGTTATATTCACTAGCGCAGTGATGCGCATAAAAAAAAGATTATGGATTACAAATTCAACGGAAGCAGGGTATTCTTTACATCCGACACCCACTTCAATCATACTAACATCATCAGGTTCTGTAGCAGGCCATTTAAGGATGTAGAATACATGAATGAAACACTTATTGCCAACTGGAATCGTGTGGTTGGTCCGGATGATATCGTCTTTCATCTTGGTGACTTCTGTCTTGGCGGCTCGGCTGAATGGATAAAGATACTCAACCGGTTGAACGGGAAAATCTATCTCATAGCCGGTAATCACGATATTAAGAACTTGAGACAAAATTATACGAAATATTTTGAATATATCACGATGCAGATGTACATTGAGGTAGATAAACAAAAGATTTACCTGAACCATTGCCCGTTCCTCTGCTATGGAGGTGCATTTCGTGATACCTGGCAACTTTTCGGGCATGTGCATACAAGTAAAAATAATACAGGAAAGGATAAATCACGTCTGCAAATGCTTTTTCCGACGCAATATGATGTGGGTGTTGATAACAATGACTTTACTCCGGTTTCATTCGCACAGGTAAAGGCAATTATAGAGAAACAGGCTGATGAACAATCAAAGTCTTCATACAATCCTCCACCAGAATAAAAGAGCTGAGAATGCGCGAGGATATATTGGTACAGAACTAAACAATAAAGCGGAAACCATTCTCCGAATAGAGAAGGACAAGTCGGACTCGAACATCAGTAAAGTTGAAGCCGTTCACATTCGAACAATGGACTTCAAACCGTTTGCTTTCCGCATCATCGAGCAGGCGTTATCAGAAATTGTAGAGAGCTATGTAGTGGAGGAATTGAAAGTAGGTTGCCTAGCCAAAGGCCCGATCTATGTAAGGAGATTAAGGTAGAGCAATATGAGAGAGCTTTAAGATTTGTATTTGCTGAAGAATTACAAGAGGTTTTGTTTGAAGTATACAATGAAGTAGGCTATCCTATCGGCCGTAATAAGGTCACCAAGGTTATTACATTTCTTAGAAATAAACGCATGATTCCACAAGAAAATAGTAAGAAGTGTTCACTCAACCCAAACAAGTATTACTAATCACAACCACTGTACTTTATTCTCTGTGCCTTTATATTAAGATTAGCTAAAGAACTATTTTTAAATATGGATAGAGTTCCCAATTTGAGAACTCTATCCATAGATTTTTTAAGTCAACTATGCACATAGTTTGCTGCTACTTTAGTGCCTTTTCCATTGCAATTTTAACAAATGGGGTATTATGCTACCAGCCTGCGGTTTTAGTGGCACCTAGACAAGCCTATAAAGTTGATGGTTTGCCAATTTCAGGAAAATATAGTCTTACATCCGATGGTACAATATATAATACAAATAAGTTTGTTTTGCTCACTCAAAAGCAAACAATTATAAAAATGCTTCTTTAAATCTCTTGTTAATCTAAAATATAATATTAAATATGCACTTGGTAGATAAATATAAAGCATACATCGCTGCAACCTAATGAAAATGCACAGAAAAAGTGCGGTACAATACGTATATGCAAAGTGCCGATAATCAACGATGTATGTTCGTAGCCTTTGTCATGTAGTTGTCAAAAGCTAATCCGTATCGATTAAAAGGGTAAAGTGTTAAATGTCAATAGTATAAATGTGTTTTGTCGGGGACTTGCCTCGTTGTTGAGTGCTATAGATATTTATACTTTATTATTTCTTAAAAGATTTATCATGTGTGTTCTATTTATTGTTTTTATAGGGCTTTATATGTGTGATTTATACGTCGATAATGAAAAAATAATTCTGTTTATACATCGGTGAGTAAATTGTAGAATGACCTTAATACAGTAGATAATAACTAAATTATTTTGTTTTGGTGAAGTTGGCAATATTGACGATACAGCCAAGTTAAGCACAGATTAATTAAGTAGTACTGATTTTAGTTTTTGTATAAATGTAGTATTAAGTTTCATTTATGTTAAAGTGATGATCTTCTTAAACAAAGAATTTATATCAGAATGCGGATTGTTATATTAATTCTAAGGGTTGATTGTATTGAAAATCATGGTATATTTCTTCAAATCCTTATTTATTTTCTTGTCCATTTGTATAGATAATCTTTTTAGTATCTGGATCAAAACAGATATAGGAAAACGGAATCTTTAAATAATTCTTTAAACGATTAATATAAATCTGCAATTCTTTGTCTTGACTAGGATCAATATTTGACACCAGCACTATTTCTTTGGCTTTCTCTACATCAGGGTAGAGGCAATATTCTAACAATTGCCCAATTGCCTGCCTTAAAGAGGTGAGAAGGGAGGTATAAGATTTTACTTCATAATATATCTGTTCACCTTCGGAAGTTTTACGAACAATATCGATGCGGGACATCCCATAACCTTTGCATTCGCATTTTACATTATTTACTCCATATTTATTTTGTAGAAATATCATAAATTCTTGTTGTATTAGCCCGTGTTTGATTTCTATTTCCTTTTCTTGTGTTTGATATTTACGTTTATATTTGGATAGAGAGTTTGAAGGATTGGTAGTCCCGGAAGTCTCGAAAGAACCGTGTGCCTTTGCTTTTTCTTTATACCTTTGTACAAGGTTTGAAGAAATTTTCATTAGGTTGTAGCGATGGCTGCGTATATCATTTTTGTTTTCAACAGGTATTAAATCGTTTAGTTGGAATAACTGGGAGGCCTTAAATTTTATATTGAATAATGTATTAACATCATGGGGCCAATCATCTAATTTGGTTTTATTTAGTCCTATATTATTCAGATCACTTTTCATGCTTTTATACCAGCCTCTTTTTATGTATTCTTGCACTACCCAATCTGCTTCCTCTTTACTTATAATTTCCACATTTTCTAAAGTCGTAATCCAATAATCTTTTCCATCTTTATTATTTCGTGAATAAAGAGATATATTGTAAAATCTTCCAGTATAAGTCTCGAAGAATTTATTGACAGGCTCTAAAAATCCATATTTATAGTCTCCAATTTGATGATCGGGATTGAAATTCCATTCTTCATGTCCAAAACCATTATTTTTTTCATAACTTTGAGTTTTAGATTTTCCGCCTGGGCCAGAGGGAGCTATCCATCCATGTTCATTCCAAGTAACACGGGCAATTCTATTTTCTATTTCTAACTTGTTTTCATTTATCTCAAAATAGTTTATGCCATCTTTGACATAGCTGATATTGTATCCCAAATCTCTTATTTTATTCCGATTGAATTGATTAGACTGAAATGTAGAACGAATATTATTTCCTGTTGCCAATTTATATGCTTGGGAAACAATGTACTTGAAAGGATAAAATTTATTATCAACTTCTACAAAATAATAATTCCATTCATTATTTCTGTCTACTCCATGCTTGTTTATATGGATAGCGGCTCTCTTTATATGTTCTTTTTTGATTATATCTAATAGATGTGGCATATGGCTGTTCTCTTTTACATCGGCAGTCAACTTTCTGTTTTTTATGTAATAGCTGATGTTGTTTTTTCTTGGGGTACTAAGATAGTAAAATATGGGATAAACTGCATTATAACTCTGTTATTGAATCCCATAATTATTATTTTTCTTTATTTTATCGGAGAGTATAGAAAGGATACAACGTAATTTAAACGATATCATTTCAATCATTTACGAATAAGCGAATAATGTCTAGAGCTTCAAAGCCAGTTATCTCTATAATATTTTCATCATCGCATAGATATACGAAAGGAAAACCAGTGTCTTCATTTGAGGGAATTTTAAACATGTAGACATCTCTATCTTCGTATTTGCCAAGATATTTGAAGGATGCCCCGTACATGTTTACAAGCTCTCCAGCAGCTTTTTTAACTTGTTCTGGTATAATCATATAATATAATGAATGTGTTTTTAATACATTGGTTTTGCAAATATAGCGTTTTTTCTATTACCATGATTGGTTATCAATATATGGTGTTACCAACGAATAAAGGATAGCAAATGACCTTGCCATAATTCGTCAGCAAATTATATTGCATTAATGGAAATATTGTATTAGTTTCTGTTTTCTGCATTGGGATAATTAACCATTTGTAGAATGTACCTTTAGCTAATAGCTTGTTTTAAGTTTACTATTAGATTTTGAGTGTCTTTAAGACCTATTTTATTTCTATTATTTTATGTACGACATGTGATATATATTTTATGGGGTGTTTCTTTTTCTAGCTGCTGTTCTTAATTCTTTAATAATATCTGCTTTGAATTTAGAAAATGGGCGGTCAAGATATTTGGCTTTATCACTTTCGATGCTGAATAAAAGACGATAAGTATCATGTTCAGACACACGAAGATCAGCCATGACTGTATTGATGAGGAAGTCAATGTAGTCGCCGGAATATTCTTGCGAAAGATCTAATAGATCTTTCAATTCGTAGTCAGAATGAGCGTCATATATATCTTCTATTTTGAATAGTTCAAGCGTGTTTTCTACTCGCTTCCTCATCTTAGTATCATTTGTTGTTATAAGTGTTTTTACCTGGTTGCCGTTACTTAATGGAATGTAACTGAACTTGAAATGCACGTTCATATCTACATAAGGATGAATATGGGTATTCAGCCCCACCGTCATATTATCATGCTTTAACGAAGTATTGCATAAAGAGCACGAGGGTATAAGATTGTAATAAGACAATGCTAAATCAGGGTAGTTACATTGTGGAAACCAATGATCAAAAGTTGGTCTGATTAATGTTTTACCATCTTTTGCAATAACAGTCAGAGTGTATTGTTTGTTGCAATAGCAACACGTATTGCTATCCATTAACTGTGCTAACTGATATGAAAAGGCTCCTTCAATGTATCTTCCATAATCGAATACCTTTTTTACAACTTCCCATTCAATTGCTTTTACTTGGCCATGCTTGTTACCGATTGCTCCTACTAATTCGTTGTGGAGTTCCAACAATCGCTCTGGGGAGGCATCAAGATGCTCTATGACTTTAGGCAATGTAAGATATTTATATGCCTTAGTCTTTTTAAGAGCATTGATATGTCTCTGTTTCTTTTTCTTTTTGGACGAATTGAACTTTCTTTTATTATCATTACCAAATGAAGGTTCAATCAGTACCTTCATCCAATCCTTGTATGTCTGCGCTTTTAGCGGACTTTTATTTAATATCCACATGATTTATAGATTTTCTTGCAAGTAATTGATCTCGTCTTCAAGTTTGTTTCGTAGAATTGGTTCCTGAATAAGACTAACTACACTTCGTAAGTAATCATAGTCATAATACAGTTTCCATTTTTGTTGTAGTTCATCAAACGACTGATTTACAGTTCGTCTCATATCTTCCGGAAGGGACAGTAACATTTTGTCATCTTCTTTTATGAATATCTCTTTAGATTGCAGCCTTTTCACAAATAATGTGCAGAAATTAATTCTGTTGATGACATCCTTAACCGTCTGTAGGGCAAAATCACCCATTGTGCCGTTTTCAAGAAAAAAGCTGTGTTTTAACATAGAGTGGATATTGCTACCAAATGTTACCATCTGCCCTTCGTAAGCTGGTTCTCCATTTTTCTGCATGAAGAGAATATTGCAGCGTGGTATATCACTCAATACAAATGGAGAATGAGTAACTATCATTACATGTATACTCATTATTTGATACAAGGGTAGCTGTTTCAACCCCTCAAGGAACAGATTAATGAATTGACGTTGCATTTCGGGATGGAAATACAGTTCCATTTCATCGAGTACTATATTTACATGGTTATACCTAATTGGTTTCTTTTCTTTCCCCTCTTCTTGGCTTTGTGTTTCGTAAATAAGACTTGGGTACTGCCCTACGGTATCAAGATTGGCTAGATGATAAAACACTGAAGATAAGGTGTAACAAATTTGCTTTTCACCTGAACTTAGATTATTAAATGGTATTCGGGTTTGAGTGATATCATTCTTGTCAACTACAATCAACTCGATTTTCATAATTGGTGGTGGGAGGAATTCGCCAATATGAATCTGATATTTAGGAAAATTCTGCTTATTAGCAAGCCTATTTATCTCATCGCTGTATTGTTGCACACTATATTCTTTATTCACATCTATATGATGGTGTTTCAGATAGTTTAAAGCACGCATTAATTTCATGGTAATATGCGAATGCTCTGTACTCATTCTATATATTGCCTGCTTGATTTCATTCTTTTCGTTTTCTACCAATTGTTCTTTTATAGTTTTTAAGACTCTAAAAACATTATGGTATCTAGGATAGGTATAACTAATCTTATAGAATTTTGTGAGTATGTAATTCCATGATTGTGTCTCATATTTAGATTCATGTTTTAAATCTTCTAGAGAATATAATCTCTTAAAGCATTCTTTTACATAATTGTTTACGGTTGTTAGCAAATCACCTTTTAAATGTGCATATCCATGAATGCGTATATTAACATTTGCATACTGTTCTATATTATATTCGTCCAGTATTGTCTTAAAACCAGCAACTTTAATTTTGCCATTAATAGTATCGAATGACAACTTATCTTGTTTGTCCTTCAAGAATAGCAGAGAGAACAACCTCTCTTCTGAAAGTTTGTTTTCAGAATTAATATTAATATTTCCACAACTTCTGAATGGGGTCAAAACTAATGGGGTCATGTACCCATCATTCTTATGGAATATCCCAGAGACCCAACTGCAGGCTTCATCAACAATCTCCGGCATACCATTATCAATTGCACGTTTTTTTAAGTTTGTCCAAGATTCAACACTAAGTCCGTTTTCTCTATCGATTGTCCTGATTTCATTTTCTTTTTCTTGTGAGGTAGATTCTCCTCTGTAGTTTGTAGGATTGAATGAATGTAGCGAGTAGTTTAGAACTACATTATAGCAGAATATACGCAACCAATCTTCCAAATATGACTTTCGGGCATTTATTGAATCATTATTCATAATTTCATTCCAACCCATTTCGATTGATTTATTATCTTTTGTAGCAATCGGCAGTGACTGTGGGATTTGCTCAAATTCACCTGTACGATTGTTTTTCTGGTATGGTTGTACGCAAATACTACTTCCTTTGCACTGTAAACAAAGGATATAGTCGTTTATCAAATAGAAAACTTCGCCATATACATCAGGAATAAAATGAAGGTGGGCTGCCTTGTTAAATCGATACTCCTCGCCGATGACACAGGTTGCCACGTTGTTTACGATGCGTAACATTAAATCTATAAGTGAACTTTTACCGGCACCATTTTGACCGACAATCGCGCAAATATCAACTTGTACATTGTTTACACAGTCGTGCTCCGCATAGCGCGTAGGGTTATAAAGAGTAGCTGGAGAGGAATTCTCTATAGTAATTCTCTTTTCTTCAATCTTTACCCCCGTATATAGATAATAATATGTACTAGATTTTAAATTTCTGTGTATATTGCTTGCTCTTTCATTTCCTTTCGGAAACTCAAGAGGGTGTATTGATATTACTTTCATATTCTAGTTATTGTTTAATATTTATATTCTCAGTTCTCTACTTTATCATGTCTTTCTGGAATATATTCAAGAAAATTTGAGATGCCTTCTCTGTTCCTTGATAGTTGTTATTTTCATGAGCCAACCATAATCGTCCCTATAATGAAATTTGTTTTTTCTCTTCAAATAGCTTTTAGATATATTCTACAAGCTTTTCAATCACCAATGATTATTCGGAGATTTACTTATGGGGAATTGGAAAGCTTTCTATATGCTTATGTTGCAAATTAGTTTTTTGTCAGGGTGAAATGCCTGACATTCTGTACTGAATTGGATTATGCTAAAAACGATACAACTCTGCTATCATCACTGGATAATGCACATATATGATTTTACCCACATTTTTACTCACACCTGCAATACGTATTCGCGCCACAGGAACAGCGAGGCAACAACTTTTCCATCAATTCACTTCGAAAGAATTGATATAGTTCTTTATGTATGATGTCATATAGCGCCATAACACGCTCTTCCTGTTCATTTTCTGTATAAATTCCTCCTCGAAAGGGATCTGTAAAGTTGAAAGAAACGTATTTTCTCACTACACCCTGCATTTCCTTTTGCACTTCCTCTGCTTCTGGACAAAGGGTAATGACGTAATCCCACGTCTGTTGAGTGTATGCCGTAACATCACAGGGCTTTCTCCGTGAAAAGTCATATCCATTTTGTTCCATCACCCGACAAACAACGTCAGGAACAGAATTTCCAGCCAAAATACCGGCAGTACTAACCTTCATCCCTCTACCGAAGGAGTTCAGTATTTCCTGTGCCATACGACTGCGGCACATATCATTATTGCTTACTATCAGTATATTTTTCATACACAAATTCTATTTTCAATTATTTCCTGATATAGCTACTTTAATAACCTCATCCAACTTGTTCTCGAGAATACGGTGAGATTCTCAATCTCATTCAATGTGAACCGGTGTGTAATAAGAGTAGTAGTATCAACTTTGCCCTTCTCAAATGTTCTTTTTTGTTTTATCTAGTAGATGCTGCATGTAGCAATTTATTTAGCATCAGTAATCAATTATATGTTTTATCATATTATACCCGATGCTAATATTTTTTCTGGATGCTAAGATAGTGAAATTAAGAATAGATTGTATTGTAATTCCAAATTTTTGATATGGTCTGTAAGGTTTATATTATTTATAGGATGTGTATTTGCTGGAAATATGGTTCATGGTATGTTTCTGCATGGTTAATTAGAATAACTGCTATATAGAACATGGTGTGGAAATCAGGACAGATTAGGTTGGGATAATAGTCAAATTCCTACATTGTAAATCGATGCAGTAACTTATTGGTGGTTTAATATGGTGATAATCAATATATTACAAAATGTGGGGTACAAATAAGGTACAAAAAATACACCACGTAAATCACTTATAATAAATGTCTTATAAACTTCCACAACTTCTGGTAACTTCCTGAATTATGATAATTTTATAGATTCTTGTTTTTGTAAAACGCTGTAAATCTATATGTTATCTTTTTAAGGAAAATCCCTTTTTTGTATTTCAAAAATCTTCTTTTTCTCTTAGGTACAAATATAGCAATTAAAAAGCTGGTATGCAAATTTAGTGAAAAATGAATTTGCTATGTAGTTAAATGCAGTTTTAGAGAAGTAGTATTTCTTAATTTCTAATCAAACCTTTTGGATTGTGTACAAGAAAATGTATGATGAGTAATGCTGTGTCAAAATGGAAAAAGCAGAATTATACTGAATATATATTTGACAAAAGGTAATATTGGTAAGTGCTGGATTTGAAATGTATATTTGGCGAAAGTGCCAATTTGGGTGTTAATAACAAGCAATGATGATGCAATCAATATTGCATCGATACTAATTCAAAAATGTTATGGTGATGGAAGTGAATTTGGGATTTGGGTTATTGTTAGTGAAACTCTAAAAGGATGTTTGAAAGTTTAGTTCGAGCATATTGTCTTATTGGGATAAAAAAGTTAAGCGATTTAGGTTATAAGAGGATTATTTTTATTGCTATATAAGAAAAAAGTGCAGTTCATTTTTAAGGTGAATTGTAGTTTTCTTATATTGTAGCCTACTTTATATTTTACCCAATAAAACGATATGAGCAATTATCCTAATGTGAATGAATGAAATCCTATTGATTCAAAAACTGCAACTTTCATCAATCCTCCTTCCTTGGCAATGGTGATTTCCGGTAAAAGCAACTTTTCATTTATTCCATACTTTAGGATGACTTTTAAAAATATAAGACTCGTATTTCTCCATTACTTTTTTCGCAGACATTGAAAACCGTGGCTCTACAGACTCGGCAAAAGTTTGTATATTCATGCATTGGTAATGGTCGGAAGGAACGACCGCTAAGGAGGCATTGTATCTGCTCTCTTTGCCTGGACTGATAACTCTTGAGTCCACACGGCTGCGAACGATATTCCGTTAGGTACGGAAATAAGTGAGAAATTCAGCTAATTCCTTTTTCTGTTTGTCGGTTTGGTACTGATGAAGTATGATAACTGCCTTTCCAAACCGAAATTCTATTATTGGCAACGGACAGAGCGTAATACACAGGCTGAGGTGGACTACGTGATTGGTTGCAAAGGGAAAAATTATCTTATTGAAGTGAAAGCCAATAATTCCAGTTCCATGCAAAGTATGTATAAGTTTATAGAACTGAAGGGCTGTGAATACAGAATCAGAACTAGCCTTAAACCTTTTGTCTCATGTGACAAAATTAAAGTGGTATCTTTCTATTCATGGTCAAATAAGATTGTACAAGAATAGAACAAGGAGTTTGAGTGTGTCAAAGTGAGGATTACGCGAATTTTTCTTGGAGAACAAAGGGAAAACGAACAAAAAACATAAAAATATCTATCGTTTGGAATAAGATTTATATATTTGCATAAACTAAAATTCAGAAATTATGCGTATTAATCAAATACATCTGAAAAATTTTCGTTGTTATGAGGATGTTTCAATAGAATTTCACCCTCGTTTTAATGTATTAGTGGGAATAAACGGTACTGGAAAGACTTCTATTCTTGAAGCTCTTCGCATTGCTATCGGTTCATTGTTTTTGAGTGTTGATAAGTATAAAGATAAAATTGCAAGTCCGGGAATACAGCTAGATGATGTACGCTTATCCAATTTGGAACAGCAATATCCAGTCATCATTACAACTGAAGGAACACTCAGCCAATTTACTTCGGATGATTCCTACGAGAATATTAGTTGGGAACGCTCTTTGGTAACTAAAGGTGGAGCTACCCGTTATAAAGATGCCAAACTGATGAAAGAGGCTTCTTCCCAGATGCAGGAAGTAATACGACAGTCAGAACCACCGATCAATATTCCTTTGATTGCATATTATTCTACAGACCGTTTCAAGAAGGAGAAGAAGGATGTCGGTGTTGAACCCAACGGTAGCCGTTTACGAGGATATTACAATGCATTAGATCCTCTTACTAATATTAAGTTTTTTCTTGATTTATATTATACAGAAACATTATCGGCAATTCAACATAATACGACTTCGGATGCGCTGAATGCCGTAAATGAGGCCGTAAAGAAATGTATTGATTGTGATGATTTAATGTTTGATATAAAACAACAAGAACTTTTGCTTATCCAAAGCAAATCACATGAACGTATGCCTTTCCATATGTTGTCGGATGGTGTGCGTAGTGTTTTGGCAATGGTTATGGAGATTGCTTTCCGTTGCTATTTGCTTAATCCACATTTGGGAAAAGAAGCTGCAATGCTCACTACCGGTGTGATTTTGATTGACGAAATTGATTTGCATTTGCATCCGGAATGGCAAAAGAAAGTTATCAATGACTTGCGTAATGCATTTCCTAATATTCAGTTTATTGTGACAACCCATGCACCATTAGTTATTGGGTCATTAACTGATGGAAAAATATTCAGTATTAAGGATAACCAGACTTATGATTTCCCTTTGCAACACGGGAAAGACGCCAACTATATACTGAATGAGATGGGTACATCAGAAATGGATTCTCAAATAAAGGACACACTGAGAAGTTATTTTATTCAGATAGAAAAAGGCTTGGGTAGAAACGAAGAGGCTTTGGAGATGAGAGAAAAACTGAAGGAAATGCTTGGCGAAAATCACACAGAGTTGCAACGAGCAGATATGATGCTTAGCTTTTTTTAAAATCGGGAGGATATTTAATGCGATATATAAAGAAAACCACAGAACCGGCCTGCATGACAACTTGGAAGGAACTGCGTAAAACTGCTGAACAGCCACTTGCATATGATGATTTTGATAAAAAGAAGGAGTTGAATGAATATCTTCGCACTGAACAGCATCATATCTGTTGTTATTGTCAACAGCGGATAGAGCATTTTCAAGGGAATAAAATAGGAGGTGCGCATAATGAACATTTGATTCCTGAAAATGGACCAAATGGAGATTTTGATAAGCAAATGGATTACCAGAATTTATATGCTTGTTGCATTGATTCGCAGGGACTAAAGAAAAAAGAAAAATCCAAACGGCATTGTGGGGAAGCCAAAGAGGAGAAACTTATACGTGGCTTTATTCAGGAAGAAGGATGTAATGGATTTTTTCGTTATAATATATTAGGAGAAATAATTCCGAATGGAAGTTATGACCAATGGCAAGAATATTTGGTTCATAAGGATGAATTGACAGTGGATTTAAAGGATGCTACAGATGCTATTAATACGTTAAATCTGAACTGCCATTTTTTAGTAGAAGATCGGAAAGGCGATTTAGACAAATTATTGCTGCTTTTAAATGGATTTTCTAAAGATCAAGTTCAAGAGAAAATGATAGAATTTGAGCAATCGGAAACGTTTTTGCGCTATGTGGATATGCTATTTTACTTTATGAAGCAAAAAAAATAGAATGCTTTTCAAAATAAGACTGATTATTTTGCTAGCTTCAGGGATAAGTTGTTATCTGTAAAATTATTTTTTCTGCTTTTTGGACTTTATCTTATTCTATGCAAGGCTTCTTCTTGAAAAATACCTTTTCATTTGGGAAAAGGAAGATTTTTTATAGAGAAAGCTTACGGCGTGCCTTGCAATGGAATGTAAGGGAGGAAGCCATCTTTGCTGAAAAAAACAGTGGATTTTGCGTATTTATTGGTTTTACATTTATACAATTTGTATAATCGGGAGTATTGATTTATAAAAGGATGTTGAACGGAGGAGAAAAGCTATCCCGGTTATCGGAATAGTCTGTGAGGAGGTACTCAGTTTTATTGAATTAAGAATAATCGGGAGTAAGGTATTCCTTGGCGATCATCGTCACGGGTAGTAAAGTCATAGTCGTGTTCTATTCTTCATTTTCCTGACTTAACAGGAATTTCAATGTGCTTTATTACTTTCCCGTCGTCGTTTATAAGGGCGTTGTCCTTTTGTATCCACATAGATACTATTATTGTGTACTCGTTTTTGTATATCCAATGTATTCATATATCTGTGTTGTTTGATTTTTATCAGATAAAACCTAAATGGTACTGTTAATCTCTTTTTTATAGATTTCAACAATGGCATCTATACATTTCATAATGGTAACGCGGGGCACGTCACGAAAATCTGTTGTATATACATAAGTATCGGCGTCAGAAGTGGAAAAGCAAATTTCCTTATGGATGTTGTATAATACAGCGTCGATATTTAGCTGCAAATATTCATCTCACATACTTTTATCGAGTTGTATCATTATCTCGTTTGAGTCACATTCCCGAAGAGGTTCTATATCAAGCAATATGGTAAAGACTTTTTGAGCTAATTCGTCAAAGTTTCCATTCTCGATGTCATATTGTAGCCTACTTTATATTTTACCCAATAAAACGATATGAGCAATTATCCTAATGTGAATGAATGAAATCCTATTGATTCAAAAACTGCAACTTTCATCAATCCTCCTTCCTTGGCAATGGTGATTTCCGGTAAAAGCAACTTTTCATCTATTCCATACAGGGAAAGCGTATTGATGCATTGATAGAATTTTACGTTTTCATTATCCAAACGGGTAAATGTGGATTTAACCGTTTTCAGTTGTGTACTTTTCAGGCATGAAAGCAGTGCTGTGCCAATACTGACAACGGCTATCTTATCTACCATTGCAGGTTGTTGCTTCAAATGGGCGATGTGTGAAAACAGTTGTTCCCAGTAACGGTCATCCCTAATCAAAAATACAAAATTCAATTTATCCATATTTCATTTATTTTGTTAGTTAATACTTCTTTTTTAGGCAATATCTTTCAGAAATCATATTTCAACATAAGTTGAATTAGATTGGCATGTCCGGAAACATCATCCATATTCTTCCGATAGCCGTAGAGATATTCCGTGGCAACGGTCATATTTTGAAAAGCGTTCCAGAATAGAGAACAGGAAAGATATTCTCCCCGGCGGTAATCGCTGCTGGTAATATAGCTTTCTTCCCGATGGAGGATGGCAGTGGAGTAATTGGCTGCTGCATAGATTTTTTAGAGAAATCGACGCGAAGTCCACAAGAAATGCCACACATAGGAATTGTTTTCATTACACCGGCTTCGTTTGAATCGGGCAACAAATCTACATTCAAGACCGCTAAGTCGCTTATGTAACGGGCAATGCCTTCTCCGTATTGTCCCTGGACATAGAGTGTCAGGAAAGAAACGGGCTTCACAGAACCGCTCAGTTGTACCCCTCCAACCGAAGCGGGTTTTGATCTTTTCGGTTTCTGTGTCACCATAACTCAAACCACGAAAAACACCTCCCAGTTTTAGATGTCCGTAAGCTGTTTTGTATTGTAGATAGAGGGGAACGTCGGGAATACGTTGGGTGACTGATTTCACTCCTGTTGCCGTTGTAATCCTTGTTCGAGGTATTTCGACCGAGGCTCCGACCGTAAAATCTTTGCTTATCTTATGAGTATATCCGATAAGCGGTGTGCGAAAGAATATCCTTGAATCGTCTCCCTGTATATCAATGGTCGGGGCTATTGCTTGCGGATCGTAAAGGAAACTCCATGCTTGCCCGGCGGTGATACCTAAAAAAGAAATATATGCCTGACGGAGCCGGAGGACACTGCTACCATCCCTGAAATCAGATTCTATGTAAAACGAATATCTCCAACAGTCGTTTTCTGTGTTACATTCAGGCTGAGACGGGTAGCAGAGGCGTCAATTCCAAAACTACCCCGTTTGTCCCACTTGCCGGGCACTGGAATATCAGCAACGATAAAATCATTATTGTCTATCATCCCGTCAAAATCAGCCGAAGCGGACACACGGATATATCCACCGAGCTTTATGGTAGTATTATTTTTCTGCCAGAGGAAGGGATCTGACTTTTGGGCACAGACCATTCCCGTGCCAATTAGTCCCAGCACGATGAATATAAAACGTTTCATCCTTCTTTTTTATTGCGTGTATAAAATAAGTACCCTGTAGCCAGAAAACCAATAAAAGTAAAGATGGCGAACACATACGAACTGGCTGCAAACTGCATACCACCACTAATGATATGTCCGGACGTACAGCCATCTGCCATACGTGCGCCGAAGATAAGTATCACACCTCCTACAAAAGCCCAAACGATTCGGTGGCCTTTTGATTCACCTTTATATTCTGCCCAGCATTCCTGGATAAGACGCCAACGGAAAGTGCCTGTTATAAGGGCATATACAAATCCTGCGATTAATGCACCCAGTAAAAACCATACCTGCCAAGAACCGGAACCGATAAGTCCCGGATAGTAGGAGTTATCGGTCAGGCAGGCAATGGAATCACCGACAAAAGGATAAGATGTAGAAGCTCCCAACGGTTTGTTTTGCCATCCCTGATAGAATAGAAGAGTGTTGAGCAAAGCCAGTCCGATGCCTGTTATTACCCAACGACGGCTTGGGTTGCCGTTTTTTACATCTAACTGATGCAAGATAAATGCTCCGGCAATCATTGCAACTCCAATTAAGATAACGGTAATGACGTACCCTACGGAAAATTCGCTTCCCATCAATGTAAACAAAGTTCCTTTACCCAGATTTTCTCCCAACAAAGGAATAATGAAAGGATAAAGCACAGTATATAGAATTCCTCCAGCCAGTCCTCCTATGATTCCCCATAAAGCATCTAGTGATCCCTGACCGAGTGATATAGGTAATGTTCCCGGACAATAACCAAGTATTGCCATACCGATGCCAAAGATAACTCCTCCGAGAGCCGTACCCACGAGATAGAGTGACTTGACGTGAAATACGGCCTCGTTGTCTGCCATTTCTATCATTAACAAAATACTGCCCAGGCCAATGACCAACATGATCGTTTTAGCTACGGTGAAGTCCTTTAATACAGAAAGTCCGGCAATTGTATTAAATTTATTGAGCCCCACATAGCTGATAAGGAATCCGAAAACGATTCCAATAATGATAATAATCAGATTTCCCATATATTGAATATTTAAAATATTATCATATGGAAGGAAGGCTCCCACCTTTGGTTTTCGTTATAATCTCACTTAAACATTCTTTGTATTAGTATGGTTCATCTTACAGTATAAAAATATTCTATGTTTTTTTTGACAATGAGTTGGCAACTGTCTCTATTGCTGTAGTCTGTTCCTGCTTTGCTTTACTTATCAAGGTAGCTCTTTACTGTGGACAATTATGAAAAATAATGTAGATAAAAAGATAATTTGAGTATTCTCTTCTCACCAGTACTGCATTAATATGTTATTTCAAAATTTACAAGCATGGAATATATCTGTTTTAAATTGCAGAAATAATGCATTTTTATCACACATTTTAGCTTGTAGTTTAGCAGTAGTGGTCTTGTCATACCATTTAGGACCTTTTATCTGGACAGCTCCAAAAGCTTCAATACGTAATTTCAGCTGATCGTCAGGAATCCGTTTTAAGTATTTCATATTAGACTTTTTATTTTCAGCAAAGTTATACTAATTCTCCATACCAATAGAACTACTTTGTTTTTTGCGCTGATTTACTTCATATTTTTGTGGTGATTTATCTCATGTCTTTGCAATGTGTCAGAAAAATTGCGTATATTTCGGACATAATAAATGTTAATAATTTGAGTTTGCAAAAAGAAAGTATTTCAAAAAGAATAAGGGAAGCCATTCTTTCTGGAGAAAAAGGACGTATTTATTTTGTCAAAGACTTTGCTGATTACAAAAATGATGCTTTGGTTACTAAAGTTCTGTATAGGTTAGAGAAAAATAAAATACTAATCCGGTTGGCCAAAGGTATTTACTTATATCCAGTGGTAACTTGTTATGGTATATATTATCCATCTTTAGACTATATAGCCAAATCAATAGCCAAGAGGGACAAAGCCAAAGTTATGCCTACAGGCAGTGCTGCTCTAAACCTGTTGGGGATATCAACTCAAGTTCCTATGAATGCTGTGTATCTTACAACTGGTTCTTCCCGAGTAATAAAGATAGGTAAGCGCAAAATAACTTTTAAAAGAAGTGCTCCTAAAAATTTAGAATACGAAGGAACACTTTTTCCTTTGGTTGTTATTGTAATGAAAGAGCTTGGAGAAAAAATATAGATGCTCCTATTATGAAACAAATCGAGAAAATACTTCTTAAGATAGATGAACAAGCTACTTTGAGTCATGATATAGCATTGGCCCCATTTTGGATAGGGAGTTTATTATTGCTAATTATAAGAGACAAAATAATAAGTGTTTAAAAGGCTTTGATAGTGGGTGAATAACGAAGTGATTTGAGTAATTTGACAATGTATTAAGCTATAGTATTTGATAATAATTTTATACAAGGCTCCTTTTTATTTATAGCAAGTCAAAAAAGAATAATTCATATAAATCACAATGCACTGTGATTCTACGATTTATAAAATCATAACGCAGCATATTTATATTAAAATCACAACTAATTGTGATTTTAATTGTCTGTTTCAGTTTTATTCATTATTTTTGTTCAAAATCACACTGTATTGTGAATACAAAAGAAATAGGAGTCATTATTAAGGAGCGGCGCCAACACTTGAAAGTGAAACAACAGGAGCTTGCTGATTTAGCCGGTGTAGGCATTAATACGCTGGTTGCTATTGAACGTGGACAAGGGAATCCAAAGTTGGAAACATTACTTGCTATCCTTGGTACCTTGGGCTTGCAGATTGAAATCAAATAAAAGATTAGAGCTATGAGACAATGTGAAGTTTATATACATGGTATTCGTGCCGGAATGCTAACCGAAGATGACAATCGAAAGTACACCTTCACTTACGATGCTGCTTACTTGCTGGGCAAAGGGAATCCTCCCGTTAGCCTTACCTTGCCTTTGCGTAGTGAACCTTATCATTCGCCTTATTTGTTTGCATTCTTTTTCAACATGCTTTCTGAAGGAGAGAATCGCCAAGTCCAATCCCAAATACTTCATATTGATGCGGATGACGATTTCGGCATTTTGCTTGCTACCGCACAAACAGATACTATAGGGGCTGTCACTATCAAACCAATTGCTGTATGAAAGAAATTCATGTTTGCCCATCTACATTAGCTGAAGGTTACGAAACCTATTCCTCTGCTGCTCGAAAAATTTTGTTCGACGGTAAAGTGGTGTCGCATTACATTGATGCACCGAGTCCATCTGAAGATAGTGCTGAAGCTAAAGAAGCGATTCGTAATGTTGGACGTATTTCTTTGTCGGGTGTGCAACCAAAATTTGCTGTAGTGCTAGATATAGATAGCGCATATTTGCGTTATGCTCGTGAAGATGAGTGGGGAATATATATATATTGAAACCTTGTCCTAACGGTTATCATATTCTGAACAAGGAGTATTGTGCCACCAACGAACATCTTACTATGCAGATAGCTTCTCAGGTATATGACATTGAAACAGCGGCCAATGCCCTCTGTTTTTTTAAGAATGATGAAGCGGCTTATATTACTCGTCGTTTTGACGTGTATTCTGGGGGAAAGTATCAACAGGAGGATTTTGCGGCGTTAATGGGATATACCAAAGCACATGGAGGAAGCGATTATAAATATTGTAATGCCAGTTACGAAGAGTGTGCCGAAGTGATTCGTCAGTATGTTAAGGCTGCTCCCATTGATGTGGCCCGTTTTTTTCGTTTGGTGGTGTTCAACTTTATCACTCTCAATGATGATGCCCATTTGAAGAATTTCTCGCTTATTGATAGAGATGGGGAGTATCGCCTTTCTCCAGCTTACGATTTGATAAACACTTCCTTGCATTTGGTTGAACCTCGTATTTTTGCCTTTGACAAAGGTTTGTTCCGAGAAGGCATGAAGCTCTCCGATACACATCAAGTGAATAGAGCCGATTTTGAGGAATTTGGTCGTCGCATCGGGCTTCCGGAGCGAGTGGTAAAACGAGAATTGGATGTGTTTTCTAAAGAGAATCTGATGATAAAGGTGTTGATTGAGCACTCTTTCTTGTCGGATGTATTAAAGCGTCAATATTGGTTGTCTGTGGATTATAGGCGGAAGATGTTGGTATGGTGATTTAGACAAATTCTGAAAGTCTGATCGGAATCTTTTGGCATGATATTTGTTTGTGCCGTAAGTGTTCATTATCAAAATAATTTAGTCATGAAAAAAACTTTTCTCCAAACATTAAAAATGTCGTCCATATTAACATTAATAGAAAGAGACGATGGACAAAAGAAACAAACATTGGAGAAGATGCCATCAGTGGCGATTGTTTAAGGCGAGAATGATTTTACGTGCAGCTTGTCAAGATTGTATGTGGGACGAAGAAGGACATTTTATTAAGCGTCCTCATTGGTTTGAGTTGGCCAAACAAAGGTGGTGTCAAATTTATAAGACTACCGGAACACCATGTAGCTGCTGGATGTGTAAAGGTGAAACCTATAGCCGTAAGGATTCTAAAAAAGAGGCTCAGAATATTATTAAGGAATCATTAGAATGAATCTCTAGGGTAGGGGCAATTCGTCCTTACCCTTAATATTTTTATATACAAAGTATATAATCTATGAACCAATTGATTACTATTGAGAAAAAGAATATTTTTTTGGTAGTCTATTAAAAACAAGCTACTTTTGCAATCAATTAAAGTTGAAACCTTAGGCTAATACGTTTTTATGGGGTATACTGAGTGAACTTTAGTAATGTCGGTTGGAAACGTCCATCCGGTAGATAGTCTTTAGCTATTTATGTTAGAGAGCACATCCGAGAGATGAAAGGTAGAACTAAGATGTACTTGACCATCGTCAGTGTAGGATTTGGCTCCGAGAATGAAAACAACAGACCTTCCATCTGTTCTTCTCCCATTCCCGTTTCTGGATTGGCAAGAATACTTTCTTGCGTTAGTGTAAAAGTCTCCGATTGATGCTGCGGAGCATATATGATTTTATCTTTCTGTCTTTTGAGATAAAGACGGAAAGAAGTGTTTTACACTTATTCGACGTAGCGATACGTCAGAGAGGAGCAAATAATGAAAATACAATTTATTTCAGATTTGCATTTTGAGTTTCCTCAAAATGTGGATTTTATTAATTCATCTCCGCTTAAAGCGGTAGGTGAAGTCTTGGTATTGGCTGGTGATACGGGATATTTGAATGATGAAAAACTTCCTAAAATGAAGTTTTGGGAATGGACATCTTCAAATTTTAAACATGTATTACTCATTCCGGGAAATCATGAGTTCTATAATTATGCAGATATCCTTTCCGAAGGCGATTCATGGTGTAGAATGATAAAGCCTAATGTCGGCTATTATCAAAACCAGGTTATTCGTATTAATGATATTGATTTTATTCTTTCTACACTTTGGACAGATATTCCATTGAATATGCATAAACATCTCAGGCGGCGTATGAATGACTTTCGCTATATCCTTTATGGCGGCAGAACCTTTAATACGGATGATTGTATCGTTGAACATAAGAAGTGTTTTTCGTTTATCACACAATCTGTAGCTGAAAGTACCGCAAAGCATATTGTGGTAGTAACTCATCATTTGCCTACGATGGAAGTAGTACCCCAAAACCTAATTTGGGATAACCTGGACTGTGGTTATGCAACCGAACTTTCAGACTTTATCAAAAAGAGTCATATTGATATATGGATACATGGTCATTCTCATTCTTGTTCTGATACGATAATTGGCAATACACATATTGTATCCAATCAGGTCGGGTATACATTTTATAATCAACACATGATGGGATTCGAAGGAAATAGATGGATTGAAATTATTTAATTTGTAGTAGCAATAGATAAAGCATAGACAAACAGTTAGGAAACTTATAACTCTTTTTTAGAATGCTGTGAAGGTAGAGTTATCGTATTGTCGAATGGTATAAAAGTTTGTTTTTCCGATTATTTGCATAAATATGTAAAGGAGGCTCTTGACTGACTTTAAGAAAGGTATGAGTTGGTTGTACGGAATACATCATATTACTTGGATTATTGGTTGACCAGTAATCATAACATAGTGTGTATGGATAATCAAATAAACTCTTTACGGGTTATTATTGGCGAGCAGATACGTCTCCGAAGAAAAGAACTTATGATTACGCAACCCAATCTGAAGGATATTGCAGGTATCAGTATCAATACGCTATACAAAGTTGGCCGGCTTGATGCCCGTAAACGGTGGAAGTAATTATAAGCATAAATACAGCTACGAAGAACAGGCTGAGCTAATAAAACTTTATATCCCTGCTTGGCGCATCGAGATAGAGAAGTTTTTTTAAGTTATACTTTTCAATTTTCTATTCTCAAACGGTGATACCCATTTGAAGAATTTTTCTGTTTTCGAAACTTCAAGGGGCGATTTTCGATAGGCTTCCGCTTATGATCTGCTGAGTATATACCTGCATGTTGATGTTAGTGATTATGCTTTGAGTCGTGGTCTGTTCCGTGAGGGAGATAAATCGGAATTCTTGAAATTTAACGGTAAGGCTAATGGGCGATCCTTCGAGGAGTTTGGCAGGCGTATCGGAGTCAATGAAAAACGTGTGGTTGAGATATTAACCCAGTTCACTACTCAATACCCACTAGCCGAACAGCTCATAGAAGTCTCATTCCTATTACCCGAAACCAAGAAAACCTATCTAGCGGAATACTGTTAACGTAGAAATAGACTCAAGGATATGAAGTAAGAATTTTGAAATTCTATTCTCTTACTTGCCGATAGCTTCCATCTTTTTAATACGATAATAGAGAAAAGGGATCATTTGATTATCAAACAATCCCTTTCATTGTGTAACACATTAAGCGTACTGGATGAGTTTCCATGTTACAGCTCTTCCTCTGTATGGAGGCATAGTGTTACCTTTGGCTATAGGAGCGGTTGTTGAAGGTGTTCCAACCACTTGCCATACGCCACTCTCAGGACATTTTTGCCCTGTAGATGCGGTAGTACCAATTGGTGCTCTCATATCATTCAAGTTTTAATAACCCCAAATTTTCCAGAAAGGATCACTCTGTTCATTATTTACAGGTATAATGAAAACCTGTTTTCTCCGCTGGTGCATTGTTTACCGTTTATGGCAACTTGGGCAGCAATAGTAGCAACCATCTACATTAGAGTAATACTCTTTTGCTTTTTTAACTGCATCCGCACAGTTTGAAAAATAACCTAGTCCAATTAGATTTGAACTGTGAGGTAAATAACTACATGTGCTTTTGTGCACCTCATGCTCACCCGTTGATTGAGCATTCTTGTTTACGTAATAATAATCCATAAAATGAAAGAATTAGATGAATCAACCTGCTTGTGTTAAGGGTAGTCTGCACGGCTGATATAAGCAAACTACTTATTTGAAAATCCTGAACTATTGATTTGATACAAAGATATATTGCTGTTGTGCATTCTATCTGCACAGATTACTTTTTCTGAATAATATCTTCGACTTTAAACTCAAAAACATACTCATTCTTTACATCTTGAATGATTATAGGGAATAATATGCGGACAGTTTTATCAATGAAAAGTTGTTTTGACTCTTCAATATTATTTTTGTCAATAGGGAAATTGAATAATTTGCCTTTGCGCCATCCACCATACTGTCCGTTGACGTAATATACATTATCGTTCGTTATCACAATATCACTAAGTGACGATCCACATTATATCAATGTAGGCATCCTCGTACTTGTAGTTGGCTTTTCCTTCTACGTCAAGTTTAATAATTTTAGTATCTCCATACTGTGTTTTTGCATCAGCAGGAGCCTCCACGTTGGATAGTCCGACATTATAAGTCAAATATGGACCAAATGCACACGATGTTATAGAGACAGCGGCAATTAGAGAGAGTAGAATCTTTTTCATATCACCTTTAGTTAAATGATTAATAACTTCACAACAAAGGTGATATGGATGAATGCATTCAATCTGCATAATAAAAAAAGAGCTCAAGAAAACTTGAACTCTTTAGCTATGTACTACTTGAGAATACTAATATCCAGCAACCTCTATATCTGTTGCACTCACCATTGCAGCATAGACATACATTGCAGCAATTGCATGTAAAGCAGGTGATAACTCACCTGATTTTAAAATTGGAGCTTGATGTGCCTGGTCATTTCGCCATTGATAAAGTAAGTTATAGAATGTACTCATATTAGCCAGTTTAGGGTCCTTATTTTTATACAATCGTTGAATATCTGGGAATTGATATACTACATTTACTAAACCTGTTGATGTCTTATCGGATACAAGTTCTTTTCCTTCTTTCATATAATATATTTTGCGCAACAGTGCTTCGTACTTAGTGACCAATGTCTGAAAATATATCTGTAAATCAATATCTCTATTCTCTGCACGATATAGATTGTTGAAAGTCTCTTTTACTATTTCATTGAGTCCGTCAAGACTTTCAATCGTTGTAGCATTAAATATCTTAAAGAGCCAATCTATAACTTCTTCAAGATCACGATAGGTTACTCCTGCCAGCTCTTCAAATTCCCCGATAAGATTGTCGTACATCAATTGTTTGAGAACTACTTCGTCGTAACTAGGTCTATTTGATTTGGTTGTTGCCGCAGCAAGGAACTCAAATGCCTTTCTGAAGAAAGTTTCTGAAAAAGCCTGATTACCAGACATAACCTCCATAAGACTAACATATTCATTGATTTTATCCCAACCTTTAGCTGTAAACTTGTCTTTCACAAGTTCAATTAACACATCAACCGTATTTTGAGCATTGAAGGCTTTTTGAATATCATCATCTTGAAGTACCTCAAGCAACAAAGAGTATATCAACTTATCATTCTCTTGTAGAAAACCTGCATACGGTTCGTTGATCTCTTTGAGCAAATCTTGTAATGTTCCGAGCGTTCCCGGTTTAGGTGTATTTACTCGTCCATCTCCGCCTGATTTTAAGTTACCATCCTCTTTATCAAGCAGAATAGTTCCACTAGCTGACTCCTCTATCTTGAATTTATCGAGATTGATACGGTTTAATATATCAAGAGGGAGAGTTTCTTTAGTGTATGGCAAGAACTTATATAGCAGTTTACAGAACAGGTAATATTTTTCTAATTGAGGATCGATAAATGTCATTAATTGTGAAAGGAATGTATATTGACGCACATATCGATCAACAAGCTTACGAAACTTCACTTTCTCTTCGTTCTCCATGGGATCAACACGCTCTTCAATAATAGTTCTGAATAGTGGTGAAAGCACTTCTGGCTTTTGCGATTTATCTATCAATACCTCTATTGCTTCGTTAAGTTGTTTTTCCGTAAAGACTTTGTATTTATCTATTTCTGATTTAAAATCATAGAGCTTTTGCGTATCAATAGGCTCGCTCAAACGTGTTGTTTGATAGTATGGTTGGAATGACTTCTGAATCTCCTCCTGTTCATTCACAAAGTCGATAACCATAGTGTCTTGTTTCCATTCGGCACAGCGGTTAAGTCGGCTCAGCGTCTGAATTGCTTGCACCCCACCTAGTTGCTTATCAACGTACATTGTATGCAATAGAGGTTGGTCGAATCCTGTTTGGAATTTATTGGCTACGATCAGTATTCTGCATTTATCGTCATTGAATTTATCACGTATTGCAGCATCCTTGATACCGAAGCCATTCATGTTCTCTTCGGTATATGTATGGGCGTTTATTTCAACACTGCCAGAAAATGCCACGAGAGTAGATATTAGATTTCCATACTTCTCTGCGATGATTTTATCTATTACCTGTTTGTATCTTACCGCATTGGCGCGAGAACTTGTGACAACCATCGCTTTTGCTCTTCCGTTTATTTTGTGAATAGTCTTATTCATAAAGTGAGTAAGCATCATATCGGCTTTATATGAGATAGTATATGGATGGTCGTTTACATGCTGCATCAAAAGCTTCATAGCTTTTTTCTTATCATATTCCTCGTCGTTCTCATCTTCCATCTGTTTTCCTACAATCTCGAACATAGATTTGAAGGTGGTGTAGTTCTCCAGAACATCCAATATAAACCCTTCATCAATAGCCTGACGCATTGAGTAAATATCAAATGCCTCTCCATTGTGCCCAAATAGGGCCAATGTCTGTTTTTTCGGCGTAGCAGTAAAGGCAAAATAAGAAATGTGATCCATTTGTCCACGTGCTGCTTGAATTTCAGCTAACAAGCGATCGGTATCGTTCTCTATCTCCGCATCATTCTCCTCTACAATTGTTTGCAAAAGTTCTTTGTCTGTGAGTGTAATTTTCACGTCTTTAGCGTTTTCGCCATTTTGCGAGCTGTGCGCCTCGTCAATGATAACTGCGAAACGTTTACCTTTGAGTTCACCAAGGTGCTTGCGAACATTTGCAAACTTTTGAATCGTGGTGATTATGATACGGTTACCATTCTCAAGTGCCGTCGCAAGTTTTGAAGAGCCGCTTTTTACCGATTTTACCACTCCGGCAACGGTTGCAAAATCCTCTATCTCGTCGGCGATTGCCTTGTCGAGAATAATTCGGTCTGTTACCACTATAATACTGTCAAAAGAGGGCTTATCTTCCACATCAAACAGGTCGCTAAGTTGATGAGCAAGCCACGCAATACTTTTCGACTTGCCTGAACCTGCACTGTGTTGCACGAGATAGCTCTCGCCATTACCTTTCTCTTTAATGTCGGCAATGATTCTGCGAACACAGCGCAACTGATGGTAACGAGGGAAGATGGTTACTCTTTCTCTCGTTTTACTTTTTCTGGGGATATACTGCTTGATAAAATCTTGAATGATATTGAGTAGACTATCTGCCTGAAATATATCTTCCCACATATAACTCGTTGCGTATTTGCCTTCGATAATAGGGTTGTCGGTGTTGATGTTAAAGGGCAAGAACATCGTATTCTCTCCACATAGTTTTGTGGTCATCATTACACGATTGTTATCTGCTACAAAATGCACCAAGCAACTTTTTAACATTCTGTTGTTAGGGTCTCTATGGTTGCGGTATTGCTCCATACCATTGACAATGTTTTGTCCCGTACCTTCGTTTTTGAGTTCGCAAGTGATAAACGGAATGCCATTAATAAGTATCGCTAAGTCAAGCTCATTGCCTTTGTCTTTTGCAGCGGTAGAGTACCGCATTTGACGCACAACAGAGAAGCAGTTCTTATTGTATAGTGCCACAAATGGCGTGTTGCGTTTCTGATCGGGCTTGAATTGTAGCAGCTTAATTTTTATGCCTTGTAGCGTAAATCCGTCACGGAGCGTTTTGAGCATTCCGTTATTGTCTACCTGACGATTATATTCACGAATCACCTGCTCAAGAGCTTCCGTCCCAAATCGCTTTGAGAGCTTTGCCCACGTTTCCGGTTGCCCCTCTTCGATAAACTGGCGGAGCATCACGGGGTCACACATTCGGTTGATGTCAAAATCAGCAGATGTACGGAGATTATATAGTGGACTTGCGGCAAGGTAAGCCGCAATAACATCTTCAAACACCGTCTCTGTCGGGTTGTTTATCATATAATCACTCTGAGTCATAATATATATCGTTTAGAGGTTTTTTATCTGTTAGTTGCTTTTTGGTATAGGTATTTCGATGCTTCTAATATCTATCTTGCCTGTTACCACTTCTGCAATGAGTGCTTGTCTGTACTCTTTGAGTTTATCTATTTGCACTTTGAATTTATCGATGGTGCTATCTATCTCCTCTGTTTTCTTATCAAGGTACTCTGCAATTTGCTGCTGTTCGGAAAGACTTGGGATAATGAATGGCATATTCTCAAAAACATTCTGATATAAATGTAGAATAGTTGTTCCTGTGCTTGTATAATTATTAAACTCTTTTAACAAAGAGGATTCTAACAACCAATACAAATATGACTGTTCAAATAATGCTTTTGTTTGTTTCATTACAAATATTCCACTATTCAAACAAGATGGTTTATCCATATTACTTACCTTTGCAATCTTTCCTATTGTACCATCTTTTGTTATTAATAAATCACCATTAGATAATTGAATGTATGGATCCTCATCATATCTCTCTTTGCTAATCTGATAGCATTTAGTCCAATCAATTATTGCTGAATGGAAATCCTGTCCTGTCACTAAATATGCATAGCTTATTTGCTCAAACTCCTCTGACCTCAATCCTTTCCATCCAATGCGACCTTTGAGAGAACAAGCATTCTTCAATCTGCAAATCTCCCAATGTTCTGGGATTTGCCCTATCCAGTCGATGCCACTATCTTTTAGCGGAGCGTTGGGGTTGAGCCCACGAGTTACAGCACGGCTGATAACCGATGTACGCAATTCGCCAAGCAACTTAATCTGCCGTTCACGCACCTCCACAATCCTATCAACTTCCCCACACTTCCAATCCAAATACTTCACAATCTGCTCTTGCTCTGCTCGGTTCATATAGGGGACAAAAATACAACCAACTGTATCAGTATTTAGATTTAACTGTGTACCCATTTTACCAAGACCTAAATATGGTTGACCTGACTCAAAAATATAATAGAGCAGTTCACTGTTATAGTTCAAGTTTTTAAACCACACAAAACCGTCATGAATACAGCATTTTATCTTTGTTATAATAGCTTTCCCAACCGTTCCTGCTATGCTAAGAAATATGTCATCTGGAAATCTTTTTATACTCAAGGATGCCCCTAAAGTAGATAATTTCTGGGTTGTGCTCAATAAATATCTTTCACTTGCAGAAGCGTCAGCTATTCTAACCCAAGCAAACTCTCCATTATCATCAAAATATTTTTCATCATCAATAGGGCGTGGTGAAGCACCTCTTTTTACTATGCAAAAAGATTTAATTCTTCTTACTCCCCAATGCTCCGGAACCTCGCCAATCCAAGCGATGCCGCTATCTTTATATTTTTCGTATCGTACCATTATCATTTAGAATTAATCCCGACCAAATCCCTGAAATTACATTCTATTTCTTGTAATATTTGGGGTAGTTCCTTAGCTTCTTCTCTTAGCTTGTTCAGTTCTTCTTTCAGAAGTTTATAATCTTGTTTTATTATATTTTTATTAAACATGTTTTGATCTGCATTTAAATAGCATTTATTTACAAAGAAAGTTCTATTTTATCAGACAACTCTTTATTAAAAAACAACTTACACGGTAGCCACTCTCTTTGGAAGTCGATAAATAGCTTCTGAACCTCACTAGCGATATCTTGATCTTCTCCCCAAGCTGTTGGACGTATGGGCATGTTTAAGACATCAACATTCCCTTGCAAATTAGCAAGGATTTGATATATTTTTTTAATAGAATCAACTCTAATTTCGATCAATTGGGATTCATGTAGTTTTATTAGTTCTAATTTAATATCCAACTGGTTTTGAACATCTTTATTTTTTACATCAAGTTCGGACTTATACCTTTCTATATCTTTTGCAAACCAATAATCAAGGAGGTTCTTTCCTAAAAGTTTAGCTACACCTAAAATCAGTAGTGCTATCCCGGATAGCCCACCAAGTAGATTTAATCCTTTTTGTACGAAGTCCCCCAATATATCCCAACTCATAACCTATGCCTCCAAAATATGCTTTAACGCTCCATCCATTTCCTCTTCCAATGTCATTATTTCACTTAGAATAGTTTCAACGCTACGTAATGGCTTATATACATAAAATAACTTGGTAAATGGAAACTCGCAACCGATCTTATCTTTCTCTCGATCCATCCATGCATCAGGTGCAAACTTCAATACTTCGCGCTTGAAATATTCCTCAATATCAACTTTCAACGGAATACTCTCTGTATCTCTCAAATCCGTATCTGGCACAAAACCAGACTCCGCGTCAAACGGATTTGCAGTAACCTCCGGCATAGTCTCATCTGTAGTACCAAGTATAGAGCGGAGCTTTTTAATAAGAGCAGCTGTTAGCTTCAACTTGCTGTTTTTCTTCAACCACTGAAAGAAAGCTGAGTCAGAAAGCACCTCCTTTAGATTAGCCTTACAGACCGCTTTTTTAACAGATTCAATCTTCTCTTTATCTGCACTCGACAACTTAGGATTGGCGAGTGCAGCCTCAATCTTCTCTAATAGATTATCATATTTCAAACGCAATGGACGCTCCACGGTCACTTTGGTATATATAAAATCCTCCATATTCATCACCTTTGCAACCTCAATGATTTCGGTCTCTTCACCTCGTTTGAATTCCCGATTACAAGCCTCATAGCCACTGTAAATCTTAACAATATCCTCCATTCCCAATTCATTAATCTCATATCGTTTCTTGCCCAAGCTACGAGACAATGATGATATATACTCAGGTTGATTGGCATTGATTAAGAGCACCTTTCCGATGTGTGATGCTGGTTTGTTGTTATCTAATATCCACATATAGGTAGTGATGTCTGTTCCGTAGAAAAGATTCTTAGGTAGAGCCACAATGCAATCTAATAAATCACGGTCAAGCAGCATCTTGCGGATATTACTCCAGCCACTACCCGCATCGCCATTAAACAGCGGAGAGCCATTCAAAACAATCCCGATACGTGACCCACCTTCGTCCATCTTGCTAATCATATGCATCAAAAACAACAATGAACCATCGCTCGTATCTGGCAGTCCTGCTGAGAAACGACCATCAGCATTTTCCGCCTCATTCTCTACATACGCTTTATCCTTTTTCCAATCAACGCCAAATGGAGGATTTGTAATCATATAGCTAAACTTCTTACCAATCAGATGGTCATTTGATATAGTATTACCTTGCTTTACGTTATCGGCATTCTCGCCCTTCATCAACACATCCGACTTGCAAATCGCATAGGTCTGCTCGTTTATCTCCTGCCCATAGATATAAACTTTCATATCATTACGCCCAGAGACCTGCTGCATATAATCTTTAGCAACAGTGAGCATACCACCCGTTCCACAACATGGATCATATATCGAGAAGTGCTTGCCCGGACTTTTCAAATCATTCTCTTCACCACAGAAAATCAAACTTACTAGCAATTTGACAATCTCACGAGGCGTGTAGTACTGTCCCGCTGTCTCGTTTGTACTCTCTTTGGACATACGGATAATTATCTCGAAAATAGTACCCATAGTGTGGTTGTCTACCTTATCGGGATGCAAGTCAGCTTTAGTAACAAACTCTTGAGCAACATTGAAGAGAAGATTTTTACGGAGCAATGTTTCGTAGATAGGAGAGAGTCCTTTCTCTTTACCTCCGGTGAAGTTGTAAAGAATATCCTTCACATTTTCACTAAATCCTTCCAGGTATGTTTTGAAGTTATCTCCCAAAGCTTTAGGGTTGGCAAGTATATTTGCCAAGCTAAATCCAGAAATATTATAAAAGCTAACACCTTTGGGCTTAAGTATGTTAGATAGCATAGTGTGATACTTTTCAATATCCTCTTTTTCGTATTTTTTGATGTTGTTTGGCAGTGTATCAATGACTTGTTTAACAATATCTTTATTAACATCCATTACACAATCCAAGCGGCGTAACAGCGTAAAAGGTAAAATTACCTCATCAACATTCTTGTCATTATAATCATCTCGGATAATCTCCTTGATGTTCCATATCATTTGTGCTAATTCTTGTGGAGTCATATTTATTTCTATTTATTTTCTGCAAAGTTAATTATTTGTTGTGCATTGTAACTGCATAGCTACTCAAATTTGCGTATTATTCTCGTTGCTACACGTATATCTTCTTCCTCATCAGAACCTCTTTTCTTCTTTTTTTTGAACTTCATACTCTACGATAAGAAGTTTGCTTGTATCTAATCCTAAAAGGTTATATAACAGCTTAGGTTGAATACCGCAATTTTCTTTGGAGTCTTTTCTTGCCTGTAAGTTGAGTACTACTTTGAGCAATCTCTCTCCAATGCGACCTATTCGTTGTGTTGTCACTATTTCTATTCGCATATTCCTTATACCATATTAAAATATCGCATAGCATAAAGGTTAAGCTATATAGCAGATAAGGTGTATTGACTCGCTCCCAGTATGCTTGAAGATTAATTAGTTCTTTTTCATCTGGTTCAGCTGTATGTGAAGCACCTCCTGTTATCTCTAACATACTTTTTACATTAGCTGCTATTATTTTGGGAAAATGAGGAATATCGCAATAAACATCAAGATATTTGGTAGGTTTGCCTGCCATAAATAAACTTGATTCTGTGAGGTTAACCTTTCTCTTTTCATCAATGCACTTGTCGTGTAATAATCCCCTTTTGTTTGCATCACGAAACATCCACTCCAAAATAAGTCTCAGTTGGGTATAATAAGTTTGATGATCAAGGTGCTTATGACCGTGGAGCGTTAGTAAGATATCGAATAGCTGCTCTTTCCCTTGAATGTTATCATCAAAAGCACTCAAAACATTGCTATATTTATTCTTCAACTGCCAAGCAGACTTTTCGCTCACTGCTTTCTTAATGTCATAAATAAGTTTATCGTTATGCTCAGATTTGATGTAAAGGATGTCAGCATATTCTCTTTGACAATCTTCTTCTGCGAGCATAGCACGAATATCGCTCTCTTTTTTTGTAACATTCTCCTGTCCTGAAAAGACAAACCACGGTTCATCTTTGTATCCTTTAAGAATTCGCCTCACGGCCGTTTGAAACCCAGAATCACGACCGTTGGTATCAAGCACATCTAATACAATTGCATCCCATTCCTCACTCTCAATTTTATCAAGAAATTCATCCTTTGTGTAGCATTTAATCAATCTAAAATGCTTTTCCATTCTGATAAACGTTGATTTGAGCGCTTCTGAATCAAAATCATCATCAAGCCATAAAACTTTTATCTCCATAACCTAAACATTTTTAATTGAGATTAAAATACCTGTTGCAAAAACACTCGTATCGTCGGTTACCCAACTTATATCAGCTCCTAAAGCAATGCAAATCTGTTTTGCCCTAAATAACCCCTTACCAGTATTCCCACTCTTGCCATATTTATATCCTTCTGAAAATGATAACTCTTCATTAAAATATTTGTCTAAACGTATTCCGTCGTTTAGAATCTGAATATAAATACCATCACTATCTTCTCCATATCGAATATCAACACTACCATGAGTGCGACCAATGAAAGCATGACGCTCAGCATTCTCAATTACGATGTCTATCAGCTCTTTCAAACTACTCTCTGACGATACTATTTCTCGTTCTAAATCAGTTATTGAGCCATCACTTCTAATTTCAACTACTAAATTTAGATTAGGGTTCTTACCTATATATTTATATGATTGAATAAAATTGATAAACGGGAAAGGCTTGCTTTTTCCAATATCAAGTTGTGAAGTCAGATCTTTGAAAAGTTTTTTCACATCTGCAATCTGCCTTTCAAAATTATTCAGCAACTCCTCAACCGTATAATTTGGCGTAATTTTGTGATTTAGAGTAATAGCACCTGACGTCTTAAACTCATCTCTTAGTAAGACTAAGTTGTCTTGCATACCCGAAAAGTAAGGATTAATTCGATGCTTACGAAGGCTTATTAACCTAAATAACTCCTGCTCTCGCATCTTTATTATCTCCTCTAATCCATGCTCTTTAATCTTTGCATTTTTATCTGCGAGAGTGAGGCTTTCAATAATTGCTCTTTCTTGAGACAGTGCCTCTCCTTGAGAAGATAGAGATGGGATGGCAATTTTCAGATTAAGAATATCCTTACGTTGAAAATTAGGAATAACCGCTCCTTTATGCAATCTGTAGGATTTGAGAGATAGCTCATAAGCCAAATATGGAATATAAACCTTTGTCGAGTCTACACTAAGAGCCATGATGTTAGGGCTAATATAAATAGGATTAGTCGGTGATGCCTCAATGTATGTGGGTTTTAAAAATCGGACCTTTGAAATCAATAATACAGGAGATGTGATACGTCTAAAGTTTGATTTTAATTCTCCAAATGGCAGATTGTCTATTTCGACTGTACTATAAAGTCCGTCTGATGACAAATCTCCAATATTGACAAAATGTCCTTCACTGCTATCATGCCTATCCCCAGTGTGAATACTAGTGAGATCTTTTAATGGTATTGCTTCATACCCCTCATGCATAGTATCTGCAATTTCAAAATAACGTGATGGGGTTAGGTCGCATCCTTGCTCAGATATGTCAACATTATTCATCAAGCGAATATTCTCACTATTACTGTGCTTACGCTGTTCAACAATCTGTTCCCAGTCGAGAATATTACCTTTCCCTCTTTTAGTATAACATTCTGAAGCATCAATAAATCTAATTTGATTTTGGCTACTCTTAGATAAAACTACTATAGCTGTGCTGATAGCAGTAGCATTAAAAATATTTGCAGGCAACTGTATCACCTCTCGTACTAGTCCATTTTCAATAAAATACTGGCGGAAGCCACGCGCAGCATAAGTGGTGTCAGAAAGAAAACTACTTGGGACAACTCCAATTACTACTCCATCTTCTTTGATGCTTGTAATAGCCCTTGAAAAATAGAGCGTTTCCACTGTTTTATGACGAAAGCCTAAATCTTCCCAATAAAGGACAGACTCCTGTTCTTTACTCAGAAGCATTTTGAATGGAGGTGTTGCGACAACTGCATCAAACTTTCTATTTTCTCCCGCCCACTTCAATATTGAGTCTTCACATGTATAATCATAGTAGATATCATTCATAAACATTCTTAGCTTACCAATTATCCATGTATCATGGTTTAACTCTTGTGAAGTATAGCAAATGTCTTTGTTGTCCAGCTGATACGATCCAACACCTGCAAAAGGATTGTACACATACTTGACATTATTTTCTTTTAGAATGGATGAAACAAGATGAGTTAGCTCCTTAGGTTGGAAAAAAACATCTCGTTTCCGTTCCTCCTGTGAAGCGTATATAGCAATAACCTCCTCAAATAACCTTGCATGATCTATGTCATGAATACTATCCATAACTCTTACGATTGCTAGCACAGTGCTATTCAAAGGAACCATACCACACACATCATATAGTCCAATTGTAGTATCATGATCAAGTTGTACAGTTTCATTATAGATATAATCAAATTTAGCTATATCCATATAGTCAAAAAGCCGTCCCTTTTTTGACAGAGCTATGAAAAAACCTAATGTAGCAATGACATTACTACCACTCATATACAAACTCTGTATGAGGTGCATTGCTATATTTCTGTACTCTTTTTCTCTAATTTCAAGGTCCATAACAAATAAAATATTAAATTAAACAACTTTTTCAGGGCAAAGATTATGAATTGCCGTGCGACGTATCTGCACAGTTAATATTCTTTTCAATAATCTTTCTTGCACGTGAAGAAATTGTCTCTCGAAGTGATTCTGGCTCAAGTATCTCTACACTATCTGCAAAACCAAGCAAAAGGGTTTCAAACTCATAGTTTAGTATTAACTTTAACTCAATTACAGCATATTCTTCATTTTTTTCCTTTACTGTCTGTGTGGGATGTATCGGCTTAGATTCAATATAGCTGTATCTAGCTTTATCAATTTTAAGGCGTATTTTTTCTATTGTTTTGTCATTTGGGACAGTAACTCCAATTACATCGTCAAAATACTCTACAAAATCTATATTCTTGTTTTCTATATACTCTACTTGATGCATAGGTTCGAAACCAACAATACGGTCAATAGCCATATTCATCAACTTGTTTTGTCCTTCCAGCTGGCTAATCCCGAACAGAAACCATCTGTTATTGTACTGCTTCAGAAAATATGGATGAATCTCATATTGTTGAGACTCACCAAATGATGCTTTATATTCAATTTTAAGCACTTGCTTGTTGATTATTGCATTAAAAAGCGACGTAAAATGTTCTATTCCTCTCAGATATGGGTTTTGTTCAAAACTAACAACGCTGTCTACATTCGCTTTCAGTTTGAAAGTATCTTCGAAACGAGCCAAAACCTCTTCCATCCAATCAAATTGCGGCAATCCTTTGAAGCGGTTCAACATCATTATAGTATCTTTTAGTTGTTCGGCTTCAGTTAGGCTTAGAGGTTGTTTGTTTATGGAGAAATTTTTATCTGAATAACGGTAATATTTCTTTTTTCCATCTTTCACCTTGTCTAACTCAATAGAATACCCGGCCTCACTCTCCATAAATTTAATATCATCGAATAGTTGGCGACGTTCTATGCCATCTTCTTTCCCTGTAAAGTCATATATAGCATCATTACAGGCTTCAATTAGGTCTTCGATGTAGAATCGACGTGCAAAATTGCTAAAGCATCTATCTAAGGCTTGATATCTAATTACAGCATGCTTATTTGTAGCCATATCTATTTCTTTTCTTTATCATCAATTAATTCCTTCACGTCCACACCAAGTATTTTAGCAATTTCGAAGAGTTGCTCCAAACTGGGTTGGCGGCGATTACAGACATAGGCATTGGTTTGACTGAAACTTTTGCCGATTTTCTCTGCGAGCCATGTTTGCTTGATTCCTTTTTCTTCGAGGACTTCTTTTATTCGGTTCATATCAAATTATTTTTTGATGTTTACGTCTGTTATTCCACAAAGATATGAAAATTTACGCTATATAAAAGTGAAAAGATGAAGAATGACAAAAAACTCCATCTTTTCAACTGATTGACACTCTATCTCTTCTGTTTTATACTCTCGGCCTCTCTGAGGTGAGCTTCTTCGAGTTCACGAGCACGCTACTCTACACGTTGCTCGTACTCTTCGACCATTTGACGTATGGAACGTTGTTTCTGTTTGTCAGGTTCATATTCAAAGATGGTTTCGAGTTTCAGTAGGTTTTCGGGTGTGATTTCACCAAACGCTTTGATGTAAAGGAACTTGAAGTCATTATTGCTTAAACGACTATTTGCTGTGAACTGATAGATATTGTAACTCACTGAACTGAGAAGTGCCATAGCGAGTGAGACCAATACAAGGAACACCTTTGATGGGTTTAGCTCTATGGTGTGGAGGTATTTTTGACGGGTAGGGGGGATCCTGCTGTTTCTGGAGTTTCTGTCCAAGTTCATCCGATTGCTCTTGATGCTTTTTGAAGCCCTCTTCGATAAGTTCTTTTGTCTGAGCCGTATGATTTTCTAGCTCTGAAAGATTTACCAGTGGTATAATCGGTAGCACAGGTTGTTCAAATTTGGCATTAGCCAGAGATTCAACCAATTTTAAAAGGTTGCTAAACTTTTCTAAGATTAACTTTTTCAAGTCCTCGAACATGGAGATGATAATTCTTATATCCATAATTTCTTTGTTTTAAGTTGTTGTCTTCTTATTCCTTTTCTCTTTTTCTTCCGTTGCATCTGACGACGGAAAGCTTTTTCTTCGGGATTGTAAGCCGGACAGGGAGTGAGTAATCCATCAAATAGTCCACCAATGCTGTTTTATAAACTATCTGAATCAAGAGAGGTGAATTCATGTTGAACTTTCTGTGGCTGGATGATTGTTTCTTGTCTTTGTTGTATATGAATGTTTTACTGTAGTGCGAACTCAATCTTTGAGAAACTGGACTGTTGGTCTACCTTTTAACTGATGCTGCTTTACTTGCTCTTTGTCATTTGCGAAGTACAGACTGTATTGGGAAGTCAGTTTTTTACATATCTTTTCTCTGAGGATGCGGTCATTTTTATCTGAGATGGTGCGGCCGTTCTTATCCACCCGATTAAATACGTACGTGCAAATGTGGATGTTCCTTGTCATAGTGTCGACCAATGATGTACTGTGTGTTTACTATTTCCATTCGGCTCATATAATCTTGTGCGATACGAGTCATTACCTTATTAAAGAGTTTGGCCTGATCTTGTGCTGAGAAATCCAAAGAGATGTGCCCGACAGGTTTACTCACTCGTGAGTTTAGTTATCGTTGCGCCTCGGATCTTTGGGCGATAGAGTTCCAATTCTTTAGCCGCCACTCCATCAGCTGCCAATAAATTGGTTTGTGCCTTCGAAAACAAATGATATTTTGCCGATTTATTAGAAATTCAACGGACACTGTGATTGACTTTTCACGACAGTGCATATAACATCATGTTTTTAACGACGCTTAGGTGTATGTGATCTCCTGTTTCTGAACAGAAAGCCTATATAGTGGAAGGGCAAGGGGAAAACTGGGTAGCATTTAAGGACTGTAAATTTTTAGAAAATGGTATATTGCTGTATTTGAGTTCGAAAAGGAGATAAATAACTGCCTCTCATCCAGAACCTAAAGGAATATAGAACAGATACTTATAGCCTTTATCAAGCTTGGTGTACAATACGATACAATATTTTGCATAGAGTTAGGAATTACTTCAAATGAGATTATATTGAATACGTTTGGACAGTATTTTATACTATTGTTATGATATATTTGAGAAAATTTCGGGCAGAAGCCTTTTCTAAAACTTCAAGGAATTTCCATTAGGTCTATTTACAAGATTCAGTGGAAAATATTTGGAGTATTGCGGAAGAATTTTGTACTTTTACGCCATTTTTTATTACAATAGAATGCAGCAAAGCAGAATGAACATATTATCCCAAACAGCAATTCGAAGCAATAAATGCTTTGAAATACTGTCATATGTTCATAATTGGAGCATTGAAATATCCGACAATATCGTAAATACTTTCCAGCGAACGCATATACTAAAAAGGATACAATAGCCGCTTGTATCTTAATTTTAGAATAAACAATTGAATAGTTGGAGAGTCCTTACCAAACTTTCCAATTATTTTGTTTTATGCCCATTGGTGACCATTTGCTTTGTGCAATTCTTTTCCTGTCATTTCCGTCCAATGGGCACAAATACAACCAATTTATTAACCGCACAGTGATGTGCACAGAAAAGAACAAAATGGATTATAAATTTGGCGGAAGTAAGGTGTGTTTTACATCAGATACACACTTTTATCACACGAATATCATTGGCTTTTGCAAAAGGCCATTCAAGAATGTACAAGACATGAATGAGGTGCTAATTGCAAACTGGAACTGTGTTGTTGCTCAGGATGATATCGTATTTCACTTGGGTGATTTTTGTCTAGGAGGTTCTTCTGAATGGATTAGTATTCTTGATAGGCTGAACGGCAAAATTTACCTTATCCTCGGAAACCACGATATGAAAAATATTAGGCAGGGGTATATTAATCGGTTCGAATCAGTTATGTAGGTCGGCGGCGTTACCGCCGCTTTCCCCATTAAGAACTGTACGTGCG
>ERZ839947.206-NODE-206-length-86479-cov-7.855804_pt1 | contig 86479 bp, 68 predicted proteins | sample MGYA00519908_ERZ839947 | MGnify/ENA primary metagenome ERZ839947 (study PRJEB31850, sample SAMEA3708857) | human gut metagenome | biome: human gut; feature: human-associated habitat; material: faeces | place: China | collected 2014 ... | reverse complement strand
ATTAAGCTGCAACACAATCTTATAGGGGTCTCCCGAGAAAATGTTGACACATACAGTTCATGAGACCGTTCTGCGTTTTAATGTCAATTATGGTATAATGACGGTATATAAGAATGGAGGAACGGCACCTATGTTAGCGGACCTGCATATGCATACAACCTTTTCAGATGGGGTCAATACACCAGAGGAACTTGTACGGGAAGCAGAAAAAGCCCATCTATGTGCCATGGCCATTACCGACCATGACAATACCCTGGCATTTGATGAAGCCAAAAAGGTCATCGATGCGCACCAGGATAGGATCCATCTGATCCGGGGCGTTGAAATGGATACGGATTACAAAGGAAAGGATGTCCATATCCTAGGGTTTCACTTTGACCCTACAGTCCAAGCTTTTCAGCGAGCCCTTGCCTGGAACCGCAGCGGCAGGGTGGAGCGGGTTATGAAGATCATTGAAAAAATCCAATCCTTGGGATATGACCTTTCCTTTCAGGAAGTAAAGACGGAAGCAGCAGGCGCCCATAGCCTAGGCCGTCCTCATATTGCCCGCGTCTTGGTCAAAAAAGGGTATTTTCAAACCGTAAAGGATGTTTTTGATACACTCATTGCGGCAGGAAAACCAGCCTATCTCCGGCAGGTCAAGATGAGTCCCATCGAGGCGGCCCGGATTATCCACGAAGCGGGTGGGATTTCCGTCCTTGCCCATCCAGCTGAAATAGAAAATCTTTCCTACGTAGAGGAAATCCTGCAAAGTGGTGCCATGGACGGGATCGAAGTCTACCATCCATCCGTTCTGCGGGAAAACCCCAAACACGATTGGCTTGCTATCGCAAAAAAATATCATCTCCTCGTCAGCGGCGGCAGCGACCTACATGGCAATCCGGGGCGGTTTCCCATGCACTTAGGGGAATTTCCGATTCCGTACGAGGCGGTTTCGGGGATTGTAACTTACCCTCAAAACAGGGGGAATGTAAAATGAAAGTGATTGCTTTTACAGGACCGAGCGGGACAGGCAAAAGTTTCCGCGCCATCAGTGTGGCACACCAGCATGGCTGTGATGGCATCATCGATGACGGTCTGCTTATTGAAGGCACAAAAATCTTGGCGGGAAAATCAGCCAAGACAGAACAGAATAAAGTGCAGGCGGTCAAACGGGCAATTTTTATGGAAAAGGACCACTGCGACGAGGTCAAAGAAGCTCTTCAGCATAGTCGGATTACCTGCTTGCTCGTCATTGGGACCAGCGATAAAATGGCTGTAACCATTTGCAAACGACTTGCTTTGCCGGCGCCTTCGGCATTTATTCACATTCAGGATATTGCCACGACACGGGAAATGAAAAAAGCTCGTGATACGCGCATCAAGGAAGGAAAACATATTGTTCCTGTTCCGACAATCGAACTGAAACCGCATCTGTCGGGCGTCCTTGTGGATTTGCCGCATCGTCTATTTGGCCGCAATAAGAAACATCGGGAGCTGCCTGAAAAATCCATTGTCAGGCCTGCCTTCAGTTACTATGGGAAGATTTCCGTGACCGATTATGTCGTCAGCGATATCGTCCGTATTGTCGTCCAAAAAAACAAGGATGTGGACCGGATATCCGCTATCAAGGTACGGCGGCCGGCAGATACCAACAAAGGGATGACAATTTACTTGGATTTGGTCCTGTTCTTTGGGGCTCATATCTTCGACGTCGTCAAGCATCTGCAGGCCAAGATCAAAGTTAAGGTCGAAGGCATGACAAGTATGCCTGTTCGGGATATCAATGTTTCGATCAAGAGCCTGACTGTGCGCAATGAAAAGAAAGAAGAAACCACGGCAGCTATACCTCAAGAATCATAAGAGGGGGAGGGAGAGCCCTCCTTTTCTCTTTTTTCAAGGAGTCTCACGTAATCATGAAGTCCAAGAAACTTCCAGAATCCGTTTTTTTGGAGCGAATCCACGCGCTTCAAAAGAACCTTGGCGCTTTGGCGTCCCAACCTGTTGAACTGAAAAATGTAAACTTTGGCATCCAGCTCGTTGTGATAAAAGGTAAGGAACGCGCTGTTGTCACAATCTATAATGGAAAAGATGGATGGCGTCCCGTACTTGCACAGAAGGAGGGCCCCTTCTTTGACCGAGTAAGGGCCGTTGTCTTTGGTACGGATGCCGCTTCTTCGCCCCAATTCGGGAAAAAAGGAGCAGAGCCTTTATTGACCCTTTTGGGAGCGGTCAAGCGGCCCGATGAGTTATGGGCAGGCAGCGATGAATCGGGAAAAGGTGATTATCTTGGCCCTTTGTGCGTAGCCGCTGTCGTTCTTGATGAAATAGGCGCCAAAAAGCTCCTTGCCCTTGGCGTACGCGACAGCAAGACCCTTTCTGGAGCAAAGATCAGGATGCTTGCTCCGCAAGTCTATGCCATTGCCAAAGCAAGTGCCGCAGCCGCCCTTATGCCCCAGCAGTACAACGAGGAATATGAAAAGGTGCGGAACCTGAATCCGCTTTTGAGTACCTATCACATCGGAGCCATCATGACCGTCATTAAAAAGGTTCCCGCATGTCATTTTGCCCTGGTGGATCAGTTTACCCGGTCCCCTTACATAAAAAATGAGCTGGAACGAGCAGTTCCCGGGCTTTCTGTTTATTCCCATACCAAGGGAGAAGCTGATATGGCCGTAGCGGCAGCCTCTATTCTAGCTCGGTCCCTGTTTCTCAAGAAAATGGATGAGTTATCCCAAGAAGCGGGTTTTGAACTTCCCTTTGGGGGCGGCGCCCAAGCAACCCGAGCTGCAGAAAAAATCATCCAGCAAGAAGGGCGGGAACGCCTTGGCCATTACGCCAAATTGCATTTTGCCAATACAAAGGATTTCAAGGAATAGCTCCTTGTCTGTTTTCTTGTTCTCTAACCTATGATATAATGAGAAGGTTATGTAGCAGTCATTACTTTCGTAAAATCTTGATGGGAAGGTCTTTCCATGAATAAACAAATTTTCCGCATGCTTCTCGTCCTCTTTTTTGTCGTTGTCTGTGTCTCCGCCGGCGTCATCTATTTTACCTTCGATCGCAGGGCCTTGGATTACTTGACAACATTTCGTCCGCAGTTCGCCCTGCTGGCCCTTTTGCTGCTGGGTGTAGGTCTTTTCTTTGACGGGACACGGCTCATTACACTGACGCATCTTTCTGATGAAAAGATGGACTACAATCACGTATTCAATGTTGTATTCAGCAACTATTTCCTGGCTCTTTTAACTCCGGGCCAAGGAGGCGGCGGAATTGCCCAACTGATGTTCATGAAAAAAGCAGGCGTTTCGGTTGCCAAATCAACCTTGATCATCATTGTGAGGACCGTTATGTCCATTTTGTTTCTTTTCCTCACAGTGCCGGTTGTCTTTTATTTCGATCCGAGCCTTGTGAGCTGGATGCCGCCCAGTATCATTGCCCTTATCTGTGCCTTCTTTATTTTTGCACCAGGCATGCTGATTTACTGCATCGTAACAGGACGCTTTGAAAAATGGCTGGTTCGCTTCTGCCGCCGTTTTTCCCCAAGGGTGCAGGAAGCGGTCTTTCTTTGGTATCGTGATTTCCAGCAGGCCCTGCTCCTGCTTTTTAAGAATCCCAAGCAAGTCCTTCGGGCTTTTATTGAATCCGGCCTCAGCCTGCTTTTCATTTATTCGGTTGTGCCTGTTTTCATTTATGCCTTTGGCATTTCTGACATTCCGCTTCATATCATCATGGGACGGATGTGTCTTATCAACCTTGTTTTGTACTTTACTCCGACACCTGGCGGTACCGGGGTTGCTGAAGGGGGCTTCCTGGTCCTTTTCAATTCCCTGCTGCCTGCGGGAGTGGCCGGTGTCGTGGCCGTTATGTGGCGTTTTTTCTGTGAATATATTCCCTTTACGATTGGGGCCATCGTCACAATCAGAAGTTTTGGCCTTGATGTCTTGACGCAGATCCGGAGGAAGAACATCGACTGATGAAAAAAATCCTAGTGACCGGTGGGGCAGGCTTCATTGGATCCCACATTTTGGAAAAATGCAGTGAAGTTCCCGGGCTTTCCGTAACCGTCCTGGATAATCTCTCGTCAGGATTTAAGGAGTATGTTCCTGCTTCGATGAGACTGATTGAAATGGACGTACGGGATGAGGCATTGGGTGATTTCCTGCTGCAGGAACAGTTTGATACGGTCATCCATCTTGCCGCCCAGACCTTGGTGCCTTTTTCTATGGAGCATCCCTTGGTCGATGCGGACATCAACATCAAAGGGCTTATCAATTTATTGGAAGGCTGCCGCACAAGCGGCGTCAAGCGAATCATCTTTTCTTCGAGTGCGGCCATCTATGGGGATAATCAACATCTGCCCCTTACGGAAAAGGAGGTCCCAGCGCCGACTTCTTTCTACGGCTTATCTAAGGTGACGGCAGAATCCTACATCCGTCTTTACTGCTCGCTTTATGGAATGCATGGAATCATCCTGCGCTTTGCCAATGTTTATGGCGAGCGGCAGGGAGAAACGGGTGAGGGCGGCGTCATCAGTATCTTTGCCCGTCTCCTTCACGAACATAAGCCCCTGACCGTGTTCGGTGACGGGGAGCAGACCCGTGACTTTATTTATGTAGGCGATATTGCAGAGGCCATGGTTCGCTCCCTTACCTATGAAGGCCTTGCTACGCTGAATGTTTCGACAGGATGCAAGGTTTCCCTCAATGCGCTCCTGGCCGTTTTGGAAAAGCTTACAGGGAAGATTCCCTCTGTGCAATATGGGCCGAGGCGGGAAGGGGATATCCGTGATTCGGTTCTATCCCATGACGCCCTTCAAAAAGAACTTGGACCTATGACATTTACTTCACTTCAGGATGGTCTTTCCCGTACGCTCGCGTATTTTTCTGCCCATCCGTAAGGGGGTATTTCCTTGAAAAAGATCATTGTAGCCCTACTGGCAGTCAGTCTCTTTTTGGTCAGTGCCTGTCATAAAAAAGAGGCAACCGCCCCACAAAAGGGGGCTGCGCCGCACCCTCAGCTGCGGCTTGCGGCCGATGAAGGACCCAATACAAATGCCCGGGCAGCGGTCGCAATCAGTCGCTTGTTGAGTCTCCATTTTGACGGCCTCGATACAAGTACCCTATCTACGGCTGGCTCTCTGGCTTCTTTGGACCTTATGAAGCAGGGAAAAGCCGATCTGGCCATTGTCCAGCAGGACGTTGCCGAAGCTGTTTTTTCAGGGAAAGCACTCTATGAAGGAAAACCTTACCAGGATTTTCGGGAACTGTGTTATCTGGGGCCCCGCACGCTTTATTTTCTCGTGCCCCGGTTTTCTCCCATTTCTGACATGAAGGAGCTGAAGGACCGTAAAGTCGCGGTAGGCGCACCTGGGTCAGGCATGGAAGTCACAGTTCTTGCCTTATTGCGTGCCGCCCATATGAATCGTCAGGATATAACCCTTCAGTATCTTTCCAATCAAGATGCCTTATCTGCCGTAGCAGCAGGCCGGGTCGATGCCGCTTTTGTCATGGGAGGCTTACCGGATAAGGAAATAAACGAAGCCCTTGCCGGCGGAGCAATCCGCTTGGTCCCTCTCGAGGCTCCTGCTTTTGAGGAACTGGCTGAACGGACGGGACTGTATCTGCCAACGACAATCAAACTAGGGACATATCCTTATATGGATGCCCCTGTTGTCACCCTTTCGGTTCCAGTCCTACTCGTAGGAACAAGCGAGCTGCCCAAGGAGAGAACCTTGGCGCTGCGCCGCTTACTCCAAAGTGGAGTAGGGGAGATCAAAAAAAGCGATGTTTCCCTTCTGTCCTTCTCAGATCAGGCACTTTTTACGTCCTCAGGAATCCCTTTTCCTGAAAGCTGGGGGAACATAGAGGAGAAGGATCAGGATGAATCTTCGCAATAAAATGGATAAGGGGCGATTTTCTGCGCCAATCCGTTGCAAATCTAGACGCTACAAGTTATAATGAAATACTAGGGATTAGGGGAAGGATGGTCCATATCCTTCCCTTATTCTTAACATGATGCTGTGTTAGCAGAGTAAAATAGGAATTTTCCACGGACTGTCATCGTCCCGTGGTTGATGGGGTTTTAGGTACAAACCCCCATAATTCATAGATAATCATACTTTTGGAAAGCTTTTCAGATTCTTTTTTTGTGACAAAAGGTTTGCTGCAAGCTTTCGCTTAACAAATTGAGGAGGTGTCCCTTTTGGCAAAAGGACAACAGAAAAAATTAAGTATCATCCCCTTGGGTGGGCTTGGTGAAATTGGTAAAAATATGACCGCATTCCGTTACGGAGAAGAAATCATCCTGGTTGATGCCGGTCTTGCTTTCCCCGATGATGAAATGCTCGGGATTGATCTTGTCATTCCAAATTTTTCTTATCTTGTTGAAAACAAAGATAAGGTCAAGGCAATCTTCCTGACCCATGGTCATGAAGATCATATCGGCGCCATGCCCTATGTGATGAAGGAACTGAACTGCCCCGTTTATGGCTGCCCCCTGACGCTGGGCATCCTCTCTGGCCGCCTGCGTGAAAATGGCGTTTCAGATCAAAAGTGCAAAGCGGTCAAGGCTGGGTCCACTGTCCGTGCGGGATCATTTCGGGTTGAATTCATTCATGTGAACCACAGTATCCCTGATGCAGTTTCCCTTGCTATCCATACACCGGTGGGCACAATTGTCCATACGGGGGACTATAAATTCGATCAGACCCCGGTTGACGGTCAGCCTACGGATTTTGCCCGGCTTGCCGAAATTGGTGATAAAGGAGTCCTGCTCCTGCTGGCTGATTCAACGAACATTGAACGGCCTGGATTTACGCCCAGTGAAAAGAACGTAGGCAAGACGCTCGATGAGCAGTTCCGGGCTGCCAAGAACCGGATCATTGTGGCCACCTTTTCCTCCAACGTCCATCGTCTACAGCAGGTTATTGACGCGGCTGTCATGACGCGCCGTAAGGTTGCCGTCATTGGACGCAGCATGGTCAATGTCGTCAATATTGCCAGCGAGATGGGTTATCTCAAGATTCCTAAAGGTGTACTCATCGATATTGATGAAACGCGCAACTATTCACCGCGTCAGATTGCCATTATTACGACGGGCAGTCAGGGTGAACCTATGAGCGCCCTGACCCGCATGAGCAATAGTGAGCATAAAAAAGTGTCCATCATGCCTGGCGATACGGTCATCATTTCCGCTACGCCGATTCCGGGAAATGAGCGCGGCGTGGGGCACACCATCGACAACCTTTATAAGCTTGGCGCGGAGGTCGTCTATGGACGGGAGCGGGGCATTCACGTTTCCGGTCATGCCAGCCAGGAAGAAATCAAAATGATGCACCGACTGATTCGCCCGAAGTTTTTCATGCCTGTCCACGGTGAATACCGTCACTTGGTCCTTCATAAAAAGCTCGCCATGCAACTTGGCATGAATAAAGATAATGTCGTCATTGCTGAAAATGGATCTGTTGTAGATGTTACGCCAAACTCCATTGGAATCAGCGGCCACGTAACGGCCGGCAAGACCCTCATCGACGGCCTTGGCGTAGGGGATGTCGGAAATGTCGTTCTTCGCGACCGCCGCCAGCTTTCCCAAGATGGGATCCTCATCGTTGTGGTCACCATCGACCACAGCAATTATTCCATTGCTGCCGGTCCTGATATCGTCTCCCGCGGATTTGTCTATGTTCGTGAATCGGAAGAATTGATGGAAGGCGCTCGTGACCGTGTTCTCTCCACCCTTGATAAATGCCGGGAAAGCCATGTGACGGAATGGTCCAGCTTAAAGTCCGCCGTCCGGGATTCCTTGGGACGTTATCTCTTTGATAAGACAAGACGCCGTCCTATGATCTTACCGCTTATCATGGAAGTTTAACTGTCTGATTGAATAAGGAAGGATTGCCGTGAAGAAAAAAACGCAGCCAAAGAATACAAAAAAGAGGACAAAGGCCGGGGAAAATGGCTTTTCCTACAAGCTCGAGGCCCTTGGAATCTTATATGCTGCTCTTGGTCTCTTCATGGCCGTAAGCCTTTGGTATCCCGAAGTCGGTTTTTTAGGAGATTACGCCCATTACTTCCTGACCATGGGCCTGGGAAAGGGCGCGCTGCTCCTTCCTGTTTATATGGTTATTCTAGGGTTATGCTATGTTGTGAATCATAAGCGGCCCCAGCTGTCCAAAAGATTCTTTTCCATCCTGCTTTTTTTGGTGTCCCTTCTTTCCCTCTGGCATGCCAGTGTGATCCCGGAAGGGGCTGAAATCCTGCCAGAATCATTACCTATCGGTGGCGGCCTTCTTGGAGGCGCCATCGTGTTTGTTTTCACAAAGTTTGCAGGCCGTATTGGAACCTTTATTCTGCTCGTTGCCCTGACCTTGATTTCCTTGGTCCTCACAAACCGTTTCTCCCTCAGCAGACCTTTGAAGGCGGCTGGGGAGGAGATGAAGAACGGCGCCATGACAGCTGCCCAGAAATGGAACGATTACCAAGATGCCCGCAAAAAGCGGAAACGGAAAATTTATGATCAGGAGCGGCAGGAAGAAGCATCAATGGTTCAAGAGGGCCCAACTGAGGAACCTAAGCAGCGGACCATCAGTGAGATCATTACGGGAGCTCTTTCGAGTACAAAACCGCTTGTTAAATTTGATAAGGATGAAATTGAAGGCACCCAGTCAGACCAGCCGCAGGCTGCGAAAAAAGAGGCGGAATTTGTGTCTTATGAACCTGTCATTCCGCCGAATATTCCCGATGAGCCGGCAGGGCTGGCGGAGGACAAAACACAATCACCCGCTCCTAAAGCTGAAGCCGACGGCACTCTCCAAGCCTCAGCTGGATCAACCGATGTGCCCAGCTATGAATTTCCGCCATTGACCCTTCTTAATCCACCGCGGCCCGTCAACCGGAACCATTCCCGTCAGGAAATGGAAACCCAGGGGCACATCATTGAAAAGACGCTGTCCGATTTTGGTGTTAAGGCAGCCCTTGTCAATGTCACCAAAGGGCCTTCTGTTACGCGGTATGAACTGGAACCGGCGCCTGGCGTCAAAGTGAACAAGATCCAGAATCTTGCTGAAGATATTGCCTTAAAGCTTGCCGTGACGAGCGTCCGTATCGAGCCCATCCCTGGCAAGGCAGCCATCGGGATTGAGGTCCCGAGCCGCTACAGTGAGGCTGTGACATTCCGCTCCATCGTGGACTGTGACGAGATCAGAAACGCCAAAGGAAAACTTTGCGTCGGTCTCGGCAAGGATATCTCTGGCCGGGTTATCGTGGCCGATCTCAGCAAGATGCCTCATTTGCTGATAGCAGGTTCTACGGGGTCTGGTAAATCCGTCTGCATCAACACCATCATTGCCAGTCTCCTTTATCGGGCCAAACCGAATGAGGTCAAACTTATCCTTGTTGACCCAAAGGTCGTGGAACTGACAAATTACAATGGCATTCCGCATCTTTTGACACCTGTTGTTACAGGACCTAAACAGGCCGCCTCCGCCCTTCATTGGGCCGTTGTTGAGATGGAACGGCGCTACAGCCTTTTTGCCAAAACGCAAGTAAGGAAAATTGACGATTATAATGCCCTTGTCCCTAGTGATGAAGCTCTGCCCTTTATTGTTGTCATCATCGACGAACTCAGTGACTTGATGATGGTTGCCGCTGTCGATGTAGAAGACGCTATCCTGCGTCTTGCCCAAAAGGCTCGTGCTGCAGGAATCCATTTGATCCTTGCCACACAGCGTCCGAGTGTCGACGTCCTGACAGGTACCATCAAGGCCAATATCCCTTCGCGGATTGCCTTTGCTGTGTCTTCCAATACGGACAGTCGGACCATCCTCGATATGAGCGGGGCTGAAAACCTTTTGGGCCGTGGGGATATGCTCTATTTCCCGACAGGTGCCAATAAGCCGACCCGTGTCCAGGGTGCATTCATCACGGACGAGGAATTGGGACGGATTGTTGACTTCATCAAATCCGAATCCATTCCAACGGCGTATGAGGAAGAAGTAACAACCCAAGCTTTATCAGAAGATAAGAAAAAGCATGCTGGCGGGGAAGGGGAGGACGAGGCTGAGGACGACTTATTTGAAGATGCCCTGCGTCTTGTTGTTTCTACCCACCAGGCGTCCAGTTCCATGCTCCAGCGAAAGTTCCGTATCGGCTATACCCGTGCCGCGCGGCTTGTAGACATGATGGAAGAAAAAGGAATTGTAGGTCCCAGTGAAGGGAGCAAGCCCCGCAGTCTCATTATGAGTGAGGCTGCCATTGCGGAACGTTTCTTTACCAAGAACCCAAAGAAAGAGGCTGACTTTTCATGAAGCATATTGGAGAATACCTAAAGCAGCGGAGATGCGAAAAAAATATGACCCTGGAGGAAGTAGCCTCCCATACCGGCATCCGTGAGCAATATCTGACCGCGCTCGAGTCGGGGGATTTTACAAAGATCCCTGGCGATGTCTTTATTAAGGGTTTTATCCGGAATTATGGAAATTTTCTTGGGGAAAACGGAAATGATCTTGTTGAAGCCTATACAAAGGGATTTGCCACTCCAGAGGCCCTGCATGAACCCCTAAAGAAAACTTCTTTGGATGTAAAAGCCGAGTCGGAAGTTCCCCAGGAAATGGCTTCTTCCCCTGCTTCTACAGATGATTCCGTGTCCGAAAGCAATGATGAGCGTACCATGGTGGTGACCCCTTCCATGATGGAAGAGGCCAGACGCTCGTGGGAAGAGGAAGCAGCCGAAGAGGAACAAGAAAAGAATACCCCGAAGGTGCAGGCCGTCATCAAGGAAATCGATGACGAATCGGAACCTGGGAACAACCAAAAAGAAGACCCTGGCATCGTTAAGAAACTGCGCCATTTCGTTGAAGGCATCCTGTATGAAGAAGTGGATGATGAAGATGATGATGATGACGACGACACCGCCGATGAGGCGCTGGAAAATGGCGAAGAAAGACAAGAAAGCCCGCTTTATGCGTATCAAAAAAAAGAGCGCCAGGACAGCCGAAAAGGTGTCAGTGCCTATCTCAACGTTCGAATCTTCGGCATTGTTTTTGCTGTTTTCTTTGGAATCTTTTGTGTGGTCATGGCTTATTTTCTGTTTGGCGGCAAGACCATGCCGGAAATCCCTGCAACGACGAGTCTGTCAGACAGTGTAAAGAGTGAAAATTCTTCAACTAGAAAGGCAGAAGAAGAAAAGAAAGAAGAGAAACAGCCGGAGAAAAAGGAAGAGAAAAAAGGGGATACCAAAGCCTTTGGAAAAGAACAGAAAAATGGGGTCACGGTGACAGTTACGTATAATAAACCCGTCTGGACGGAAGCCGATATTGACGGAAAACGTGTGGAAACGGCTACGGTCAGTGCTGGGTCAACAAGAACGTACAATGGAAAATCCACTGTCAAACTGAATTTTGGCAGCATTCGGGACGTATCCATCAAGGTCAACGGCAAAGACTACAAACTGAAGGATACAGAGTGGGGGACCATGAGCAAAACTTTCCGTGCCCAGTAAATCAAGAGAGGAGTCCAAGTTGAAAATCGGAGTTGTAAGCCTAGGATGCCCTAAGAACCTCGTTGATTCCGAGGTCATGATGGGGCTTATCCGTGACCGTAAATGGGAACTGACCAATGATCCGTCCCATGCCGACATCATTATCGTCAATACCTGTGGTTTCATTGAAAGTGCCAAAACAGAATCCATCAACACCATCCTGCAGATGGCAGAATATAAGAAAACAGATCCCCATCGTAAACTTATTATGACGGGTTGTTTGGGCCAGCGTTACGCCCACGAACTTTTTGAAGAGATGCCCGAAGTGGATGCTATTATTGGGACGGAATGTTATGATGCCATTGGGTCTGTCATTGACCGCGTGGAAAATGGGGAGCGCTTTGTGCTGCTTGAAGCCCCTAAGCAATATTCCCAGCCTAAGAGCCGTGTTCTTTCCACTCCGCAATATACCGCTTATGTGAAGATTGCCGAAGGCTGCAGCAATTGCTGCTCCTATTGTGCCATTCCGAAGATACGGGGACCTTACCGCAGCCGTCCCTATGAGGAAATTGTAGAAGAAGTAAGGAACTTGGTCCAGCATGGTACGCGGGAGGTCATCCTGGTTGCCCAAGATACGACGCAGTACGGGATCGATCTGTACCACAAACTGCGCCTTTCCGAACTCTTGCGGGACCTGAATGAAATCCCTGCCTTGAAATGGATTCGCATCCTTTACTGCTATCCTGAATCCTTTTCTGATGAACTCATTGAGACAATGGCCCAATGTGAGAAGGTTTGCCACTATGTTGACCTGCCGCTGCAGCATGCCAGCAATTCTCTTTTAAAGACCATGCGCCGCAGGGATACACGGGAACAGGTTCAAACGCTCCTTTTTAAGCTCCGCAAAAAGATGCCTGATATCTGCCTGCGGACTACTTTCATTGTTGGCTTTCCGGGAGAAACGGAAGCGCAATTCGAGGAACTCCTTGACTTTGCACAAAAAGAACGTTTCCAATGCGCAGGTGTCTTTACTTACTCCCAGGAAGAGGGAACCGAGGCGGGTTCCATGAAAAACCAAATTGATGAAGCCACCAAACAGGAACGCTATCATCGCTTGATGACGCTGCAAGCCAAAATTTCAGAGGAAATCCAGCAGGAACGGGAAGGCAAGGTCCTGACGGTTCTTGTTGAGGGTCATGATGAAGAAAACCCGGACCTTGCTGTAGCGCGGTCCTATGCTGAAGCCCCTGATATTGACGGTAAAATCTTCATTGAAGGTGCCAAGGGAATTCCTGTAGGGGCTTTTGTCAAGGTCCAGATCGATCAAGGCTTTACATATGAGGCGGTTTCTCACCTCGTAAAGGAGTGAATGTCCTGTGGACGTAGAAATCATCAGTACAGGAACGGAGCTTTTGTTGGGAGATATCCTCAATACAAGTTTCCAGCTCCTGTCAAGAACCCTGAACGACGCCGGTTTCAGTGTCCTTTATCAGTCAACGGTGGGGGATAATCCTAAGCGCCTTTTAGCAGCCCTTTCTATTGCGCAAACGCGTGCCCAGATCATTATCCTCACGGGCGGCTTAGGGCCAACAAGAGGTGATATCACGGCTCAGACCGTGGCCGATTTTCTTGGCCGGCCCCTTGTGCTGAGTGAGGAATGGCTGAAAAAAATGGAGGCTTATTTTGGCTCTCGTGGGCTTACCATGAGCCCTAATAACAGAAAACAGGCCTATGTACCGGAAGGCGCAGTCATTCTCAATAATGATGTGGGAACAGCACCGGGCATGGCCGTTGAAACGAATGATGGCAAGGTTTTTATCCTGCTTCCAGGACCGCCGGAAGAAACTAAGTTTGTCCTTGAGACCGAGATGATGCCTTACCTTCGCCGGAAATTTCAGAGCCAAGGAATCATCCATTCCCGCATCCTCCATCTAAAAGGGTTGACCGAATCCATGACGGCCGAAAAACTTGATGATATCATCATGGCGCAGACCAACCCAACAGTGGCTCTGTATGCGCGCCGCGGTGAAATCCTCGTACGGCTTACAGCGAAAGCTGCAAGCCTGGAAGGATGCATGACACTCATTCACAAAGAAGAAGCCAAAATCCGTGCAAAAGTGGGGGACTATATTTACGGAACGGACTACGAAACCTTGGGAGAAGCACTGGGAAAGCTGCTGCGAGCAAAAAAAATGACCATCGCTTTTGCAGAATCCTGCACGGGCGGACTCGCCTCAAGCCTTATGACCGACGTGCCGGGAAGTTCCCAATACTTGATTGGATCCGTCGTTTCCTACACCAACCAGGTCAAACATGAGGTCCTGGGTGTTCCTCAGGAAACGCTTGATACGTATACGGCGGTATCCAAGGAAACGGCGATTGCCATGGCTGAAGGGGTTCGCCGCTTGATGCGCTCCGATATCGGTGTCAGTATTACAGGGATTGCAGGTCCTACGGGCGGTACACCGGATAAACCAGTAGGACTTGTTTATGAAGCCTGTGCAACAAAGCATGGCACGGTTGTACAGGAACTTCGCTATCGGGCTTCCCGCACGACAGTCAAACTCCGTGCGGCAATGAACGCCATGGCTCTTGCCATGGATGAAGCTAAAAAATAAATCGTGCCAAACAAGTATGTTAGGAGAACCTATGACAGAACCAACAATTACGACCTTTGAAGACCTGAACCTTGACAAAAAGATTCTCACAGCCCTAAAAGATATGGGCTTTGAGGAACCGTCACCCATCCAAAAAGGGGCCATTCCGCTTGCCTTGGAAGGGGATGATATCATCGGACAGGCTCAAACCGGTACGGGCAAGACAGCGGCCTTTGGCATTCCCATCATCCAATCCATTGATGAAAAGAATCGCTATGTCCAAGCCCTGGTCATGTCCCCAACAAGGGAACTATGCATCCAGGTGGCGGAAGAAATCAGCAAAATTGGCCGGCTGAAACGTGTCCATGTCCTGCCTGTATATGGAGGACAGCCGATTGAACGTCAGATTCGGAGCCTGAAACATGGCATCCAGGTCGTTATTGGGACCCCGGGCCGTCTTTTGGATCATCTGCGTCGCGGCACCATCAGTTTGGACCATATCCACTTCCTTGTCCTTGATGAGGCTGATGAGATGCTTGACATGGGGTTCATTGAAGACATTGAGGCCATCATCAAGCAAGTTCCACCAGAACGGCAGACCATGCTTTTTTCAGCGACGATGCCCCGTCCAATCTTGAGCATCAGCAAAAAGTACATGCGGACGCCAAAAGTGGTCGCCATCCACAAGGAAATTGTGACGGCGCCAACCATTGATCAATATTATTATGAAACGCGCGATAAAGTGGATGGCCTGTGCCGAATCCTTGATACGACAGATGACTGCAAGATGATCATTTTCTGCCGCACAAAAAAAGGCGTAGATGAGCTCGTCATTGCCCTTGCTACCCGCGGATATGAGGCAGAAGGCCTTCACGGGGACCTGAGCCAGACGCAGCGTGATCGAGTCATGAAGAAATTCCGTCAAAATCAAGTTGATATCCTCGTCGCGACAGATGTAGCCGCCCGCGGTATTGATATTGACAACATCACCCACGTGGTGAATTTCGATGTTCCCCAGGATCCGGAAAGCTACGTCCATCGCATTGGCCGTACTGGACGCGCTGGCAACACCGGGGTTGCCTTGACCTTTATCACACCCCGTGAGTTCCGTCAGTTAAAACTCATTGAACGGAGCGTAAAAACGAAAATCATCCGCGGCCAGCTTCCGACTGATGCCAACGTCCTTGAAAAGCAGCGGGAGCAGATCATTTCCAAAATGCAGAGCATCCTTGAGCAAAACCAATATCATGATTATCTGCCTATCGCTGAAGCCCTGGAAAATGATTATGACATTCACGATATTGCAGCGGCCGCCATCAAGTTCATGCAGGAAGGCAATAAAGCCTTGGAAGAACCCCAGGCTGTGGATGCGCTGCCTGAAGCCCTTGCCAACACGGGGGCCCGCCCTGGCATGGTTAGACTGTTTGTCAACATCGGCCGCAGTGCCAAAGTCACGGTACGGGACATTATCCAAAGCATTGCCATCGAAGCCGAGATTCCAGCGAAATCGATTGGGCGCATCAGCATCTATGACAAATTCAGTTTTGTTGAAGTTCCTGCTGACTCAGCAGAAAAAGTCATGGCCGTTATGCACAAAAACACCATTCGCGGATTCCGCGTCAACATGGAGCCCGCTAAAGCACGGAGATAAGCACCATGGATAACATCGTCTACGGAAAGACGGAGGGAATTAAAAATCGGGTCTTGGAGCAGCTTCAATCGCTCTACGACCTTCATCTTGATCAGGGCCAGCTCATTTCGGAGGAACTGGCCCTCCTTCTACGTGATATTTCGGGAGCTATTGGACGCGAAGTCTCTGTGTATGTGGACCGCAAAGGGACAATTTCCAGCGTTTGTGTTGGCAACGATCATGCTGTTTCCCTTCAGGATATAGGAAGCCGGCGTTCTCTGTGGCGTCTGTCAGGAATCACCGCGATCCATACCCATCCGTCCGGCACACCGCGCCTAAGTGGGGTGGATATCTCCGCACTTAAAAATTTGCGCCTTGACGGCATGGCAGCCCTTGCTTGGAAAGACGCGGAGGCTATGCCCTTTCTTTCCTTAGGCCTGATTACAGACCTTACTGATGCTGGGGTGCCGCTTACCGAGGAATTTGGTCCTTATTCTGCCAAAGAAGCGGCCCGTATCCCTTATGGAACTCTGTTGCAGACGATTGAACGAATTTTAGGTAAAAAGACGCGCAGCGAGAAAACGGGAAAAGAAGCAGAACGAGCTATGCTGGTTTCGCTTCATTGGGGAGATGACCGATCTCGCTATTGTGTTGAAGATTCCGTTGAAGAACTGGCGCAGCTAGCCGAAACAGCAGGTGCTGTTGTCGCGGCTAAATTTGTCCAGTCCCGTTCCAAGCCCGATCCAGTTTATTTTATCGGCAAGGGAAAAGTTGAGGAAATGGCCCTTTTTGCTCAACAGGAAGATATTGACCTTTGCCTTGTCGACGATGACCTTTCCCCGGCCCAGCAACGCAATTTGGAACAAGCGTTAGGCGTCCGGATCATTGACCGGACGGGCCTTATCCTTGACATCTTTGCCAAGCGGGCGCGAACCAGTGAAGGCAAACTCCAAGTCGAACTGGCTCAACTGCAGTACCTTCTGCCTCGCATCATGGGGCAGGGCGCCAGTTTGTCCCGCTTGGGCGGCGGCATCGGAACAAGGGGCCCTGGGGAAACCAAACTTGAAGTGGATCGGCGGCGGATCCGTGACCGCATCGGATTCTTGGAATCCCAGATTGAAAAGATGAAAGGCGCGCGCCGGACGCAGCAGAGAGCTCGGGAAAAAAATAGAATCAAACAGGTCTGTCTTGTGGGCTATACGAACGCAGGTAAATCTTCTCTGCTAAATGCCCTTACCCATTCTGAAATCTATGCAGAAGACCAGCTTTTTGCAACGCTTGATCCAACAACGCGGCAACTCAGCCTGCCCAATAAAGAAACCTGTACTGTGACTGATACGGTCGGCTTCATCCAGCGCCTGCCGCATCAATTGGTGGCTGCCTTTCGTTCTACTTTGGAAGTCGTAAAGGGCGCAGATCTCCTGCTCCATGTGATCGATGTGAGCCATGAACTTCACGAGAAACAAGAAGAAGCGGTCCTCGGCGTCTTAAAGGAACTTGGTGTGACAGATACACCAATCCTGACCGTCTATAACAAGATTGATAAGCTGCCTGACCATGAGGGGCTCAAAAAGCGACTCGATCAGGAAGCTTCCCTTGCAATTTCTGTCCGCTCTGGGGAAGGGATCCCGACCCTTATTGAAAAGATTGCAAGTCTTCTCAATGAAGGAAAGACGGAAGTGACCCTGCTGATTCCGTATACAGAAACAAAGCTTTCCGCTCAGCTTCACGAAAAGGCGACGGTCCTATCCGAAAGTTACGAGGAAAAGGGGACCCTTATGAAAGTCCGTTTGGATAAACATGATTTGAAGCACTATGCCCTTTATCTACAGGAGGAATCATAAAACATGATCAATTGGGATGAAATCGAAGAGAAAGCCTTGCTTGAGGTTCAGAAGACGAGCTTTGTCCACGAAAAGGCTGCTCTTCTCAACACGCGCAAGGTCCTCAAAGCGTTTCGCAATCATCAGGTAGCCGATTATTACCTGAAACCAAGTACAGGCTACGCCTATTCCGATACGGGTAGGGATGAACTGGATGGAATCTATGCGGAACTCTTCGGTACGGAAGCAGCCCTTGTAAGAAGCCAATTTGTCTCTGGGACCCATGCCCTTGCCGTTGCTTTACTGGGTGTCCTAAAACCTGGAGATGAGCTGATTGCTGCCACGGGAGAACCCTATGACACGATGCAGACCATTATTGGTTCCCCCATCAAGACACCGGGCTCTTTGGTCGATCAAGGCGTTGTTTACCACGAAATCCCTATGATTGCCGACCATCCCAATATTGACGCCATTGTGGCCGCAATCACAGACAAGACCCGAATGGTCCATGTGCAGCGTTCCTGCGGGTACAGCAGCGTCCGCAAGACACTGACAGTCAATGAAATCGGGGAAATATTCAGTGCAGTCAAACAGGTTAAGCCGGATATCATCTGCTTTGTTGATAACTGCTACGGCGAATTTATCGAGGATAAGGAACCTACCCAAGTCGGTGCTGACCTAATGGCTGGTTCCCTCATCAAGAACCTGGGCGGCGGCATGGCTCCGACCGGCGGTTATATCGTGGGACGCAAGGATCTTGTCGAACTAGCTTCCTATCGTCTCACGGCGCCGGGACTAGGAGGAGAAATGGGGGCAACACTCGGGGATACTGCCCGTGAATTTTATGAAGGTCTATTTTTTGCTCCCCATGTGGTCCTTCAAGCCATCAAGACTTCTATCTTTGCAGCTTCCGTATTTCAGAATCTCGGATTCGAAGTGTCCCCGCTGCCGGAAGAACGCCGCAGCGACATCATCCAAACGATTACCCTTAAAACCAAGGAAAATCTCTGCCGGTTTTGTGAAGCCATTCAGGCCAGTTCTCCCATTGATGCCCATGTAACGCCTGTACCCAGTCATTTGCCCGGCTATCAGGATGAAGTTATCATGGCTGCTGGCACCTTTGTCCAAGGCGCTTCCATCGAACTGAGTGCGGATGCCCCTGTGCGCGAACCCTTCACGGTATATCTTCAAGGAGGCCTGACCTTTGAGCATGGCCGCATTGCCATTATGGAAGCGGCAAAAAAGATCATGGATAAATGACCGCACGGCGGCAATCTATCTGAAAAATTGTGAAAAATGAAAAATAGGAGAGGGGAGGGATAATAAAATCCCTCCCCTCTCCTATTTTGATTGTTTACCTACGATGAATCTGCTGCAGATAGACTCAACGCCATGTCCTCTCAGGCGGGCTTCAGTTATGGAATCAAAGGGAATCCTTCCGGCACAGCAAAAAGCAATCCAGACGGCCTGATGATCAACCATTTGCTGAATCGTTATGCTCCCATATTTCTCGCTTAAGGCGTTTTAGAGAATTGTCAGTATCCGTTTATTATAAAAAGGATAAAAAAACATAAAATGAAACTTTGAACATTTTAGAACAACGATTTCTCCATTTAGGAAACCATGAAGACATCATCTTCGTGAATGGGAACATGTTATAAAGAAATGGCCAGCAGTTTTTTTGGAAAAGAAAAATAAAAAAGAGTTGATTGAAAGAAAAAACAGCGTCCATTTACTCGAAATAAAAGCAAAAAGTGAAACACGAATTAACTCTTCAGTTGAAAAATATAATTGTCTCCATATCTTACATTAGAGACGATTTTACAATGACACGCATATGCTTAATCGTAAAAATGATAAAAGCCCTTAAAACGCAAATTTGAGCATTTTAAGGGCATACAACCATTTTTAACAGGGAAGCTATCCTTTTATCTGTCATCAAATGAGAGAAAATCATCAAAGAACACGGAAAACACCTACAACAACACCAGTAATCTTAATGTTGTCCGTTCCAACGATGGGTGAATAAGCGCTATTTTCCGGAACCAAACGAATCTGTTTGAGTTCACGGAAATACCGTTTAATCGTCGTTTCTTCTCCGTTTAAGAGCGCAACCACGATATCACCATTTTGGGCATAATCCTGACGGCGCACGAAGACATAGTCCCTGTCCAGGATTCCAGCATCCTTCATACTGTCGCCTTCAACCACCATCATGAAGACATCGTCCTTGGTCCCAAGAAGCTCTGTTGGAATGGGATACATATCCTCAATATGTTCATCCGCAAGGATGGGATCGCCAGCATGAACGGCTCCAACAAGGGGCACGCCAACAACTTCCTTCTTGCGCCACGCTTCATCAGAAACAAGACCATATGTACGGGGTTTATCTGTATCCCAGTTCAAAAAGCCTAAACTTGCAAGTTTTTTCATATTGTTGTGGACACTGGCACTGGAAGCTAGGCCAACCCCCTTGCCAATTTCCCGAACGGATGGGGGATAATTATTTTCAGTAATATAATTACGAATAAATTCAAGAATCATTTCCTGACGGTCCGTAAGGCCGTTAGCATGTATCGAATTTGCTTTAGGTCTGCCCATAAGAAAGCCTCCCATACAAGGTATTTTAAAGGAACACACTATATGTAGTAGTATATCAAGAGTTCAGACAATAGTCAAACGTACGTTTAGTAAAAGAAGAGAAAATACGAATAAGATAAAGAAAATAAAAGAAAAACGAACAACGGAACGCAAAAACGAAAATGATGGCAGATTGGGAAAAAGTAATAAACTATCGATCTGTAAGATGGGATACCAAAACCAAGGTGCAGCTAACATAAGGAAAATACGCAGACGGGAATGTGAGCAAAAATGAATGGATGAGTGCACTCAAGTGAGAGTCAAAGGCGTAGTCAATGGAAGATAACTCAAAGCCATCTTACAGTCAAAATTTTACGTCCTATAATATATATTATGTAAAATTGACAAAGAAGACCAGCAGTAAAATAATCCCGGAAGGCCTCATTAGCTAAGGCGTTCCGGGATTGCAACCGTCCTTAAGCAGACTTCTTTTCTTGAGCAAGAAGCGCAAATGACTGCACGGCTCGTTTAAATGCGCTGAGCTTCAGGTCATAGTTGATGGTATCATCCGTTTGAAAATGGATAATATAACCTTCACCTTGTGGATTTAAAAGATATGCATTGAGCAGGAAGACTTTCTTTAAGTCTTCATTATCGGTCGACTGGGAAAGACTGCCGCGAAGGTCACCGACGATGATGGGTTCATGATGAAGAATGGTAATATTGGGTGTATAGCTTGTAATCTTTTCGATGAAGTTCTTCTCGGCTCCATCAATGGTCGCCTTGGTTGCAGACCCTAATTCCTTGAAACTGTCATCACTGAGTTTCCGGATCATCATGGAATCCGTGTGGACACTGCTCAAACTGCGTCCAAAAAGGACATTATCGGCTCGCAGCGTGTAGATACGCCACCCACTGGGAATCTCCATCCGGAATCCAAGGTTCGTAACGGTTAGGATATTTTCATCCGTGTAACGGACCTTCTTCAGATCTAGATCCTTGGTTATCGCTTTTAAGGCTTCCTTGCCAGCTTCTTCATTGGCCTGTGTTGTACGGACCGTTACCACGCACAAATCATTTTTCTGCGTTTGGTATGCCCGTCCTATGATAAAGGGCCTTCTTGTCTTTTCTGGATCTTTGGGAAGACTGCGAAAATCATAACAGCCTTCACGAATTCCTTTTTTTGAGAGGACGGAAGGATTTTCCTTTTTCCCATGGAGTTTTTCACGCAGAAGAGCTGCTTTATCGGTTGTCTCTTCAGCGGCCTTATCGTCCATATCTACAATCGTATTATCCTGATCATCTTGGATCTTTTTGAGGAATTTCGTAAGTTCCCGTTTTTGTTCTCCTGAGTATTGCTTCATGGGAACAGAAATAAAACTGGGCAGCGTATAAAGATCTGCACTGACAAGAAAGTCTTCCCCTACCTTAAAACGAACACCTGTTGTTGTATGGTACAACTCCGTGCTGCCTGGAGGAATGGTCATGGTAAAGCCGCCGCTTTTGGGCGTATAGCGCTGCGGAGCGGCTGCCATTGCAGGATGCTGGATATGTAGTCCGAGGATGGTAAGGGCTGCCGTAAAGATTGCAGCAATCCGTTTTTTCACTTTTCTCCCCTCCCCTTTAGGACTTCGAAAGCCGCTCAGCACTGCGCTGAGCTTCGGCACAAACTTTTTCGTAATCAAGGGTCAGATACTCGCCATTTTCATAAAGCAGTTTCCCATCGACAAATACATGGCTGACACTGTGGGAACTGGCGGCATTGCACAAAAGGGAATAACGGTCATTGCGGGGGAACCATTCCGGTTCTTTCAGATCATAAAGGACAAGATCTGCTTTGTATCCTGTCGTGACAGCACCCACATCATCAAAGCCTATGGCCTTGGCGCCTTCGACGGTTCCGCACTTGACCGCGGTTTCAGCGGGCACGCTCCTAGGATTATCATCTTTGATTTTGGCCAGCATGGAAGCTAGACGTACTTCTTCAAGCATGTCAAGGTTGTTGTTGCTTGATGCCCCATCCGTTCCAAGACCTAGGACAATGCCCTTTTGGATCATTTGGCCTATGGGCGCAATTCCGCTTGCCAGTTTGAGGTTGCTCTGCGGATTGGAGGCAACGCGTACATGGTGTTTCCTTAGGATTTCCAGATCCTTTTCATCCACATGGACGCAATGTGCGGCCAGGGTTCCCATCTCAAATAAGCCCAATTCTTCCATCAAGGCAATGGGCGATTTGCCATGGGCCTTGAGGCAGTCTGCCACCTCCCCTTTCGTTTCCGCAAGATGCATGTGGATCTCGGCCCCTTTCCGGGCCGCCTCTTTTACAATGCTGCGAATATAGTCCGGGGAACATGTATATGGCGCATGGGGGCCGTACATCACATGGATTCGGTCATTTTCGGTACCGTTCCACGTATCAAATAGGGCTGAATTTTCATCGAGACGAGCTTTTCCATCGTCTGCGGAAGATCCGGTAAGGCCCCTTGATAATGCGGCACGAATCCCAGATGAAGCCACGGCTCGGGCCGTGTCATCCATAAAAAAGTACATATCAGCAAATGCAGTCGTGCCTGTTCGAATCATTTCCGCTATACCAAGGAGACTGCCCCAATACACCTCATTTCCCGTGAGATGATTCTCCATTGGCCAGATTTTGTTCTGCAGCCAGTCCATAAGGACCATATCATCGGCATAACTGCGAAAAAGGGTCATGGCGACATGTGTATGGGCGTTTACTAGCCCCGGCGCAAGAAGATGATCCCGGCCATCGATGACGAGGCTGCCTGTAATCGGTTCCTGACCAATATAGGCAATACGTCCATCCTTTAAACCAACTTGATAGGACTTTCCGTCATTTCGATCCAAGATCTCAGCGCCTTGAATCACGGTATCGTAATGCATCAGTTCCTTATATCCTCTTTTCTTTAGATTTTATCAATAGGAAAATTGCCCACGGCATGAGCCGCTTCCCGGCAGTGACAGGACGCCAAGGGCTTTTCTTCATCAGTCAGGAAAGCAAGGATGATATGGGCAATGGTCTTGGCATTTTCATCCATCATGGCAACAACTTCCTCATGGGATAGGGCCGTCCAAGAAAGCCCGGACCCCATATTTGTCACAAGGCTGCAGTTGGCATAGCAAATCTCAGCTTCCCTTGCAAGGATAGCTTCCGGCATTTGGGTCATACCCGCTACATCGCCGCCCATAAGCCCATACATCCGAACCTCGGCAGCAGTTTCATAGCGTGGTCCTTCTGTAGCTACATAGCAGCCAGCTTTGCTGTGCCGTACGCCAAGTCTTGTTAGGATACCGTTGAGTCGCTCCCGCAGGACTGGACAATAGGGAAAGCTGAAGTCAACATGGCAGACCGGCATGGTACCACCGTCAAAAAAGGTATGCTCGCGTGATTTTGTAAAATCAAGGATTTGACTCGTATTGACGAAAGTCCCCGGAATCAAGCCGCGATTCAGGGATCCCACAGCGGTAAAAGATAGGATCTCCGTTACACCCAGCTTCTTTAACGCATAGATATTGGCACGATATGGAATGCGATGCGGCGGCAGGCTGTGACCCTTACCATGACGAGCAATGAAATAAACAGCTGTCTCCTCGATCTTGCCTTCGAATCCTTCCGCCGTCCCAAATGGGGTTTCCACCGTAATGGGGGAAAGCGTTCCAAATAAGGAAGTATCTTCGACACCTGTACCCCCAATGATTCCAATTTTACGCATGTCGTTCACCTCTTGTGATTTAAACTTTCAATGATAGGGAGAAGTTCTGGTAAAGATGCAATCGTATAATTCGGTTCAATTTCTTGCTGGAAACGTAGGGAATCAAAGCAGGACCACCCGACTTTGACTGAAGCGCAGCATCCAGCCCGCATCCCGCTCAATAAGTCATAAGGACTGTCCCCGACACAAAGGCATTCCTCTCCGGAAAGGCCCAGCTTTTTCAAAGCAAGAAGACTGGGTTCTGGATCTGGCTTATGACGTGATGTATCCCGTACGCCAATCACGCCTTCTATATAGGGAGAAAGACCCAGACAGCGCAGTCCCCGCTCACAAGTCTCATTGGTCTTGCTTGTCACAATGATGGAGCGGATTCCCTTTTCCTTCAGGCGCTGACAGCCAGACAAAACAGAAGGAAAAGGACGGATCATTTCATCATGAACGGAAAGCTGATACGTCCGATAATAAGTAAGCAGCTCGTCAAGAAGGGATTTATCGCCACCGCTTAGCTGCAGCATGGCCTGTGGCATTGGAAGACCAAAAGTCGTCAAGATTTCATCATCAGGCGGGACCTTTCCATAAAAATGAGAAAAGGTTTGATGGAAACAATGAAGGATAAGGGGCGTTGTATTGGCAAGGGTTCCATCAAAATCAAATAAGATTCCTGAAATGGTCATGAATGGCTCCTTTTGTGTATCGCTTACGTTTCAACTGATAACATCTCATTTTACCATAATTTCCCTTTGAATAAAATGAGATCGTCTCAAAGAGTGTGAAAAGATAGGAACATCTTTACGTCAATTTCGGAGAAAAACCCCCTTGGTCAACTGACGAAGAGAGGGTTTGGTTAAAAAAGATGAAGCAAAGCAGCAGCAAGTTCCGTTCGTTCATAAAGGGAACTGACCAGAGCTTTTTCTTCATCCGTATGGGCGCCGCTGCCAACGACACCCATTCCGCAGAGGGTCGGTATCCCCAGACTTGCGGCAAGGCCCGCATCAGATAACCCGCCTACTTGAATGCCCTTGATTGGACCTATGGAACAAAGGGCTGCCGCTTCCTGCAGCTTAAGGAACAAGGCTTTCCCTCCTTCTTTTAGGTCCATGGCAGGGATTAGATGGGTCAGATCAAGATTCGCCGAAGTATCGGGAATGGTTTGATTTACGGTGGCCTCCTTTAGGTTCTCCTTGATTTCCTGGGCTAGGCTTTCTGTGCGGTAGCGGACTCCTATACGGAGCGTACATTCTCCAGGAATTGTATTTTCTCCAATGCCACCGGAGATGGCTCCGCAATTGATCAATTTCCCGCGGGGGATATCATTTTGGCTTTCCAGATAAAGAATCTTATGAGCTGCTTCCAATATGGCAGACCGTCCTTTTTCCGGACTCGTACCAGAGTGGGCGGCACGGCCATGAACATGGATGGATACGGGACCGCCGCCATAGCGAGAGAGAACGACCTGGCTATTTTCGGCGCAAGGTTCAAAGTTTAAAAAGGCTCTTGCGCCTGTAATTTCCCTGCGCAGCACGGCTTTTGCATTCGAGTGCATATGAAGGGTTTCTTCATCTGTTACAAAAACAAACTTGATCGGATGCGTGACAAGGGACAGTGCGTTAAGGGCTTTAACCGCATAGAGACTTACAACAAGTCCGCCCTTCATATCTAGGACGCCCGGTCCATGGGCATACCCTTCGTCGTCAACGAAAAAAGGATGGGTCGATGCTTTTCCTGCTGGAAAAACGGTATCTATATGACCGGAGAGTATAATGGATCCCTCCCCTTCCCTTTTTCTTGCTTCTGCAATAAGAAGGTCCGGGGCGCCAGAGATTTGTTGAAGCCGTACGGTAAATCCCATGGCGGCCAATTCTCCCTCAAGAATTCGTCTGACCGCCTCAACCCCACTTGGCTGTTGGGGCCCGCTTTCAGTTTCTACAAGTTTTTTCCACAGAAATAGCATTTCCTTTTTATGAGCATGTAGGTACGCAATCAGTTTTTCATGGACTTCCATCGGCGAAGATTCCTCCTTATAATAGCGTGACAACAACCCCGGCAAGCAGAACAGATGTGATAGTTACGGTAACAAAACCAGCGACAAGCATTTTTGGAAGAAGGTAATGCAGCAGCGCCGCACGTTCCTCCTCATTTCTTCCCATAGCAGTGGAAACTTCCTGTGAGACAAGCATTGTTGTAGGAAACCCAAAGGTGCAGGTCACACCAAGACTGACACAAAGAGAAAAGGGAAGGGAAAACAACCTATTCGTCAAAAGGCCCGCCGTAAAAAGCCCTAAAACGCCTAATAGGGCCGTTGCTGCAAGCGGTGGAAGGACGGAAAGCACATCCTGCGGGGTTGTCCGGCTAAAGGATGAAAAAATCACGAGGGTAACGAAAAAGAGGATGAGGCCGCTTGACTGTGTTTTTTGAAGGATGCCTTTTTCCAAGAATCCCAGCGCGTAAAAAAGGGTTCCAAAGAGAAGACACATAACGAGATAATGAACCGCCCCTCCAGTGAGTTTTGAGGCATAATAAGCAAGGGAAGCAACAAAAGATAATTTAGCAAGATGTACGGATGGACGATCCAAAAGACTGGGAAGACGGAGAGGCTTATTGGCCTTTTCTGCTTTCCCTTCTGACGCATAGCGTTTCACGAAATTCCTGTCATCCCTGAGATTTTTTGCCAAATGGCGCAGCATCAGGGAAGCAATGGGGATTCCGAAGAACTTTTGGGAGACGAGAAGGACAATACAGAAGGTGCCTACTGTCTCGATCCCTTTTTCTTGTACAGCATCAAGGATAATAAGCATGGCCGCATTCCCCCCGGCAAAAATAGGAGATCCGGCAATGGCAAGTGTTCCGTTCATGAAAAATGGACCTAAAAAAATGATGAAAATGACGGCCATCGTGACAGAAATTACACTGACAGCTGCCACCTGCCACTGACGTCGAAGTTCAGCGAAATCAATGGTTGTACCCAAGGAGACAAGAAGCATTCCCACAGTCAGTATTCCAATACCTGGAATATGGGCCAGTTGAATGATATCCTTAGGTAAGAGCTTGGACCAAAAGCCAATGGTTAGGATTACAGAAATACCCAGAACAGTCGACAGAACTGCTTTGGAACGAAGGGCTATGATTTCGCTCAAAGCGTAAATAAAAAATAAAATCGTTATAGCAAGGATGCCAGGCATAATCACACCTCACAAATGATATTACTGCTTCGGCTTGCTGGCCTTTTTTCGGGAAAGGAAATTGGCCAGAAGCGTGATGAAGGCAGCGCACAGGGCTGCTCCCAACATACTAATGATAAATCCCAGCGGATGGTTGGAAAGGGCAGGTGCCGCAATCGATGGCACATAAGCCGTACCATGGACACCATAATAACCAACGAGGATACCGCCTACCCCAGCTGATATAATAGCCCCAGCCATGACCAGGGGATCGGCCAACATAAAGGGGTAAGAGGCCTCTACAAATGTGCCGAAAACAAGATTGATGAATAGACCGGGAATGGCAAGGGTCCTGTCATCACGGCGCCGTGGATAAAGGACGGCTGCAAACGTAATCCCTGCGGACACCATAACAAGCCCTACCATATCAATGGCGCCGAGAAAGGAACTCCCGTCTTTTCCATTTCAAGAAGGATAATGGGCAGAATAGCTGCATGATACATGCCCCCCATAATGGCAGGCCAGATCAATAGTCCTGCCAGTGCGCCGCAAAGAACGGGGCTGACCGCAAGGGCTTCGTCAATCAGGCCGCGAAGTCCGCCGCCAATCATTTCCGCCAAGGGGGCAAGGAACAGATAAATGATGAGGCCCGCAACAAGGCCAGAGATTCCTCCGGAGACGATATTAGCGGTCGTCGCTGGAAACTTCCACTTCAGGCATAGAACCAGGGATCGGTTCACGAAAAAGCCCGCCAAGATGCCGCCTAAAAGGCCGCCAATAAGTCCTCCTTTGATGGAAAGGATACCTGTAATGGTTCCTGCGACAATTGCCACATCACCAAGGCCGGATAGCTGCCGCGCTGCAATCGTTGCAACCACGACTGGCAAGGCTTTCACCATCGCATTGAAAATACTTTCAAAATACCCTAGACCAGGGATTTTGCTGATGATGAGCGTAAGTGCCATGGCAATGAATCCGGGCAGGGAGGCCATGAGGATCCCGCGCAGGGGGATGTGTTGGAAAAGATTGCCACCTTGGAGCTGCTCCTTATCTGAGCGGCCTCCAATGGCTGGCCTATAGGTAAGGTGCCAGGCCTTGGCAAAAGCATAGAGTCCAGCGATGGCCCTCGTACGGTTGGTTGTCCCCGTTGTTCCTGAAACCGCAAGAACGTTCATACCGCTTTGTTCGGCTTGGGCCATGCTTGTCCCGCCCGTACCAACAGCAGGAAGCGCCTTGCCGCCTGCAGATTGGATGGCTTTTTGATTGACGCCGCAAGGATCACAGCTTACAAGGAAGAGGCCATCGATTTTTCCTTCTTTGATCAAGCTGCTGAGCCCTTCGTCATAAGAGGCAGCCATCGCATTCACTTCATTGAGGGGGCCATGAAAGACAGGATGGATCTTCTCTTCTTCTTTTACCCAAAGGCTCGCTTCATCCGAATCCTTGATTTGGTCCATGGAAATGGATGCACCAATAAACTGTATAAATGCAACTTCAATTCCTGCAGATTGAGCCTGATAACAGATTTCGCCCAAAAGGTCTTCCGGATTCTGGCCCCCTTGTTCAAAAAGATTTCCTCCGCTGCTGCCAATGACGGCAATCTTTTTCGTCATCATCCTATTCCCCCTTTTCTACGATACGGTTGGACAAGGCAAGGAAAATATGAATTTTACCTTACACCTCTTTATTACACTGTGTCAATAAAGAAGAGGAAAATATAAAAAACACCCTTCCCGTCTGTTTCATTTGATACGGTAAAGGGTGTTCAAAGAATCAGGATTTATTCTTATCCTTTTCTTTGGAAAGGACAATCTGCTTGGGTCCATGTTCGGAACTTTCGGGAACCAGCACATCATTGAAACTGATTCCTCTCGTGTGGAGCGTATGGCTCCATACATGTTCATGACGGTGAAGGAACCCCAGCACAGTAATGGGTATCCAGCTATACACAAAAATCGGATAAAAGATGGTATAGAACCAAGATTTAGGCGCTGCATGGATTTTTAGAAGAATCACGGCAGGAATGACGTACTGACCAATCCCAATAACCTGCCAGATTTCATAAGGCAAAATGGCGTAGAGCACATTCGTATAAAACGGAACATGGGCGTAGATTGTACTGGCAATGACAAAAAGCGTTGAGAGAAGGAGAAAATAAGGCTGAAACAGATCGATAACACCGTCAAGAATGATGATATCCCGTTTCTTGATGCCTTCCTTAAGCAGCTTTGGGATATACCGTTCCCCGACATCAAAATGACCCTGTACCCATCTTTTTCTCTGGTTCCAGGACTGTTTGAAGGTCAAGGCCTTTTCATCATAGACAATTGCATTGTCACACCAAGTCGTCGGGATACCTTCCAAGAGGGATTTCATGGTAAATTCCATGTCTTCCGTCAAGCAAGTCGCTTCCCATCCGTACTTCTTAAGGATATCCACGGCAATGCACATCCCCGTGCCGCCAAGAATGCTGGAAAGACCAATATTGTATTTGGCTCTGGACCAAACCGCATTGGTGATCCAGAAGGAAATGGCAAAGACACCGCTTACCCACGTATCATTAGGATTTTTGGAATCAAGGTACCCTTGAATGAGGCGTTCCCCTTTTTGATAGCGGGAATTCATTTCCATGAGAAAATCAGGATGTACAAGATTATCAGCATCAAAAATAACGACCGCGTCAAATTGACGATCCATTTCAAAAAGCCGCTTGAACATCCATTCAAGGGCAAAGCCCTTCCCCTTATCAGTATCATTGAAACGCTCATGAACGCTGGCACCGGCCTTGCGTGCGACTTCCGCCGTATGGTCCGTGCAATTGTCGGCTACGACAAAAATCTCATACATGGAATCAGGATAGCGAAGCATGCGAAGATTTTCCACCAGTTCGCCAATTACCCGTTCTTCGTTATGGGCGGCCGCAATGACAGCAAAGGTTGTCTTTGGCGTTGTAATTTTCTTTTCTTTTTTTCCAGGCAGGATTCCGAATAAAGACAGGACAAAATAGTAAATGGTAAAAAATACAATCATGACCTGAAGCGGAATCATGATGATGTCAAAGTAACTCGTCATGAAGGACTCCTACTTACTCCCCTGCTTTTTTTCCCGTAACCTTAACATAAATGGCATTGAGGACCCCGCAAATCGTGTAGGTAAACATGATGATAAAAGGCCAAGCATGGAAATTGGTTACAAGCATATAAAGACCAATGGCAAAAGACAAAATGACAGGAACCTTGAAAAGAGGATTGCCGTGACCCTTGAAATCAGGGTAACGAACTTCACTGTACATCAATTTTGCCACTAAAAGCGTCAGGATGGCCGTCCCCATCGGTCCAAATTGATAACCGGAAAGCACATAGGTCACAAGGACGCAGGCGCCAGCCGGTGCCGGCATGCCTTCAAAATACCCTGAAACAACGCCCGTGTTGACATTGAAACGGGCTAGGCGCAGCCCTGCACCAAAGGTGAAAAGGGACGAAATAATCTGTCCCCATAGACCCAGTTCTGTAAGACCATAGGTATAGATCAAAACAGCCGGAGCCATCCCGAAAGAACAAACATCGCAAATGGAATCCATTTCCTTACCGAAGTCCCCGCTGACACCCAGAAGGCGTGCAGCCCGTCCATCGCAGGAATCCGCAAGGACGGCCAAAATGATGAAGATGGCAGCCCTGGAAAATTCCCCATCCATGGAAAGATAGATGGATAAAACCCCAAGGACCATGCTAAAACCACTGATGCTGTTTGGAACCATGCGTCTATAATTCATTGTACTTGCTGCCTCCCCATAATTGTAATACCGCCTTTGACTTTATCTCCCTTTTTGACAAGAATCTCTACGTCGCGAGGAACGACAAGCTCTGTACTGGAACCAAATTTGATCATGCCGTACGTTTCTCCTTGCAAGAGCTGCTTGCCAAGCGTTGTCCAAGAGACGATGCGCCGAGCAAGGATGCCTGCAATCTGAACGACGAGAACGCGGTAGTTTTCGTTTTCCAGTCCAATGGCCATGCGTTCGTTGACGATTGGCGCAGATCCTTTGAAAGCAGGCTCAAAGCCGCCGCATGTATAGCGCAGATATTTAACAAATCCTTTAATGGGTGCGCGATTGGTATGGACATTGAAGACGGACAGGAAGATGGTTACCTTTTTGGCTTCCTCATGAAGAAATTCGTCGTCAAAAAACTCCTCAACAGCCATGACAGTCCCATCAGCGGGGGAGTATAAGACATGGGGATCATCCGGCAGGGGGCGATCCGGTTCCCGAAAGAAATAGGCAAAGTATATGGTCAGGATAAGCGGAATCCCGGCAAATGCGGGATCGGCCAAAAAGCCGACAAGGATGGTTGCTGCCAGACCTGTAAAAATAAACGGATAGCCGTCCTTGATGATTGTATATCGGGTCACGCCCTCACCTCCATTATCTGGTTATTATAATACACTTCAGCGCCCTTTGTCTATTTATGGGCCCTTTTTTCCTTCTGGACGGCAAGAACAAAACGCGGCAGTGCCATCATCCGACCAATCCGTCTTGGCTCCTTGTAAAGACGATAGAGCCATTCCAGGGAAGCTTTCTGCATCCAGTGAGGGGCCCGTGTCGTCTTACCAGCCAGAACATCAAAGGAACCGCCTAGCCCAATCCGTATGAGGGGGCTCAGCTGTTTAGCATGATCACGCAGCCAATACTCCTGCTTAGGTGCGCCAAGGGCTGCAAATAAGATCTGGGCACCGGAATCATTGATTCCGTCAATGATTTCGTCTGTCTCTGTTTCCGAAAAGAACCCATTACGAGTGCCGACGATTGAAACACCGGGAGCCATTTTTTCAGCTTTCGCTTTTGCAGCTTCTGCAATACCGGGAGCAGCTCCAAAAAAGTAGAGTTTGATTCCTTCCTCGGCCGATTTTTTGAGGAGTTCCACGAATAGATCGAAACCAGCCACCCGTTCGGGGACTTCGTATCCCAAGGTGCGACCAGCCCAAACCGTTCCTGCCCCATCTGCCAGAACCAGGTCGGCCTCTTGAAGGAGCGTACCGTAACGTTTATCTTCCCGCGCCATCATGATGATTTCAGCATTGGCAGTAACCACCTGTGTGGGAATCTTCTTTGCAATCCGATCCATAAGGAAGGAGACAGCTTCTTCCATGGAAAAAGGTGTAACAGGAACGCCAAGGATATCGATGGCCTTTTTTATGAGCATACCCTGCTCCTTTCATCAAGTTAGATGGCTCTTGCTTCAGAGGGTACTTCCGTGAAATTGATACCAGGATTCCGCTCCAAGAGCCAGTTAAGGTTCCATTCATTGGATACAAGAACGACGGGACGGCCCAATTTATCATAGACAAGCATCCCATTATCAAGGCCTTTCATATTGCGAATGGCCTCTGCATCATCAGCATAGACCCAGCGGGCCACACTGTAGGGCAATCGATCCATGAGAAGCTGGGCACTGTATTCATTTTTAAGGCGATAATCCAGGACTTCTAACTGAAGGATACCGACAACGCCGACAACAAAGCTTTCCATGCCGATATTCTTTTGACGGAACACCTGGATAGCCCCTTCCTGTGCCAGCTGTACAATGCCCTTTTCAAACTGTTTACGTTTGAGGGAATCCTTAGGCTGGACCTTGGCAAAGATTTCAGGTGGAAAGATGGGGAAATCCTCGAATTGGATTTTGTTCTTTTCAGTCGTAAGGGTATCTCCAATGGTAAAGATGCCTGGATCGAAGACACCAATGATATCACCAGGGTAGGCTGTTTCAACGGTAGTCCGTTCCTGTGCCATGAATTGTTGAGGCTGGGAAAGCTTGACAGGATGGTTGCCTTGGAGATGCCAGACGCTCATGCCCTTTTCAAATTTGCCGGAACAAATGCGCATGAAGCTGATGCGGTCACGGTGGGCCGGATTCATATTGGCCTGGATTTTGAAAATAAAGGCGCTGAAATTCTCATTGTCAGGCAGGACAATGCCGCCATCCTTGAGTTTGCGAGGCTGTGGTGCAGGGGATAGTTCCAAGAATTTTTCAAGGAAAGGCCGGACACCGAAGTTTGTCATGGCAGAGCCAAAGAACATCGGCGTCAATTCCCCATCAAGGACCTTTTGGAGATCAAATTCATCACCGGCCAGATCAAGGAGTTCAATGTCATCGAGCAGCGTCTGATAATTGGCTTCGCCAATGGCTTCCTTGATTGCCGGATCATTTAGGTCCCCCGTTGTCGATTTCAGGATCTTGCTGCCATGGCTGTTATCATTGTCAAAGAGCTCTACCTGTTTTTTGATGCGGTCGTAGACCCCGATATAGTGCCCGTCAACCCCAATAGGCCAGTTGATAGGAAAAGCATTGATGTGAAGGATCTTTTCGATTTCATCCATAAGATCCATGGGGGCACGGCCATAGCGGTCCAATTTATTGACAAAGGTAAAGATCGGCAGTTTTCTCCGATGGCAGACCCAAAATAGTTTTTTTGTCTGTGGTTCCACGCCCTTTGCTGCATCAATCAGCATGACCGCGGAATCGGCAGCAATCAAGGTACGGTAGGTGTCTTCACTGAAATCCTGATGGCCCGGTGTATCAAGGATATTGACGCGATAGCCATCATAATCAAATTGGAGGACGCTGCTTGTAACAGAAATTCCTCTCTGCTTTTCAATTTCCATCCAATCCGAAACGGCGTGGCGATTTGTTTTGCGGCTCTTGACCGATCCGGCAAGATGGATGGCGCCTCCATAAAGAAGCAGTTTTTCGGTTAAGGTTGTTTTACCAGCATCCGGATGGGAAATGATGGCAAACGTCCGCCTTTTATTGATTTTATCCTGTAATTCGCTCATCGATGAAACTCCTCCTAAGGCTCGGTTAAGGTCGACTCCATATGCCATGATCATACCCTGAAAGAGGCATGAAAAAACGCCACAAAGTTTCGAACTTTATGGCGTCAAATCACAAATTGGTCGGAGCGGCGAGATTCGAACTCACGACCTCTTCCACCCCAAGGAAGCGCGCTACCAAACTGCGCCACGCCCCGACAACAGTAGTAATTTTACTCGATATTCTCCATAAAGTCAACCCTTATTTTTTGAAATTGCAAAAATAAGGAGACTTCAATGGGCCATTTCCGCTTCATCCGCCGCGAAAAGGACTGCGCCTTCTGTATCTAGGCTGACTTGATGGAGGGTGTAGGCAATGCCAAGCTTCTGGAAAGGCGCTGCCAAGGCCGCCGCTATACAGGAACGGTCCTTTCCCTCCGGCACATAGGCCATGAGAGTCGAACCCGATCCGGAGATGACAGCATTGTATGCACCGGCATCGCGGGCCCCCTTAAGGGCCTCTGCCGCCCCCGGAATCAGGGAAAGCCGATACGGCGTATGTAACTTGTCTTCCAGGGCTTCCGGCAAGTTTTCAAATTGTCCTGTAAGGAGCGAGCCAACGAGCATGGCTGCCCGACTAGTAGAAAACACAGCATCCTTATAGGGAATCTCTTTCGGCAGAACCTTCCTGGCCTCTTCCGTAGATACATGAATGGCCGGAACCAAAACAATCATGCCCAGGGGACGGGCCGGCAGGAAATGCAGGCTGCTCACCTTATCATCAGCCATAACATTAATGGTAATCCCACCGAGAATTGCCGGGGCCACATTATCCGGATGCCCTTCAATGAGGGTTGCTTCCGTAACCAGTTCGTTTTTGGTCAGCGGTGATCCCAGCATGGCATTAGCTGCCATAAGCCCGGCCACAACCGCCGTGGAACTGCTCCCCAGCCCTCTGGAAACAGGTACGTGGATGACGCTTGTAACACGGATTCCCGTGGCTTTCCCCTGATGTTTCTCCCATAATGTATAAAAGGAAGAGACCGCCAGATTATGGCGGCCTAAAGGAAGGCTTTCAGCACCTTCCCCTACCCCTGAAACTTCGATTCCTTGCGGGATCCGTTCAAAAGTGAAAATATTATAGAGGGAACAGGCGAGCCCTAAACAGTCAAACCCAGGTCCGCAGTTTGCGGAAGTTGCAGGTACACGGACCGTGACTTTTTGAACATCCATATTTCCACTCCTTTATCTACTTAACAGAGGGATTGGTCATCTTCAACGCGAAGTACGTTGCTGATGCGATTGACGACCTTCGTTACGGCCAGTTCCTTTGTGGCTTCTTCCAGATCATAAACGGAAACAGGATGGGTAATCACGACAATTTCTGCCAAATCACCCAATTTTCGAGTCTGCAGAACGTTGAAGAGGCTGACTGCGTGTTTGCCAAAAACACTGGCAATCTGAGCCAGGACACCCGGTGCTTCGTCAACGAGGAGACGCACGTAAAACTGGGAGAAGACTTCCTCCTTAGGAGCCAAGGTTTTCTCTTCATAGCAGGTGCAGCCAACCCGTCCGTTGCATCCTTCATGGATGTTGCGAGCGCATTCAATGATATCCCCGCAAACCGCACTGGACGTCGGGAAGCGTCCAGCACCGCGTCCATAAAACATGGCTTCACCGATTGGCTTACCTTCGATGTAGACGGCATTGAAAACATCATCCACCGACGCAAGAGGATGATTCTTACGGAGCATTGTCGGATGGACCCCAACCGAGATCTTCCCATTTTTCAGCTGCTTGGCAATGCCCAAGAGTTTGATGGTATAGCCCAGTTCCTCAGCGTAGACGATATCGCGAAGGGAAATCTTTTCAATGCCCTCAATTTCGACTTCATCCAAATGGACCCGTGTATTGAAGGCAATAGAAGAAAGAATGGCAATTTTTCGTGCCGCATCAAAACCACCAATATCAGCGGTCGGATCCGACTCGGCATAGCCCTTTTCCTGTGCCTGTTTGAGCACTTCGGCAAAATCCATATGCTCCTCGGTCATCTTGGTCAGCATGTAGTTCGTCGTTCCATTGATGATACCCATAATGAGCGAAATACGGTTGCTTGCCAAGGATTCCTTGAGCGGTCGGATAATGGGGATTCCCCCTGCTACCGATGCCTCAAAAAGAAAATCAACATGATGGGCGGCAGCCAGTTCAAAAAGTTCTTTCCCGTGAACAGCTACGACATCCTTATTTGCTGTGACGACGTTCTTACCGGCCATCAAGGCTTTTTTCATATACTCAAGGGCAGGATGCTCCCTCCCAATCAGTTCAACAACAATATCAATATCAGGGTCACCGATGATATCTTCAATATCCGTGACAACTGGCAGGGACGGATCCAAGGCACGCACCTTTTCCGGATGCCTTGCCAACACTTTTTTGATACGGATAGGCGTCCCCACCCGTTCCGTAATGAGCGCCTCATGATCTTTCAGGACAAGGATCACGCCTCCACCAACAGTTCCTGTACCTAAAAGCCCAATATTGATTTCTTTTTTCAAAATAAGGACCCCTTTAATCGACCTGACCAAGCACGTCCAGCCGTTTTACTCCCTCGATGAGGCGAACTTTGTCCAGTAGGGCCTCCATATCGATGGAGAGGAATTTTGTTTCCACGGAAATGGTTGTGTTGGCAACACCCTGTAGGGGAACACCTTGGTTGATCGTGATGACACTTCCCCCATCAGCGGCAATTGTGTTGAGAACGCTAGAAAGAACGCCCGGTTTGTGTTCCAGGAGCAGGGAAATAGTGATGACCTTTTCACGACTTGCATCATAGAAGGGAAAGACGTAATCCTTATATTTGTAGTATGCACTACGGCTTAGCCCAACCTTTGCAACAGCTTCATTGACAGTCTTAAGTTTACCGCGTTTGAGGATTTCCTTGACCATAATCGTTTTTTTGATGGCTTCGGGTAGGATTTCCTCTCTGACTAAATAGAACTCTGATTTTTTCTCGTTTGTCATGTTGCATCTATCCTTTTCCAAAGAATATTTATCCTTTCTAGAAGGACATTATATCATAATTCAGCAATTAGTTCCACTCTTTCTTTCCCGATCGTGACATAAGATCGTGGGCTGCAAGAGTAATTTCCTTATGATGGTACAGGACTTCGTAAAGTTGATCGATAATAGGCATTTCTACGCCGAGTTTGTGGGAAAGGGCATAAACGGTCTTTGTGGTACTCATGCCTTCAATGACCATATGGGTTCCCCGTTCAATTTCATCAGCAGTTTTTCCTTGGGCAAGCAGGGTGCCTGCTGTATGGTTGCGGCTCAATGGACTTGTGCAGGTCGCAACAAGATCTCCGATTCCACTCAGCCCGGCAAAGGTTTCCTGGTGAGCCCCTAGTTTGAGTCCCAGCCTTGTCATTTCTGCAAGGGCGCGGGTGATAAGGGCTGCCTGGCTGTTTTCACCAAGCCCCATACCTGAAATCATCCCCGTCACGAGGGCATAGCAATTTTTTAGGGCACCGCATAACTGAACACCGAGGATATCCTCTGAAATATAGGGGCGAAAATATCCATTGAGGAAAAGATCTTGCAAGGTTTTGGCTGTCTTGGGGTCCTTGGAAGCGATGACAGAAGCTCCCGGCTGCTTTTGGGCAAGTTCCTTGGCAAGATTGGGACCGCTGAGTGCTGCAATGGCCTGCGACTCAGGAAAATAGTGTTCCAACACATCCGACATCAGCTCTCCCGTCTCCCGCGAGAAGCCTTTTGTACAGGTAAGAAGGATCTTCCCTTTCCCCTTTGAGACCTGAGAAAGATCCCTGCACAAAGCCTCCATTCCCTTTGAAGGGACAACAAAGACAAGGACCTTCGCTTTTCCTACCCATTGAAGATTGTGGGTTACATGAATGGACGGTGAAAGCGTAAGGTCTGGCAGATAGTCGGTATTGATCCGCGTCTGTTCAATGAGAGCGGCTTTTTCTGGATTCCGAGCCCAAAGCACGACGTCATGGCCATTATCAGCAAGGATTTCCGAAAGGACGGTTCCCCAGCTTCCTGCACCAATTACAGCTATGGACATGGGTTCCTCCTTATTTTTTATCTTTCAAGGACAAATGACCTTCCCGAATCTTGTTTTCCGTGCCATGAAAGAGCCGGACCATATTTTCATAATGGCGGACAATGACAACAGCAGCAATAATTGCTGTGAAAATCACAAGGGAAAGATCGTAGCCCAAATAGTAGGCGCCAAGGGGCGCACAAAAGGCAGCCACGATAGAGCCCAAAGAGACATAGCGCGTAACAAAAACGATGGCAAGCCACACCGTAAGGGCAAAGACAGAAACATCAGGCATAAAATAAAGCAGGACACCAAGCCCGGTGGCAACGCCCCGGCCGCCCTTAAAATGGAGGAAACAGGAAAAACTGTGTCCCAAGATGGCGGCAGCTGCACAGATGAGCTGCGGCCAAAGGTCAGTAGAAACAAAACGGCTGACCAGCATAAGAGCCACAACGCCCTTGCCCAGATCCCCCAATAAGACCAGGGAAGCCATGCGGGCACCGACAGTCCTAAAGACGTTCGTCGTCCCAATGTTATGGCTTCCATACTGCCTAATATCAATACCACAGATGGCTTTCACAAATACGAGGCCGCAAGGAATGGACCCCATGAAATACCCGATAAGAGCTGCTAACAATACACTCATTCCAATGCGCCTTCCTTATGGGTCAGTTTTCTTCATTCTTGCCGCGGACAATGAGATTGATGGGCGTTCCTTGGAATCCAAAGGCTTCCCGCAGCTTATTTTCCAGGTAACGCTGGTAGGAAAAGTGCATGATTTCCGGTTCGTTGCAGAAAATCACGAAGGTCGGCGGTTTAACCTTGACCTGGGTTGCATAAAGGATCTTCAGGTGTTTGCCCTTTTCCATCGGCGGTTGGTTCATGGCCACGGCATCGGTTACAACCTGATTGAGGATGGACGTTGAAATCCGCATGGCATTGGCTTCGGCCGCATCCTTGATGAGATCAGGCAGGCGGCTGATACGCTGCTGCGTCAGAGCCGAAACATAAACGACATTGGCATAGGGCATGAAGATGAGTTCCTTGCGGATAGTTTCCGTATAGTGAACGGTCGACATCTCATCCTTTTGATACAAATCCCACTTATTGACAACAAGGACAATGCCTTTACCCGCCTCGTGGGCGTAGCCTGCAATCTTTTTATCCTGCTCGGTCACCCCCTCAACGGCATCGAGGACCATGAGGACAACATCGGAACGGTCCACTGCACGCAGGGTCCGGATGATGCTGTATTTTTCAATCGGTTCGTCGATTTTCCCTTTGCGGCGCATTCCTGCTGTATCTATGAAGAGATAAGTCTGCCCATCCTTCATGACAGGAACGTCAATGGCATCACGGGTTGTCCCTGCTACATCACTGACGATGGAGCGGGTCTGGCCAATAATGTCATTGAAGATGGAGGATTTGCCCACATTCGGTCGGCCAATGATAGCGACCTTGATAACGTCATCATGTTCGTCATCGTCAGATTCATCCTCATCAGGGAAATGGGATACAACGGCATCAAGCAGGTCTCCGAGGTTGAGTCGGTTTGACGCCGAAATCATATAAGGTTCGCCAATGCCCAGGTTATAGAACTCATAGGCTTCCAATTCCTGGGTCGGCGTATCGGCTTTATTAACAGCAAGGACGACCGGTTTTTGGGCCATACGGATAAGTTTGGCCACTTCTTGGTCCTCCGTCGTAACCCCCGTACGAGCGTCACAGACAAAGAGGATGACATCGGCTTCCTTGATGGCAATCTTAGCCTGCTCCCGAATGGAAACAGCAATGGAGTCGGTATTGGCAATTTCAATTCCGCCCGTATCGACCATCATGAAGCGACGGTCGAGCCATTCTGCTTCGGCATAAAGACGGTCCCGCGTGACACCCGGTGTATCTTCCACAATGGAGATGCGGCTGTCTGCGAAAATATTGAATAACGTTGACTTGCCGACATTCGGTCTGCCGACAATGGCAACAATGGGTTTACTCATATAGGATTCCTCTTTCACTCATTCTGATCATGCTTCCGGAGCCATGAAACGGCTTGAGCCGTCTCGCCGGTTAGATAAAATTGCGCCTCTTGAAGGTCCTGATAGGTCCTGCAACCAAGAAGGGTGTAAAAATCACGGACCTTCTTCAGCAGCTGCCGCAGGAAATGAATGGTTTCCTCAATTCCTTCCTGCTGGAGCTTTTGAAGCAGATTCCCAGCCATGGCAACCGCCGAAGCCCCGAGGACCTGGGCTTTGACCACATCAAGGGCGCTCCTGATGCCCCCTGAGGCAATGACCCCATTTCCCCACCCGGCCGCTTCTACGACGGACAGCAGGGAAATGACTGTAGGAATGCCCCATTCCGCAAGTTCTTCATTGCCTTCTGGATAGCGCTGATGCTCAATGGCAGGGAAATTCGTTCCTCCTGCCCCACCAATATCAAGGACCGTGACACCAACATCAAGGAGGGCCTGGGCCTCTTTTTGAGCCATGCCGCAGCCTGTTTCCTTGACAATGACAGGGACCCCGACACCTTGAACCATGGCTTCTATATGGGACAGGCACTTTGAAAAGTCCCGATCTCCTTCTTCCATGGCAAGTTCCTGAGCAGGATTCAGATGAATCTGAAGGGCGTCGGCACAAATCATGTCAACGGCAGCCTTTCCTTGTTCTACAGAGGCAAAAGCACTTAAATTGGCAAAGATAAGCCCCTTGGGATTGCACTTACGAACAATGGTATAGCTGTCACGATGAAATCCCGTCCGCACCGCACCAAATTGAGAACCCACTGCCATGGCTGAACCCGTTTCGCGGGCAACGACAGCAAGGGATTCATTAATTTTTGCGACCGAGTCTGCGCCGCCTGTGATGGCATTGATGATAATCGGATGGGTAAGTGCAGGCAGTCCAGGCAGGAAACAAGTCAGCTCTACCTCATCGCGGCAGATGCCTGAAAGGCAATGATGAAGCAGATGAACGTCAGAAAAGCCGGAAGCGCAAGGCCCATCCCCGATACAAAGTGCGTATCGGATATGATCGAGCTTACGACTTTCCCGGCTTTTCATTGGAGACTCCTTTAATTAGTTGGCTTCGTTTTCAACCTCAGCGAGTTTTTCGCCCAAATCCTGGGAGAGGGCGCCTTTTTTGCCAAGGTACTGGCTCATTTCAGCCTTTTCAGCATCTTCCTTTGCTTTGGTGATGCTGAGGGCAATCTTCTTATGTTCCGTGTCAACACGCAGAACCTTGACCTTGACTTCCTGACCAACTTCCAGAACATCTTCCGGTTTTTCGATACGCTGTTCGGAAATTTCGGAGATGTGGATCATGCCTTCGTTTTTATCGTTCAATTTGATAATTGCACCGAAGGGAAGGAAGCGAAGGACCGTACCGGTAACGATGTCACCGACATGGATATTCTTTGCGGCAGCCTGCCAAGGATCTTCCTGGAGAGCTTTGACAGAAAGGCTGATGCGACCTTTTTCAGCGTCGAGACCTTTGATATAGACCTCAACTTTGTCACCGACTTTGTAAAGATCAGCCGGTTTGACGCTACGATCCCAAGAAATTTCAGAGATATGGACAAGACCCTGAACGAAAGGTGCGATTTCAACGAACATGCCGAAATCAACAATGCTCCGAATCGTCCCTTCAACAGTTTCACCTTCATGGAAGGTTTCAAAAGCCTTATCCATGGCTTCCTTGCGTTCTTCTTCACGACGAGCGCGTTCTTCCTTATAGGCTGCGTTTCTGGCAGCACGTTCTTCTCTCAGGACATTTCTGCGGGAGAAGACAAGACGTTTCTTTTCAGGGTTGATTTCAAGAAGGGAAACTTCAAGTTCCTTGCCTTCATATTCCTTGACATCATCCACATGTCTAAGATCAAGGTGAGAAGCAGGAATGAAGCCCGTCAAGCCTTCATAGGCAACGGTCAGGCCGCCTTTGACAGCACGCAGGCCCTTAACGGTAACAACTTTCTTTTCATCCGTGAATTCTTCCGGCAGTTTCAGCCAAGCCTGGTCAGCTTCAGCTCTCGTCTTGGAAAGAACAACGAGACCATCCTGGTTTTCGCTGGCAATGACTTTCAGCGTGACCTTATCGCCTTTATTTACAGTGGGAGCGACGGTTTCCTTGGTACCACCCTGAACCCATTGGTCAAAAGGTACGGAACCTTCGCTCTGGTAACCAAAGTTAACAACCACTTCATCTTTAGTTACGTCGATGACCGTGCCCTCTACGATCATACCAATGTGCAGTTTCATGCTTTCTTCTTGTCCCAACAGTTCTTCCATCGTTTCCATAGCTACAATAGCCTCCTCAATAATTTCCTGCGGTGTAGATGCACCAGCAGTAATGCCAATTTTTTCTGCTCCGGCAAGCATGGATAAGGTAATCTCACTAGCGTCCTGTAAAAGATAGGTTCGCGGATTGATGGGTTGTGCAAGCTCCGCCAAATGGCGTGTGTTGGCACTGTTTTTCCCGCCAAAGACAAAGAACGCGTCACAGCTTCCAGCAAGCTTCCTTGCTGCTTCCTGCCGTTCAGCAGTGGCTGTACAGATGGTTCTTTCCACCTTGTAGTCACCAGATCGTTTCTCCTGCGACAGATGAAGCAGAAGGTTAAACTTCCCTGCCTCAAAAGTCGTCTGGCTCACTACGCCAAACTTATCTCTTACAGGAAGAGATTCCACATCATCTTCTGTTTCGATGACCAGAGAATCCTTACCTGCCCAAGCCTTGATACTTTGCACCTCAGGATGACGCTTCTCCCCAATGATGATGACAAATCGACCTTCCTTAGAAAAAGCGGCGGCTGTCATTTGTGCTTTTCGCACATGGGGGCAAGTGGCATCAATGATCTTAAGTCCTTTTTGCTCTGCTTCCTCATAAACTTGAGGGGCTGCACCATGGGACCGAAAGATAACCGTATCACCAGCAGAAAAACCGGCCAGTGTTTCCTTGCATTGTACACCTTTTTGCGCAAGCGATTCCACAACCCGAGGGTTATGAACAATTTCACCTAGGGTGGCAATACTAGTATTATATCCTTTTACGTTCATTTGTGCAATGTCTATCGCACGTTTTACTCCATAACAAAATCCACAGGGTTCCGCAACGATGATCTGCATGGCTCAAACGCCCCCATTTTCCTTGATGAGACGGGCAATTTCACCCATCAGTTCCTCGGTAAAGGCTTCCGTATCTTTTTTACCGCCTTCAGCCCCAAAAACAGAAATAGGTTGACCAAAAACAACTTTGATATGGGGCCAGAAGCCTTTTTGTGCTCCCAGGTTGGATCCCAGGATAGCTGTTGGGACCACTTGTGCCTTCCCCTTGATGGCAATGGCCATGGCACCAGGTTCTGCTTTTCCAAGCTTTCCCGTCCGGATCCTGTGTCCTTCCGGAAAAATGCCAAGGACCTTATGCTCTTTGAGAAGCTTCAAAGCGTGGCGTATGGCGTGGGTGTCAGCGGCCCCGCGGTGGACCGGGAAAGCGCCTAAAGAGCGGTAAATCCTTCCTAAGACAGGAACAAAAAGTTCGGATTTGGCCATAAAGTGAATGGGCCTAGAAGCCGCCGTCCCAATCATGGGTGGATCCAAGAGGCTGACATGATTTGAGGCGATGACAACAGGCCCTTCGTGGGGGATGTTTTCCCGGCCAATGGTCTCTAGACGGAAAAGGAAGGAAAACAGCACCCTAAAAAGCAGCTGTACAAATCGGTACCACATGAGCTTCATCTCTCCTTTTGGGCCAAGGACAGGATTGTTTCCGTGACATCCTCGATGGACATCTGTGTAGAATCGATAAGCACTGCGTCCTTTGCCTTTTTAAGGGGAGAAATCGCCCTTGTCTCGTCCAAACGATCCCGCTCAATGATTCTCTTTTTAAGGTCGTCCAAAGAAACAATCTCTCCTTTTTCCTTGATTTCCTCAAAGCGCCGGCGAGCCCGTTCTTCCACGGAAGCCGTCAAAAAGATCTTAAGCTGGGCCTGAGGGAAGACGACAGTGCCAATATCACGTCCATCCATAACAATCCCACCGGCCTTTCCCATCTCCCGCTGCTGAGCAACCATCGCTTTGCGAACGCCGCCATAGGCACTGACGCGCGAAACATTCTGGGAAACGTCAAGGCTACGAATGGCATCAGTGACTTCTTTATCATTGAGATAGACCTTATTTCGGCCATCTTCATAACTGAAAGAAATCTTGATATGCTGAGCCATTTGGTCAGCTGCCGCTTCTGTAAGAGAAAATCCGGCCATTAGGCAGGAAAGGGTCACGGCGCGATACATAGCCCCTGTATCGATATAGGCATAACCAAGTCTGGCAGCAACTTTCCTGGCAATCGTGCTTTTCCCCGCTCCAGCAGGGCCATCTATAGCAATGATGATTTTTTTCAATGTCATTCCTCTTTTCAAAGTTCAGCTGCTTCTTTTCCTGCCACATAACCGGAGGAAAAGGCAGCCTGCAGATTGTAGCCGCCTGTATAGCCATCTACATCCATGACTTCACCCGCAAAAAAGAGATTTGGGTAAAGCTTGGAAGCAAAGGTCGACGGTGAAATTTCCTTGATGCTTACGCCGCCGCTTGTAACGATGGCTTCTTCAAGAGGGCGCGTCCCCGTAACGGGAAGGGGAAAGTTCTTGAGGACATCAGCAAGACGAAGGCGTTCCTTGCGTGTCAGTTGATTGACAGGCTGCTCAGGAGTCAGACAGGCCTCTTCTATGACAAAGGGGATAAGGGCCTGGGGCAGCAAGTCATGCATGCCCGCTTTGAGGGCTTTGCGGCTGTATTTCTGAAAATCCCGCTGCAGCCGTGCATCAAGCTGGTCCCGGGTAAGGGCAGGCTTGAAATCGATGGAAAGATCCAAAAAGCCTTGGGGATGGGACTTGAAATAACGCGCCGCGTCTCGGGAAAGGGTGAGAATAATGGGTCCGCTGACCCCAAAATGGGTAAAGAGCATTTCGCCAAATTCCTTCCCCACTTGTTTTCCTTTGTCCCAAAGGGAAGCTTCAACATTGCGCAGGGACAGACCTTGAAGGGCCTTCATGTCCCCGAGGTCGCAAGTTAGGGGAACTAACGCAGGACTTGGCGCAATAATGGTGTGGCCGGCCTGCCGAGCAAGGTCATAGCCGTCACCGGTTGATCCGGTCCGCGGATAGGAAGCGCCCCCTGCAGCAAGGATAAAAGCATCGGCTTCATAGGAACGGCCATCCGTATCATAGACGGCCCTCACCTTGCCGTCTTGACAGATCAGCCGTGTAATCCGGCGGTGGAAGAGGATTTTTCCGCCCAGCCCATAAAGGATTCCTTCCAGGGTCCGGACCACATCGGCGGCTTTATCGCTTTGGGGAAAGACGCGGCCTCCCCGCTCCACTTTGGTCTTTAATCCATGGCTTTCCAAAAGGGCAATCATATCTTCATTGGTAAAGCGATGAAAGGCACCGAAAAGAAACTTGCCATTACCAGGGATATGGGCAATCATCTCATCCATCGTGCAGTGATTGGTGATGTTGCAGCGTCCCTTTCCCGTGATCATGAGCTTTCGTCCAGCCCTTTCCATCCGCTCCAGGATGGTCACGTCGGCTCCCATCTGGGCTGCGGAGATTGCGGCTAAAAGACCCGCTGCCCCGCCGCCAATGACAATGACCTTATTCATGATGCATCACCAGTTTCTTCAAATGCAGGACTTCTTCTTCTGTCAATTCACGATAGGCCCCTTTTTTGACACCCTGCAAGGAAAGGAATGCGACCTGGGTCCGTTTGAGCTTCCTCACAGGATAGCCAATGGCTTCGCACATACGCCGTACTTGGCGGTTGCGTCCTTCGTGAATGGTCACTTCAAAAATTGACTGATCATGCCGGGAATCATAGCGCTTGACTTCAACGAGGGCAGGGGCTGTCATCCCATCACGCAGACGGATTCCCGCCCTCAGCCGGTCCAGCTTTTCTTCTTCAACGTGCCCGTCTACAACGACTTCATAGGTCTTATTGATATGATAACTGGGATGGGTCATCCCCTGGGCCAAAGCTCCATCATTCGTCATGATGAGAAGGCCCTCCGTCATAAAATCTAAACGGCCCACGGGATAGATGCGTTCACGCTCTTTTTCCATCAGTTCGGCAACCGTCCTGCGGCCTCTCGGGTCCTTCATGGTTGTCATGACAGCAGGCGGTTTATTGAGCAGAAAATAACGGTGCCTTTCCTTACGCAAGGGACGCCCGTCAATGAGGATCCTGTCCGTAGGAGAAACCCTTGTCCCCAGTTCCAATACGGGGCTACCATTTACGGATACCCGTCCTTGCAGGATGATCTTTTCACATTCCCGGCGGCTTGCAACGCCAGAGGCTGCCATCACCTTCTGCAGCCGTTCCACTTGTACTTCCGTCATTTATTCATGCCCCGTCCCTTCCAGACTGGGTACTCCTTCCTCATGCACTGATTCTTTATCTCTTCCTATGTCAGCAGTCTCCTGCCCTTCAAAGGCTCCGTCCAGAAGTTCTTCGGGCAGCTCTGGCAACGCGGAGAGGGATTCAAGGCCAAAGGTCACAAGAAACTTTTCTGTCGTGCCATATAAAATAGGCCGCCCCATGACTTCCTTGCGGCCAACTTCCATAATGAGTTCCATTTCCGTTAAGGTACTTACGACCCCATCGACCTTGACCCCACGAATGGCTTCTATCTCACTTTTTGTAACTGGCTGTTTATAGGCCACAATGGCGAGGGTTTCCATGGCCGCATTCGAAATCTTCTGTTCCTGCTTTTCATAAAGATCTCGAATCACACCTATGGCCTCTTTTTTGGTGACCGCCTGCACACCCCCGGCGACCCGCCTTAGGGTAAGGCCCCGATCTTCCTCCTGATAGGACTTTGAAAGCAGGCTCAACAGGTCATCAGCTTCTTCCAGTGAAAGATGGAGCGCACTGGCTATCCGGTCAAGGGATAGAGGATCACCAGCGGCGAAAAGCAGGGCTTCAAGCTGTCCCAGTTTCGATATCGCCATGAGCGGTCTCCTTTCGTTCTGTAATATAAATGGGAGAAAAAGCGCCCTCCTGCTGAATGGAAATCTGCTTTAGGCGCAGCAGTTCCAATAAAGCCAAAAAGGCTGCAATGGTTTCACTCCGATTATGTCTTGAATGGATAAAGTCCGTAAAAGCCAGCTTCTGGTTATTATTTTGCTTTTTTCTCAACAGCTGGAGGACTTCTTCCATCTTGTCCTGGACATGGAACTCCTGTCGCGGAATAACGGCCGGACGCTCATCCGGAGCAGGAATCATGTTAATCAGGGTGCGCAGCAGATCGGCCATGGTGTAGGACTTGATCTTTCGGGTCCCTGTATCCAGCTTCATAGGCGCGCGAACAGCAAAAAGGCGGGATTCCATAAGGCATTCCCTAAGGAGTCCAGCCCTTTTCTTGAACTTTTGGTAGAGGACAAGCATTTCCACGAGCATGTTCCGTGGATCGTTCTCCTCTTCCTCCTCTGCATCATCCTTTGGCAGGAGCATACGGGATTTGATTTGGAGCAGCATCGCTGCAATGAGGAGAAACTCACTTGCCATATCAAGGTCATAAACCTGCATTTCATTGATGTAGGCGATATACTGCTGCGTAATGGATACGATGGGAATATCATAGATGTCGACTTTATCTTTTTCTATGAGATGGACAAGCAGGTCCAGCGGTCCTTCAAAATCAGGCAGTTTGACGGTCAAGGTTTCCGACATAAAACGCAATCCCTCACAAGCTGTCCCCCGTAACGCAAAGCCGCCTTCCCTTATGGCAGGAAAAAGGCAAAGGGTATCAGCAGAAGATAGCTGACCTCACTGGCCAAACGAAGATAAAGCGTTGCAAGAGGACTGATGATGATTCCAATTATACCTGTAAAACACAGGACAATCAAGATAAGGTTAGAATAAGGCCCAACAAGATTGGCATAGCGATATTGCACACTGGGCGATAAGAAATAGCTCAGGACCTTGAATCCATCCAAAGGTGGGATGGGCACCAAATTAAAGAAGGCAAACCAAACATTGTACAGGCTAAGCCACTGCAGGAAAAAATGGACACTGTAAAATGTTCGGGAGGCAAAATAACGCAGGAAAAGTCCATCCAATAAAATTGCCAGGAAACAAAGAAATAAATTGGCTACGGGTCCGGCAAGGGCCACCTTCATCATGTCACGTCGCGGGTTCCGGTAATACCGGGAATCGACCACGACCGGTTTTGCCCAGCCAAAGCCGACAAGGAGCAGGACCAAGGTCCCGATGATATCCAAGTGGGCCAAAGGATTCATCGTGAGGCGCCCCTGTGCGCCAGGGGTTGGGTCACCCAAATGCGTGCTCATGGCACCATGGGCATATTCGTGAACCGTAAGGGCCATGAGGAGGGCCGGAATGCGGTAGATAATGGTTGCATCAAGGGAAAGCATGATGATATTCCTTTCTGAAACAACATAAGGAAGCGTGACGCAAAACTGTCTGCTGCCTTTCAAGATACAAATCAAGGGTGCCGACTAGACCAGCACCCTTGATCCAAATTATTTTCGATGTTCTTTAAGACCATCCCGCAGGTATTCGTTGAGGATACGGACGTAGGTCCCTTTCATCCCCAGGGATTCGGTCTCGAGGACGCCTGCGCTTTCAAACTTACGCAGGGCATTCACGATGACGCTGCGCGTAATACCCGCCTGGTCGGCAATCTTACTGGCCACCAGAAGACCTTCATCCCCCGGCAGAGCCTTCAGGATTTCAGAGATGGCTTCCAGTTCACTGTAGGATAGATTCGAGAAAGCAATCTGGACCATGGCCTTCTTACGAGAGGCTTCCTCAATGTGTACAGCCTTGTCATGGAGCAGCTGCATGCCGATTACAGTGGCTGCATATTCTGACAGGAGCAAATCGGAATCAATGAATTCCTTCTTGAATTTTCCGAGAATCAGCGTCCCCAGACGGACACCATTCCCAAAGATGGGGACAACCGTTGTATATTTGCTTTCAAAAAGACATTTCGTATCATCGCTGAAAGCACACATATTCTTGACCAGTCGGTAGTTGGAAGAGGTCTCACGGATCTGTTCCAGCCATTTTACATAGTTTTCAGGGAACCGGCCAACATCAAGGACCTTCTTGATCATAAGTTCACATTCAAATCCATCAAGGATTGAATAGCCAAGCAGTTCACCTTCACTGGAAACAATGTAGATATTGGCCTTGATGACGTCCTTGAGGACTTCGGCCATCTTTTTGTAGCTGATGACTTCCGTATTCTGCAGAAGCTTGTTGATCATTCTTGTCTTTTCTAATAATGCCAGCATGCTGTCTCCTCCCATTACGCTCTTGGATGATGTTTCTTATACACCGATGCAATTCGGTCTGCCGTGACATGCGTGTAAATCTGCGTTGTTGATAAACTTGCGTGCCCAAGCAGTTCTTGAACGGAGCGCAGATCCGCTCCGTGATCGAGTAGATGTGTGGCAAAAGTATGCCGGATCGTATGGGGGCTGACGTGTTTTTGGATGGACGCCATCTCCACATAGCGATCAAGGATACGTCTCACACTGCGCGCTGTAAGGGGCGTACCCCGATGATTGACAAAGATGAAGTCATGGGACGGTACTTCATACTTTTCCATAAGTGTGCGCCGGGCTCCCGTCAAATAATCGTTCATGGCCCTAACACAAGGATGACCTAAAGGAACAATCCGTTCCTTGCGGCCTTTCCCCAAAAGAAGGGCATAGCGATTGGATAGGTCCACACGGGTCAAAGTCAGTCCCACAAGTTCTGACACACGGCAGCCTGTTGAGTAAAGGAATTCCAGAAGTGCCCGGTCCCGCTGACCTAGTTCCGTAGAAAGATCAGGCAGTTCCAAGAGATGATTCATTTCGAACTCTTCTAAAAAAACAGGCAGCTTTTTTTCGAGTTTTGGGGTCTTGACCTTAGTAAAAGGATTCTTGTCCGTAAGGCCTTCCCGCATCAGGTACCGATAAAAGGACCGCAGGGAAGAAATACGACGGGCAATGGTCCGTCTCGCTTTTTCCTCCCGATGAAGTTTAGCAAGATACGAACGGATATCAAGAAGGGATACCTCAAGCCAAGTGGCTTTTCCCCGGCCTGACAAAAACGCTGAAAAAGCAGACAGGTCATCTTTGTAGTTCAGGATCGTATTGGGGGAATCATTGCGTTCCACACGCAAATAACGAAGAAAACGCTCTGCCATTGGGTCCAGTACATCATTCATGGCAAGCACCTCCCCCATTCATGAAATTGTAGGTAAAATCCTGATAATTCATACTAGCACATATAAGTTAATTGTGCAACAAATTTTTATAATTTTCCAAAATATCCAATGCCCGCATCGCAATGGCGTGATTCTTCTCCTTTTTACCACGGATACGCGGACCATCCCACGGGGCAATGAGTCCAAAATTAATATTCATGGGCTGAAAATGCTTGACTTCGGGATTGCTGATGTAGTGAGACAGGGCGCCAATGGCGGTTTCCTTGGGGAAAAGAAGTTTTTCCTTTCCAGAAAGAGCCCGGGAAAGGTAGATTCCTGCGGCAAGACCGGAGGCCGCCGATTCCACATACCCTTCCACTCCCGTCATCTGACCGGCAAAATAAAGATGAGGGTGACTCCGCAGGCTGTAATCGGCATCGAGGAGAAGCGGCGAATTGAGGTAGGAATTTTTATGCATCACACCATAGCGAACAAATTCTGCCTCTTCAAGACCGGGAATCATCCGGAAGACCCGTTTTTGCTCAGGCCAGCGCAAATGCGTTTGGAAGCCAACAATGTTAAAAAGGCTCCCTGCCCCATTATCCTGACGGAGCTGGACAACGGCATAGGGATCTTCCCCCGTTCGGGGATCGGGCAGTCCAACCGGTTTCAAGGGACCAAACCGCATGGTATCTTCACCGCGAACAGCCATTTCTTCAATCGGCATGCAGCCTTCAAAGACCATTCCATGTTCAAAGTCCTTCACATCGGCCACTTCAGCGGTGCACAGGGCCTCCCAGAACCGCATGTATTCCTCTTTGGTCAAGGGACAGTTGTAATAGGCTGCCTCCCCTTTTCCATAACGGGATGCCTTATAGGCAATTTCCTTGTTGATTGATTCCAGGGTCACAATAGGAGCAGCCGCGTCAAAGAAGTGGAAGTAATCCTGAGAGACAAGATCCTGGATTGCGCCAGATAAAGTCTCACTCGTAAGAGGGCCAGTCGCCACAATGACATAATCTTCTTCCGGAAAGGAAAGGTCGACAGTCTCCTCTTCAATGACAGTCACCAGCGGATGGTTCCTGATGGCTTCCGTTACGGCTTGGGCAAAGCCCATACGGTCGACAGCCAAGGCGCCGCCAGCAGGGACCCTGTGCGCATCAGCTTGGGCCATGATGAGGGAGTCCAATCGCCGCATTTCCTCCTTTAATAGGCCAACGGCATTTTCAATGTTATCGGCCCGTAGGGAATTGCTGCAAACAAGCTCACTGTAATACGCGGTATGGTGGGCTGGATCTGATTTTTGGGGGCGCATTTCGTGCAGTCTGACAGGAATTCCCCGCGATACAAGCTGCCAAGTGGCCTCACTGCCTGCAAGGCCCGCACCGATCACATGAACAGTCATAGTTTCTTTCATTCCTTTCCCATTTTCTTCACGGCAGTCTTTTTAGTGGAAGCGGATTTCTTGGCAGAAGCTATCTTGTTTGCCGCAGCCGTTTTCTTGGTTCCTATCGTTTTAGCCGCCGCGGTTTTCCTAACAGCAGTCTTTTTTGCCGTGGTTTTTTTGGCAGCCGCTTTTTTCACCGTTTTTTCGGTACTTCCTTCTGTTTTTACAGAAGCGGCCTTGGCACTGACTTTTTTTGGCCCGCTTTTTTTGGTGCCGCTGTTGGGACACTCAGGATTGCTGCAGTGGTGTACGACCTTACCACCGCGCTGGACCGCTTCCAGCATGATATGACCGCAAAGGGGACATGTTTCGTTGATGGGTTTGTCCCAGCTTGTAAAATGACATTCCGGATAATGGGAACAGCCATAAAAGGTCCGTCCAGTCTTGGTCTTTCTGACAATCAGGTCATGACCGCAGAGCGGGCAGGCGACGCCAATCTTTTCATAATACGGTTTCGTATTGCGGCATTCCGGAAATCCTGGGCAGGCAAGGAACTTCCCATGACGCCCTGTTTTTACGACCATCATACGTCCGCATTTCTCGCATTTCACATCACTTACAATAACTTCCTGCGGTTTTACAGGAATCTCACGGTCGGCAATTTCCAGTTCCTTTTCAAAGGGCCCATAGAACTCCTTGAGGACAGTTTCCTTTTTGGTCTTGTGTTCACTGATGGCATCCAGTTCACTTTCCATATGGGCAGAAAAAGGAACATCGATGAGGTTAGGAAAATATTGGGTCAAAAGATCGATGGTCGTCATCCCCAGTTCTGTCGGCATGACTTTTTTTGCTTCCTTTGCCACATAACCGCGGGAAAGAATGGTTTGGATAATAGTGGCATAAGTACTTGGCCGTCCAATCCCCTTTTCTTCCAGTTCCTTGACCAAAGTCGCTTCCGTGAAATAGGCTGGCGGTTCCGTAAAATGCTGGATGGCGTCATCAACGGAAAGAAGTGTGAGGGGTGTACCTTCCTTGAGATGGGGAACCTTCTTCGTCTTTTCCCCAGCAAGTTCCTTTTTATCCATCAAGGTCAGGAACCCGTCAAATTTGACAACAGAACCAGAAGCGCGCAGTTCGTAAGGACCGCCGCTGATGGTTAGGGTCGTGACCTCACTGACGCTTGGTGCCATTTGGCAGGAAACGGTCCGTTCCCAAATCAGGCGGTAAAGCCGCAGCTGGTCCCGTTCAAGATAAGGTGCAACCTCATCGGGGGTACGCATGACCGAGGTCGGACGGATGGCTTCATGGGCCTCCTGGGCGTTCTTCCGGCTGCTGTACACAGTTGCCTTTTTCGGCAGGTAGGCATCACCATAGGCGCTGCTGATATAATCGCGGATTTCCGTGACAGCAACGCTGGCCAGATGGACGGAGTCCGTGCGCATATAGGTAATGAGGCCGACAGGGGTCCTTTTTTCAAGAGTAATGCCTTCATAAAGCTGCTGGGCCAGCATCATGGTCTTTTTCGTTGTAAAATTAAGCCGTTTGACCGCTTCCTGCTGAAGGGAACTTGTTGTAAAGGGGGCTACAGGGCGGCGGATCCGATCTTTTACAGTCGAAGAAACAACAGCATAGGGCTGGTTCAGCAGTTCCTTGGTCACGATCCGGGCTTCCTCTTCGTTATGGATAACAAGTTTTTTGCCCTCTTTTTTAGTCACTTCTGCCGTAAATTTCTGGCTTGGCTTATCTTCCGTCAGGGTTACGGAACTCGTCCAATATTCCTGCGGTTCAAAGGCATCGATTTCCTTTTGCCGGTCGCAAATGATCTTGACTGCGACTGACTGGACACGGCCTGCCGATAGACCTTTAGCAATCTTGCGCCACAATAGGGGCGATAGCTTATAACCGACGATACGATCGAGGATACGACGCGTCTGCTGCGCGTCGACCTTATCCATATCAATGGCAGACGGATGCTTGATAGCTTCTTTGACCGCGTGCGGCGTGATTTCATGGAAAGAAATCCGGCAGTTACTTTCTGGATCGACGCCTAATAGATAGCCCAGATGCCAAGCAATGGCCTCCCCTTCGCGGTCAGGGTCCGTTGCAAGATAAATCTTGTCCGCTTTTTTGGCAAGGGTCTTCAGTTCTTTGATGAGGTCCCCTTTTCCACGGATGTTGATGTACTTAGGCTCAAAATCATGATCCACGTCCACCCCGAACTGGCTCTTGGGAAGATCCCGCAAGTGCCCCATGGAGGCTTTGACGGTATAGTTCTTTCCCAAGAAACGACCGATAGTTTTTGATTTTGTTGGTGATTCTACAATGACAAGATTAGCCATAAAACATCTGACTCCTTTTTAGCGAACTAAATATCGATTGCCCGCGCTCTTACGGATCATGCCGGCAACCTCCATACGCAGGAGAAGCATACTGACAAAAGAAAGCGGCCAAGGGAAGTGGGCCATGATTTCTTCCATCTGTTTGCCATTTCCTCCCTTGATAAAATCATAAAGGGCTTCTGCTTTTTCCCTGTCGGGAACGGGAAAAGCTTCAAATAAAGAAAGTTCCACCGCTTGGGCTCCCTTGGGAAAGGCCTCAGGAAAATAGATATCCAAAAGATCCTGAGGATCATCAACAAGATGGGCGCCTTCCTTGATGAGGGCGTGGGTCCCTTTGCTTGTGGGAGACTCAATAGGGCCTGGCACAGCGTAGACATCACGGTTTTCATCTGCTGCGAGGTGGGCCGTAATCATGGCACCGCTTTTTAGTGCGGCCTCTACAACAAGCACCCCGGAAGAAAGCCCGACGATGATGCGGTTGCGCATGGGAAACTGATAGGCCATAGGCGGCGTAAAAGGGGAAAATTCAGAGATGACAGCACCGGTTTCGGAAATTCGTTCAAAAAGCGCTTTGTGCCGAGCTGGATAAGGCCGCGCCAGGCCGGAGCCCAAAACGGCAATCGTCTTTCCTCCGCCAAGAAGAGCTCCCTCATGGGCTGCCGCATCGATGCCATAGGCACCTCCGCTCACGATGGTTAGCTTCTCTGACGCAAGGACGCGGGAAAAGCGTTCCGCTATAGATAGACCGTAACCTGTGGCTTTACGTGACCCAACAACTGCAAGGCAGGCCATTAGGTTCGGCAGCTTACCTTTGACGTACAGGACCCAAGGCGGAGCTGCAATCTCCTTAAGTGAAGCAGGATACGCACTTTCTTGGATTCCGAGAAGCGAAATCTGGGCGCCCTCACAGTAAGCGGCTATCTTTTGAGGAAGGTCCGGGTCATACCATTTTCGGTAGTGCTGGACCCCTTTTTCTGTAAGGATGCCCGACGCCAGCATCTGTTCGAAGGAAGCCCCAAAGGCTTCCTCTGCCGACCCAAAATAGGCCGCAAGGCGAGGTCCCAAAAGGGCGGCGCGGGAACCCAAAAGATGGGCCATGGCTGCCATATAATAGACTTCCACGATGGATTCAACTCCTACTGCAAATAGGCTGCAAATTCTGTCTTACAATGCTATGAAGATACCACGAATGGATAAGAATGTCCAATCTAAATTGAAAATTTTTTGCAAAATGTTGAAGGATAAACCTTGGGATGATGACGGGTTAGACCACTTTTTTCCCCTTTCAGCGCCAATTTTCACCCTTTTGGGAAAAACCCCATCGACGGAAACTGGAAGATGCGGTATAGTATAGAAGTCAAAATTTTAGAGGGATGGGTTCCCACCCCAGAAAGGAGCTTGCTATGGCCTCTTCGCTTAATGAAACCCCAGCGGCTGAACGCGTCCACATTGGACTTTTTGGCTGCCGCAATGCAGGGAAATCTTCCCTGATCAATGCCCTGACCGGGCAGGACCTCGCCATTGTCTCTGACTTTAAGGGTACGACGACGGACCCCGTCTCCAAGGCCATGGAAATCCTTCCTCTTGGCCCCGTACTGATAACGGATACACCCGGCCTTGATGATGAAGGCACCCTCGGTGAAAAGCGCGTCGAAAAAGCACGCTTTGTCCTGCGCAGCACGGATATTGCCCTCCTTGTTGTCGATGCAGCCCTGGGCCTGTCAGAAGCCGATCGGCACTTACTCAAAGAAATCAAGGAACGGAAGGTCCCCTACCTGCTCATTATCAATAAAATCGATAAAAACAGCGCGCCCCTCCTTCCTCAAGAAGAAAAAGACCATCTTCTTTTGGTCAGTGCCCGGACCCTTACGGGCATTACGGAACTTAAGGAACGCCTGTCCCAGATGAATCCACACATTAAGGTACAGCGCCCTCTGCTAGGAGATCTTTTGGCACCCGGTGACTTGGTTGTTCTCGTCGTTCCCATTGATGAGTCAGCACCTAAAGCGCGGCTGATCCTGCCTCAGCAGCAGACTATCCGGGAAATCCTCGATTTCCACGGAAGGGCCATCGCCGTCCAACCAAACGAGCTGCCTTCCACCGTCAAGGCCTTTCATGACAGCATTCGCCTTGTCATTACGGACTCCCAAGCCTTTTCTACCGTGAAGGACATGGTGCCGGAAGACGTGCCCCTCACCAGTTTTTCCATTCTCTTTGCCCGCTATAAAGGAGAATTGGAAGCCTTTATTGAGGGCGCCAATAAGCTAAAATGTTTGCAAGAGGGCGATCATATTCTTATTTCCGAAGGCTGCACCCATCACCGTCAGTGCAATGATATCGGTACCGTGAAGATGCCTGGATGGATTTGCCGCTTTTCCGGAACAACACCGGAATTTTTCTTTACAAGCGGCAAGGGTTTTCCTGATGACCTTTCTTCCTATTCACTGATTGTCCACTGCGGGGCCTGCATGCTGAATTCACGGGAAGTTTCCTATAGACAGCATCTTGCAGGAAGCGCAGGCATTCCCATGACCAATTACGGGATTGCCATCGCATATATGAACGGCATCCTTAAACGCGTCCTTTCCCCCTTTCCGGAGCTCGTAAAAAAAGTCAAATAAAACATGGACCCACCCTGTTTCTCATCACAGGATGGGTCCTTTTCTTTACCCCTTTTCTTTTAGTACCCGGCCATCGAGACGGTTCATGCGGAACCCTTCGACGATATCCATAAAGACTTTTTCATGAAGCGGGTTTCTCCTAAACCCAAAAAGATGGGACCCATCTTCTGTGCAGTCCGTCGCCCCAAAATGAGGAATGGACCAATCCGCGGCCTTTATCAGATCCCGCGCCATGAGATGTTCTAAATCCGCCTGGGTCCTTACGGGAAGGGCAGCAAGGACCTGAGCTTCGTTACGAAAATAATCAATATGCCAGTGCATCCCTTTGCGCTTCCGTTTATGCCGTTCCAGCCGTTTCATGAGGTTCTTTTTCGCAGATCCGACATAGACATAAAAACCCTTGGGAAAATGGATCCTCCCCAAACTGCCTACGGTAATGTCTCGATCTTCGGCAAGTTCCAGAACAAGAAAATAGTCCCCAGCATCCTTGTTTTCCTCTATGAGGAGCGTCTCTGGGTAAGAAAGGAGTTTTCCCGGTTCAGGATAAGTAAAGGTCTCATCCCAAGAAAGGGAAAAGGCCTTCCAATCAAGACGGGGCGCGCAGCGTCGAAAAGCCTCGGCAAAAGCAGGGTCTGTATGGTAATCAGGAAGGAACCATTCAGCCCGGTTCCAATGGGCAAGGATGAGAAGCCCCGTCCTGATGCCCTTATCATGCATAGCGGCAAGTTCCTCGATATGTTTGCGGCCTCGTTCTGTTACCGCATCAGGGAACATAGCACCCCTACGGCCGAATAAGGTGCAGGATTTGACTTCTACGTAAAAGGGCTGTCCCTCCTGCTCAAGAAGCAGGTCGAACCGGCTGTCCCCCACCGTAACTTCCCGCCTTACGACGCTGCAGGACTCCCAGAAAGGAAGCAAGTGATTCTGAATGAGGTACTCTGCCACGTCATTGTTATACTGCGTGTCAAGTAGGATGGGAATCCCTTCCCGTTCGATCCCGACAACATCATAGGGCGTTTTGCGCGCTGGATCCTTGGCTTTTCGGAGGTAGAGCCGCGTCCCCTCATAAAGGAGTTCCCACATGCGACCCGGATTAGGCATATGGCAAGTGACAACCGTATCCCCGATGGCCGCCTTTGCCACAAATCGATTGGGCCTGCTGACAAAGGCCGCTGGAATAAGTACTTGATGATCATGCATCATCCTTTTTTCCTCCTTAGGAAAAAAGGACTGCCGCCATATGGGTGAGCAGTCCTTATCGGATTTCCTTCTTAGGCTTTGAATATCTTCTTAAAGGCGTCTTTATTCTCTTCGATGGCGTCCTTACTGCCTACAACGCAGCGATATCCATCAGAAAGAACATCCTGCACAACAGGCGCCAGGGCCCTGATATCTTCCACTGAGCAATCAATGACCTCATCGCGATAAGTCTGGGCAAGTTCTTTGGGCAGGCCGCGCAGATAGGTCGTAATGGCCTTTTCAAGCCGCATGGCGTTTGTCAGCGGCGTATCTAGGAGACTGATGGTCCCAATGACATACTTGGTCATTTCCCGTTCCGAAGCTTCAAAATGTTCCAGATACTCAGGCAGTCCTTCATAGGTGCTGAGTGTCTTCATGAGCTGTGGATCGCGGTAACTGGACAGATAGAACAGCCCGTTCGGATCAAAGCGGGCTCCAGCCCCATAAGCGCCGCCCTGAACACGGATCTTGGTCCAGAGATAGCCATAGCGTAGGATGGTTTCAAGGACCTTCATGGCACCAGTATAGTCATGACCATGAGCGCGGAAATTGCCGCCGGCAAGGACATACTGAACCTTGCCGCTTGTCGTAATGCCTTCATTAAGGCCCGGTGCGGCAAACTCCGGCACCGCTTTTCCGGCAAAGGAAGAATGGGGCAGCTGATTGACAAAGAATTCCATCTTCTTTTCTGCCGTTTCCCGGTGTCTTTCGTCACAGCAAAGGCTCATAATAAGACGATCCTTATGGAAGAAAGCGGACAGCAAGGTCTTCAGGTTCTCAATGACGCGGTCCGCCTTTTCCTCAAAATGAGCGCACAGATCCTGGAGGAACTGGTAGTAGGTCAGCTGATCATGCTCGCTGGAGCGGCCGGAAGCGGAGAAATAACTGGAAAGACGAATGGTGGTAACGGTCATGCCGCGGGAGAAAAATAAGGCATCCCACCCCGCTTTGACTTCTTCCACGATTTCCTTGAGGCGAGCCTTGTCCCCCACATGGCTGGTCAATGCCAAGGCTTCAAGAAGCTCAAAGAGCCGGTCCTCGTTGTGTTCCAGTACTTTGGCCGTTACCTTGAAATAGTTCCTGTAGTCATTCATGTCCCGGTAGGATGTATAAGGTTGGATGGCAAAGGAAAGTCCCCCGATATATTGGTCTGTAAACGTATTTAATTCTTCATAGGTGAATTTATTTGTATTGACCTTTCCGAGGATGTCAGAAAGCAAATATGCGCTTGTGAGAAGGTCTTCCGGTACGCCTGTCATATCAAAGCACCAATCATAATAAACGATCTGGTTCGTAAAGGCAGGGCGGTAAAGCAGGGTATGGCTCCCCTTTTCCGTGACCACAGGCGTTTCAAAGGAAACCGTTCGCTCGATATCATCGCGCTTTAACAGAGGAATGGTTTCCAGAGCCTCCGGTGAATCTTCTGCCGCCTGGCGGGCATGGAGTTCATCGGCGATGGCCTTGATTTCATCAATCTCATCCTGTGTGAGGCCTTCTTTGATGGCCTGCATCTTTTTGCGGAAGAGGGCGCCGTCCTTTTCTTCCTTCCCCGGCTCCGGCTTAAGCGTAAGGAGCACCTTATGCGTATTGTCAAGAAGGAACGTTTCAATGAGGGACTCATAATAACGTGTGCCGATTTTGCTGCGCAGGAAGTCCAAGGTTTCCGTAAACTTCAGACACGTCGTCGGGTCCCCGCCATAAAGCCAGGTTTCCATGGTTGAAAGACCATAGATGAGTCCTTTCGGGTAGACATTGAAATCAGCTTCGCGCATCTTGAATTCTTCACTGCTGAGTTCCGCTTCCAGAAGTTCCTGCGGAACGCCCTTGCGGGAAAGCTCCTGGAGCGTGCTGTAAAGGACCTTGATGAAGCGGTCTTTTTCAGTTTCCTCACTGCCGCTGACGCGGATGGAAAGAACGGGCTGAAGCTGGGAAGCGTTGAGGCTGCCTGACACATCGCTGCCGAGTCCTGCCCGCAGGAGGGCAAGACGCAGGGGGGCGTTATCGCCTTCAAAAAGGACCTTTGTAAGGACCTTGAGGGCCATGGTCTGCTTCTGGTCAAGGCTTGATCCCGTAGCAATATTGAGGGAAAGATAAGTCTTGTGATCCACGTCCGCTCCCGGTGCTACCGGATAGTAGGCGGTCACCTCTTTCGTCCGGTCAAAGGATGCCTGCAGAGGAATCTTGACGGAAAAATCCGGATCTTTTTCAAAATGATTCAGGTACGCTTCGTCGAGGTAAGACAAATAATCATCAATATCCATATTGCCATAAAGATAGATGAAACTATTCTGGGGACTGTAATACGTCTTATGGAAATCAAGGAACATTTCCTGCGTCAAGGATGGAATGGCCTCTGGATAACCACCCGATTCAAACCGATACGGCGTATTCGGGAAAAGAGCTTTGTTCATCTCATTTTCTTCGATGGCATCAGGGGAAGAATAGACCCCTTTCATTTCATTATAGACGACGCCGTTATAGACAAGTTGGCCCGCATTATCAAGCTCATAGTGCCAACCTTCCTGGCGGAGCGTGAAGGGGTTTTTATAGGTATTTGGATAAAAGACGGCATCCAAATAAACATCAACAAGATTCCTGAAATCCTTATCATTGCGGCTTGCAACAGGATAGACTGTTTTATCGGAATAAGTCATCGCATTGAGGAACGTATTGAGGGACCCTTTCACAAGTTCGACAAAGGGTTCCTTGACCGGATATTTGCGGGATCCGCAAAGTACGGAATGTTCCGTTATATGGGCCACACCGGTATCATCCCGACTGGGCGTCCGAAAGCCAATGGTAAAAACTTTGTTGTCATCATCGGAAGCCACATAAAAAAGACGGGCCCCACTTTTTTCGTGGGTCATTTCATACCCCACTGCCTTGATATCAGAAAGCTCGGTGATCCGGTCCACGCGAAAACCATGGACCTTATCATTCAGGGAAAACTGCATATTGGTTAACCTCCATTCAGGGAACAAAATCAGCAAAGATGGTTTCTGCATCTAACAACTGTATCACCCTGCATTATAGTAGAAATTGATGAAAAAAGCCATAGCCTCCCCTTTCGGCACATAAAAAGGACCCACCCCCCAAGGAGGTGGATCCTAGGTCCAGATAAATACCTGAACAGCTTATTTGAAGTACTGCACGCCGGACAGGAAGATTGGCTGAAGCTTGTTGCCCGGGATGTTCTTCATGAGGCCATCAGTGTAGCGTTCGGAATGGCCCATCTTGCCAAGGACGCGGCCATCGGGGCTGGTAACGGACTCGACGGCATAGAAGGAACCGTTCGGGTTGTACGGGCTTTCCATGGTCGGATTGCCGGCAAGGTCAACATATTGGGTGCCAATCTGTCCATTAGCAAAGAGGCGCTTGATTTCCTCCTCCGTCGCTACGAAACGGCCTTCACCGTGGGAGATTGCAATGGTATGGATATCACCCGGTTCGCAGAGACTGAGCCACGGGGATTTATTGGAGACCACTTTTGTATCGATCATACGGGAAATGTGACGGCCAATGGTATTGAACGTCAGCGTTGGGGAATCATCCTTCAGCGGTACGATATGGCCGTATGGTACAAGGCCCAGCTTGATCAGGGCTTGGAACCCATTGCAGATGCCAAGGATCAGACCATCCCGATTCGTCAGAAGATCTTCCACGGCTTCCGTAAGGGTTGGGTTACGGAACATGGTAGCCATGAACTTACCGGAACCATCCGGTTCATCGCCAGCGGAGAAGCCACCAGGAAGGGCCATAATCTGCGCTTGTTTCATGCGCTTTGCCATTTCTTCAACCGACTCCTTGATGGCTTCAGGCGTCAGGTTGCGGATCACGAAGATATCCGTCTTGGCACCAGCAGCTTCAAAGGCGGCCGCCGTATCATATTCGCAGTTGATTCCAGGAAAAACAGGAATGAAGACCGTCGGTTTGGCAACGTTATAGGGAGCAGTCAGCGGAAGGTCATTGGTATAAGACGGCATCCGCACATCCTTCTTCTCGTTCTGCGGTGCCTTCATGGGGAAAATTTTATCCAAGGTCCCCGTATAGGCGGCTTCAATTTCAGCAAGACTGATTTCCGTATCGTTTACAACCACTTTGCCCTCATCGGTCAAGGTCCCCAGAACGAGAAGATCCGTCCCTGCAAAGACTTCTTCTGCGTCCACCCCGTCTTCTAGTTCCACAAGGAAACCAGCAGGCTGCAGGGTAAAGAGACATTCCTCATGAAGGAAAGGCTTGACGAAGGAAAATCCCAGTTCGTTACCAAGGCACATGGCAGAAATCGCGGCAGCGACACCGCCTTCCTTGACCACACCGGCCGTGATGACCCGCTTGGACAGGATGCCCTTATGAAGGGAAGCAAGGAGTTTCTTTAAGGCATCGTAATCAATGACTTCATGTTCATCGCAGGCAGCAGGCAGGAATACCACCGTATGGCCGGCTTTTTTGAATTCATTGGAAATCGTATCCCGACCATCCATGACGCCTACGGCAAAACTGATGAGCGAAGGCGGAACTTCAAGATCCATAAAGGTCCCACTCATGGAATCCTTACCGCCAATGGCAGGAAGCCCTAACTCGCAGCAGGCTTCGTACGCACCTAAAAGTGCGCTGAGCGGCTGTCCCCAATGCTTGCTGTCATGGAGTTTCGGGAAATATTCCTGCATGGAAAGACGCAATTTGCTGGGATCGGCGCCAAGAGCGGCTGCACGGCACACAGATTCCACGACCGCGTACATCCCACCATGATAAGGACTCCAGCAGGCAACGTTTGGATTATAGCCAGCGGCCATGACAGAGGCGGCCGTCGTTTTTCCGCCGAGAACAGGAATCCGGGCCGCCATTCCTTCAGATTGGGTCAGCTGACGCTTACCACCGAAAGGCATGATGACAGTCCCTCGTCCGATGGTCCCATCAAAACGTTCCCCTAGCCCTTCCTGACTGCAGACATTCAGACGGTCCAGGTTATGGAGCCAGCGGTCTTTGATGGACGAAAGGCCCTGAACTTGTTTGGGAATCTCATTGAAAGGAGAAGGTGCCGTAATCGCTTCCACTTCAACATCAGCCTTTTGGGGAATCCCATTTGTATCAAGGAAGGCACGAGAAAGATCAACAATCTTTTCCCCGCGCCAATACATGACAAGGCGTGGATCCTTAGACACCTCGGCAACAACCGTTGCTTCCAGGTTCTCTTCATCAGCGGCATCCAGGAATGCCTTTAAGTCCTTGGCAGCAATGACAACTGCCATACGTTCCTGAGATTCACTGATGGCAAGTTCAGTACCATCAAGGCCTTCATATTTCTTAGGAACCTTGTCCAGATTGATAACAAGCCCCGGAGCAAGTTCCCCAATCGCTACGGAGACACCGCCTGCGCCAAAGTCGTTGCAGCGCTTGATGAGACGGGTCACTTCAGGATTGCGGAAAAGGCGCTGGATCTTGCGTTCGTTAGGAGGATTGCCCTTCTGGACCTCCGCCCCGCATTCACTGAGGGACTTGGTCGTATGTTCCTTGGACGCACCCGTTGCGCCACCCATCCCATCACGTCCCGTACGGCCCCCAAGAAGGACTACAAGGTCACCATCACTGGGGCGTTCACGGACGACGGCATCACGAGGCGCTGCACCAATCACGGCGCCGACTTCCATCCGCTTGGCCACAAAACGATCGTGATAATATTCTTCGACAAGACCTGTCGCAAGGCCAATCTGGTTGCCATAGGAACTATAGCCCGCAGCGGCCCCCTGGGTAATCTTACGCTGGGGCAGTTTCCCAACAAGGGTCTTATCATAAGGCGTACGGGGATCCCCCGAGCCCGTGACACGCATGGCTTGATAAACATAGCTGCGGCCGCTCAATGGATCACGGATGGCGCCGCCAAGACAGGTTGCAGCACCGCCAAAAGGCTCGATCTCCGTGGGGTGGTTATGGGTCTCGTTCTTAAACATAACGAGCCATTCTTCTTCGTTTCCATCTACCGTAATAGGGACAATAATGCTGCAGGCATTGATTTCCTCAGAGGCATCCAGATCAGGCAGATGGCCTTCTTTTTTCATCTTCTTGGTTGCAAGACAAGCCATATCCATCAGCGTAACAGGCCGCTTTGTATCCTTGCCATAGACAAATTCCCGATCCTTCAGATAGCGTTCCAAGGCCTGCTGGATAGGTTCGGTATAGATGCTCTCCTCAATATTAATCTTCTCAAGGTTGGTTTCAAAAGTGGTGTGGCGGCAATGATCAGACCAGTACGTGTCAAGGACCTTGATTTCAGTAATGGAAGGATCCCTGCCTTCTTTCTGGAAATATTCCTGGATAAAGGCCAGATCCGCTTCACTCATTGCCAGTTCCTGTTCGCTAAGGAACTGATGGAGTTCTTCCCTGGAAAAGTGTGTGAAGCCCTTGATGATGGCAACTGGTTTCGGAGCTTCCCAGCTCATTTCCAGACTGTCAGGCTTTTGTGCGGAGGCTTCCTGGGCTTCTACAGGGTTGATGGTGTACGTTTTAATCTTTTCAAGATCAGCATCAGTCAGATTGCCTTCCAAAAGAATGACTTTTGCAGCGGCAACTGCCGGCCGTTTGCCCTGACTGATGAGCTGTACACACTGAGCTGCAAAGTCTTCCCGCTGGTCATACTGGCCAGGCAGGAGTTCAATGGCAAAGCTCTTCACGCCTTCTGGGATTTCCAGCGTCTCGTCATGAACCTTGTCTACCGGCGGCTCAGACAGGACAACCCGTTTAGCAGCTTCGTAGTCCTCATCGGACAGTCCTGCAATATCGTAGCGATTGACGATACGCAGCCCCGTCAGCTGGGTCATACCCAAGGTTCCCACAAGGTCTGCCAGGAGTCCTGCTGCTTCAACAGCATACTCCTTCTTTTTTTCCACATAAATCCTTCTCATCGATTCGCTCATGACAGCCTCCCTTAAAAATATTCATTGATAAAGTTTACTTTTTTGGGGAACAACGTTTCAAGCGTCCACAAGGATGATTCTTCTTCCACGTGGATAAAGCCCGCATCTTTCAGCTCCCGGGCTCCGTACGTCCCGAAAAAGAGCTGGGTCAGACTGGAAATATCCATGAGAACCGTTGGATCATCAAGCGTATTGAAAAGGGTAACCCCTTTTTCGTCAAAATGCATCTTCACGAGCATCGTGTTGAGGGGCACCTGCTCGTCTCGGATCCCAATGACGAGGTCCTTACCTACAAGGCAATCGGGAACGAAAAGAGCTTGCAGAACCTGGGCCGCGTTCACGATCCTTCCCATCATAAAAGGCACCATCCGGGGCGCCAGCTCTTGACTGGGGAGCCTCAAGTACAGCAGGTCATCACTGGGTCCAAGATAGGAAAGCTTTCCAAAGGTTCCGTAAAACCCCTTGAAATAATGCAGGAGCTCAAGTTTGGCGGTCTGGTCAAGCGCCATCAGCTCCTGGATGCTTATGGTCCCTTCCCCTTTCTGATAGAGGGCATATCCGCAGGGCTTTTCCCCGTTTTTGAGCACTACGGTCTCGAGGCCTTCCTGGGACCCTGACACAAGCAAGTTTTCCCATTCCCGGTGCTTTCTTTTGACATATCCTGTATAAGCCGCCATGGCGCCATCATAAACCAGTGCCAGCGGCGTCTCGGCCTCTTTAGTAGAAATCCTATGAAAAGTATACCCCGTAAGGCTTTCGCCTACAAGGTCAATCTCCCGCAGGGGTAATTCATACTGGGTGCGAAGGGCCGTAAAACTAAAGCCATAGGGCTGGTAAATCCCTGCATGGATTGGCATGAGGATGACAAAAGGGACCTTCATGGCCCGCAGCATGGTAAATGTCTTATCCATGAGTTCGCCCATTACGTGACGCCCTCGGGCTTCTGGGGCCGTAGCGACGCCGACCAAATAAGGCACGCGGAAATCCTTGTCCCTTACCTGGACCGTGTAAGGGTTCAGGTGCACCATCGTCATCAGCTGATCATCCTCAAAGCCGCCTAACATCTTGTTCTGCTTCAACGCATACTCGGAGAAATACCATTCGTAAAATGGGGTTCCTTTCTTTTCGAAGCATTCATCCCAGAGCGCCGCTACTTGGGGCAGTGTCTTTTCATTGATGAGACGAAAATCCATGCTCAACCTCCCTTAACGAATGATCGTATTGTATTTCTTGACCATGAAGATGGGATTATAGGATTCCTTGGCTTTCCTGAGTCCTTCCTTTCCCATGTCCTCTTCCCTGTTAATAAACTGCACATCCGGCCAGGCATTCTGAACAAAGTCCTTATTGATGGCAGTAAACAGGCCGCGGATATCGGGGTCTGCTTTTTCGACATGGACTACCGCCGTGTGTTCGCTGACCTTTTCCCCGAAGGTAAAGGCTTTGACCTGACCATCCAAACGGATGAGGCCGCCGCGAATCTTTAGGAATTCCATGTTGTTTAGCCCTTCTTCAATGGCGCAGGCCTCGCATTTGATTGATGGATCGGTCTCGGCCCGTTGGGCACACCAAGCCTTGCCAAAGGCAATACATTCATCTTTATTTGAGGCATTGATTTCCTCATAGACGTAATCAGGGTGTTCCTTGATGAACGCATTGTAATGGTTCTTCTTACTATGATACTTTCGTCCCGATAAGGTCGCAAGCTTCTCCCTGTCGTAGACGTAATCCCAGTTATCCCTGTCTTCTGTGTACTCCGTGATTTCCGGCATAGTCCGCTTGAATCGTTCCATCGTCGATTCATAGATACCATGAAATTCAAAAGACCCGCCAAAATATTCTTTCAGCGCATTTACGATAAGAGGCATATCCTCATCCTTACCGCCGAAAGGAGGCAGGACAAAGGTGACACCATTGACGGTGACCTTAAGGATAAGGGCGCCGTGGCTGATTGCCCAGAACGTATCATAGCAGCCACGCCAAATGAAGGTTGAGCCAAAACAGCACTCTGAGCCGCGATAATCCGCTTCGTTATAGTAATCATCAAAAATAGGCTTATCCGATATATCGACATGTTTAAATTCTAAAATAAAAATCTCTCCTAACTTTTTTTGGATGATACCATTATACCAGATACCATCAAGAGGGGAAAAGGAGTGCAAAGAGAGGATCTCCGCTTAAGTCAACAATCCCATTTGATTGAGGTAAATCACACGATACCCCATCAGATCATCATAGGTCAGTTTGGTTACACTTGTATTATCCAAGGTCAAACGCCACATGCAGTCAATAGGGGATTGGAGGATGCTGCATAGTAACAGGCGGATCATCCCCCCATGGCTTACAACCATAATGGCTGTGTCCTCTTCCATGGCATCCTTAATTTCGTTGAGCCCCTTCATTCCGCGCGCCTGGGCCTCTTGGAGGTCTTCCGCACCGGAGAGCGTCACTTGGGTCGGTGTCAGCCAGAGCGTCTGAAGGCGCTTCTGGTCCGTTTTCCTTAAGTCTGCAATTCGGCAGCCTTCCCACTCGCCAAAGGAAATTTCTCGAAAGGCTGTATGGGCCTGTGGGACTAGGTGTTTTTCTTCGGCAAGAGGCTGTGCCGTTTCCTTGGTCCTCACAAGATCGGATGTATAAAGGGCCGCAATTGTAAGGTCATGGGCTCGTTTTTTAAGGGAAAGAGCCTGTTCCTGTCCCACTGGACTGAGCGGATGATCCTCCCAGCCCTGGAAACGGCCTTCTTCATTGGACCTTGTTCGTCCATGACGGACGAGGTAAATGGTTTTCATGTCGCTTTCCTTTCTGCACAAAAGGGCTGGTTACCGTCATATAGAAAAACGAGCCTGTTTCCGAGGCTCGTTTTCGATTGGAAAGTCCTGCCCAGGGCAGGAAGTCCCTTATGCTCTTTCGATGTACTCGCCCGTACGGGTATCGATACGAAGCACATCGCCTTCGTTGATGAACAGAGGGACCTTTACCACATATCCCGTGTCCATGGTCGCATTCTTGTTGCCGCCCGTAGCGGTATCCCCTTTGATGCCCGGTTCCGTTTCAACAACAGTGAGTTCAACCGTATTCGGCAGTTCGACCCCCAGGATCCGGTTATCGAAGGAAGAAATCTTGACGTTCATGTTTTCCTTGAGGAAGTTCATGGCGCTGCCCAGTTGATCTTTGTTGAGTTCGATTTGTTCGTAGGTTTCATTGTCCATGAAGACATACATACCATCATTTTCATAAAGGTATTGCATTTCACGGCGAACGACTTCAGCATTCGGGAGACGTTCAGCGGCATTGAACGTACGTTCAACAACAGCACCTGTACAAAGGTTGCGCATCTTGGCACGGACAAAGGCTGCCCCTTTCCCCGGTTTGACGTGCTGGAATTCAACTACCTGCCAAGCATCGCCATCAATTTCAACTGTTACACCTGTTTTAAAATCGTTCGTAGAAATCATTGAAATACCCTCCAAAAATTTTCTTGATAAGCTTATAGGATTTCCATAAGTTCCTTTTCAACCAGCGTCAGCCGCTCACAGCCCCATGCCGTCACAATGACGGTATCTTCAATACGGACGCCGCCTTTGCCCGGCAAATAGATGCCCGGTTCCACCGTTACGATGGCATCTAAAGGAATCGGGTCCGGGTTGCCCTTGTTGAGGTTCGGCTTTTCGTGGATATCAAGACCCACCCCATGACCCAGTCCATGGCCAAAGTAAGCACCATATCCCTTGGACGCGATAAAATCACGGACGGCCTGATCCACTTCAATGCCTGTCTTGCCAGGAAATAGGACTTCTTCCCCCAGTTCATTGGCAGCAAGGACAATCTCGTAGATTTCCTTTTGCCAAGGAGCCGCTTTTCCCATGACGACCGTGCGGGTCATATCACTGCAGTAGCCGTCATAGATACAGCCAAAATCAAACGTGACGAAGTCACCTTCCTCAATAACCTTATTTGAGGCCACTCCATGAGGCAGGGCGCTGCGCACGCCGGAAGCAACAATTGTATCAAAAGAGGTTTTCTGGGCCCCTCTTTTTCGCATATTATACTCAAGCTCTGCAGCAAGTTCCGATTCTCTCCGCCCCACTTTGATGTGGGGAATCAGTTCATGAAAAGCGTCGTCAGCAATAGCGGCTGCTTTGAACATTTTTTTCTGTTCCTCCGGGGTCTTGACTGCCCGCAGGAAGACGAGATTCACACTCTTAAAGCTTGCTTCAGGAAGGGCCTTTTGCAGGGCCGTGGCTTCCGTATAGGAAAAATAGTCGCCATCAAGGGCCAAACGCCGTGCCGGTCTTACTTGATCCACGACGGAAAAAAGACCATGCTGGTGTTCTAGGACCTCACATTCAGGAGCCTGCTGCTGCGCCTGCAGGATGTAGCGTGAATCCGTAATGAGAACAGCCCGATTAGCATCCACATAAAGAAGACTTTCACCGCCCGTAAAACCCGTAAAGTAGCGAATAGATGAATCACCTTTGATGAAGATTCCCTGTACGCCTTCCTCCCGGAGGAAGGTTCTGAGCGTAAGTAATGGTTTCATAAGCGACCTCCCACAAAAGTACCCTACTATATTAGCATATTCCCTTCAATTTGCCTATATTGAAACGGGAAAATTTTAGGGAAAGTGTACAAAATCATACGGAATTTTTCAAAAAGAACTTTTTCTAGGTCTTTTTGAGGCGCCGCACTAGGGAATAAGGTTCCATGCGGATGTCCCCTGCAGCCGTAAAAATCATCTGCGCATGAGGGGCAGCAACAATGGGCGTGCCCGTTTCATCCTCCATATCCGACAGTGTCCAGGAAAAAACCGTTCCCCCAGGCGTCAGGATCTCAAGGGTCTCCCCTTCCTTCACGTGGTTGCGCTGCTCCAGCGTTACCCTCCCCGAAGCGGCATCGTAGTCTTTCACAAGACCTACAAAATCCGCTGTTTGTTCATAGGAGCTTGTCGTATAGACCTGACTGTCCGCTTCCGGTCTGTGTTCAAAAAAGCCCGTCGTATAAGGCCGATGGGAAATTTTGAGCAGCTCTTCCTTCCATTCAGGGAGCACGCTGAACTGTTCCGGGTCCCTCAAATAGGCATCAATGGCCTTGCGATAAACGCTCACCACCGTTGCGACATAATGGATACTCTTCATGCGTCCTTCGATCTTGAGACTTTTTACACCGCTTTTGATGAGGTCGGGCAAATGGTCCAAAAGACAAAGGTCCTTGGAATTCATGATATACGTGCCGTGCTCATCTTCAGCAATATCAAAGTCCTCATGAGGGCGATTTTTTTCTTTTAGGGAAAATTCCCAGCGGCAGACCTGGGCACAAGCGCCTCGGTTGCTGTCCCGCCCCGTAAAATAGTTGCTCAAAAGGCAACGTCCCGAATAGGAAATACACATCGCGCCATGGACAAAGACCTCAACTTCTGCATGGATATTGCGCACGATTTCAGATATCTCCCCGAGGGACAATTCCCTAGCAAGAACCACCCGCTCGGCACCGAGCGCCTCCCAAGCCTTGGCGGCCTCATAGTTTGTCACGTTGGCCTGTGTGCTGACATGAAGGGCTAAGTTCGGTACGATTCTGCGAGCCATCATCCAGACACCGATATCGGAAACAAGAAGCGCATCCACGCCTGCTTCCTCCAATTCCTTTAAATAAGAGGGAAGCTGGGGAAGGTCACCGTTGTGGGGAACAACGTTCACGGTCACATAGATTTTCTTTCCCAGGGCATGGGCAAACGCGCAGGCTTCCCTGATTTCTTCCATTGAAAAATTTGCGGCAAAGGCCCTCAGTCCGAAAGCCTTGCCGCCCAAATAGACTGCATCGGCACCATAGCGGAGCGCCATTTTACACTTATCGAGGCTCCCGGCAGGTGCAAGAAGTTCAATTTGATTCATATATCTACGTCTCCATGAATGGCGCGGATCATCGCCTTATGTTCTTCATAGGTCTTGGTAAAACGATGATAGCCATCCTTATCTGCTACAAAATAGAGGTAATCGGATTTTTGGGGATTGAGAACAGCTTTGATTGCCTGCTCGCTGGGATTGGCAATCGGTCCTGGCGGAAGCCCAGGATGCAGGTACGTATTATATGGAGATTCCACTTTAAGATCATCATAGCGAAGATCTCCCTTTTGATACCCTAAAAGATATTGGATGGTTGTATCGGATTGGATGGGCATGTTCTTGTGAAGGCGATTCAAGAACACACCAGCAATAAGAGGCATCTCATCTTCATGAACGGCTTCTTTTTCCACCATGGCAGCAAGGTTCACCACATCACGGATACTCATACCGCTTGCTTTGATCTGGTCCTTTAGTCCCTCATCCAGACGGCGGTTGAATTCTTTGACCATGGTGGCAAGGATTTCCTTTTCCGAAGCGCCTTCCGGCAGATCATACGTAGCAGGATAAGCAAAGCCTTCTGCCTTGTAGATCACATTAGGATTAGGCGTCTCCATATAAGGATACGGTGCATAATCAATGGCCGCTTTTTGAAAAGCTTCGGCCGAACCTAACTTTTCCTTTTCCAGTTTGGCCGCAATCTGGGGGATACTCGAAGCTTCAGGCACAGTAAACTTGTTGTAGCGCGTCTTTCCAGACGCAATGATGTCGATGATTTCGGCATCACTCATGCCTGCCGTGATTTCATAGTTTCCCGCTTTCAGCATACTCTCCTTATGGGTCAGCTTTGCCGTCAGGAGAAATAATTCCGGACTGCGTACGGCCTTCTCCTCATGAAGCAAAGCGGCTATATCCCGCGTTGTCATGCCCTCCTTGATGGTAAAATGGACCCGTGTCCCTGTTGCAAGACTGGCATTGTTGTTGAATCCGTGAAGGTACCAATAGACAGCCCCACTAAGGGCTGCCAAAAGAACCAGAAGGACACACATACGCTTTTTGGCCATGTCCTTTGCTCCTTACTCTCCATCCATCTCCTGGGTGATTTCTTCATAAGCCTTTTTTACGGCCTCAAATTCTTCATCCGTCGGATCCACATAGACGGGCTCGCCGTCAGCATCAAATTCAATGCGGGCAATCATGACCGCGTCATCTTCTTCCAAAGTTTCTGCTTCCTCTTCATCCATCGGTTCCCGGACTAGAAGGGCAAAGCTCTTATTATCAATAGGGATGACCATTTCTTCAGCATAGTAGGTCTTGTTTCCTTTATCGTCCGTAACAACAACCAAAGCCTCTTGATCTTCGGTTTGGAGCATATCTTGATCTTTTGTCATGGCATTACCTCCTTAGGCTATCCAGATAATTTTGCAGGATGACGACGGCCGCCATCATATCAATGACTTTTTTGCGTTTTTTACGTGTCAAATCCGCATCGATCAGGACCCTCTCTGCCGCCACCGTAGAAAGCCGTTCATCCCAGAGGGTAATCTTTGCATCAGGAAATTCGGCTTGCAGTAATTTGGAAAAAGCCTCACTTGCTTTTCCGCGTTCGCCAATGGTTCCATTCATGTTTTTGGGGTAGCCCAGGACAAAGGCGCCCACCTCTTCCTTTTGGACCAATTCATGGAGGCGAGCCAAATCATTCTTGGTTCCGCTGCGCCGAATGGTTTCAATGCCGCGCGCAATCAGCCCCATCTCATCGCTTACAGCGACACCGATAGTACGTGTTCCGAGGTCAAGCCCCATGATTCTCATTTTTGGGGCAATTCCTTCAAATAGGATTGTAGGAGGGCTTCAATCAGTTCATAGCGATTGAATTGGCGGATTTTCAGACGGGCATCCTTATAGCTCGTCACATAGGCCGGGTCCCCACTCAACAGATAGCCAGCCAATTGGTCAATGGGGTTATAGCCTTTTTCCTGGAGGGCTTCCACGACTTCGTGGATGGTCCGGGAAACCGTTTCCGTCTTGGAAACGGGTTTAAACATCGTGGTTTCTTGAGTCGTACGTGACATATCGATTCCCTCCTTTTGGGAAAAACATGCAGCCCGCTTCATGAACGAGCTGCACAACGTAACGGATCACGGCCATTAGTAAAAATACTGACTGATGGAAACTGGGATTGATTCCTGGAAGAGGACCAACATGACCTCGATGGGAACCTTCATTCCATCCATCATCCAGCGCATGGTCATTTCTTCCCCGCCGTAAACGACCATTTCCACTGCAAATCGGATGTGGGGATCATTGACGTCCACCCCATAGTGCCTCAGCATCATGGTATAGGCATCACGGACAAAGCGCCGGTTGGTCCGACGAAAGTGCTCGTTATCATCACTCTCATACAGATGGCGGAAGAACCCTTCATACTTTTTATACATGAGGAATTTCTTGTAAAGGGCTTCGGACCAACTCTTGCTGCCCAGGATATCTCGGCCATGGACGGCTAGGATATGAAGAAACTCATAATGGGCTAGGTCTGTCATGGACGCAAAGGCCTTCTCATAGGCGTCCCTAGTGACACCGGATTCCCGAACAAGTTCCGCGACACTGATGAGTTTCAGCGGTTTCTTCGTAAGGAGCCGGCCCATGGCCTCTCCCATCCGTCTTTTAGCATCCATGTAACGACACCTCTTTATTGAATCATATTTTCAATAACTTTCATGGTTTCCGTCATGGCCTCGGCAATCTTTCCGCTATCCTTGCCTCCTGCTTGGGCCATATCAGGACGGCCGCCGCCGTTTCCGCCCAAGACCTGGGCAGCGCCTTTGACAATCTTGCCAGCGTGGGCGCCTTTCCCAACGGCTTCTTTGGATGCCATCGTGAGGATATTGACCTTATCCGACGCCATGGCTGCAAAAAGGACAACAATGCCGCCCGTCTTATCACGGAGCTGATCCCCCATGCTGCGAAGGGCCGAGACATCATCGACTTTAACTTCATCAATGAGGACAGGAACCCCTTTTACATCCTTTACTTTGTCGCCAACGGATTGTGCGGCAGCGGCAACCAATTTCTGTTCAAGTTCAGATGCATGATGCTTTTCTGCTTTCAGTTCATCCTGCAGCGCTTCGATCCGGCTCAGTAGGGTGTTGGGACGGCCCTTCACCTTTTGGGAAGCTTCCTCGAGGAGGGCTTCCAATTCCCGGGTATAAAGAAGGGCACCATGGCCCGTAACCGCTTCAATCCGGCGCAGTCCAGCACCGACGCTTGATTCTCCAAGAATCTTGAAAAGACCGATGCGGGACGTATTGGGTACATGGACGCCGCCGCAAAGTTCCATACTGTGGCCTGGTACATTGACGACGCGGACAATCTTGCCGTATTTTTCACCAAAAAGGGCCATGGCTCCCATTTCCTTGGCCTTATCAATGTCCTCTTCAGAAATCTGGACATCGACCGCATCAAGGATGGCTTCATTCACAAGCTCCTCTACACGGCATAATTCCTCAGTCGTAAGCGGCGAGAAATGAGAGAAGTCAAAACGGAGCCGGTCCGGACCAACATAGCTGCCGGCCTGGTTCACATGACCGCCCAAGACTTTTTTGAGAGCGGCGTGCAGAAGGTGGGTTGCCGTATGGTTGCGGGCAATATCAGCCTTGCGTTCAAGGTTGACTTCAAAGGTGACCGTCTGGCCCACCGAAAATGTACCCGATTCGACGGTTCCCAGGTGAATGGTCGTGCCATCAGGAAGTTTCTTTGTATTTTCCACATCAAAGATTCCCGCTTCAGAAACTAGGCGGCCCGTATCACCAAGCTGTCCGCCCCCTTCGGCGTGAAAAGCCGTATTGGTCAAAATCAGGGCCAGGCTGTCCCCGCTATGGCCTTCTTTGATTGGCGTGGTGTCCCCGATTTGATAAAGGGCAGCCACCACACCCTCCTTGGAGGCTTCATCAACCGTGAGGCCTTCCAATTGGAGGCTGCGCGTATCGTACATGACAGGACGGCCTTCCTTGTCGTTGCGTGCCTTACGAGCCCGCTGCTTCTGGGAAGCCATGGCCTTATCAAACCCTTCCTTATCCATGGTCATGCCCTGTTCCTGAAGGATTTCATCCGTTACTTCCCAAGGGAAACCGAAGGTATCATAAAGTTTAAAGGCATCGTCACCGCTAAGAACCGTCTTGCCTTCTTTTTTCATGGCGGCAATCTTTTCGTTCAGCAGATCCGTACCCTGGGAAAGGGTCTGGAGGAAGCTTGTTTCCTCCATATCGATGACCTTGTCAATGAATTCCTTCTTTTCCACAAGCTCCGTGTAGTGCTCACCATACATGGAAATGACCTTATCGGCAAGAGCGGCAAGGAACTTGCCCCGAATGCCAAGGAGACGGCCATGACGGATGGCCCGGCGCAAGACGCGGCGCAGGACATAGCCTCTTCCTTCATTGGACGGAAGGATTCCATCACCAATCATGAAGGTCAGACTGCGGGCATGGTCAGCAACAACCTTGAGTGAAATATCGGTTTTGGTATCCACATTATACTTCTTATGGGAAAGTTCGCAGGCAAGTTCAATAATGGGGAAAATAAGGTCGGTCTCGAAGTTTGACGGCTTGCCCTGGATGACAGAAGCAAGGCGTTCAAGGCCGGCACCGGTATCGATATTTTTATGCTTGAGCGGCGTGTAGGTTCCGTCAGCGTTTTGGTTGAACTGGGTAAAGACAAGGTTCCACAATTCAAGGAAACGTCCGCAGTCACAGCCAGGGCCGCAGGTTGGCTCACCACAGCCTTTATCGGCCCCTAGGTCGATATGGATTTCTGAGTCCGGACCGCAGGGACCGCTGCCGATTTCCCAGAAGTTATCTTCCAGACGAACGATGCGTTCATCAGGTACACCTACGACATCGTGCCAAATATGATAGGCCTCGTCATCTTTTGGATATATGGTGATCCAAAGCTTATCGGCAGGCAGTTCCAATTCTTTGGTCAAAAATTCCCAGGCCCAGGGAATGACTTCCTTTTTGAAATAATCACCAAAGGAGAAGTTGCCCAGCATTTCAAAATAAGTATGGTGACGGGCCGTGCGGCCAACGTTTTCAATATCGTCCGTACGAACACATTTTTGACAGGTCGTAATGCGCGGAGAAGGCGGCTTCATCTTCCCTGTGAAAAACGGTTTGAACGGCGCCATCCCAGCCCCGATCAGCAGCAGGGTCGGATCATCATGCGGAATGAGCGAGGCACTTGGCAAGACCAAATGACCGCGTGCCTTGAAAAAATCCAGGTATTTTTGACGGATTTCATTACCAGTTAAATATTTCATGCAAGTATCTCCCTCGGTTCAGTTCGTTTTGCAAGGTTAAGAAATGCCGATGAGGCATTCCTTAAGTATATAAAATTTGCAGATAAGTGTCAAACGAGGCCCTTTTTGACGCCGTATTCCTCGGCCAATTTCTTAAATAACGGCAGGGAACGTTTAATCGTATCCCGATTGATGCAGTACGATGCACGGAAATAGCCCGGCACGCCAAAATCTGTTCCCGGCACCAAGAACAGATCATACTTCATGGCCCGTTTGCAGAAGGCATGATCGTCTTCTTCGAGACACTTCGGGAAAAGGTAGAAGGCCCCCTGCGGACGCAGACAGGTAAAGCCAGCATCAATAAGGCCCTGATAAAGCAGCTCCCCGTTGATGCGGTAAGGTTCTGCATCCGTTGGTTTGCCTGCGCAACGGGCCACAACAAGCTGCCAGAGACTGGGAGCGTTGACGTGGGTAAGCACTCGAGCCGCTCCGCAAATTGCAGGATATACTTTTTCAAATCCCGTCACTTCACTGGGAATGACAATATAACCAATGCGCTCCCCTGGAAGGGAAAGCGATTTACTGTAGGAGTAACAGACGATGGTATCCTTATAATAAAGTGGAATATAAGGCACTTCATAACCATGGTAGGCAATTTCCCTATATGGTTCGTCAGAGATGATATAGATGGGATGACCATATTCCTTTTCCTTGCGCAGTAACAGCGCGCTAAGGGTCCGGATGGTTTCCTCCGAGTAGATGGCACCGCTGGGATTATTGGGGGAATTGACAATGACCCCTTTGGTGTGGGGTGTCATGGCCTTTTCAAAAAGATCCATATTGATTTGGAAATCTTCAAGCTGTGCAGGAACAACCACAAGACGAGCCCCTGTTGCCTCTACAAATGGCCGATATTCGGGAAAATACGGGGCCACAATAACAAACTCATCGCCCGGTTCGGCAAGGGCCTTGAAAGTAATGGAAATGGAAGCAGCCGCGCCAGCGGTCATGAACAGATTGTCCTTTGTAAAATGCGTACCAAAGCGGCGGTTGATGTCCTTTGCAAGGATTTCCCGAACCTCTGGATTGCCCGGAGCCACTGTATAACTGTGGATCTTTTGGGTCGGCACAGTGTCAAAGATATCAAGGACGGCCTCCTTGATATAAGAAGGAGCTGGAACGTTCGGATTTCCCAAGCTAAAATCGCAGATGTTTTCTTCTCCGACTTCCTGCGCCCGTTTTCTTCCATATTCAAAGATTTCACGGATCGTCGATTTTTTCGATCCAAGTTCATACATTTTTTCATTGACCATCTGGTTATCCCTACTTTCTGCATCAAAGGCAGTCCGTGAATTGGATGCACTTAGCTGTATTTTAGCACGCTTCCACTGCCCATGCTAGTAGCAATTCGACGAGCAGGCTGTCAGCGTATTAAAAAGCCCTCCCTGAGGGAAGGCTTTTTTCAGAGGCTGTTATTTATTTTTGCTGCGGTTGAAATTGATGAGGCAGCCAGCTTTGATGATTTCCTTTTCTTCCTCGTTAAGGGGCAGGATATAAAGAGTGATGGATTTTGCCTTGCCCTCTTTCAGGACGTAGGCAGGAATCTCATCCATGGACCCTGCGAGCACTTTCTTGATGGAAGGAACGAAAATAAAATCGTTGACATCAAAAGCAATGGTCTCATCTTTTAGATGGAAGGGCAGCATTCCCCAGTTAATCACGTTGCTGCGGTACCGTTTGGTCGCATATTCGCGGGTAATGTTGGCAAGACCGCCAATGACGCGCTGACAGCTGGCCGCCTGTTCACGGGCACTTCCATCGCCTGGTTTGTTGGCGTAGATGACAGAACCAATTTCCGTATTGGCAAGGGTTGCGTCTTCACTGCCAGCAATGGTGTGAATGACCTTAAAAGCAGTTGCCACATCGGTATCCTTCTGCAGAAGGTCTTCGCCTTTTTCACGGGCAAGTTCAAGTTCCTTGACCGCTTTAGTACGGCCCACATACTGCGGATCACGGCGCGAAAGAGCAAATTCGGCAAGACCCAGGGGATTGGATCGGTAGGAGGACGTTTCCCCAGAAGGAATAAGTTCATCCGTCGTCGTTACGGGATCTTCAATCTTGGAGCAAACGCGCAGGAGAATGTTGTCCCCTAAAGCGGGAAGTTCAGGCCAAGCCTTGATGTTTGGACCTTCATAAAGCTTTTCTTCCGGTTCCGCCTTGCCAAAGCCTTCGTAGACACGGGCCTTGTAGGCACTGTCATCGAAGTGGTAACTAGGTACATGTCCAAATGCGTCAGCAAAGGCTTCCGCACTTGTCAGGACGCCGCCGTTTGCTGCCGTTGCGGCAATGCTGCGGGAATCCATGAGGGCCACAGCCGACATCTGACCCTGACCGGGCTTGCTCCCTTCACGGTTCGGGAAGTTACGCGTATTGTGACGAATGGAAAACCCATTGTTGTTCGGCGTGTCGCCAGCCCCAAAGCAAGGTCCGCAGAAGGCCGTCTTGATTACGGCACCCGATGCCATGAGGTCCGTGAGGAAGCCTTTTTTGGCAAGGTCCATATAGACTGGCATGGACGAAGGATAGATATTGAGGGTAAATTCCCCAGCACCGATGCTCTTGCCGCGCAGGAGATTTGCCGCTTCCACAACGTTGGTGTAGTTGCCCCCGGCGCAGCCGCCAATGACGCCCTGCTGTACCATGAACTTGCCGTCCCTAACCTTATCCAACAAAGTATACTGGGCGCGGCCTTGAGCCACTTTTTCGGCCTTCTTTTCCGTCTCACGCAGGATATCCATCAGATTGGCATTCAGTTCATCAATTTCGTAAGCATTCGACGGATGGAATGGAAGGGCAATCATGGGTTTGATGGTAGAAAGGTCAATGTAGACGCAGCCATCATAGTATGCCACATCTGCAGGATTCAGTTCCTTATAATCGCTTTCACGGCCATGTTCCTTGAGGAAAGCCTCCGTATCGCTGTCCGTTCTCCAAATGGAGGACAGGCACGTCGTTTCCGTCGTCATGACGTCAACACCGTTGCGGTAGTCCGTCGTCATGGAAGAAACGCCCGGTCCGACAAATTCCATGATTTTGTTCTTGACGTAGCCGTTTTCATAGACGGCACGGCAGATGGCAAGGGCAATATCATGGGGCCCCACCCAAGGCGCCGGCTTTCCCGTCAAGTAGATAGCGACAACACCAGGATACGGGTTATCCCAGGTATCCCCCAGAATCTGTTTATCAAGTTCTCCGCCGCCTTCACCAACTGCGATGGTCCCAAGGGCGCCATAACGGGTGTGGCTGTCACTGCCAAGGATCATTTTACCGCAGCCAGCATACATTTCGCGCATGTACTGATGGATGACCGCAACATGGGGCGGAACGAAGATACCGCCATATTTCTTGGCTGCCGAAAGACCAAACATATGGTCATCTTCATTGATGGTCCCGCCGACAGCACAGAGGGAATTATGGCAGCACGTGAGGATATAAGGCATGGGAAAATGCTTCATGCCGGAAGCACGGGCAGTTTGGATAATGCCCACATAGGTAATATCGTGGCTCGTCAGGGCATCAAACTTGATATTCAGCTGATCCATGTTCCCGCTTTTGTTGTGGTCCTTCAGGATACCATAGGCAATGGTGCCTTTTTTTGCCTCTGCAGCCGTCACTTCACGGCCGAGACGGGTTTTCAGCTCCCCTGCCTGTTCTTCGGGAACAAGTTCCGTACCATTCAGCAAATAGGCGCCTTTATCAAACAATTTGATCATGATAACTCTCCTCTCTTTGTTACATGGCTCTTTTCGGGCCCTTTATCAGGCCTCCATCTTCTGGAGGGTTTCTGTAACATACTCAGCAAATTCTTCTGCTGTTGCCCCATCTTGATCCGTCGTAATGACGGCCTTGCGTTCCACTTTGGTGCAAAAATCAAGGGCTTTAAAAAGACGTTCCCTTTTTTCAGGGTAACCAATGAAGGCCATCATCTCCCCCATCGCCCGGATAAGGCTGGAAGGATCGGCATACTGGGCACGATTGTGCTCAACAAGATAGACTCCCACACCATGGATGGCTTCAAACATGGCATACTGATCACCAATATTCGAAGAGCTTGCCGTCCCGAGTCCTCCCTGGTATTCGGCCGCAATATCGGTGAGGATGTCGCCGTAAAGGTTGGGAAGCACAAAGACCTGCATGCCTGCATTGAATTCCGGGTCCATCAATTTAGCAGACAGGGAATCGATCAATTCTTCCCGCACATGGATACCAGGATATTCTTTTTCCTTGGCATGGGCTGCTTTCAGGAAATTCCCGTCGACAAGTTTGACAATATTGGCTTTTGTTGCCACCGTGATGTTGGTCTTTCCATTACTTTTAGCGTATTCAAAGGCATTTCGGAACAGCCGGTCGGCACCCGGCTTGGAAAGGACCTTGAAATCAATGGCAAGGTCATCGCCGACGGAAATTCCTTGGTTGCCCCAAATGTATTCGCCCTCGATGTTTTCCCTGAAAAAGGTCCAGTCTATGCCTTTTTCAGGGATGCGAATGGGACGAACGGCTGCATAAAGCTGCAGCCGGCGGCGCAGTAAACTGTTGGCACTCAGGAGATTGGGCCACTTGTCGCCTGCACGCGGTGTCACAAAAGGCCCCTTTACAAGGACGTCGCAGGCCTTGCAAGCCTCAAGGACAGCCTCTGGCAGGCTTTCCTTCTGACGGGCCCGTTCCTCAATGGTCATTCCTTCAATCGGAACAAATTCCACGCGTTGATCTGCGATTTCCTTCTTCAGCATTTCCCGTGCCACCAAAAGGGCCGCTTTCATGATATAGGGACCGATTCCATCACCGGGCATGATGCCCACTTTTACGTGGGATAATTGGGTGAAATCCTTACGGGGCGGTTCTTTCCGGATCTCTTCGATGCGATCAAGGTCCTGTTCAATGAGTTTTCCAAAAGCTTGCTTAGCGCGTTCAATCATTTCTTCACGGTTCATGATGGTCTCTCCTTTTTGGTTTCATAACGGCCGAGCGGCCTACTGATTCCATTTTAGGAAATCCCAACAACTGAGGCCAATACTTATCCTCCCATAAGGATTATACGAAATTTTCTATGTATTTTACCAATTCGGATTTATAATCTATATTCATCAGGTTTTCTAATGGATATTTTTAATTTTATATCTAGATTTTGAATCTTTATCCTAATTAAAGGAAGAGACCGCCAAGGAAAAATACGTGAAGAGCCGCCATGACAACATTAATGCCCACATTGGCCACAGATAAGAGGAAGAGTGTCTTGAACATATTGTTCATTTCCTCTGTTGTTGTCGGTTTGGAAGCGGAATAACTCGACATGATAATGGCGCCGCCCGTCGATAACGGACTGATGGCTGCAGCAAAACTGGTCGCCGTAATGGCAGAGATGAGTTCCACATAGTTTGTCTGTCCGGCAAACGTCCGGGCAATCTCGTCGGCGATTGGAAATAGTGTCGGCATGACAACACCCGTTGTGGAGCTGACCCAGGAGCGGCAATGATGGGTACAGCTGTCTGGGCCGTCATATGGCTTGCAAGGAAGTCAGATACCAGCTTGATTCCGCCAAGCTTTGTCAAGACATTCACAAGGACGCCCACACCGCAGATCATCATCAAGGTCCCCCAAGGAATCTGCCGAATGGCCGTTTTTTCATCGGCACAATGCAGCAGGATCAGGACGGAAGCTGCCGCGAAGGCAAAAAGCCCCGTATCAAACTTAAAGCCAATACAGAAAATAACCATGGCCGCAATCGAAGCCATCGTAATTTTCTGGTTTCGATTAAAGGCAGGAATTTCAGATAGTTTCAAGGGATTTTCCGAGTTGACGCGCCACCCCTTGTAGCCAATATAGACAACGAGCGTAAAAACAAAGCCGGACAGCAGCGTCGAAAGGAAAAGATGTGTCCCAAAGCCGTGGTAACCCAGCGGTTCAGAAAGATTCTTGGCAAGGATGCCAGTCAAGGAAAGTACGGAGGCACAGCCCGCGTTGGCTCCCAATTTTGCATAAAGGGCCGTTGCCATGGGATTGATTTTAAGTTCAAAAGCAAGATAGACGGCGAAGGTCGTCATCAGAATGCCGGCAGCAATATGGCCAGGGCCAATAGCTGAAATGAAAGCGGAAAGCACAAACATTAAGATGGGATTCAAATAGGTTCGCTTACCTACAAGGGCAACCACCTTCTTGGAAAATAGATCGAGCGTCCCATTGGCCGATGCCATCCCAAACAGGAACGTGACGCCAACCAAGGTCACAAACATGGAACTGGAAAAACCCTAGGCAATCTGTTTAGCACTCATATGTCCATAGGAACCGAGAAGGAAAGCAGCCCCAATAGAGAAAAAGCCAATATTGACTTTTTTGATAAACCCAATGGCAACGACAACGGCAAGAACAATCAAGGATATTAAGGATAGATCCATCACGATACCTCCCTATCAGCAGTGGATTCAGTAGGAAATGGGGGCTACGCCTTTCATCAAGAGACGGGCCGTTCGATACCCATACGTTTCTTTAATGAAAGGAATCACCTCTCCCTTTTCGGTTTCAACCCCACAAACAAGTGTGCCTGAACCATGGCCAATCCTGATTTCAGGCTGCTGGCAATCGGAAGAAAGCACGATGTTGACAAGGGTTCCTGGAATGGCGGCTGCGGCTGCCGTACACATTGCGCCTGTCATGGCATAACTGGGATGGGCCTTTTGCATACTCATCATGCGTCCCAAAAGGTCAATCTCGGATGCCTTGATTGCTGTACCCTGTGCCGTCATGTAATCAGCCGGCGGAGCAACAATGGTCATCTTCGGGATTCCCGGTGTTTCCCAAGCAGCCTTTTCCCAAGAATCAGTAAGCCCAAGCAGGACAGCTGCCTGTCCTCGGATACATTCCAAGAGTCGGAGCAGCGCCTCGTTTTTATTGATTTCTTCCGGCTGTTCCGTCCCTTTCATCTTGATGGAATCAGCCCTTACAAAAACAAGGGGGTTAGCCGCGTCGACAATGGAAACGGGCAGGCGCCCGAAATCCGGAATCTCCAGTTCATCGACCACATGTCCCGTCGGCAGGATGCCTTTGCCGAGTGTACCGCTGGGATCAAGGAAGCTGAGCTTGATGGGAGCCGCCGTACCCGGCACGCCAGCAATGGCATAGTCGCCGTTGTAGCAAACCTGACCGTCCGATGTCTTGACCGTTTCTACAATGATTTTCTTGGTATTCGTATTAAAGACCCTGACCGTTGTTTCTTCTCCACAAGCTGTGACGAGACCTTCCTCAATGGCAAAAGGACCGACACCGGATGAGATATTTCCGCAGTTTCCTCCATAACTGACAACGGGCTTATCCACAGATACTTGGGCAAAGGTATAATCCACATCGGCATCAGGGCGGCTGGATCTTTCAACAATGGCAACCTTGCTGGTTACGGACTGGGAACCGCCAAGTCCGTCAATCTGTTTGCGGTCTGGGCTTCCCATGAGTTTTAAAAGGACGCGGTCCCAATCCTTTCTTTCAGGGGGCATGTCCGTTCTTAAAAGATAAGCCCCTTTACTCGTTCCCCCACGCATCAACGTGACGGGAAGTTTGATCTTTTTTGTCATTATGAACCCTCCTTGTTTGCTAGGTAACGGTTATCGCTATTTTCTGAAAACATCATAACAAGAAAAGGTTTATAATTTAAATTCATAAAAATTATTTTTATCATGGTAAGAATGAATGATTTTCTGTTCCAACCATGAATAGATTTCTCCTCATTTCTGTTTTTTTGAGTTGGACCGATGAATCTCCATGTCCCGCATCCCATGTATTATGTTCATAAAAATAATAATAACCATGGTTTTTATGAATAATATAGGCTATAATGAGAAGAAAAAATCCACGCTTTGGATGAAAGGAGTGTAGCCAATGGATTTTCGGGAATTGACCTATCTTCTTGCCATCGCACGCCAGCAAAATATTACGCGTGCAGCAGAATCCCTCTACCTTAGCCAGCCCACCCTTTCCAAGTTCCTAAAAGCCCTTGAAGAAGAACTTGGGCTCCCTTTATTTGAAAGATTTGGCAATAAATATATTCCAACCTATGCCGGTGAACAATACATAAAAAAGGCCAAGGAAATCCTGGCCCTCAAAAAGGAACTCGACCAGCAGATGGGCGATATCATAAAAAACAATGAGGGATATTTAAAGATTGGCTTCCCCGCAATGCGGGGTACGTATATGCTTCCCTGTACGCTGCCCATTTTTCATGACAAGTATCCCAATGTAAGGATCGAACTTCACGAAGCAAATTCCGAATCCCTCATCCAAATGATTATCGATGGGGATATTGACCTTGCCTTTTTCAATTTTGTAGAGGCCAATCCCGCCCTTGCCTACACCGTTATCAGTCATGAAGAACTGGTCCTTGTCATGAGTGCCCATCATCCCTTCACACGTTATGGAAGAAAGCGGCCCGGCTGCAAGTATCCTTACATGGACCTTCATTTACTAAAAGACCAGGATTTTATCCTCCAAAACCGTACGCAGCATACCCGGCTGATTGTGGACCGGATCTTTCATAAGCGGCGGATTGAACCCCACATCGTCCTGGAAACAAGCAATATCCAAGCGGAAGCCGAACTGGCAGCGCGGAATTACGGCTTTACGTTCATTACGGAAACCCATTTAAAATATATTCCAAACCGTGATCAATTGGCCTTGTTTTCAATTGGATTTCCTAAAACAACCGTTGATTTTGTAGCAACGTACCGAAAAAACTCCTACCTTCCATTCCACGCCAAGGAATACATCAAGGTGGTAAAGGAGTTCACCTGATGCATCCAGCTCCTGCAAAACGCCACCTAGGAACAAAACGGGAAGTCAAGCCACTTTTCTCATAGCGCTTGCCCCTAAGATCTTTTCATCACAATAAAATGCCCCCAGCCAGATGATTGGCACGGGGGCATTCGTTTGGTCTATGGAGGAATAGGCTCGTATTAGCGCTTGCCTGCTTCATAAATACAAAAACTCCCTGCCGACATAGCGACAGGGAGTATGGGGTCAGGCAAATCAGATTTTGTTCTTGCAGTCGCCCGTTTCCATGTATTCCTTCAAGTTTTCATAGGTTGTTTCAACCATGTTCTTGACAGCTTCGTCAGTGAAGGACCCCAGATGCGGGGAAAGCAGGACTTTCGGGTACAGGTCGATGAGTTTCTGGAATTCAGGATTCGGAGCCTTACCACCTTCGAAGTCCTTACCGAACAGATCAGCTTCGCCGTCCAGCGTATCAGCAGCAAAACCACCGAGTTTGCCGCTTTCGATGGCTTCAATGACAGCTTCCGTGTCAACGAGCTGACCGCGGGCAGCGTTTACAAGGATGGCACCGTCTTTCATCTTGCTGATGAATTCACGGGTAACAACCTTGCCGTTTTCTTTGATGTACGGGCAGTGCAGGGAGATGACGTCGGACACTTTCAGAAGTTCATCCATTTCAACCTGCGTAGCATAGTCATCGATGCCTTTAATCTGGAAGACATCCTGACCGACAACTTTGGCACCCATACCGTGGAAAATCTGGGCGCAGACGCGGCCGATACGGCCAAGACCGATTACGCCGACGGTGCAGTTGCGGATTTCCTTGGAGAACATATGCTTATCAACAACGAAGTTGCCCTTATGAGCTTCGCTCGTCGTGTATGCCAGATGTCTCAGGAGCATCATGGCATGGGTAACAGCCAGTTCAGCAATGGCATTCGGAGAATAACCAGGAACGAAAGCCATCTTGAAGCCCAGTTCCTTAGCATAGGGAATATCGATATGGTCTTTACCAACCGTTCTGGTCAGTACATACTGAACACCGAGTTTCTTGTAGATATCAAGATTCTGTTTGTTGGCAAAGCAGTTACCGCGCAGGATAACAGCATCAAACCCTTTTGCCATTTCAGCCGTTTCGGGAGTATTCAGGTAATCGGGGACACATTTGATGTCATACCCAAAAGCCTTATTGCTGCTCTCAAAAATTGGTTCTTCAACGTCTCTGACGCCATAACACAAAACCTTCATGACAATACCTCCTAATTAAAGTAGCCCTTTGTTTGGGATGATGCTCAGCACCACACCCGTCTTCCCTATTCTAACATAAAAATCTGTATTTTCCTATATATTTTGTATTTTGTATACACTTTAATTTTCGTAAGTGCCAAAAACAAAGAGGGACGCCGCAAGCGTCCCCCCTCTTTCATTATTTTTCTGCTTTCCAAAGCCCATGCAGGTTACAGTAAGCATAGGCAGCAACGACATCATCACTGGGAGCCAGTGCAAAAACCGCGACAGGGTCGGCCCCAGGTTTCAGTTCCTTTCTCTGGTTGCCTTCCTTGGTTTCCAGGGAAATCCATTCGATATAGTGTTCATCGATCATGGGATGGGCAACGGAACCAACCTTGACCGTCACGAGGTTTTCCTTGACTTCAATGACGGGAACGTGTTTTTCTTGGGCTGCATCAACGGTATTAGGAGCGATTTCCTGCATCTTTTCGCCGCAGCAAATAACAGGGACACCCGTTTCCTTTACAACAGCGATGATTTTACCACAATGACTGCATCTGTAGAATTTTTGTTCCATTTTCTCGTCCTCCTTTGATTTTCACGCATAAAATGCGTGGCTTCCTTGAATGTTTGGACAATCTTTGTCCTTCTTCAAGTATAACATATCAAAGGGCTCCTGTACGGAAAAAGTTGTGAAAAGTATGTGTCAACATTTTCTCGGGAGACCCATATAAGATTGTGTTGCAGCTTAA